>Ga0181612_167728_pt1 | contig 17314 bp, 8 predicted proteins | sample HoacroProtozoa21_FD_119630 | JGI IMG/M metagenome (GOLD analysis project Ga0181612, IMG submission 119630) | Hoatzin crop microbial communities from Cojedes, Venezuel. Combined Assembly of Gp0051906, Gp0051904, Gp0051908
TGGTCGACGTTCGAGGACTCTTTTGTGATGTGTCGCTAGTAAGGGTGTGTTCGCCAGATCGCTGCTGGCAGGTCCCACAGACTTTGTATATCTGGTACTTCCATGGCTGGTCCTTCTTGGAGGTCAGGATTTCTGACTCTGGAAGAACTGGTACGGAACATGAGATGGGCAGAAAAGCAGCCTCATGCAGGGGTGGGAGCACTGGGCCAGGCCACAGGAAATCTGAGCTCTCCTTTGGCTCAAACTCATGACTAGTTTTTGACCTTGGTTAAAACAACGCTTTCTTGCTTTGTCTGTCCTACGATCTTTCACGTGTAACTTCTCTAAGCTCCCACTTAAGCAGATGTGTCACATTATCCACATCTTACCTGGAGCCGTACTCACCCAAAGAACTGGTAGCAAATAAGGACACAAGGGAGACAGGTTCAACTTCCAGCAGTGTAACACCACACCGGTCCATGCTGGGAAAGTCACCTATGGCTCAGAAGTCAGACAGAGGTGGGGTGGCAGTGGGAACTTCAGAAAGTTGCTCTGAAACACTGAAATGATTCATATTTCTAAATAACTTCTTGATCCCTGGTTAGAAGGAACTTGTGAATTGTTAAATATCATTACGAAACAAGGACTTGGAAACTTTTCTCCAGCGATGTATTTGGTTAAAGGCTGGTTTGGTAAGTGGCCCAAACTACTGGATGTGCCTCTATAAACTTTTCTGGAGATGACTCTCAGTGCTGATTGCATTCAGAGACTCATCGGCAGCTCTGCAGGTCTCCAGGCATTATCTGAACCCTCCCAGCCTACAAGCAGATGTTGGCAGTCACAGAGAAATGGTCATTTCCATCACCTCTGGTAGAAATATCTTGACAACAGCCTTGCCATATCTTGGCACTTCTGGTTCCAGAAACCAGAGATGGAAGCAGAAGTGGAAAGTAGAAGTATTTTATTTCCTTGATTTTAATGAAAGGTTTGGCTAGATACACCCAACACGGTGAGAGAGTGAGCAACATACTCTTCACAGGAACTGATGGGCAACATTATAGCTTTCATTTTCTCTCCTGTATAGCTGAAGTTTATAAAGTAACTTGGCAAACCTTTCTGGAGATAGCCTGTCACCTGGAAGGTTTACAGCCTTGCTTCTGCTCTGCAGTACCTAAATAGAGAAGGGACGTGGCCAAATTCATCTCTGCGTAACTCAGTGGGGCTGAGGGGAGTTAGCACAGGGAATGAACCTGGCTTGCAGTTTGCTGTGTCTGATAAGAGATATGTGATCTGATAGGATGTTATGCAGCTCAAGGCTTTGCAGCAGCATAGACAAAAATTGCATATAGTCATCCCAGGAATGAGGGGCAGAGCTGAGACAGAAAGTCTTGCAGGGGAAAACCTGGAGAACTGGTTTTGCAGCTCCTCCTGCTGCCACAAGAACCGACTGCTGTTCATATGAGGGCTTGACATCTCCCGGGAAAAGGTGCTGTCCCAGATGCCCCAGTCTCTCCCCAGCAGCAGTGGCATCAGCCAGAGAGCCTGGCAAAAGCTAAACAGGTAGGGACGAACATCACACTGCCATCTGACCACTTGCTATCGTGCCCACAGAGCATGCTGTTTCCAGCCATCTATTTGCTTTACATCTGGCCCTGTAGTGCCTGCAGCTTGAAACCGTTCTGTCTTTGGTCACTGCTTCCCTGCTTTGAATCGCTCCGTCAGCATGTAGCTGCAGGAGCCACACTTTATGTCGAGCTGCTGCAGTCAATGAAGGAGACACGTCCACACCCTGGGCTCTTTGACGGAGACTTTTGCTCATACTTGCAGTAGTTTTTTTGGATCCAGCCTAAAAGCCGTTCCAACCAAAAGGCTTGTTCGAGTGGGAGAAGACACAGCAGATGCTCAGACTGCTGGAGGGAGCATAGGCTGAGGGCACACAATGTCTTCTGTCTCAGAGAGACAGCCCAGGAGAGAACAGTACTCCTGCACATTGCACTCAGGCTGAAAGATGTGGCTGTGTCTGAATGGAAAGCCTGCCGAGGCTACACTTAGATACCTGAAGCCAAAAACAGAAGATAAGGCTTCTCATTTTAAATAGAAGGAGGGGAGGGGGTCCCAGGGCACTCTGCAAGAAAAAAACCACGCAGCCTGTGCCGCTGGTTGAATTCCAAAACCGCATGGCCTCTTTGTACATGACTCATGAGTCTGTGGACTTGTTCCACGGCCCCACACTATTTCTATATCATTTCACACACATTTAGGAAACCGGTGCATAATCCTTACAGCTGTATATTTGCACTGTAAATTTACTGGCTGGTTCGTTACTCCCTCCTTCCACACACACGCGTCTATATATTCATACACGGTTTATGCCAAGGCTGCGAAACCTATTCACAAACAGCACCTAAAATTACATGGAAAATTTTATCCTCTACCCTCGAGTTTCTGCAGCATGATAGACAATTGCCCCTTGGGTCAGTTACAACACAGGGCAGAAATGTTTTAGATTTTCTTGTAGGAATGAGCTGTGAGGGGTTTTTTTTTTTGGGGGGGAACACAGCACATATTACAGGAAGCTGCTATCAGAAAGATGTTCAAAATAACCAGTCACCTCACTAACCTTCAACCCTTATTATTGCCCTTCCCCCATCACCCCCGAGTTATTATCTGTTTGCCACATTTTTAAACTATAACAAAGAAAACAGAATAAAATCAATAGCTCTCCTTACACCTAGGAGGACAAAAATGTCCAGCTCCCTGGTGGGAAAAATGGTTCTTTCTTCCTTTCTTTCTTTCTTTCTTTCTTTCTTTTTAATTTTAAACTTCACTTAAGGTTCAGTGATTGAACAAAAGCAGACAAAAAATATTGCAGTTATCTGACGTACAGAAGTGTAACACGAAGTCTGCTCATTATGGATAATATTTATGGCAGATCATAACATTAAATTACAACTCAGCCGCCTCAGCCAGAAATTTGTAACACCACACATGTGCTTCTAATTAAGGGCTTTTGAAGTTGCCCTGGATATTTATTTTCAAGGGATTTAGTGCACAGAACGATTAAAGTTTGCTCTTGTTAGGAGTTCTGCAATCTGAAAAAAATAAAAGAGAGATTGCAAATGGACCTCAAATTAATATATACATTCATTTTTGCATGAGAGTATACTAGTGTGTCTGTTTATACACATATCTATAAAAAAATAAAAATGTGTGTGTTAACATAGATAAAATAAAATATTAAAAAGAGGGAGACAAAGAGCCCTTTGTTTCAAATGTGATCCGAGTCCAAAATTTGTGACCGTAATTTTGTTTATAGGAAATCCTTTATAATGCTAGTTTAGTGTTTCCATATGGAATTCTCATAGGACTCTTTTTTACCCCCTCCCTTTTTTATTTGGATAAGGCAAGAGAAAAGTGAATGTACATTCCAAAGATGCATAGTCATTCCAGATCAAATTCAATGGATTCTGGCAAGAGTTGAAAAACACAGATGCAGTGTTTTAGGTCTCCTGCTGTGCAGCCTCCAGCCGTGAGTGTCTGGTTGAAGCACTTTGTAAAATCATGAAAACCCTATTAAATTCATGAAACATGATATACTGCGTTTTCGAGCTAACTTTCCATTGAACTGTCCATGAAGATGGAATTTGGCTGGCTTGCTTATACAGTGAGTGTGCACACACACACCCTCACCCCCCGTGCAACCAACAGACAAAACGAGGACCTGCTGCATTCAGAGGGGTCTTTTCCCTCTGCTTCTACAGCTGAATCTCCCTCTCCAAACCAGCAGAGCCTGGATCAAAGCCCAAGAGTTCCCATCAAGCCTGCTCTACCTTTTGCACCATCTAGCTCACCCAGCAACCTCCGTACAATTAAAGTGCTGAAGAGGTCCTGATGTTTAGGCGAAGGGAAGCCAGCCTCCAGCACAGCTGCCCCTCTTCCGAGTTAAAACAAAATCCCTCGCTAGGAAACTACGCCACTGAAAGCAGACCGATATTCTTACTTCATTTCCTATTGGGTTTCACATCATAAAACCATCAGATGTTTAGGCTTGGGTTTCTTTTCTCCTTTTTTAAATGAAAAAGTGAGACCAGTCCCCTGAGGAGAATGATCTGTCTGTTAAAATTGTCCTTGAGACACAGGCAACTGCAGCCCCTGTCATGCCTGTCAGGATAAGAAAAGTATGCATTTTACTAAAACTGGTCTGCCCTTCTTTATTTATGTCTAGGCACCCACTTAGTTGAAAGTTGTAGTAAGTTTAATAACATGTGCATGTACCTGAGCTTACTATACAACTGCATGAGGCTTTCTCTACCGCTACTTAAGGCAGATGGAGCTCTCCCATAAAATATGCTGTACTTCCGGTTGTGTCTTTTATTCAAGGATCTGTAGGACCTTCAGAAACACAAAAATTCATAAATGTTTGCGCCAGAAGGGATATTTCAGCATTCAGTCCATGTAATACAGACTGTAAATTTCATCCTGTAAATGCTGTACTGAGTGTAGTAATGTTGACTTCCAGTTTTGAGGTGAAGACTTCGAGAGTAGAGGAACGGATTGCTTTCCCTGGTAGTCTGCTCCAACAGCTAATCAGCCTTTCTGTTAAAAGCATTACCAGCAATAAATAACCCATAAAGTTTATGATAATATTGCTAACGGGAGGATTTCAGTTGTATATCTGTGATTAAGACTGTCCACAGGAGTCTTAACTCCACATAGTTTGAGCAAAAATTATAATAATGTGATTCATTTTCTCTCCATGATCTCTACCAAGTTCTGCTCCACGATGTCCACAGATAATATTTAAGATTTTGTGTAGAAATGTACATTGGTGATGCTTAAATGTCTCCACACTTTTGGTAGAGTCTTTCCCATTTCTGTTGTGTGTGTGAAGGTTTGATGCTTATTAGGCACATTCATATCTTTTGATCAAAGGTTTTATTGCAAGCACTAAAGCAATTCAAACTGGAAGTCGCTTTTCAGAAGAAATGTCCAGAAGTTTGCTCATTTACTTAAAAGTCCCAGATCTCTTTGGACTGGAAATAAAGGCTTAAATTTCAGGACCACACTGCATGTTTGACACATTCACTGGCCTCAGATATGCCAAAACAGAGACAATAGGCTGTCTGCTCTTTCCCATTCAAAATAAGCAGGGTGAAGGAATGCCACGAGTCCCTTGAGTGCTCACTTTTTTTTGTATAAATAGAGTTTTGAACTTGAGATATTTGCAACTTTGTTGTTTGCATAAGGGTTAGATGTGAATTATCTTAGGCTGTGATCAGATGAATCACATTCTGGAGCTGTCTGTGTATCTCCACTGACTGAAAAGGCAGTCTAATATCTTCCATTCAGACCTCCATGTCTTTTTAGAGATTTATTTTGGGTGAGATTCCCACTTTTTCCTTAAGAAAACACATTGAAATAAAGACAATTGCAGAAGTGTTACTAATGCTGTAATTGTCTACGAACATACAAAAAAATGGAGATAGCAGAGATAATACCTTCCTTTTTGTTGATTAGAGGTTACAGGGTGGTATATTTCTGTATCATGTCCCACCAGTGTCAAGGAGTCAGCTAAGTTACTTTACATGTCTTTAAATATTATTGATTTTATGATTCATAGTACAGTACTCTGCTGTCTTGCAATTTTCTTTAAAACACTGAATCATACATTTGCAGATGCTAAAGGAACATTAATTAATGAGGTTTATGTTAACAGACATCTTGAGAGGATTAACGTGCAAAAATTAGATAACTAAGTGCATGCCATTTAGGCTTAAAGTGCAACTCCTGCTGTGCTGTGTGAAAATTTTATGCAGAAAAGCACCTGTATTCTCCATAGTGTAACAAAATAATGGGGAACTTATTAAGCTTTACTAATTTAATATATAAAGTGGCGCCTACAGGACACATGTATTTACTGCTCTTTGCACTTTGGCAAGGAAGATTGTTCAAAGGGAACAAACAAAAATCATCTGCAAATATTTTACTGGATATCCAGCAAGAAAGATGAGAGAAAAGAAAATTCAGCATATCTTTGGCTTCATCCCAACCTCCCTACTCCTACCCCATCCCTTGGTGGTTACAGCCATCAACACAGGGTGCACAACCCTTTTGACAGTGACACACCAATGGACACATCCTTTGCAGGGCTCCCTTCGGTGACAGTGACCAGCATGCATCCATTTGGGTCCCTGCCCTTCCAAAGCCTCCTGAGACATGAGGGAGCATGTCAGGCTCCTAACACCACTCTTTACCTCTGACCAAGACATCTCATCCTGCTATGCAGCATAACTGCTCCCAGTTCCCCAACCGTGTGAGCATACTGTCTCAGACCGGAGTCTCATGGTCATGGATTTAGAGACTGCTTCTAGAGGTGCCATCAAGGTGAGGAATGCAATCTGTAGACCTTGCAAAGGTCTCTAACCCTACTTCTCTTTGTAAAAAGAAAAAAAAGGAAGCCCAGCTGAAAGAATGGCATTCTACGCTTCTGTGTCCCAGCTCTCTCACTATTGCTGCATGGTTTGAACTTGGAATTTTTGCAAAACCAGGATCCTATTTACCTGTGAAAAGATGGTCTCTTGTTTCTTCTTCCCACCTCTGAAGTGGCTGGTGAGATATTTCCCTTCTGTAGTGTCTTCTTATCTGTTCAGTTACCCTCCAGTCAGGCCCATTGGATCATCACATCTCCTTAATAACTCGTTGATCCAGGACATTTCTTCTTGAGAAAAGCCTACTCTTGACTAGTATTTCCAAGTAAGTAGAAGATCACGAAGCTTTAACAGGTGTTTACAGTCTTGCCTGTCCTCCTTTTTTCTTTTAACTTCAGAACACTACAAAGGCAAAAAAAAAAGCAGAAAGTAACCACTTCTACATTTAGAACAGAGCCCATGATTTGATAATACCTACAGTCAGGAATTTAAAAAAAAAATTACCAAACTACTTTTCTCAGTTGAACCCTTTATTTATTTCACACATGCCACTGGGCTGTCAACTGTCAAGAGACCATCCTTCTTCTTAGCCCCCTATCTAGCTTTACATAGCCATGTATAGTAACTGACCTTAAAATACTTTGACTGTAGACTCTTTGGAGAAGGAATGACATTTGATTCTGCTTTCATGCAGCATCTTCCAGTGCATCGAGCTCCATGACCAACACACAAAGTGCTACCACTGTGCAAACAACACTGCCTGGCGAAACACTTGTCATTAAGATGGGCAGCAATAGCCAAAGACTCCATAAATTCTCACTTCCATTACTTTCAATCCCATTTAAGGCATTTTTGGATCACAATGTCTCTTCTGCCCCTCCAAAAACAATAGGACTATTAAACAGGAACGTTGTGCTCATTGCTTAAATGCAACAAAATGTTTTGTCCACCACACAAGGAGCTAGATCTTAAAGCCTTCCCTGCTTCCTCAGGCAAATCTCCAGCAAGAAAATTCAAGATGATGGCATCATTACTGGTATCCTGCATAATATGCACTGGGGGGGTTCACTACAGAGTAGCAGGGATGGGCATAGTTCAACAGTTACTTCCTAAAAATCCTGTTTAGAAATTTTATAAGTGGAAATGCTAGTTTGTTCAAATGTAGTTCCCCACCCACTTGCAAATCCCAGTGATAAAAAAAATTGCCTTAAATTAATATGGACATCTCTCTTGCTTGTGGCACTCTATTTTTGGATGTAGGATTTGTGTTAAATATTGTATGGCAAGCTTGACTATATTCTTGAGTGTTATTCATATTATTCTTATTATTCGTATTGTGTTCCTTATGGAAGCCTTAACCATAAATCCCACTGGGCTAGATGTTGTGCACACTAAACCCAGAAAGATGGCTTTGCTCCAAAATAGTTTTGAATTGAAACATGAAACAAAAAAAAAGATTGATACAGACAAACAGATGGGAAAACATGAGCACAATACAAGGCAATACCGGTTAGCTGAATAGAGAAGAGCTTAACACATCAGAAACTTGATCATTACCAAATGCTACATTCTCACTGTTCAGACCACTGGGCTAATTTCATTCAGTTCACTTACTTCAAACAAGGCAATTAGCCTCCCCACAACCACCACCCCATTTTTTCCAGTGAGCCTGGAGAAGACCAGCAGATAGAACAACAGAAAATAGGAAGGAACAGATTAACATCAAATTTGACAAAGGTCTAGAACAGCCTTTCTATGGAAACACCCAGGGAGAAACCTGTCTGGCTCTCAGATGCACAAAGGTGGGTTTGTGTATGAGGTTATAAGATGGGTTGCCTGGTGGCAATCAGGAGGTGGACCTGATGACCCAGATCTAGCGGTGTATACATAGTGGGGATTATTAGTGCTAGGCCAAAAGGAAAAATACATACAGGTATGTTTCAGAACACAGAAATTATATGAAAAAATAATGGCCATTAAAAACAGAATCTATATACACTAAAAAAAAAAACGTTTTTATAGAGAACAGAGAATATAGCTGAGAAGTACTGGCTAATTTTACCAACAGTAACCACACTTTTGTTGCACATATACGAGTTAAACTCCTATTTCTGAAAATAGAGACATTCTTTACTTCTTTCTTTGAAAGATTCCCAAGAAGAATAAGCTATCATATGCTTTTCCTTCTCTCAGAAGGGTTATTTAACCTGTCTAGAGCTCTGTACTACTGCAACCAGGCTGCTTCTGGCCCAGATATTTCTTGCCACGCTATCTGAAGCGATTGTTCCTATGCTTAAATAGAGAGCTTCGGGTAAGATGGCATATGCTCAGCATATTCTAAGATGATATTGACTATACTTTCTGTTCAAAAATTACTCTTTTACATGTAACATTTACACTGCTTACAAAGTACAAAAGATTGGTGTTCCTCCATGTTCAAAATAGGGCCTGCTCTAGAACTAAGATAAGGACAGAGAGGAGAGGGACAGGACTCCCACCCTTCCCTGACAGGCATCCACTGAACAGGAACTCGGACTTGAACACCTCTTAAGCACACCAGAAACACCACCTGTTCCTGGTAAGACACCTCACAACCCACAAAGCATTTAGCACACTCCACAAATAAATCAAAACTACAGAATGAATCTACTAGTGTTCTCAGTCCATGCTGAAACTATAAAGCAAAGTCATGTAGCCCAAACCAATCTCTTGTGGGAAGAAGACGTTTTACCTTTTTATTTTTTGCCAATGATTCAAAGTGGTAGAAATTCCAATTCAATATTTAGTTGGGGAAAGAACCACAGGCCTGCTTTAGCAAAGAGGAACGTCTAAGTGTGGAGAGACTGGAAACAGATGAAGAAAGCCAGTGTATGTCCCTTGTAGCTGAGTCACTCCCATGCTCATTGTGGGCTCAGCTCCCACAGGGCTTGTACTCTGTTTCTCTCTTGTCCCAGTCCAACCCCCTCCGGATGCAGTAGATATCCAGGGTAGAGTGGACTCTGCATCACCACAAATTGTCACGTTACTATCAATTATCTGCCTAGGTGCAAAGTTACAGCTCAGACAGAAGTTTTGGGGTTTTCCGACTCTGACTAGCTAAAGCCCACTTCATCCAGACATTGACAAGACTTTCTCTGGCAATTAAAACAATATAAATCCCTCTTTTAACTTTGGTACAACAGCTACCAAATCACGGACTTGATCATAAACATGTTTTCCTCACTCCGTCTGTCTCTCTAGCCAGTTAAACTCATCATGATAGGAACAATAGTCAGTATCCATAGCTGTATTACCAGGCACATAATTTCCATAACGCTGGCACAGGTGGCTGTGTTTGGACACTCGCTAGCTAAGGCAGTGTTTCCTTTTTCATAGGCTGTGGCTCCATGACAGGACTTTGCACATGCAGGTTTGGGAACGTGCATCGGCTGGGCTCCACAGTTCATAACCACTGCCTGGAATTTGCACAGCTCCTGAAAAGGCTGTACGTGCTACGGTGACAAAGGCCCTCAGCCACAACCCACTGAAGTCGAGAGAAAGACTTATAATTGACTTCAGTGGGGTCTGCATCTAGCTGATGAGGCTGTTGATCTGTTGCCTTTCATGAGCACTGATTTTACTAATGTATTTTTCAATGCAGTTCAGCTATCGCTAGGATAATTTCAAATCTGCCAAGTCAGATGGATGTGCTGCACACCATGCTCCATAAAAATGAAAGGTCAGCTATTAACTGGCTTCAGTTTAAGCTTGGTAACTTCAGAAAAGCCCCTCTCACAGCCACAATGTTAAATTTATGGATAGATATAGCTGGATCTATTTATTTCAAGAACAAAATTCTCTGGTTTGCAGCCATTGATTTTATAAAAGAGATAATAAAAATGTAATGAGTATGGAGATGCAAAAGTGGAAATGACATGGATAAAGTAATAATCATTAAAATAAAAATATAAACAAGTCTATAAACCAAACCCTAAATATATTTGCCATGTGCAATGTAACTTTTATACTTCTTACTTCATAATGCAGAACTTTAAAAGAAAATTAATTTAATTCTTCTGCTAACCTTACCCAACCCCAATCAAGTAAAAGGTAGCCAGAAAAACAATTATATGCACACACAGTAAGCTTTCATTTAGTTGAAATGGTGATTCAAGTATTTTGATTGCATAATAAAGACCTGAATCCCATTTTACCAATAGATACACTGAAATCCCAGAAGCTGTTTTTCATGTGAGACTGCTTGGATACTTAAACCCTGCATAAGTTTTTAACACTGGGCTTTTGTGGGACACTTATCCTTGCTGGCCTCTCTAAATTTCATCAGGTACTTTAGCCACAATTCAGAAATAAGCTGTAAATATGGAAGCAGTCTTGCAGGAGGGACTAGGCTTATGGCCAAAGTATACTGCTGGACCATCAGCCAGTAATGATGGAGACTGTGTCCCAGTCTGAGTGAGCAGAGAGAAAAGCACTGATCCTCTTCAACCCATGCCAGGTAGAACCACCTGCAGCAGAGGGCTTAGCCATGGCAGTTTGTACCATGAGCCCAACCCAACAGCTCAATGTGATGATGCATCAGAGCCGAGCCCCTGTTGGGATGCTCTATGGGCAGCGCCCCTTCCATGTGACAGGACAAGGGGTAATAGTTCTAAACCAAAAGAGGGGAGATTTAGACTGCATGTCAGGAAGACATTTTTAACAATGAGGTTGGTGAGGCCCTGGCCCAGGTTGCCCAGAGAAACTGTGGTTGCCCCATCCCTGGCAGTGTTCAAGGCCAGGCTGGATGGGGCTTTGAGCAACCTGGTCTGGTAGAAGGTGTCCCTGCCCATGGCAGGGCCTTTGGAATTAGCAGATCTGTAAGGCCCCTTCCAATCCAAACCATACTGTGATTCTATGATTCTATGTCAGGCAAGAGGCACCTCCTGGGGAGCTACAGAGGCAAAGAGTTGACAAGCTCTTTAATCCCCCTCCTCCCTTGCTCAGGTCTTGTCCTCAGCTCCCAGCAGCATGATCACTGCCTTGCTGCAGAGGGAAGGACTGAATCATGGAGATATTGAAGTGGGTAACTTGAAAGTGGGGCGCTTCATGCTTATGTCTACCCAGAGATGTATGGCTTGATTATCCCTGTTGTGAAGTCTTACTGCTGCCTTCAGCAGACCTGACTGCACAAACAGAGTTGAGAAAATCACACTGACTGTTAAGATGTGGGATTATAGATATTTCCACAATCTCAAGCAAATACGTCAGCCTTAAATGGTTCTAATCCCTGGTTCCCCACCTTTAAAACAGAAAACAAGGAACTTCACACACCTTTCCAAGGGTAGGACAGGACTATTTCTAGAGCCGACTGAGGCCTTAGGCAATGGAAGAACCATGATCAGTAAGTCCAGAGAGAAAAGCAGGCATATGCTGTGGAAAACATTGGTAAGGGACTTTCAGAAGCAGGGAAAATTGCTCTGTACTAACAAATCCCTGAAGGTTTTGCTGGCCTTGAGTTCAGTGACACGACTAAGATATCCGTAGTCATATAAAGATTGCAGTTCTCTAAGTAGCTTTGTTGATTGCCAAAGGCAAGATCTACAAACCAATAATTATCATGATTAATATCAATTATTTTTTAAAACTGATGGAAAGCCAAAAGCTTGAGCTCAGTAGGTGGCCTGTTCCAGTAGCTGAGCCACAGAGGATAGCAGAGCGATCCATGTAACTTCTGATTTCACCAGGGCTTGAACTGGGAATTAATGTCTTTGAGCTACAAGCAAACTTGTGAGCTTTGGACAGGTCCTGAGCTTCAGCCAACCTTGTGGGTACCAGACTCCTCAGGCACCCACATTTCTGCAGGAAAGCACAACTTCATGCAGGTGTGATAATATGGTTCTTCCTTCCATCTGCCTCATTTTCAGCTGTTAACAAACAAGGCATTCTTCCATCTTTGGCTGGAAAGCCACGTAGGAGAAGTATTTTCCGAGCAGGTCTCATCCCAGGACAACAGCAGACAGGAGCCAGCTGCCGACAGAGCTGGAGCAGCTCGTCCAGCTGCAGCTCTTTGCTTGTGCCCCGGGACAGGAGTCAGGGAGAGGCAGCTGCCAGGTTGGGAAAACATTTTGGCAGGCAGAATGCAACCCTCAGGACAAACATTTCTGCTTGAGCCAGACTGGACTTCTTGCCTGCTTGTCAATTCTCGCTTGTCCCCTGCATGTCAGATCTCCAGCAAATCAAAGGTGTCTTGCCCCACATCTTGACCTGAGTGCATGTCTCAGGACAGTAAGCTCCAGCATGAGTCCAGACACTTACAAGGCAGGAACAGCAAAACCCAAGGTCCGCTCGCATCATCCCCTGCATCTGGCTATAAATGACTGCTGAACTTCAAAACTAATTCCCTTTTCCAGATTCTCAGCTTCTTAAGCATTTACAACTTAAAATACTTATCTCTCCCATTACCTCAACCAACTTGTTGATATGTCAAATAAGGAACATGCTTGCAAATTGGCTCCAAATGTTTCTTCTCCTTCCCCTACCACATCCAAAGTATACAGATTACACCATCCTGAACTCACATAAACTCCCAACTGTGTTTATTTCAGAGCTGTAAAGCTGATGTGACTGTTCAGATTGATACAAGGAAATAGAAACAAATCACTTTACAGCCTCCAAGTTGGCTTCTACTGCCCAAATATCTTTCTTTGTGCCTCAGGCCTCAACAGTTCTCCACCAAATGGGTCTGAGCACAAGCCACGCAGATGAGTTAGTTCTTCACACATCTCTTTTAGGGCTTTCCACACTTAGATTCCCTTTTATCCTCCTTTTAATTTCCAAATATCTGGATATCTTAAATCATTCTCATACTTACTAAGGACCTTGCCAATATCCATTTAAACCCAACCATGCCTACTTGAATGGGTCAGGCCATCCAGAAATCTATCTTACAAATTTTTCCTCCAGTAAAATCTATAATGAGAACTGCATGAATAACTGTTTTTTTTGTTTTAATGGTTGAACTGAAAAACTAAGAAAGAAAATAGTATTGGATGAATTTTAAACTGTTTCATTTTTCTCAAAGGAATGAAAACAAGCACAAAAACACAATGAATGTTTTATTGCAGTATTTTCCTCATTTGAAAAATTATCACTGAATTTAGCTAAACTAGGCTTTAAAGGATCCAGACTGTAACTCTTTGATTTTCCCTCCCTGCATTTGATCTTTTTTTATTTTCTTCTGACAAAGTACTTTGCTAAATACAGCTGTTATTGCTAGATGTAGAATAACCTGAAACGGCTTTTTTAGTAAGAAAATGCATCTTTCTCTTAAAAATTGTTCTTCTATATCCAGACACAGAGAGAGAGAGAGAGAGATCTAACCTTTTCCTCTCTTATAGCACAAAACTAAGTGATATGTTACTCTTTCATGACTTTTTTTTGGCCAAGATGCTCTAAAATCTTTACTAAAATCTTTCTGGTAGTTTCTGAGGTAGGTTCTGCTTTATCAACCCTAATGGCAAAATGGGAAGGGACAGGGATGGGAACATTCAGCAGCCTGTCTAGAAAGAAGTATTTACTCGTGATGGAGCATGGCGATCAGCCATGGAATTTTGCTTATACTGTAGATGTGGAAAACATAGACCATGGTCCAGAGATTACTTATCTGATGTCAAGGGCAACATTGTTTATAACGTGTTTCTTTCACCGACTGTGTCACCATAACGTTTCTTCCTAGAAACACAAGAAATCCCAGAGCAAGCTCATGGAGAGGTGTTTTGGTCCATAACAAGGACCCCTGGGTGCATCCTGACCCCAGATCTAACCCCTACTTTGGCTCCAGACGAGGCATTCAGACTCAGGGACTCAAACCAAGTGGAAGCAGCCCTCAGCTCATCTCGTTGCAGCTGGCAAACTTCAGTCAAACTCCTGCCTTTCCAATTCAGCTTCTTATGATCCTCCACACTAATCCCAACCTTCGTGATGGCCTCAGTACAGCTAGCAAATTTATGTTATAACCCTCTTTATGCACCCTTTAGTCTTATAAACTCTATATTACCCAAGCAATGGCCATGCAAAAGGCACCCAAGGCCACACAAGAATATGGTGTTCAAATAAGCTGACACTAGTTAGATGCCTCATCCTCATAAGTGGAAGCCTTCATTGAAACAAAATGTTGCATTTTGAGAATTACAGTAGAACCTAGTGCTAAATCTAACCTTGGCTATAGAGAAGGCATACTACTCTGAGTGAAAATTCACTGTGAGTAAAACAAGCTGATGTAAACTCTGTGTTTTCCTTCACCATTGTGCCAAAGTTCAGCTATAAGTTTGGGTCTGCAATTTGTCTTTCAAATCCTGTGAAAGTATCTGCAACAATAACATAGGGAATGAGGAAGGTAGGTAGCACCACAAGAAACCTGAGCTTAAGGTATTCAAGTAAAGTGACATCAATATTGTCCATCAGAGAAGCTGCAAATTTGAAAGTAACTGCAGATCTGCAGTCACCAGTTTCATAGAGGTTATCCCTTATCTATTTCTGTCAGGAATACGTATCGTGCAAAAATTCAAAATAAGGCAATCAAATCAACTGAGAGCAACACACAGCTTTCCTCCACAGGGTCAAAAAAATTCATTCCTAACCTTCTCTCTGCAGCAATTCTTTTCGTAATCCTAACACCATCTGAACACTAACTTCTTACAGGCTCATACTGCTAACCAAAAGTTAGGAATATGGCAGTGTTTTAAAAAAAATGTACAAATTGTGAACATATCTGGCCTGAACAAGTTCTAAAATTCCATTATTTTTTAAATATTAAATAAACTTTAAGAAATAAATTTGAATTTTAAATTCTGAAGACCTCCCTCCACTTTATTCCAAATCAATTCTGCACCTGCGACTAACCTTAAACATCAGGTGATACACTCTGCTCTGCGTAAAGGAGAGCCCCAAACTGGCTCACCCACCCAGCTGTGAAAGTGAACATGGTGTTACTCACACACAGGAGCTGAAGTTAGGGATACATCAGACAGAGACCCCAATATCACATTTCCACCTCTTCCCACTTGAATAACTAAGCGTGAATTGCAGAAACTGGCTATGACTTAAGCTCCGCTTCCCTGTTTCACAGACCTTAACTCTAATCTGGTCCCTAACTCCCCCTTCCTCCCTTCCTCCTTTCCTTTCCTCTGGATGAGTTGAACATTGACCTAATCCTGGCTCTCCAGCCTTTCTTCCCTGGAAGCCCAACCTGAACACATCTCCAACACTTGGCTGGGCCATTTGCAATACTCATACTTGTGAATGAAACGCAGAAGGGTATCTGGCAAAATGTTCTTACTTCATTCTTTCCCTTTCCTTTCCACACAAGTGCTAACATTTGAGCTAAAATACATCTCTGCACAAACCTTAGTCTCATTTGTCCCCTGGACCATGGTCACTAACCCCACTCCCAATATTAGCTATGGACTAGGCATCCACTGGCCCCAGCTCCCACCATAACCAAGGCAAACTGATAAAAAATGCCCTTTGCACGAAAAAATAGATCAGACTGGGATGTTCTGTGCTGAATTTCACAAATCCTAACCCTGGCCCTATTTCTAAATCCGTACCTCTGTCTTTAGAAAACAAAAGACAGGCTCTGCTGTTGGTTAAAGTCCTCTACCAGGAGCCTGTTTGGCACCCAGAGATAACATCACCTGCATCTTTGGGGAGGGCTGAACCTCAGACAACACTTGACATAACACATGGGGGCCTCAGCATGAGCCAGCAATGTCCCCATTGCTCACCCAGCACACAGAGCACATGTACACCATGGTGCCCAGAGCACGCCACCTGGGAAAGGTCATCTACCTAAGACCTTAGATATGACAGACGCTTAGGTTACTTCTCTCCAGGTCTAGGCAGTGCAGGAGGGCACAAAGAACCAAGAAACTAGGCTGGGATGCAGCTGTCAGAGAAACAGAGATGAAGATTAATCAGAAAGGAAAGAAGTCCCAGCGTGAACAGGTCCACCACAGCTGCGGTTTGCATTAGGCCAAGCTCAGCAGTGGGCCTTCACCGAAGGTACAGGAGGTCTGCTGACCTGTGAAACACAGCATCCAATGTGCAAATGTCCTAGGGATCCCCCAAAAATCAATTCTGCCCAACCTCTAAGCATGACAGGAAAATGAGCAATTGCACACTTCTACTTTCAGCTTTCTGTATTAGGGATGGGAGGTTATCTCAGTATCTCGCAGTGCCTTTCAGAGGAGGCCCTCACAAAATATCTTCTGATCTGCCCAGGGAGCAATTTCTCTGGTGTTTCTGTTGGGAGAGTAAAGATTTCTTTTTCCCCCCTCCACAGATTCCACATTTAACAGCTTTGCCGCAGCAGTCAGTTTTTGGACCATGTACCCCCACTCATAGTAGAATTAGGATTAAACTAATTTGTGCATGTCATATGACCCTCTTAGTCCTCAAATTTAATTTAGAAACTTTTTGAATTTCAGAAAAATAACACCTGCCTCTAATTAGAAGCATTATTTAATCAGGTTTCACGGGCTTTCAAACTTACTAGGTTCTTGTCACAACCCTGGGTATGATTTAAGCATCCCACTTGAAAACATACACTTTGGCCACCAAAATATGCCAAAGATACCTTCTGATAGCAGGAGGTATTTAATGTTGCAGTTACCTGATATTATAGTTCTCACAGTACAGTAACAAAGCACAAGTGGAAAACACTGTAGCCACAAAACAAAGAACTTCACAAAAATGTGGAAATACCAGGAGACAGAGATTTTTCTCCTGAAAATCTTTATAGCTGCTAAGCTTCTGGTGTTCTAGCTTTCCATTTTGAAACCACACTTCTTTTTTTATCTGTAACTTGATATCGCAGCTATATGATATTGCATTTTTTTAAAGAGCAAAGCAAAATTAAATATTTTCAA
>Ga0181612_138533_pt1 | contig 17313 bp, 9 predicted proteins | sample HoacroProtozoa21_FD_119630 | JGI IMG/M metagenome (GOLD analysis project Ga0181612, IMG submission 119630) | Hoatzin crop microbial communities from Cojedes, Venezuel. Combined Assembly of Gp0051906, Gp0051904, Gp0051908
CATCTATAGAAAAACCAAAAAAACAACAAAAAAAAAAAACAAAAAAAAAAAAAAAAAAAAAAAAAAAAAAAAAGAAAGGAGGGGGGGGGGGGGGGGGGGGGCAAAAGAAACTGAAGTTACTTTTGAAAGAATCATTAAATCTTAATGCAATCTCATCAATTATGAATTGTTGAGGAAGGCAATCCTTGCTCACACCTTCAAAACAGCACATACATGCTGCTTTATACTCTTTCCACTTACTAGGAAAATATGCATAAAACAAATAAGGAATTCAATCCCTCCAAAAGCCAGTTTAATTTGGGTTGTCTTGCTGTTGCCATAATGGTCTAAGTACATAAGAAAGCGCCATTTTTTTAAGTTCGCCTTTTTTTTCTTTCTATGTTGTGCAAGCCCCACTTCAAGTGGCAAAATTCAGTATCCTCCATGACTTATTTTTAACTTTGCTTATACAAGAAGTTGAGCACCAGTGTGGCCTGACTTTTCTCAAATTCTCTCCAGATGTGAAAAAATAAAGTAAAAACCCATAAAGCAATTCAGTCACTGAGCAAATTACAGTCTAAATTACCAATAGTTACATTTTGCATTCAAATTCATATCACAGATCTTGCTCTTTGTGCATTTATGATACCATTTCTGTAAGGAACAAGTACCTGCAGGTCCTCTTAACTCTGTAAAAATCATCAAGTGCTCAGTATTTTTTTACAAGAGAGTAAAACAACCAAACTTGAGAAAGTATTAAACAACAAAATCCAAGCCTCTTCCCCCAACCCCAGGGATTTATTTCTGCAATTATGAAATTTATGAACACTTCTATTTTGATAAACTATCATTTTTTAAGTACACAGAAGTTCACAGTGTTTAAACTTACAGCTTAAATTGTATCCACAGGCCGATCAATAACACTTTCTCTTCACTTGGAATATGGATTGAAGTGCAAAGATTTAGGCATGGAATTCATGTAATTTTGCCCTATTCTTTAAAGAAGTTCAACTGGTTTTGAAGATCTCTGAGTTGAATTGATTTGTAACTGTTATTCTGACAGGCTTAAAGTACAGTGTAATTACTAATAAGAGCAGCACCTTGCGGCGAAGGTCCTCATCCTCAAAGCTTGCAACTCTTCCACGTGAGAGAGGACAAAATGAGCATTTTTAACCATTCCACTAACAGTTTGTAACTTCTGCTGTTTTCAGTAACCCATGAAACAAGGGTTCCATTCTCATTTGCGGTACTGGAGGACTTCTTTTTTCATGTACACAATACTGTAGAATATTAGAGTGAAACTGGATACACTAATTTTACTGATGTGATCAAGTACTTAAACAGGAAAGGCATCAATTGAAGCAAACACCTGCTGAAGCTAGCAGAGGGCACACACACAAGTTTTAATACCTGTTCTGTAGGTGACAGCAGGACTACAACAAAAGTGAGTAAAAATAGCTTTTCCAAGCTCTGCGTTCAATGCAGTGAGAAATTCTTTCTGTACATTGAATTCAGAAAAATCCAAACTGAACAGAAAGGTCCTGCTTTTGTAAAATGGGTCACTGATCTACTCAATCCTGGGAGAGCAAGCTAGTACCCTTGCATACATTCTGACTAATCAGACTTGATGGCACCGAACTATGGAAGAATGAAAAAGGAAAGCTCCCAAACAGCTGCTATTTGAGCTTTATCAACTGGTACGAGTCTTTGCTATTCCCACAGTGTATTAAGGAAAATTCTGTAACTCTGATATGTGGCCATCATCTTGACATAAACTGCACTACTTTCCCAAGAAAGAAAACACGCTGGTATTTATTTAAATAACACTCCCTGGCATTCTCTTCCATAAAACTACGCATAGCAAGCACGTTACAAAGCAAGCAGAGTTTGCCCTAGTCCCAGAACTAGCACTTGTTCATAAGATGCCTTGTAAGAGTCCTATCCCTTTGCTAGCTGACACCTTCTTGTAACATCTTAATTTAATTAAGCGTTGTGTCACTTCTACTACTAATCACTATTCACTCCTATGATGACGGTGGTTCAATATATTTTTTGGAGTAATGTTACTGTCCCTTCAAAAATATTAAGCAACCATTAACACTCAAATGGCTTAACCCTCAAAGGGCACTTAAATGTAGAACGCTTCCAAAGCGTCAATGTTTCATTCAATATTCCTGGCCAACCCCCCTAACCAAGCAAGAGCTATCTACCACAGTCATAAAAGCAAAAGAATGTAATTAGTTATGGCTCTAAAACAATTCAGATTACTTTTTCCAGAGTAATGTACAAGTAAGTTTTTTCTTAATTCTTCCTATATCTACTTTCATAACCTGGAATCATTCCACAGAACTACCACACTGTTCACCAAAGACGTTATACTCATTCAAAGGGAAGATCCACTAAAGTAAATTTTAAGCAGTCTGCATTAAAAAGAATCAGTTCTGATTTTCTAGCAGCTTTATAAACTATCACGATAATATTCTTACTTAAGAACAGTAATGAAATGTTAAAGCTCTCTGAAGGCTTCAAAACTTATTTTAATTTTGTGTGCACGACTGGTAATTGATTTCCCCTTGCCCCCCAACACCGTGTGTGTAATCTGATTATGTTAAACCATGAAGGACAGTAACCTTTACTTCAACACACTTTAAAAAAATCTGGCAAAATAAACTCAAATAATTAGATCTCATCAAGACATAACTAATTCCTGACACCCTACACTACTGATAATTGAACTTATGACTAATACCAAGAAAGAAATATTATGTGAATGATTTATGAAAAAAGCTAAAGATAACCTCATGGAATTCTTTTATTTCCTGGTGGAAATAAAACTATTGCATATTTTTAATAATACATTATTTCATTTCCCGTCAGATATTCCCCACTGATGTGGAATGCTAGTAATGTTTATAATATCTTTCTAGCACATTGTTTTTAAAGCTGTACTTCCAACTTGGTGTTTTCCTCCTCTCTTTCACTAAGACCTTTGCTACCTGATTGATTAATTACTGTAAGAAAATTCTATGACTTGCACTGATGGGGTTTACACAACAAACCTCAGCTGCTAGCTTGGCAGGAGCTCGTTCGCATGCAGTACCATGTTAATCCTTACACCCACCGGGGTCTCCAAGTTTCAGCTAATTTAGAAATCCTTCATGTGGTTGGAGTAAGGAAAACAGTTTAACTAATGAAGCCTCTAAACACTGTCTTTGGTTCATGTTTAAATCCCCCACCGCAGCAAAACACTTCATCTCAATATGCACTCTTTTAAAAAAAACAAACACTGCACAAAGTTTATAGTGAGAGTTGCATCTAAAAATAGATTGATCTTATATGGTAATTAATTTATGGAATTCACTGAAGTTTCTCAGATACTGCATCAAAACTATGCAGTCTATGACTAATATGCCTGCCTCAGGATAATGTCTGTTTTCATGAATGCAACAATAAATGCAAAACCAAAGGTGGGGTAGCTATGTAAGGCACTGTTTTCACAAACTACCTTTTAGCAACTCATGACATAACCACTGTGAGCCAGGTTAAAGTACAAAAACTCAAAATAGAACATTTCTAAAATTCAGAAGCTAGATAAGATCTTGCAGCTGTCTATGCTCATTAGTCACATTATGATAGATTTTTTTCTTTTTTTAAAGTGTTCACTATGAAGAAAATATACACCTTTCATTTAGATATATTTTTTTTTTAATTTTATGAAAACAAGTCTTCAGTGCTGCAATGTATATTTAAAGCTTTAATATATACACTTCATACTACAAAACAACTGACTCTAAAAACTAAGTACTAAACAAGAGCTGGCTAGAATTTAACCTCAAGAAGAAAATGTGAGGCACTACTTACTATATGCAACTACATCTTCAAGGGGAGATCAAATATTGCCAAGAAAAATACAGCGAAGAAATAAATAGTAAAGGCAAAAAAAGTAGCATTGAAAAGTTGATTTTGGTGCCTAAGTATGAACCTGTACATCTTCTCCACTTGAAATCCATTTGATTTTTTTCCAAAAAGGTTGTCCACAAGACAGATGCCTCAAAATTGCCCCCAAGCGCAAGGACTCCCTCAAAGCATTCCTTTCATCCCCCAGACGAGAGGCAGGTTGCAGCTCTTGGCCAGTCATTCTTAGAAACTAAAATATCTGCACAATTCCTTATAAATGACCTGAGAGAAATCCGTAAGAAACCTGGAACCACTCAGTCTTCACGAAATAACTTCTTCCAAGCTGTCAGAATATTCCAAAGAATTGAAGAAATGCACTATTAAAGCTGGTTTAAGAAAATTTAAAGTAACCTTGTAGCAATACCACTTGCATTCTACCGCAGTCTATCAGTGGATAAATCCCAGTTTATGTCACTGATTTCACCTTGGACGGAAAACAGAATGAAAAGCAGCTGCTGTGGACACAGAGGGACAAAATGAAACTGTGGGGTGTTACACTTGGAAAGCATCAATCTATTCTACTGCACCATCACTAAAAGACCAACGGTTGGGGAAACAGCATTTTCTAAGAAATACAAATCCTTAGCATGTACAGACCTCCAACAATTCTGTTTAATGAGCACTACACCCTTTCATCAACCTTAACCTCCTTCCACAACTGATTTCCTAGTATCCTACAGAAAAAAACATGCCATGTGTCATATCTGCAATCCCAGCACACATATATAAGGTGTCTAGCATTAGATGCTCATTAAGAGCTGTTTCATTTATTATATTGAACTTGGCAGAAAACACAGAACTTAACTGCACAGGGCAGGAGCGGACTATAACTCACGCTGAATTTTTCAAGAAGTCTGGAAAACTATCAAAGGTCACTTGCAACAAGAGCTCTCTTGGTTTTTATAGATGGCACAATGTGAATACGTGCATTTTCCTTTTTCTTAACAATCATACAGTATTTAAAGCTCATGTACAATCCACAGTTTAGCTAGGCTGTGGGGACACAGACTTACAAACTCCAAAAAAAGACAGGAAAATCTAACTTGTACTTTTAATGTCTGGAGACAATGGAAATAGGGGTAAATTTTAATTTATTAGGTTTTTTCAGTGTATACCAAGAAGCATGGAAAGATCCTTAATTTATTTCTTCTTACAGCTTAGTGTAAAGGTAAATACACTATCCATTAGGTTTAAAATTGTATTTCACCAATTCCATTGGATATCCAAGACCTTATCATCACAATATTGGTTAAAGTATGGCAGCAGTAAATGTCATGTCTGTCAAGCTGTACTGTTCTGAGCCAATCCATGTTAGATTTACTCTGAGTAAATGTCAGCGCTATCGAAAGCTCCCAGAAAAAGCAGATTTTCCTTTACAGACAAGCATTTAACAATAAATTGTCTGGCTAGTACAACAACAGCAAGCTAATGACTAGGTCTTGCTTTCCAGGATGACTTGAAAGATGTTACACAACTGATTTTTCATCTCAAGGCAGTTTTCACACTGTTACTCAGCTACCTCTCCACCACTCCAAGATGACATTTACCAAATGGCTGCATATCCTGGTCTGTGTGTGCCTAGCTTTGTTTGGCCACCTCAATATGATCCTTGGAGATGCACTTTGCCAGTTACTTATAGCAGGAAAAATCCACACAGAAAGTTCAAAGTTTACACAATCCAACTTCTTATCCCACTGCAAAACCTGTCTTGGGCAAACACAGGAACTGACTGGCTGTGCCAGATGCGCAGCATTACTCGGACCCGAAAAGAAACCAGAAAGCCGAGTTGAAGCTCGGAACTGCCCTCCCAGGGATGGCCAAGCAGGTGCTGCCTCCCCAAACATGACTCATAGCAGGTTGCATTGATTACTTGATCCAACACAGCTGATCCATTCTCTTGTCATTGTCCCGTGGCAATTCTTACACATTAGACATGCAGAAAGCTAAGTCCTCTGTTACTTGCTTATCCTACCTGCAGTGTCCTTGGGTTTATCAGGTTTATGTTGTTTTTAAGGTCTGCCTCTAATCCTCACCCTTACAGATTCAGTCTAAATTCCCAGCCCCTCCACACAGGCTTGGCAGGACTCGTTCTGCTGCATTTCACTACTGTCCCAGGATGTTCTCATCTGAATGGAAAACCCCTTCAGTTCTTGATCTCCATTGCTCCTGATCTGGGATACACACCATGCAGCGCTGACAAGTGACAGAGCCTGAATACATCAAACATTTAAAGTCACAGCAAGCTCCAGAAAGCAGAAATTCTTCACCACAATCAGACTGACTGCTTAATGTACACTGGGGAGAAACTACTCATTTCAGTGAACCAAAATAAATACTGAACAAAGAAATCAAAATTACCGCTTGCACAACAGCCTTTTAAATTCTTGATCTAGATACATGTTCCATCCACCAATTCCTACACAAGTTGGCTTTAACCATGAATGCATTTCAAAAAAGAACTGCTTTCCATTTCATCCTCAGTTTCTTAGCTCCTTGAGGCAAACAGAAGATGGCCACAAAAAGAGAAAGTAGCACAGACAAAAAACTGAACATTGGGACCTTAAGCCATACTAGCATCCCAAATACCACCAGACGTCTCCCCAGCAGGTATTAACAAAGAATCTGCATAAAGTGAAAATGCCCAACATTCATCCGCTTCCAACTCGCTTCTCAATTACACTGATACCAAGGGAACCAAATAACTCTTCTGCATGGTTAGGTTCTGGATGTGCTGGGCTGTGTGTGCAGGGCTCCTCTATAACAGTTCCCCTCTGTTCCTCTAGCCTTGGTTGTTGAACAGAGCAGAAGACCTCTCAGTGCTACCACAGCAGGAACAAAACTGCAGGTAACTGACAGTATCAGAGCTGTCAGAGGCTGGGTTACAGTAAAAGTAAACCTAATGCCTTAACTCCATCCTTTCTTCTCAGAAAGAATCCACTTGCAGACCGCACCTGAGGATTGGCACATTAGTTTCCATTGCTGCCATTTCCCAGGAACTCAAAGGACTAAAAAAGGAATCTCTCTTAAAAGGTCTTTTGCTAGCCCCCTCCCTCATTGTGACTGTGTTCTTTGAGGAAGAGAAGATCCAACATCCTGGGGTTTAGAAGACTCTGTGCTTTGAGGAAAAGACAACCCACACCTCTGGGGTTTAGGGGAGTCACAACAAAAAGTCCTCTTTCAGGTTATCAGAGCTTATTCCATCTAAGGGTTTGCTGGGAAGGCTTCTTGTTAGCACTGTCTAGCAGAGAACAGTCAAGCAGAGAAGGAATGTCGCTTACAGCTCAAACAGCAGTTCTGTGCCTTGCCTGGAAATGTGAACAGGTGGTAAAAAGTGAAAACAAAGACAAGTAAGGCAGGCTTAAAATAGAGATGATTCCCTGCCATTACAGGGAGACGCACCGCAAAACTGACATCCTCAGCGTTTAGCCTGTCATCTTATGGAATTTTACAATACGAATCACCCTGGGCTCTAGAGCTGCATCTTCCACCTTCACTTTTGTGAAAAAAAAAACCCCAAATATATCAATTTTGGAACCAAAATGGTGCTAGGAGTGTGGCATCAGCAAATGTGGAATCTCTTTACGGCTGCTGTGATGCAGAATTTAACCATCTTCTCTGCCAGGGAACTGAGTGCTGCCTGATGAAAAGCCCCACTTTCTCGACTGCTGTATGCACACAGACACACCGCTCTTCAGCAGGGCCTTATCACAGAAGCTGTTCTGGATATAGTTAGAGCAGATGAATTGGATTTCTGCTCTCAGCTGTTAAACATCCCCAAAATCAAAGCTACATATGACTACAAAGTAGTTTTCCACTTCGACCTGGCCTTTCCGTACCCCTTCAGAGCACCTAGTATACATAGATTAGAAACCCTTGTGTCACTCTTTATGCGCCTCAGCCTGGACCACAGTAACTTGGAAAAGGTAATGGCATCTATAATCCCCACAGCTGTTTCCAAGCAGGTGTTCTGTTCTACCCTGCTTTGTCTCTGAAGAGCACAGATTCTACTTCCACTGGTGCAACTGGTACATGGATGACAACTTTGCTTAGAAAAGAGAGTTGACGTGATGCACATATCGCAAACCTTTCAGCTGCACGGTGGAGAACACTGCGGATGTCTACAAGTTTAATCAACACCAGACTGGACAGATTTCTCAATCCTAGAACATCTTTCCTTACTATACTCCAGGAGAACAGATAAATCCGTAGCCATTGTTTCTGTAAGTTCACAGGTCACCTGTTGCATACATCCACTTCTTCAAGAAATCAGCAGGTAAAACTGAAGTAAAACTCAATTAAAAAATGTAATGCTTACAGTATTTTCTTTTACCTTGTATTTTCTGCATCACCTATTTACAACAGGAACGTATAGAACTCAACTACACACCGTCCTATTCTTTTTTAGTCTTTGAAGCAAATCCTTCTAATCTTGCAAATTTTACAGCTGCTTTCACAAAGTTTGCTACCCAGGTTCTCTAAAAATTCCCATGCAGATTTCCTTACACATTCTTGTACATTCAAAGATGACATACAGAAATTAAAAGCATTTCCTACTTCCATTACCACTTGAAAAGACATTTTAGATAATGTCCCTGCTGCTTGTCAGAAAAAGCTGAAGGGATGAACCTGAAGTCATTATGCACAATCCCCTTTTCAGCTCTTATCCTGTCAGATATAAAATAATTTATAGGGAGGAAAATGAACCATAAATATTTGCACATAAATACAGTAACAAACAACAAGTAACAACAAAGTTAGAAGTCTGAGAGAGGACAAAATGCAGAAGCTCAGAAATCACAGGCGAATCGGGGGTGGTGCTGGGATTTCTGTTGTTTTTAAAGAGAGGAATTTACCTTACAGGAGATGTAAAGTTTCAGCTGCAGGATGCTATACAAAAATCTAAAGGCCCTACGTAATTGTCTAAGCTTAATGGGTCTGAAGAGAGTAAACGGTTTATAATACTTTAAACAAAGACATTGCTGTTAGAGATGTCTAAATGTAATTATTTAATATCTCATTTAACTCCCGAAAGTCTCTGAATGTATATCATTTCTGCACGCAAGACAGCAGAGTCACAGGTGATAAACACAGATGGGAAGCCTAGCAACCTTTTAGACAATATTAGGAACTAAAGAAATTCAAATCAGATGTGCTCTTTCCTTCAGTTCCATGTTGCTGTCACACATTTCTTAGACTAAGTTATTAAATTCCAACTTCAAAACAAACTTTGTTTTGTTCTATTTATTGACACATAGCTCAGGCATCTTTTTCATGGATGAGCGTTACTCAGCATTAGAAGTTGTTTCCTCCCTCCACAAGGTGACATGCTTTAGTACTAGTGAAACATCTCTCCAAATGAACCCAGTTTTTGCCCATGTTGTCACATCCATCTACGTTAACTATTTAAAGTTATTTTACATTATCAATTTGTCTTTAATGACATGATTTGCAGTGATTTCCAAAAAAGTTACACTGAAACAAATTTAAAATGACAGGTTCTATTTCACTAATAGGAGATTTCCCAGAAAGAATAAATATAGTGTCTGCTAGTTCAACTTTTGAAAGTATTCAATACAAATCTGTATTTAAAGGTATATTTTTTTTTGCTTTGAACAGAACTCAAGTTCTTTATTGTTTTTCTTTCTTGTAAGCTATGAACACCAAGCAATTTCTCAAAGAATTATTTATCAAAAGATACTAATAGTTACTAAGTGGTATTTTTCTTTTTGTCAGTCTCAGTATTGTCAAGCACAAAGTTCAAACATCATGAGTCAGGACACAAAAATAATTAGATTTACATTTAGAACAATTAAATATCTTTTTAAAACCTGATCATTTTATTTTTTACCTGGCTTTTGATAGGTAAATTTTTTTTAATTCTAGTATTATCTCTTATTATCTCTAAAGGACATCAAAGCTTCTGCTTATGTTTTCATCAGACCTTGAAATACTTCATTGTCATCAATACCAACTGTGTGCAAGTGATTAATAACATTCTTGGGTAACTAAGAAAAAATAAGTAACATTTTCAAAGGAAAGATCTGTAGTGGATGACATACAGGGATAAGCATCCAGCACCTTGCTGTAGAAATCATTTTAAACAAATTGCTTTCTAATATACAGTTTAGTATCTCATGGAAATAAGCAGGGCCAAAGTCAGTCCCAGGGAATAGAAAGTTTGAGAGGAGAGGGAAGATTTGAGGCAGTTTTTTATTCAGATGGCGGTAAGCACCTAGTAGTTTAGGAGTCCTTCCTCAAGTCTTCCTATTTCCCAGCAGATTATCTCTGGTAGTGATAAATCACAATCAGTGGAAGATGAGGCATTCTCTGGGGGGGGGATCCCTGATCTCTCATCCGTAAAAAGGACAAGTGCACTGGCCTGACTTAGCCAGATCTGGGCTCAGTGAGTCCTCTTATCACTCCTCCCAGCTTGTTCAAGATCCAAATCTATGATTACACTGGCTCAAAGGTTTGCTTTAATAGTATTTGGGCTTACTGATGCTCCACAAAGGTTCCACAGAAATAACTGCAACAGTTTGAAGAGTGCATTTTGCTTCTATGCCCTGCTACTGTAGATCTGAAGCTATCAAGCATCAATCCGCATAATAACTGAGAAAAATCTGCTATAAACACAATGTTCACCCCTCAGCAAGACTGCAAGCGCCTAATTTACTTTCAAGTGAGAGGTAGCTGGACAAGTATGAGACATTACATCATTCAAAAAACTCACATAAGAGTCTTAGAAGTGGTTGTTATTTTGAAAGCCTCTCACGGATTTATGCTGCTGAACAGGAGATGGAGGCTCTTGGAACGAGATTACTTTAGCTCACGGGGAATGAAGGGCTCTTTCTGGCATTCTTCCTCGTATTCTGAGACAAAAACGTGGATCACAGAATTTAGTCTTTGTTTATAGTTAATTGAATGTCATCTTAACAACATTTAAGTTTGATGACCCACTTGCAGAAATTAAGACTGTTAGGTCACTGCTCATTTCCAGCATATTGATATAGCCAGTTCACTCTTACTTGTTCATGTGCTGAAAGAGCTTTTCACTGTGATGTTTATTCCCTCTTCTTTCTACATATTTTGCAGCTCAATAATACCCTTATAATAATTTTGTAAAAAACCATACAATATCAAGCTCCTCCATTGTACTTTTATGACTGCTGCTCCATATAATACTCCTTCTCATCAATTATTCCTAAATATATGCCAGCCAAAAGTAATCCTTTCTTTCACATAGCTGCTAAAAATTGTAAACAGTATTCCAGATAAGGTGGTATAAGTGTTTCCCTCTAGAATATTCTTTTTTTATCATCTTTTTTATCATCAGCATTACACTGACAGCCCACACTGACCAGATCAAGTCAGCAGCCTTCTCATCCATTATTACTGACAATCTTCATTCCTTACATACATGACCTTTATTACCTCTGTACATGTCATAGTGTTGAATTTCCTCTTATTTCTCCTACCTGCAAGGTCATGAAGGCTTCTCTGCGTGATAGCCTGAACATCTTTTGTCCCCACTACATGTTCCAAATTTGTAACTTCGATTTGGATCAAAGAGGACACAACTTGGCCTGAGAAAGCTTTGTATGAGACAGCTTCCTTCTACCTATAACACCTATTTGTTTTCAAACAGTAACATAACCTGTTCAAACAATAAACTACATCTGTATTTTGTTACTTTTCAAGTCCTGAACTGTTTCTTCGTTCACATGATTTTTCTTCTACTGCATCACAACAGAGATGAAAATATCATCTGTCAGTTATTGTTCCCTACTATTTTTTCTTTCATTTCCCTGTCACATTAAAATACATGATAAACCAAAAGGTTTTAATTAGGTTTTAATTACTTGCCATTTCTTAAAATTTAGATCAATTCCATTCTTTAAAGTAAAACAAGGTAATTCGTGTAAATGGTTCTTAAAATACAGGCTCTGTAAACACTGTCCAAATATATGGGTCAGGCAATATATTCTGACCCCTAATTAAGCATCATAATGATCAAGAAATTACTTCAGCAGTGAAAACTGCTGAGATTAGAATTATTTGGGGATCTTAAAAAATTCTTTGTTTAGCTCCCATGTATACTAAACCAATATACTTTAGAACAAATGTTTTGACACAGCACAAAGAAATATTTACTTTTTAGCACTTTTAGTCCTAATTTTATTGTTTTTCTTTACAAACTGCTATGAAGGATATAAAATAATGTATAACTAAAAAAACATTAATTAGAAAGTCTAAAGAAACTGAGCTCGGGTAAGACTGCTTTGCCCAAAGAATACTAGAAAAATGGTCAGCCCAGGAATTTTAAAACTGTAAAGATCAGTTTTTATTTTAGGGGTAAACATATAGGGCAAAATATTGGAGGATTTCTTAAAAAATAAGCTACTGCAAAATATGTAAGAGGATATTTAAATATATGTTTTTTATAATAGTGTTAATAAAAGGAAGGCCGTGCAAAATTATCTTCCTTTTCAGTTCTCTTAGGGAAACTCCTTCACATACAATCAAAACATGACTCTACCTTTGTTCAAAGGAATCAATATAAAGCGTATTTGTGTAGATGTTCCAGAAGTTACAATCACTAAATTTAAGATTACATACAGTATTTCGTAGTTTTAAGAGATAATTTTCTTCAGTACATGTTTCTAACAGAAGTTAGTTGACATTCCACTGTATCGTGAATCTGAACAGAACATGTATATGCAGGAAGAGACAGAAATGTGGAACGAAGCGTTTGCCTGTACTAAGTAAAAAATATTCTAACAACACAGCGTTAAAATGGGGCAACGTAAATATTTTCTATAGAAATCACAGCCAAACTAGAAATTTTCTTTGTGAAAACTAAAAGGAAGATTTCAGAAGCAGACCATCTACCAGGCATAACATCAGTCCAACAGAAACAGTTAATAGCCTTTCAATTACAAGCCCTTCCACCAACAACCAATTCATTCTAATTATTACTCTGAATAGTAACCATAGCCATGAAAAGATCCTCTGTGTTTCAAACTTTGACAACCAATAGTAAGCTAGAAGAATATACCTACTCAAGTACATAGACCCACTACTCAGATGAAGGTGTTACTCATAATGCAAATTATACAACAGCTATGTCTACAGCTGTTTATATCTATACACATACACTTGTACACATATGTGTACAAACATATGCACCCTCCACAAACCTAAAAGCTGCCGTACCAGAGCAGATGAAAGGCGTATTTTGGTAGCAGACCTTGAAAAACATCTATAAAGGAGAATTAGAAACAGGCGTATGATTGCTCTTTTTTCACCAATTTACAGTTTCAAGTTTTATGTAGTCATAAAATGCATCTAAGCATTATATTTAATATCCACAAACGGGTTTAGCTCCTTGTTTAATTATCACTTAAGATTATTTTATAATATACCACAACACTGAGTACTATAATTTAATACTGTGTGGACAAAAATGTATTCCCTTTTCTTTGTTTTAGATAAATTCCTTCAAATGTCTAGTAAATCCAATAGGTGTTCTTAAATTCTTGTATTCTGAAATATGGTCATCATTAGCTCCTTATTCACATTTTCAACAGGTTCTCAATCTTGTATACATCACTCAAAACTCCCAGTCATCCCAGAAACTGAGCTGTGAGAGCCTGTCAATTCACTCTCCACGCACGAACACTATTACACAGCTCTGATACTTCTTGTCATATTGATCTTTATCAATACTATTTCCACCTACAACAGAAAGCTTACCAGCAAGCACTGGAACTTGTAAAATGTCTACATTGACTTCAGAGGTATATTTAGCAACAGGTTTCCAACTCCCATTTTCTGCCCAGTATATAAAAACCACTAACATGAAAACTGTTAGAAAACCCAAGATTCATCTGTACTGTTCTAGAGAAGCATGGGGTAATGCAATTATCCAACCATGAAAACTTGTGCACCACTCGCCCCCATACACAGCTAGCTAGTTAATAACAATTAAAATAATCTTTAAAGGTCTAGAAATGGATGTGGTAGAAAAGATTAAGACCCCATTTAGAGAAAATTTTTGCTAGTTCTTTCGCTCAGTCTTTCAGGATTATTTGTACTACCCTTTAGACTCCCTATTTTTCACACTTGCCTCTCTTGGACAGGTTTGCCTCAAAAACTTGGTATCAACCAGAATTCCCAGGGCCTTGTACATGAAAAGCTCTTTAAGCCAAGATGTTTCAAAGAAAACACTTCAAATACAACAAAATCCACACTTCCCAAAAGAAAATACTGTTTTGTTTAAAGATATATGACCAACCCTAGATAATCTATTTTTCTGATGTAAAGTAACGCTACCTAGTCTGACAATCTTTGTTGCTCTTCATCTTTACTATACTTTTTGTTGCTGAACATACCTTAAAAAATTTAACATAAAGAAAACATCCAGTGCTAGTGAGCAAAGAGACAACATCAAGGCACAGTGGCAGACAAACGGCCCTACAGCGTACATGTCTTTTCTACACAAATTTCTAAATATAATTTCATATATGTATATAATAAACCATTTTCTGACATCTTGACCAAGAATACGGGCCATACACAATAGATCTACTGGGTTACCATTAAATGATTCATCCTGTTCTGCTTGTTTTCAAGCTAATTCAGAGGTATCAAAAGGAGTCAGGCATTTACATTCAGTAAAACTCCCTTTTTGCCATCTTACCTATTTTTAGAGAGACTACTATATCTCACTGCCACGAGGTGATACTCCCTCCTCTGAAACTGCCAGCTGCAACAATTAAATAGAAAGAGCTAATTATCTGGTTGAGTTCAAATTGCCTTTCTTCAGCATAGGTTTTAATTCAGAGTTCAGCGACTCTCGGCCTGAAGACTCCAAACTACAGCCAACCTTATGAGTTTTCTTCTCCTTAAGTTTCATCTTTGCCCAAGTAACAGTCAGAAAATCCACTGCAAATTCCTGAACTCTCATGAATTCTTTTCTCCCTGTGGCTGTTTCTAGAAGATGACCAATTCTTCTACAGACAGTAGAGATACTTGCCTGTACCTTGTGTTATCTATAAAGATTTACTTACTACGGACTCACCCTTTAATGCCAAAACACCCATTTCCTGGGAGAGATAGGAGAAGTGAAGCTCTAGATCAGTTTGCTCCCCAGACACAGACCATCAGATCCAGTTTCATGCCACAGCCAGACTGGGTCTTCCTGGGATCTGATGGCCCTTGAGAAAAAGAAAGGCCTTTGGCATCTACCAGACTTAATTCTTGGTCTCTACTGGGCTTTTGCTAAAGACACACAGCCTTCAGAGACCATATTTAAAACACACAATTACAATCTATTACTGCAATGACATTAACTGCTTAGTTCACCCAAAATTATTCTTTCTTTGCTCTGTAACTTCATTATTAGTCACTATTTGATTGTAACTCATACCTCTTAGCACAAGAGGAAAGGATCAGTGTTTAATTACAGTACGCATTTTTACCTAAATAATCAAGCGTAACACTCACATTAAACACAGTCTTCAACCTATTCAGGTTGGAAATTAAAGAAAACATGGTAAGCTATTATTTTTAGAGTTGTTTGTGAATATATTGTGACTTCAGGCATTGTAGACTTCTTTCCCTGAAAAGGTCATATCATTCTTCAGAAAAAAAAGAACAAAAACCCCTGAGATTCCTTTTATTTCTTTGTATATCACTATTCTAAAGCAGGTCTGAAGTGAGAAACTAGCCCAGGTTTCAGAACTCCAGTGGAGATATCTTCCAGTTAATCTGACCTCTTTTCCAACAATAATAACTTAAAAAAAAATTAAGAGTTCAGACATGCCCTTGATTTGTTTTAAAGGGCACATTCTGCTTTTGAAAACAACATCAGTTCAGATAACTCCTAAAGCTTTCTACAATAACAGCATTCAAGAAAAAAATATCAGGAATTTTATATCTATAGTATTAACTCTAAAGCTTCTCTGACTGTTCTAAGAATCTTATTTTAATTACACTGGACATGTAAAATCAAGTTTGGCTGATTGACAGAATGCTACACTTTAATATTGGTCAGAAAAATCAGATACTGTGAACCGTGATACCAAGAAGACTCTGAGATTTTTAGCCAGTTAAATCTGTCTTGGTGGGGGCAGAAACACAAAGGAAAGACTGCCCAACCTCTCCCTCAAATCTAGCTTTTACAGTCTCACATACTCTTACCATAAGTGACTTTTCACAGGGATTTGTAATCTTCAGTAAGTAGAGCGTGGGGGCAGAATTTTTGCTATACTTCAGCTTCTTTTAGACAACCTTCCAACCACACCCATACAGGACAAGGGATTCTTCTTACACGCTTGCTGAAACTACAGACTATAAAATGATTCACTATATTATTTCAGTGCCTCCAACTAAATAACTCGATATAGCTACAAGCTCCTCTATCAGCAGTGTTTAAACTAAAACGTGAGCCTTGAAAAAACTCATCTTGGTTTCTTTACAACAGAAGGGAAATTTCCCTTGTGTAGACACTATAACAATTAAACGATGAAATTCAGAGTGTGGAAGATTAAGTACTCATGTCAACAAACTGTTAACTGTGTCTGGGGTCAGCAGTATCATCATTAAGGACAGACAGAAACTTCAAAGGAACAGCAACTCAGCTAATATGCTGCCGCCAAAGAGTCTACCCAGACTCCATAGCAGGACTACAGAACCACAGAGGTTCTGGAGACCATTGAATCCAAGCCCCACCTTGCTCAAAGCAGAGCCAGCTACAGCAGTTGCTAAGGATATTGTCCACTTGGGTTTTGAGTATCTGTGAAGACAGAGATAACCTCTCTGGGCATCCTCTTCCAGTGTTTGACCAGTCTCACTGTGAAAAAGCTACGTTTAAATGGTATTTCTTGTGTTTCAATTTGTGTCCGTTGCATCTTGTCCACTGACTAGGCACCATGGGAAGAAGAGTGTGGCTCCATCTTCTTTACTCCCTTCCATCAGATATTTATCAAAGCGGGTATTTTATACACATATATAAAATCTAACAGTCCCCTTCCCCCTGATCTGAGGGTCCTCTTACCCAGGCCAAACAAAGCAAGCTCTCTCCCTCCACCTCTCCTATCAGATTCTCCAAGCCCTTGGTCAACCTTGGGGACCTTTTCTGGACTCATCCCAGTGTCTGCTTTGTACTGGCAAACAAAGTAGACAAAGCACTCCATATCTGTCTCAATATGGCTGCACAGAGGTGAAAAAACATCTCCCTCATCCTGCTACGCTTTTCCTAATGCACAGGATGCTGTTGCCCTCAATGCCGTGAGGGTGCATTGGTGGGTCATGCTGAACTTTGCATCCACCAAGACCCCTGTGTCCTTTTGTGCAAAGTTGCTTTCCAGCTGGGCA
>Ga0181612_164555_pt1 | contig 17313 bp, 21 predicted proteins | sample HoacroProtozoa21_FD_119630 | JGI IMG/M metagenome (GOLD analysis project Ga0181612, IMG submission 119630) | Hoatzin crop microbial communities from Cojedes, Venezuel. Combined Assembly of Gp0051906, Gp0051904, Gp0051908
CTGCATCTGTTGCTGCTTCTAACCCCTGTGGCTATCCTTTCACATTGCACAGAGGTGACCCCTTGCATGTAATTAGCAAAGTGATAAGAAAACATTAATCAAAGCTATCCGAACCAGGATTCTTGCTGAAACAGCCTATTCCTCATCAAATCTGTGACAGAATGAGAGCACCAGACTCTACAGTACTCTGCAGGTAGCAGCTGCATCCATTAATTACTCTAGATTTGTTAACAGTTTGTCCTTTGGGGAGGATTTTGCTGGGAGAGATCATCGATAGACACCTGCCAAGCTCTCCTGGATAAGCAGGCCAGGTTTTTCTGGTGTGTGCACGAGCTGGGTTTTCTCTTGTTGGAATTCCATAATGACTTTCTGCTTGTGTTGATTGGGTTTGTCTCATCATCACATTCAATCTGAGCTGTGCAAATTCCCTGCTTATGGCAGAAGGGTTGGACTAAGTGATATTTAATGTCCCTTCCAACCCAAACTATTCTGTGATTCTATGAAATTTCTCAGGGGCTGGGGATGTTATCTGACAGGTTCTTAGTGCCATATGATGAAGCACATGTAAAGATTTTAGCAGAAGTAGAAACAAAACTCACCACCTTGCCCAACATAGCGACAAGGACAGTGCAAATGGGGACTTTGTGACTCCATGCATGGCTTGACCACCTGCAAAGAGGAGGGTGTTTGGAGGAAATGTGCACTAAAATCCTGCTGGCATCCTCCCTTTGGCAAATGCCTGGCTATGAGGTCATGTCACAGTTTGCCCTGTTTTCAATTTGGAGGGAGTTGCGCCCTGGTTCCCAGCTCTTCCTCCAACCCACCAGCAGTACTCACTGCCCCACAAAGGCTCCCTGAACACCAGACCCTACGAGACTCATAGCACCACTGTGGCTGATGTGTAACAAGCTCAGGTAATAGTGCTTGATGCATAAAATGAGCTGGGGTCTTCATTTAGTTTGAAGCTGGATTAAGAAGGTTCTCCCAGGGGAGGGAGAAGGGGCTATAAGGGAAACCTCTCCATTCTGCTTTAGAAATACTTGCCCCAAACTAGAATAATTTGACCAAGGGATCTCAAGCAAAATAGTAAAAATCAACCTGATTCACCCTAAATACCCACCTCATTTGGTCTAGTTAACATTCTTTTCCAGTCTTCCCTGTAGCACAAGCTGGGGAATGTAGACCATCAGTTTCTGGAGCTGTTGCAGACTGAAAGTACCCCTGGCTTGTTTTTCACCCTACATGGGTCTCTAGCTGTATACCCTGGGAAGCAGAAAAGGCTCAGCCTGACATGAAGAACCATGTCGGTAGGGTTGGCATGACCATGCTGCAACGCATGGAGACAGGGAAGCTCAAGCTGTTCCTGGGGAGCATTGCTGGGCAAATGCATTGCCCCAAGCTGCAATGCAGAGACTTTTGAGGGCAGTTGGGACTGTCAGTCACACAGGGAGGTTTCAGCAGAAGAAATTAAATTACGGCACTTTTCATCTCTGGGCAGAGGTGTATGGAGCGGGTTGCCAGAGTCCGGCCATTGCAAGCTCGACAGCTCTGCCCTGCCCCTCTCCTGCCGCAACCCTCAACCACCTCCCACTCCCTCCTCTGGCCCAAGCCATCGAGGGAGGTTCCTGAGGAAGTGGCCGGAGGGGAAAGCTGCTGTTATCCTTTCATTTCCTGAGCCTGCTCCGCTGCGGTTTTGCAGGGAGCGGAGACGAGAAAGCGCTCGCCGACGCTCAGCAGCCAGTTCAAGCGGTCCCTGGAGCTGTTGATGAGGACTCTCAGCGTGTGCCAGCCCTTTTTTGTCCGTTGCATCAAGCCTAATGAGTACAAGAAGCCCATGGTAAGTCCTGCTTTTCCCTCCTGGTTGCTTTTTGTACAGGAACGCTTGCAGGATCACTCTGCCCCGGAGCCAACGGCAAAACTCGGGAGTCGACAGAGCTAGGGTTGACCCTGAGTGCTTAGAAAACCAACCCACAGCCCTTTCTGCAAGCAAGGGAGAAATCAGTCACTTTCTTTGCAATCCAACAGCGTCCCAAATCTTTTTGCAGAGAGGAGCTCCAGCCCCTGCCTTTCTTCCCTAGGACCACGAGGAATTCACCCTGCAGCCCTTTCTCCTATAGGAAATGCCTCTGAATTTCCATAGGGAGTGGGCACCTCCCTGCCAGAGACTTAGGCTGAGATGTAGGACCCTGTAGGATCCGGTCCTATTGCAGGGTTCAGTGTTTCCTAAAATTTATCCCCTTCCCATGGGTGTTTTCTACAAAATCTGCTTCCAAGGAATCTCACTCTGTTTCATCCCCGTTAAATCCTTTCAACTGTTTTTTAGCATCAATTATGAAAGCACAGTTCTAAAAGCAGGGGGAAAAGAGGCAAGATAGCACAGAGGAAAGATGAGAGGAATTATTTTGCTCTGATTCCCAGAGAGCTGCTTCAAAAGCAACGAACACTCTGGGGACAAACTTTAAGGAGCAAATGAAAGGGAAGGAGGTGGCTGAAAATCTCTCTGGCCACAAACTGCTCACAGAGGGGACTCTGAGTTTTGCAGCAAAAGGGAGATGATAAAGGCAGGCATTGAAAGCCCTGATCCCGCTGTCAGCACCTTGGAGGATGGGACCCCGCTGCTGTTAACAACCACTGTTAGTTGCTTACCACACTTAATAGTGATACTGCTTGGGGAGGAAGAGCTTTATGTAATAATAATTTCAGCTATTTATTTCTGTGAATCGTTTTGCCCATGCCTTTGCACTTCACTAGCGGCTAATCTAGCCAGAGCTGGAGCTTTATCTAAAGTCAGTGTCTGTTAACAAAGCTCATCTGAGTGCAAAAAAGCATAAAATACTGAATTTCAGAGCTTTTACCTACAAGCATTGTTTGTTTGAAACCTGTTTTCGCTGTTCAGTGAACCTAATATGATGCGGCATGAAAGGTTTGGTGCCTCTCTCAGAGCAGCTTACTGTGCACTTATCCTGGTTTTGGTGAACAAAAAAAGGCACCTAATAACATGTTAATAGAATATTTTTGGTTAATATTTAACAAAGTGTCTCATCTGAGATTGTCCTCTGGCCTGAGATCAAAACAAGACCTTCTTTAAGAATATGGGTGATGCTGAGAAATCGATGTACATCCTGAACTGTTTTTAATTAATTATTCTCAAAGCTTTGACTTTGAACTGCTTTTATGCCTGGAAGTCTGGGATTTGGTCTGGCATTTTGTCACCTGCGTAACGAGTCTGTATTTGATCAGCTCTTGCAAGCTCTAAGCCAGAAGTCTCCGTCCAACCCATTTATTTACAAAATTTTCAAACAGTGGGACATGAAAAAAGCTGTAAGTTTGAAAGAATCAAACAAAGATAAATTAATCTCCCCATTAAAGTAATGAGTGGATGAGCTAACATTGAATCAGAGACTGTAGTGCTATGAGAAATGAAATATGTTTTCTTGCTAAAATTATTTTTGGCCTTGGTTTAATAATACGAAGGGGAAAAAAATCTCAGATAATGGTACACAGAGCTGTGCAGGGTGACTGCAAAACAGAACATTTGCTGGGAGTTCATTTTCTGTCCCTGGCTTTGAAGGAAAGTCTACTGATAGTGATAGGAAATGGGATAGTGGGAAGTGAAAGGTCAGTGGAAAGTCCTGACTGTTTGTTACTTTATGTTATTTTAAAACTTTACTTCCTTCTAAAATGTGCTTTAGGGGGAAAAAAAAAATTGTTAGCATTGGGATGATGGCTGGAGTTCTCTGGGTCCGTACATCATCCCGTGCTGCTGTTTCTGAGCGTTGCTCTGTTGTTCTGGTTAGTCCTAGAGAAATGCATGGGATGAATTAGGTAACAAACCACGCAAAGGAAGTCAAAACTGTCTCCATCAGTCTATCTATCTAGCATGGGTGCCACATCAGACCTTGATGCCAAGAAGCTCACAGTTGCCCATATGTGCAATGACCAAGCAGGCCCCCAGCTGCCCACAAATCCTTCTGCTTCATGGTGGAAAGAGACACAGCAACACACCCCTCTTCCCTCTGCACCCTTCCTGTCGCCACTCCCCAGTACCCACTGTAGATGAGGACAGCTGGGGACCAAATCTAGATGATGCTACTTTCTGCCTTTTCCTCACTCATGCATTGTCTTGCCCTGCGATCAGGATCTATCTCACTTCAGCCCTTTCGTGGTAAAATGGCTGCTATGAGCTACTCAAAAAGCTCCTTCCAGCAATGGGGAGATAGATGTATCCATAGGGCAGATCCGCCTGTCCCAGGAGATGCATCTGAGATACAGGGGTAACTGAGATATGGGAACATACCCATTTCTCCTCCCTCACTTCGGGGAGAGGCTAGGTGGCTCATATTTTAGAGGCTCATATCTGTACACACACAGATGCTCACATTTCATACGCCTGAAGGGAGGGCAGATGAATAACACCCTGGCTGTAACTCTTTGGCCCAGGCTGGGTTTTATTGTTCCGACTGTCTGTGGTGTGCCAGCACCACAGCACATCTGCTTTAATTTTACACTTGGGCTGAACACTTCTTGGATGCTCCCAGCAGACAATATCAGGCTGCGAGAGAGAGCTCTCAGGGGCTCCAGCATCCTCCTCAATGCACTGCGGTACCAAGCTGATGGCAGGGATTTTCCTGAACCTTCTTTTGCTTCGGCAGATCTGCCCATCTAGCAGCACCACTCACTGTCCACCCAGAGGCTCCCAAAGCAAAGGAGAGCAGCCAGGTTTATTAGCAGACATCTGCAAGGACTGGGTTGCCTCAGTCTGCTGTCTGGCCTTGAAATTGTACGTGGCTTGTCAGGAGGAGCCACGGACACCGGTCTGAGATTTGTCCTTTCCCTAAAACCTTCAGCTGGTCTCAGTTCTGACTTGTTAATTTTAAGCTCCTTGGATGTCCTCCTGGGTGCAGGCTGGTTTGATGATAACAGGTCTATCTCAGAGCCTCAGCATCTCCAAAGCTGCACTCTTCCTTTACATGACTTTGAGATGTCACCTACCCTAAGATCAATTGGTGTAGGCATTCTAAGACTTTTAAATGTCTGAGCCTTTGCTGATATGGTTCTTTGCTTCCTCTGCCTGCAAAACAGTACTGCCCTGCCCATACAGGAGTGCTGTGATCATGCCAGTGAAGCTCAGAGTGGTGGTCAGAACTTAATGAACATGAGTGGTCACTGCAAGGGTGACTGTATGGTTTGACCCTTGTAGATGGACCATCACTTCCCATTTTCCCAAGGTGATGTTCACTGTTGAATCACACGCTCCAGATCTTCTCTCAGTCCTTTGTGTAATGTGTAGGACGTATCCAGCCTTGCAAGCAGAAATTAAAGAAATAGAGTGAGTCAAACGCACTCTGCAGTTCATAGAATCAGACCCATGACAGAGAAGAGTCCTACGACCTTGGATCCACCAAGTGCAGGATTTGGGTGGATGCTTGACTTGGTTGCCCCACACATCTTCAGATTCCCCACTCTCTTATGGCCAATCCAGGCCAAGATGTGCAATCGAACCACTATGTCTTGTAACCTCCCCAGCTGTTTGACCGGGAGCTGTGCGTCCGTCAGCTGAGGTACTCGGGGATGATGGAGACCATCCGGATCCGCCGGGCTGGTTACCCCATCCGCTACACTTTTGTGGAGTTTGTGGACCGGTACCGGGTCCTCATGCCTGGGGTAAAGCCAGCATACAAGCAGGTGAGGATTTTCTTCCACAGGTAACGATTGCACTCTGCTGGGGTCTCCAGAGATTTTTATGGGGTGGGCGTCCTCTCCAAAAGCAATTATGAAACATTTGATTCCCAGGTGTTACAGCAGTGCTCTGGGCTTTCCAAGCGAAGGAAAAATTGTTACGGGGTTGGCAGAGATGGGGAGCTCAGCACCAAGGGCCACTATTCAGCCTGTCCCTCTCACTCACCTTAGATATGGTGACAGTAAAGCCCTGGGAACCTCATTAGCAGAAAACTGCTGGAATTTGGACCAGAAAGGGTCCCTCTTGGGCTTGGGAGGAGCAATGGGTGAGGCTGGTCCTGATGAATCCCACACCCTCTCCCACCAGGGCGACCTGCGTGGGACATGCCAGCGCATTGCCGAAGCGGTTCTGGGGAAGGATGATGACTGGCAGATTGGCAAGACAAAGATATTCCTGAAGGTAGGTGGTTCTCTACATCCCCCCTTCCATCTGGGACCTGTGCCTGTGAAGGAGTCTCCTACCATCCACTTTTCATTGCAGATGTGACACTTTCCCACGGTCTCTGGGCTAGCAGTGTGTAGAACCTGGGCCAAGGCAAGATATATGGGGCTGGTTTAGGAAGCAGCGGGCAGGAGAAAGTCCTGACACTCTGCCAGCACTGATGCAGGCACATACCCATACGGATGCAGAAATTGTCACATACAGCACATGACATTTTTCCTCCTGGGCTGAGCCACTCAACCTCATCTCCTGCCTTCACCCAAAAAGCATGGCAGCAGGAGGGATGTCCATGCAAAGCTCTGCAGAGAGAGGGACCAAGAGCACAATGGGCTCGCTTTGCCTTCTGCATGTTCTTGCACAACCCAACGTGTTGGCCTACAGCCTGCCTCTCTGCATGGGTCCAGCTGACATGGAGCAGCCCAAGGTTGCACGTCACCTTCAGGCCTGTTTGCCCTCATCTCTCCTTACAAACCCGCTCCTGCATTGCTCTGGGGAGATGAGGCTGAGCTGGTCAGAAACCAGGCAGGAAGCAAAGGCTTCTCTCCAGCAAGAATCTCAGCAGTAAACCCTGACCACTTTTATCTAAATCCACCCCCAACCCCACTGCCACCACGAACACCCCCATCTCTTCCCTGGAAGCTGTTCCCACTAGTTGCTCTTTCCAGAGCCTGTTATCAAGATCTCGCAGCTGTCAGGGCAGGAAACGGAGAAATCGGGAGGCCCCGAGGGGCCACGTGAGGTCGAGCAAAGCAGGAAACGTGTGGAGCTGCCTCTGCTGCACCCTGCGTGGCAGGGCTCAGCGTGCCGCTGCCGGGAAAGAAAGAGGAGTTACAAACGGCATGGGAGGAATCAATAGATAGCTGGGGCTGGTGCATCTCAAAGCCTCAGGGCAAGGAAAGTCAGTGGTTCAGGGAGCTGTTTTGTTCTTAGAGTATGGTGGCATTGCAGCCTTGGCTGGAGGGAGCAATGGGACCCAAGCAGCCTCAAGTTTGTTCCCAGACATAACCAGTGCTCCCAGGAATTGCTCCCACAGCTGACAGCACTGACAGGGAGCTCTGCGTGGAAGGGAAACATAATTTACTTGTTTTCAGACTATAGAGTATTGCATATGCAGCTTCTCAAGACTCTGGTTCATTTGAGAATGAAGGCAGTAGTTCACAAGTGTTTATGTTAGGGTTTCCCCAGTGACTAGGTGGGGTGATACTTGGAATGTAAAATGTCCCAAGATTTTGCTTTGGATATCTCCTCTGGGGGAGGACCTTGTACCACCCCTTCTTGCCACATCTCAAGCAGATGGAGAGCTTGAGACATGGGTGCTGTGTTGTTTCCTCCCTCAGGACCACCATGACATGCTACTGGAGATCGAGAGGGACAAGGCCATCACGGACAAAGTGATCCTCATTCAGAAGGTGGTCCGTGGCTTTAAAGACAGGTAGGTGTAAGCCCCACTTCCAGATGGGAGGTGGGCTATGTGGCATGCTTCAGCCGGCAAGCAACTCCTGGGAGATGCATCACTCCTTCGGTGCCCATCGGACCTGTGCTGCGGCAGCTGGGGAAAGGGAAGCCCTGATGTGTTGACACTCAGGTGAAGCAAGTATTGGAGGAAAACAGTAGAGGAAGCAAGAGGTAAACTGTATCATCTGCCTCAAACATGGACAGAATAGGACCTGTCCCTGTTCACTGCTGTCTTCAGGGGAGCTGATATTTGTTGCTGCAATGCAGCAGTGGGAGTCTGAGCCTGCTGAAGGCAACTCTAAGCTTCCAGTCTATGTGGATCCCCACAAGACTGCTATGGGGCCATTGGGTAGTCCATTGTGACTAACGTTACTCTTTCCAAAGCCCAAGGGGTTCAGGACTCTTCCTTTTGTAAGCCAGTTTCCAGACTTGGGAGGAGGGCAGGCAGTCCACAGAGAGCTCATGGCACAGTTGTAGAGGACAAGGGGAAGCCACAGCTGAGGTCAAGCTTCAGCCATACAGGAGTAACAGTTCTTGGTGCTTTGTGCTCTTTGACTCTCCGAGCCATGGCTGTGACTCAGGTTGTGCCTTAGGCTTTGCAGAAATAGCACATGCCAAATAACTCAGTAATCCTTCCCACAGTAATCCTAGTGAGACCCCGAAGTCCTCCCAATTGTCCCCAAGGTATCTACGTGCAGGATCAGGCCAGGCTGAGCAGAATGGGAAGCAGCAGGGCGGTGTTGCTGAAATTTGCTCTTGATCATTGGGTAAAATTGATTCCATTCTCAGGTGACTGTGATTGAAGAGAGGAGAGAAGGTAGGGAGGATATTTCAGATGAGAGAAGAGGGTGAAAAAGGGAGAAGGAGGAGACCATTCCCAGCACCTCTGCCTCTGCCCATTCCCATAACCTGATAGATCAGCCTGCAGAGACCTATCAGAGAGAGCCCCTACAGACGTTTCTACAAAAACAATGAGAGCTTGTGGAGGAGACAATTCCAGGCAATAAAATCCACGCACCTGTTCAGTTTCAAATCTCCAAAGAATGAGGCCCAGGAGATGATAATTTGTGGCAAAATCACAGAGGCAAGTCATTGAAATGCCTTTGCAGGTCCAATTTCCTGAAAGTGAGAAATTCAGTCCTGATGATTCAGAGATACTGGCGTGGACATAACTGCAGGAAGAACTACGGTGCTGTAAGTACTGGGGTGCTTCCTCACACCTCTGCCTTCCTAACTCTCTCAGCTGGGACATACATAAGAGTTTCCTGGCTCAAAATGCCCCACTGAGTGTAGGAGGGGGTGGGATTGGCTTTTATCATCCGGAGCGATGAATGGAAGTTTGCTACTGCTGCTTTGCCTTCTCAGTGAAGAGAGCACCCAGCCACCTCCTAGTTGTCCTTTTCCCCATGAGCTAGATGTCCATTGCACCAGCTGGTCATTTGGGGACTTAAATGTCTTCCCCGAGTTTCCAGGTGACTGAAAACTCAAGAGCAGCTTCCTCTGAAAAACAGACGCCATCTCCATGTGGGATTGTATCTGGGTTTCTCCTCAGCCCAGTCCATGGCCCTCTTCTCTCTCTGTCCCAGCTGACTCTGACCCAACTGCAGGCCAGCTGGCGAGTGTGTTGGGGTCTAAAGTGTCTATATTACCCTCCAAGCCTACAACTTAATAGGAACAGCCACTTCCAGGTTGGTCAGGATGCTGCCTCCTGCCATGAAACAGCACCTTGGCTATCAGGCTGCAAGGTCAGCAGATGCTGGACCTCCATGGGAGCAGACCTCATAGCTTGTGGCTGCCTTGAGATGACCAACCAGGCCTCCTGAGGCCTCTCAAGGGCAGAAACTCTGTAGAACTTGGTACAGAAGAAACTGCCTTTGTCTTTCCAGGGCTTTGAATCAGTGCAGCATCTGGAAGTCTTAATTTCTCCACCCTCTTAGAGAACTTCCCTCCCAAAGGCTTGTCCCAGTAGGAGCTGATTTCAGCATCTCTTATTTACAGCCACGCAAGAAGGAGATTAGCGATGTAAATCTCCTTAGGATGGGTGAGCCCCTGGGCGGTGGGGCGATTTCATCCTGCTCCCTCTTGCAGATGCGGATCGGCTTCCTGAGACTGCAGGCCCTCTACCGATCCCGCAAGCTCCACAAGCAGTACCACATGGCCCGCCGGCGCATCATCGAGTTTCAGGCACGGTGTCGGGGCTACCTGGTCCGTAGGGCTTTCCGCCACCGCCTCTGGGCTGTCCTCACCGTCCAGGCGTACGCCCGGGGCATGATTGCCCGAAGGCTGTATAAGCGCCTCAGGGGGGAAGTAAGTACCACAGAGGAGAGGTCAGTCCTGGGAAACTTAGGTGGGGAGAGGGGAAATAAACATGCTTCTGCTTCACATGCTCATGGGATCGATTCTTAAAGAGCAAAAAAAGGATTTAAAAATTAAGTAGGTGCCTATTAAGAAGGGCTCTTGTATTTATTCACTCAGTATCATCGACGCCTGGAAGCAGAGAAACTTCGACTAGCAGAAGAGGAACGGCTCCGAAAGGAGATGAGTGCCAAGAAAGCCAAAGAGGAAGCAGAAAAGAAGCACCAAGTATGAGGGGACTGATCTCTTTCTGGGGCTCTGTCTCTATTTTCCAGGGACTGGTTTTGCTCCTTTGAGGGAGAATGCCAAACACATCTAAGGGATTTCTGCCCTGCTTGAGTAATTGGTATTTAATTCACTAAAGTACTCTGTGCTCTAACTATTTTGAAGCCACTCCAGAATTTCTGATCTGCTGCACTGGAATGCCAGAGATCACAGTTATTATTCCCTTGCTTTTCCTATTGTATAAAGGCTGAAGGGGGAACTGAGACACTGTGTGCACATACACAGTTTTTGTATAAAAGAAACATGTAAGGTCGGTGGAAGTCTCTGTGCTTGGACCAAACCCCCTAAACAGGCACTAATGAAGGAGAGAAGGCTATTGTTTTGTCCTTCTGCAGTTGGGAAACTGAGGCACGGAAACGTTACTGATTTGATCCAAGTCACGTTGCTGGGATAGTGTCCCAAGCACGGGGCAGTCTGCCTTCCTAAAGCCAGGCCCTGAAGAATTTAGTGCCGACTCTCTGGAAGGAGCGCGGTTCAGTCATTGTACTTGTCCTTTTGCAGGTACGCCTGGCCCAGCTGGCACGGGAAGATGCAGAGAGAGAAGTAAAGGAGAAGGAGGAAGCACGTCGGAAGAAAGAGCTCTTAGAAAAAATGGAGAAAGCTCGCAATGAGCCAGTGAATGACTCAGAAATGGTGGACAAAATGTTTGGATTCCTGGGGACAACTTCCTCCCTGCCTGGCCAGGAGGGACAGGCACCCAATGGCTTCGAGGTACTGGAGACATACACGAGCCTGGCTATCACATGAAAGGCTTTAGCAACAAGTTAATGAATCAGGGGAAAGCGGGGCAACCCAAAAGGGGGTCTCTGAAGGCTTTCTTAAGACTAGACTCTTCTGCATGGCCCCACAGAGTTGCCATGCTGTGGCTGGGGACCGGCAGGCAGTCTGCAGGCTTTCTCTGGGGCTACCACATGAAGGGGAGCAGTGTGGCTGTAACATCATTGAGGACTTGTGGCCTCTAAGATCCTCTCCCTTACAATTCATCATGGCTTACAGCATTTAGCTCTTGGACATCCTTTCCCCGTGCTAGGAGGGGGCCATGCTTGAAGCTTCTCCTGTTGCTTTGGGGACATTCCTAGGAACAGACATGTTCTTCAAAATTCAGTCTTTGCTTGGGCTCTACAGTTGTATTTCGTGGCTTTCACTCCAGCCATCTTTTCATTTTGGGACGGAAATCAAATGGGCAGAAAAGTCAGGCCCAAGGGGAAAAGCCATGCTGCACGCTTGACATATCCTTCTCCACCAGGATCTCGAGCGAGCCCAGAAGGAGCTGGAGGAAGAGGACCTGGATGCAGCATTGCCTCTCCCTGAGGAGGAGGAGGAAGATCTCTCAGAGTACAAATTTGCCAAGTTTGCCGCCACGTATTTCCAGGGCACGACGACACACACCTACATCCGCCGGCCTCTCAAGCAGCCTCTCTTGTACCATGAAGATGAAGGAGATCAGTTGGTGAGGCAGGGGATGAAAACCCTTGAGCAGGGCAGGGTGGGTTGGACGAAGCCCAGGGAGCGTTTCACCCAAAGGGCACCAGCACTTTGTCTTTGGGATACACTGGTGTGCTCGTGGTTCAGTGGAGAGCACAGCCCTCATCTGCTGCACATAGGTCAGTAACCACTGTCCCACCAGCATGCGTTGAGCACTGAAGAGACAACAAGCATTAGCAGGACATAGCGGTGAGTTCATCTCTGTACCTTGACATTTGTGTTGAGGTAACTAATGAAGTGCTCTGGGCTCAGGGCATGGACAATGCAAATTGCTGAGCAAGTACTGCTTGTAAAGCTGCTACTCGGCAGCTGGAAAAGGTTCTTCTTACCTTGCTGTGTGCACCAGTGCAGAGCTAGCAGACAAGAAATGCTTGTCCTATAGCCAGCAGTACAAGAGCAGAACAGTGTTGAACCTGCATGGCTGTAATGAACGTTACATTGGCCATGAACTTGCCTTCGCTGTGGTTCTCCTTCCCCTCTGCAGTGGGTTAGGAGCTGCCATTCGCTGCCTCTCTATAAGGGTGGCACCTCCTATCCAAAAAGCAAACCGCTGCTAGGACTCATGATGGCATGAAGACAGAGCCTGAATTTGTGGTCCCAGCCACCAGCCTGCCCGGCTTGCTCAGATGGGATGTGTGCTGCAGGCAGAACTGTTGTGTGTGACACAGGGAAGTGTTGTATCTCCTGCAGATGTACAGGGAGGCCACAGTGGCAACCCTGATGGATTCAGCATGGCTTGACCTTCCCCTCCACACCCCTGGTGCAAGCTAATGGGGTTTAACTTTCCTTTCAAATAGGCAGCACTAGCTGTATGGATCACTATCCTCCGTTTCATGGGAGACCTCCCTGAGCCGAAGTATCATACAGCCATGAGTGACGGTGGTGAGAAGATACCAGTGATGACAAAAATCTATGAGACTCTTGGGAAGAAGACCTATAAGAAAGAACTGCAAGCTCTGCAGGGAGAAGGAGAGGTAACTGCTGCGGCTGTAAAAAAGACGCCAGTATTATGTGTTGGATACTGAAATGTGTTTGGAAGAAACGACTTCTGGGGTTTGCTGCAGGCAATCCATTTGTCGACTTTATTTCCGGTTCTGCAATGCAGGGAGAATTGCCTGTGTGACAGGTGTTGATCTTGTCCCTTCTTCTTCACAGGGGTAACTGAACGTCCCCTAGCAATACAGTAAGGGAAGTGCCTGATACCTCTAATGTGGCTTTGAGCTCTCTGCTCCTCCTTGCAGGGCAGAAATACGTGGGGTGAATGCAATGTCCTGTGTCACTGGTCTCTCATTTGGGGATTTCTTTTTGATCTGCCCTGGGTCAGAAGAGACTAAATTAACAATGTGCCCTTAATCTTGGAGCAGGAAGTGAAGAGTTACCAGGAGATTAAGTTGTGGAAATCTAAAAAAAAAATGCCTATTACATCCTCAGTACATTTTGGGACGTCATTGAAGGACTTCATCTTAGTTCCCCTCCCATAGAAGACATTGCTCTGGATAAATTGCTGTCCACAGCACTGATATGCTCCCATATTTGGCAATCTTATTCAGTAGGAATTGATGGGATCCTGATGATGGGATACAGCAGAACTGGGTGGACCTTGGCTGACTAGGAGTCAGAGGGACTTTTTACAAGGGCATGGAGTGACAGGACAAGGGGTAATGGCTATAAACTAAAAAGAAGTAGGTTTAAATTGGATGTAAGGAAAACATTCTTCACTATGAGGATGGTGAGGCACTGGCCCAGGTTGCCCAGAGAAGCTGTGACTGCCCCCTCCCTGGCAGTGTTCAAGGTCGAGTTGGATGGGGCTTTGAGCAACCTGGTCTGGTGGAAGGTGTCCCTGCCCATGGTGGGGGGGTTGGAACTGGGTGATCTTTAAGGTCCCTTCCAACCCAAAACATTCTATGATTTGATGATTTTATGTATTCAACATATCTTTTTCAGACATCCCCAATATGTAACTTTGATCTGAGGGAGGATCATTGATTAGAGAGTAGCTACAACACTCAGAGCTGAACCTGGGTTATCGGGGCACACGGGAATATGGGTCCACACTTACGGTTCCCACCAGCCTCTGAAATGTCTCACTCTGTGCCCAGGATTAATGTTTTTTTGCAGGAGTCCAGGGGAGGCAGGGAGAGCACGTACTCGACAGGGCTCGGTGTCTCACTGCATTGCATCCACGCCTCTTGCTTTGCAGAGTACTCACATTGATGGGCACAAGAAGAACAGTGTGCGGCACAAACTGGTCTCCTTAACACTCAAGAAGAAATCCAAACTGACGGAGGAGGTGAGAGGAGACGCTTGGCCGCCTGGCAGCACAAGTGCCATTGGATTGTCTGCAGCCCTCTCTGACTCTCTTCTGCTTTTCCCTAGACAACATAGAACCAGCCCTCCTCTGGGTTTGGCGCTACCTGTCTCTCTGCCTGAAAGATTTAAGGAGTGTTTAAGGGGAAAGGTTGGCTTCCCGTGTCTCCTTGAGTCATTCTGCACCTCGCGCCGGCCTCCCCTCGGCTCCTGCTCTCCATCCACCCAGCACCTTCCCTTCCCTCTTTCACAGCCCTCCATCCAGCTGCCGATACCTCCCACCACTCTTTGATGGTCTGAATGTTATCCCTCCTTTTAGTTTCCTGCCCTCCACCTTAGCGTAGGTAGCAGAGGTGGAGTCTCCAAATGCGCTCACCCATCCTCTGCTCCTCTCCAGTCCCAGGGGCAAAACACCCCATGGGAGCAGTTAGCCCAAGCTGAGAGCTTTTGAAAATCTTAACTCAAAATAGTGAGTAGCAATAAATCTTTTGGTTGGGGGGGTATGAAAGCAGTGCAAAGACATGGATTCATTTTCTCTTACACACTGCCATGTCTACTTCCAGAGCAGGCACCATCTCACCTGGCTATAGCTGCTTGAGAGCGTGAAGATTGCTCTTAGAGATAGTCACCATCCTTCCCTTTAGGGTCAGTGGGGAGAAATGGGACCCAGTCCTGCTTACCCTAATGTGGCTCTGAACACACCCTAGAAATGGCCATCTTTGTCCATTGGCTCTAAATGGAGATTGGGTTGACTAGCTGAGACAGAGAGCTGGTAGGCAGAAAAATGCCATCCCTGTTTTCACAAACAGAACCAAGCTTATGCGCTTTCAGCTGCATCATTAGCGTGGGGATTGGCTCCATTCTGTCAGTGTTTTAATTATTTTTTTAATATGAGTTAAAGGGACAGGTCCTCCTTGGCAATTAGCTGGGGTTATTCCAAAGATCCGTGGTGGCCTTCTCCCAGCTGCAGGACCAGCTCAGAGCTGGGATGAAAGAGTTCCATTGTAGAAACCCTGGGCAAAGACCAGGCAGGTGGGTGTGTGACTAGACAGGACCATTTTCAGCTTCACCCATATGTGATTAAAGCCAACAAAGCCAAACCCTCCCATTGCTGCTAAAGTGCTACACTGAAGAACTTCTGAGACCCCTCCTGGCTGATGGAGGAGTCCTCCTGGGGGAGCACCACACATTTGGGATGGGGGTGGGGGGTACCTAATAACTAGCTGTACTGAAAGAGAGCAATGTGTCCGGTTGGCAGGTGACAAAGAGACTTCACGATGGTGAGTCTACGCTCCAGGGTAATAGCATGCTCGAAGACCGACCCACCTCCAACCTGGAGAAGCTCCATTTCATTATTGGTAATGGCATCCTCAGGCCAGCCTTAAGGTTAGAAAACAAGACAAAGGCATAAGCATGTCATTCTTTTCATTCCTTCCTCCTTGAGCTATCCTTGTCCAAATGATTTCGCTACTGTGTGCAGCTTTACAAAGCTCTCGTTATATCATTTTTCTCGTTTTGTTGCATAATATGGGCTGGGCTGGATCATGTTTCTTACTCTTCATATCAGGCCTGATGGAAAGATCGTGCAGGGGGATTCAAATGCTTCTTAAAGTGCTAGTGGCTACTGGAGTTTTTTTTAATGCTCACTCTTTTTATTCACTACCCTTGTTTTCTGTTTGACCATTACAACTCTTTTGCTTGTGTGAATATTTTTAATAGGATACTAACGAAAAACTCAAACTCATTTCAGTTCCTAAATTAAGCATTGAAAAATTAGAAAGTGCCAAAGTAAGGCCGACTGTACATCTTTGATTTAGCCTGTTTATGTGTGTGTGCTATATGACAGTCCTTGTTTAGGCATTCTCATGCTCTTTTCACTCACACCTCTCTGCTCCCTCCAGAAACAGGGTGGGCATGCTCATCTGATGACCAGCTTCTCTAATTTTCATTTTATCCTCCAAGTTCACCATGAAACCCTTAGCCTTATGTTTCTGTGCAAATTCTGCTGTGAAGGCAGACCTAGTAGTGTCCTGTGGGCTTTCCCGTGGGGTTTGTCAGTGTAACAGGCTGGCTAACACATTTGTTGCTTCCCATGTAGATGAGGAAGTACTGTTATGCCTCATTTTGCATGTAGAGAACTAAGGTTAAAGTCAAAAGTCATTAAATCCCAAATTGAGATGCCTGTCAATGTACGTGCCTGTTTGGACTTAAGAGCTGGACAAACCTTGACCTCCGCTGGAGCTGACAGTTCCCAACTCTTCCACAAAGTAATTTCATGTGTCTCAAGAAGAACAGCCAGCAGATGAAGACTCCCAGCTGATGGCCCTCTACAAAAGTTAGTTTAGGAGACTCTCTTGGTATTACTGGTAAATCTTTGTGAGAAGCCAGAGCAGACTCCATGATCCAGAGGTGACACTGAGCTTCCTTGAACCTCGAGACTCCACTTTATTTCCCTCCTTCTCTAAGTAGTGTCAGTCAGCGGCGGGAAATATCAGCTGAAGCACAGGGAAGACTCAGCGGACATTACAGGGCTGGTAATTGATGGCATTTTAGAGACACTGCAATGGTCAGGGTGGCCATCATTAGGGCAGTTAAACTAATATCCTTGCGATCCTAAAATGAACCTTGAACTATGAGTCACGTGCAGAGAGGGTCTGGCTCTATCTCTGTTCATGTTGAAAAACACCACCTCGTTAACTGTAGTGATTTTTTTAATTACTATTACAGGGATGAGATCTATTGTCAAATCTGCAAGCAGCTGACCCAGAACCCATCCAAAAGCAGCCACGCCAGGGGTTGGATCCTGATGTCCCTCTGCGTGGGATGTTTTGCTCCTTCTGAGAAGTTTGTGAAGGTAAATTGAGATGACATTTGTCTCGAATTGTCTGCCAATACATGTTCTTTTTCATCCATGTTACCAACTTCTCTCTCAGGTGCTGGACTAGAGGGAATCTTGGTCTTTATATTTGCCAGGAATGAAAATTACTTGAAGTTCCTAAGAAAAGTGCATGTGATTCCAAATTCAATGTCTAAAGTGGATCAGATGAGTCGTTCCCAAGAAGCCACTCACTCTTTCCCGTGACTCTAAAGGGAATGTAGACAACCAGTTCAGATGATGCCCCCTGCTCTGTAGATGTCTGAAGATGAGATTCAGTGACTTCTGGCAGGAAAGTTGATTGTGGGAGGCTGCAAGTGGAATTTAAACACCCAGAATAACCCGTATTTCTCCCCTGTTTCTCACATGC
>Ga0181612_135565_pt1 | contig 17309 bp, 10 predicted proteins | sample HoacroProtozoa21_FD_119630 | JGI IMG/M metagenome (GOLD analysis project Ga0181612, IMG submission 119630) | Hoatzin crop microbial communities from Cojedes, Venezuel. Combined Assembly of Gp0051906, Gp0051904, Gp0051908
TAAATATATATTTTAAAATGACTTAACAATGTCAGAAAATTGACATCACAGATGGCACAAATATAAACCCTGTTAAAAGAATTTGAAATAGTGAATTGTATCTAGTTTTATTGTAGAGAATGAACATTCACTATAATGAAAAAAAGCAGAAATTTCTAATAGCGTCTCATGATATTCCTTTATGCCAGTAAAGGAGATTTTCCAGATGGTTTATGGAAGACAAATCCAATTGGAAAACTGGATTTACAGTAGTGATCCCAACGGATAGCATACAGATGAAATAAAGATGCTATCCATCCTATGTTTAGTACTACTTAATATTAGTCATTTAAAACAGAAAAAAATATGCTAATAAATATGAAAAGGGCACAAGGCTAAGAAAGACTGTAGGGAATGGAAAGAAAATCTCGCAAGAGAGGAACCTTATTCAGCATCATTTTAGCTGACTGACACTGCTACAAGTGCCTCTGCTTAGCAGTTTTGCAGAGCTAATGGGCAGTCCCCAGCAGAAGGGAGTGCGAATGCCCCAGAAGGGAGACAGACGGACTTCTGAGGAAAAACTGAATTTATATGCAGGAAAAAACCAAATCAAAAACTCATAAAACAACAGTGATAATATTCATAGGCATGCAAGTCATCTGTGAGGAGATAACCTTGGAGTACAGAAGTAGTAATGGGGATAAACTGCAGAAAGGAAGATTCAGTTCAGATAACAGGACAAAAAAGAACTTAAAATATTTTGCATCTCTGTATTTCTAGGATAATAGAGATTTAAGGACTTCATGTTCTGGCTTTTAGATTTACAGCCAAGTAATTTACTAATTTATATACACATACATGTGCATGCGCACGCCTGTAAAGGGGAGGGTGGAAATGAGCAGCAGAGATTTTGCACTATCTGTGACTAGTTTAATACAAAAAATAACTTACCAATGTTGTTAAATTTCAATTAGTCCCAATACAAAGTACATCCATATCAACAGATTGTTTCATGTAGAAAGCTCTTAAAAAGTTGGAATTCCATACCTTTATTTTTGTTTGAGATAATTTGTTTTGAGGACAGGGTGGAGGTTTTCTGATCTAATTATTTAACTGCAGACTTGCAGCTAGCTTATTAAAGACAGCACATAATTAAGACACTAGAGTATTGGTAAAAAATGACTTGATTTCAGCTGTAAACAGGGGAAGGGTTATTTTTAGTAAAACTTCTCAATCTGCAATGTTTTTATTGAATGTATGTAGTTTAAAACACATAATTTTAACAACTACGTATGTTTTTGGTAAGTTAAAATAAACATAAACAATATTACAGCATTAGCCGCGCACCAGTCCTATGCAGCAGGGCTGCTGAGGTAAATTTTTGTACAGGCTAGTGGATCTAAAATAGGAAGATAATTTTTCTTCAACACAATGCAGATAACTGGATGTAGAAGAGGAAAATATTTGTACTCAGTCTGGAAAGCTGTGGAGGAGGTTAAAACCTTCTCAGCGAGAAGAATAGATTTTGGCCACAGATCTCAGTCACCATTAGTAAGAGGTGAAGAGGAAATGCTGCTCAATGATTGAACACAGCTTAGCTCGAAAGCATGCTCTCTGGTCCAGCACAGCACTGCCAAGGGCCTGGGTGCTGGAGAGGGGTTTCATCCTGCCCTCACAGCAGGCTCCTAACTGCATCTTGGCGGGCTGGAGCTGGAGAGGTGCAAGCTCTGCGACTGGTGCACAGAGCAACAGAGCAAACAGAGATTAAAGTTGTGGTCACCAGATAGACATGCTCGCTAAAATGTCAGTGACAATGTCCGTGGCCCTTAGAGGGGTTGTCACCAGAAGCTTTTCCTTTGGTCACAGGGAATACCTGCCGCTGCTCCCGGAGCTGCGGAGGGAGAAGCAGGATCCGCGTGGGGTAATGAGGATTTCATGCTGGCTGCCGCAGCGCTCACGCTGAAACAAGCATGATGCGTGTCACCTAACGCTACTGGGCAGCACTGCTGGAGAAACAGGGTTTTTCCCTGTTACCATGGTGATGGTCAGACCAGACCGTTAATGAGATATCTGATGGGGCAGGCGATATAAAGCCATATGTAGCAGGGTGGATGTGGGAAAATAATGCTGTATATCAGGTATCTACTTACCAGAGCTCTTCTAGCTGACTCTTGAAAAAGGAGGCAAAAGGATCCTCTAAACTGTGGTCTTTTACTTGGAGAATGATCTGTATTCAAGATTGGATATTTCTCACCCTTTGTGAGCTAATACTGGACACTAATGCCATCTGTAGTATTATGATAGCCTTATATCTACTATTTCAAATTTTATATTACTCCATTAATTATTAACTTCTACTACAAATCACTATAATAGGAACGTGCTGCACTTAGGTCTGAAAAGAAAACATTAAATCTTTCCTAAGCTGTAAGTTCTTTCACAGATCACATCATTTCAATGCTTTAGCTTCTAGCTGGAGCACTTCTAGCTTTCAGCACTTTTAATATGGTTTCCTGGAAAATTGGAGGATATAAGCACATGTGTCTGAATAATCAAATCAGCTCATCTGTAGTGGAATAAACAGAGAGAAAGACTTAAATGCTTATTTCATTAGTATATGCTATTGGAAAATAAGTTGTATAATGCACATGAAAATATTTTGTGTTTTATTATTTTGCTATAGGTCCATATTCTTATTTTCTTTTGAAGAAGAAAATCATGGAATGAATCTTCCACTTTGAATTTTATAGATAATCTGATATTCAGCAGCCTTCTGAACACAAAATCCTATGTGGGTGGACACAGCAATATGAAGTTATAATGTTGGGCAACATAGGGAGGGCAGGAGTTTTGAAAGAAATAGACAGAGCTGAAGCAGAAAGGAAATAAAACAGGAAAAAAACCCCACTATAATTTCTACTGCTGCAGGTGGTAGGCACTTGAGTTTGAGAACTCTCCCTGCCACAAGTACCCTTATGCACACAATGATAGAATGAGGCCCGCTATATACTAAGGAACACTTTGGAAATTGCAGCCATATTTCTCAAAGAAAGTATCAACCACAAGCCGGTAATTCAATAGTGAATCCAAGAAATTTCACACAGGTTGCTTGTCATCCACAATCTGAATTTAGCTATGGCCTATTTTGAATTACTCAGTTTGGGTAGTTACTTTGCAAACTGCTAAGGCATAATGGTTCAGTTCATTATTTGCACGAAATTTGTCGTTGGACATACCCTAAGTATTATCTGAGTCCAGTTTCACTAGATACATGTAAAATATCTGTGATAGCAGTTACTCAACCAGCTACTCACACAATTGTTCTCTTGAAACAAAGAGGACAAAGAATGCATTACTAAAATCTAATTCTGCAGTAATAATAGGTTTTCTCAGCCACCTGCCTGTTATTAAGTCCATATGCTAAATCAATTATATAGCTCATTACACAACCACTGTTTGGGCCATCTAGTTAAATGCGTCTAGATAAACACGCAGATAAAAAGCAGTACGTCTAAACTAGGCACGTGCTATAGAATCTAAGAAAGGGTAAATTCAGAAAGTAGTCTCTTCAGTAATGAAATCTAAAACTCTTTGTTCTTTTTTTTTTATTTTCCCCTTGGAAACAAAGTAATGTAAAACTCTCAAAGAAAGGCTATAAAAAGGCATTACAGAAAGCAGCTTCTACAGTGAATGATTTTCAGACTTGGGAGTCTGGAATGCAAGGACTAGATCACTGTATGTGCTGAAAGGGTGCACTCCTGAGGAGAGATTCTACATGTGTTAAGTGAAAAAAAAAATAATTAAAAAGTAGTTCTCTTTGGGTCCTTTTTTTGTCCTACAAATCCTAGTAAAATAAAAACTGCCCAAATACACTGAATCTTGTGATGATATGTGCTTATTTATTGTGGAAATTACTTACTAGGTATAAGAACAAGAACAAATTTGGTTTCATAACTGCTGCTTCCCTCCTAGATGAATTTAAATAGCAATTTAAAATACTGGAAGCAGGCAAATTTCAGTTAATTTTCCAAATAAATATTCCAGGGATCATACTTCATTATTATTACTAGCTGTTATTTGCATTATAATAGCATCTAGAAGCTTTACTTATGGACCTGGATGTCACCCATTGCTATATATGTTAATTCTGCATCACACTAATAATTAGAAACAGGTGAGAAGTAGGAATATTTGTGTTGATTTCAACAAGTGCTGAATTCTGCATTCCTAACATCCGTAGAGTAGCTGTTTCTGTTCTGCTTAATATTGCTGCAGTTAAAAATAAATAACAGAAAATGTTAGCTTTTCTCCATGCTTAGTCTGGGGAATGTACACTGACTGGTTTATGTTGTAGAAAATGTGTTTGCAAAGCTAAGAACCGCCTCACTGCATTTCACAGGGAAGTTTTGTCAAGTTCTATAAATCAAACAATACAAGCAACAATTTGGTGCTCTACATTCAGCAATTGTTTATGTTATCTGTTATCTTATGTCTGCCATGGTGAATTTCACTCCAGCTTTTTTCTCTACCTCATTCAAATCACAGATTTTCTTCCCAGTCATTTTTCCCCCAAAACATTTTTTAAATGTGCACATCAGAATCATATGGGGAAATTCTTCTAATGCTCTGACTGTGGCAGTCTCCGAAAAAGCATTATCTCCCTCCTCCTACTTGTTAGTCCCTTGCGTATTCATCCAGGAACTCCATTCAACCCTCCTGACACATCCGCAGTCAGGAACTGGACTGGTTTCCCCCTTGGACTCTTAGATCATTTTCAAATCATTCCTTACAGGTGTACCATCCCCACTTCTACAGGTACCTGTTACTCATAGAAATTTTCACATTCCTCTGGTTTTAAAACCTCCATTTTTGTTTGAACGGAGTCTGGCTTACCATGTAATACAGATCTTTCTATACGATGGATCTCACACTTGTCTTCCACAAGTCCTTGTAGCATTTACAGTTACATTTGGGGCAATATTTATCACTGACACCTTCATAGATGAAAATGGTCAGTGTCAGGCTTGTCCTAATCCTCCCAGGACCTCTATTTCAAGACAACTAGCCATTGGCAATAGCCCTCAACTGGCCCCTTCGGTACCTGTTTAGCATATTTTTTATTAGTGCTCTAGAGTGCTAATGTTTTCATTGCACTACTGAACTTACAAAAGTTTATTAGGTTGCTGCTATTAACCAGCTTTCTAACCTCAAAGAATGGAAATAGGACTTACTCTTCACAAAATTTTTCCGAAGGCGTTACATGCACTTTACCCCTATATTTTGATTTTGTTGTCAGCCAGTGTTTCTATCAGCCTCCAACCTTCTCTCTTTAATTTCACTCTGGACAGCCAACAGTTTTTCAGATCCTTGCTCTGTATAAGTTTAAGTAAATTATTCTGCTTCTGTTTGAGTTTCTGTGATATATTAAAAGACTAAAGATTATCTCAAACAGATTGGATTCAATTTATCAAAACTGTCTGATATTTAAGATATCTCTCTCTGGCTAAATGTGACTCACATCTCTCCTGGGTACTAGAAAATTGGAAAGTGTATAGTCCTTTCTTGAAATCAAATCACACAGCTCTTATTTTGTAACATATATGTTTTCTTCATTGTTTATGAATAATTTTACCATTCTTCATTCCTAAATTACCTTCAGAAACTATTATCCTTACTTCTCCTGGCATGGATTTTTGTCTGTATTTAGGTATACTTCTCTCTGTATTGCATTTAGTAAATTCTAAATAATATCATTTCCCCTCTATTTCACTTTTGAGTTTCAAATGAATATTATACTACTTTAATATAATTATCACTTGTAATTGCTATCATTAGATTATCACCAAACTTCTCTTGTTTCCTTGTGAAATTTTATCTTTCATCTATAGTTTGTTCCTATTTAAAATGTTCCTTTATAATTTTGCTTCTCAGTTAAGAGAAAAGTGGTCTGGGACTAGTTAGCTAATACCTCAGTTCAAATACATTCACTATTCTGACTTTATGAAGTAATCAGTAACCCTCAAAGAAGGAAGGACATTAGTACAGAATTACACTCACCACCACTCTTCTGCTCTGTTCTTTTAATAAAGTGGTTGACAATGTCATTTGGACAAGTGTTACAGGTCTGCATGACTTCAGACTTTGTTGGTTTGGTTTTTCCCCCCTCACATCAGTGTAAAAAGAGGAATAAAATAATGATTATCAAGGGGTGCTTTAGGCTGTCTGGAACACTTACACAGTGATATAAAACCCCAGGAGAGCCACTCAAAGGACTGCAGAATAGAAAAGGTATTTTTCATTTTTTGAAGACTGTAAGTGATTGAACATACTTGTATTTTCATTATTCTGGCATGTGATCAATATTGAAAGAAGCTTGAAAAACTTCTACAACATGAGAATTACAGACCGAACTGGTTTAACCATGTTTAGACCCTTATAACTGTCTACAATCTGGTAATGAACAACTTGACTCCTGAGGAGTACTTTTTAAGGGAAATTTCTGTTTCATCAGAAGAAATCATTAGTTCTTCCAAATGTGTCCCCAGAGAAGATACTCATGCTAGGCTAAGAGCTCTTAACACAGAGTCCGAAAGAGAGATAAAATGTTTTGATGACCAGAGATGACCTCAAGACTCTGGCATGCAGGACAAAACTAAGGAGCACACCTGAGTGCTGAAAGTCTGCAAAGATTTTTTACAACACATTCTCATTTAAGAATTTACACAGACATCCCAGATGTGCTTTACTGCTCAATGGACAGTTAATGTGCACATGTGTGCTGCTGACTGTGCTGAAAGGTATTAAGTAGGGAGAATACTATTCTGTATTGAACAGGAAATTTAACCTGTCAGAGAAAAGCATTTGTTGCAGCTCCCAGCTGGAGGGCTGGCATGGAGAGAATCAACTGAATGGAGAAGAAGCTGCTTGGCTGCACTCTTCATAGCGGTGACTGAGCTTTATGCTTTGCACTGTAGCAAATTATGTGTGTGATTGTCAGTGGAGGGGGTGGTGTGCACCCCTAGCACGTGGAAAAACACTAAAAGCCTTTGAGACATTCTAAGAAAATGTGGCAAATTGGGTATCTGTCACCAGAAAAGTGTTCTTCTAGACCAAAGAGGTTATTAATGACATTAATGCAGTTCATTGAAGAAATTCAACTCTTCAGTTGCCATTTAAAAGCCTTTTTAGTAGGATTGCTGTATTTTACACATTGTAATTTAACACGGATATAATTCTAAAACAGCTCCCACAGAAACTCCTAGTCCTGAGCTTTAAAGGCAACATGAATGCTGCCCACCAACAGCAGATCTTGATCTGTCTGTGACTACAGAGAAACTTTGTATCTGGCCTTACCCAGCAATATTAAAATAATCCAATTTTCCTAACAATTGTAACAGGTGTGAATCAGAAATTAGAAAGTTGGAAGTACTTTAAAAGTTTATCAGCCTGTTGCCTGCCTTTGTCTTCCTTCTTTGCAAGCTACACTCATCTTCATGAGTCAAATTCTCTATCAATTTAATGGAGTTCTCCTCCTGATCATAAAATTTCAATCATCCAGTCACTGAACAAAACAAAACCCTGTAATTTAAATGCCTGTTCACGAAGTTGTAATGCTACAGTCTAACCAAATACCAGTGCTGACAGCTAACATACTTCGTGAGTTACGGACTGAAAAACGAGCATCCCAAAGAGCTGCTAACTTAGACTGAATAAGCAATTAATACATGGATCTTAATGTTTTTTTTAGGGAACATAGCAAAACTGTCCCTAACTGGGAGTTTTCTCTGCTCCTCAGAGGAGATTATTCTGTGTTCATGCGGTGAATAGAAGGCTCTCCTTTTCTCACTGACTGCTTGCAGAGACGTACATGTTTCATTGATTACAGAGCTGCCCCAAAGTTTCTGAAAAGAGCAGGCAAACCTGATAGGGAAAACAGAAGCTGTGGCTGCCTAGGGGTAGAGAAAGGGGGGATAACTCAAGATGAAGAGTGTTGTGGAGACTTCAGTTTGCTTTTTTTCTTCTCCTCCCATCCCTCTGACAGGGCAGAAGGGCTGGAGAGGATCCTGCTGCCTTGGGGAGGGCCATCCTCCTCAGGAGCTGTCATTACACCAAACACAACGGCTCTGTCACTAAGAGTGGGGACCATTCTGGCTTCCCAGGGCTCTCACTTGGCAAAGGAGCTATGGTCATTTCATTGTTTCCTCCCAGCTGCCTATTGCTTTGGGCAACTTTCTACCTTATGTGTCGCTAAGGCAGACCCTGGTTATGAGTCTGGTATGCTGGAGCAAGGTATTCCCATCGTTCTGCCCCCCAACACTTGTGCATTTCACTGTCTGGATCTGCTTAAAGAGAGCACATCCAGTTCTGGGTCACTTCATGTGGTCTAATCCCAGTGGGAATTGGCAATAATTTTAATGCACCTAAAGTCTATTCTACTCTGAAATCACAAAACACCCCTCCCTAAATACACCATCTAAACCACAGCCTGCATAGTAACACTCACAAGCCCACTAAAAACGGAGCTGGTGCCTGACAGAAACTTTCCTGGACCACGCACTCATTTGGTATCCGGTGCACCTGAGTTCCGCAAAAGTTCTCCCAAGGATGAAAATGAAGAACCCAATATCTAATATTTGGCTCATTCTTTAATTTTTATCTCTAAATCCCCTTGGCTCTTTTTGATAAATGCTTGAGTCTTCTCCAGATCACATCTCTAGCTTGCTTAGTTTACAAGTAATTTTGTCTAGGTAAAATGTATGACTGAAGGCAGGTGGAGGTGGCATCCAGATGCTTGCAGTTAGTGACTTCTGGTTCAGATTCTGGTCCACAACCTCTTCAACCACTGACTTAAATTAAATGCCTGCCATAGTAACCAATATCTAAGACTCGGAGGGGACAGCTTTGACCAAGGCTCTTCTTTGGTCATTTTTCTGCAGGCAGGAGAGAAACATGGTCCTATAGATGATGATTTGTTAGGTTCATAGCAGGAAGAAAGACCTTCAGACATTCAGAGCCCAGTTAAAGGCTTTTTTTTGCAGTTATTTGGCACTGTTGCTTTTCTTAAAAGTAGGACTACTATAGAAAAAAATAATATTAACATTATTTTAGAGATTTGAAATATTATACGTAGATGCCATGCTGTAAGACCAAAGAAATTCTCATTCTGTAATGAAAGTCATATAGAGAGAGTGACATTTAGGTAAGCACCTGTTAGATCTGGCATTAACTATTCATAAGAAAAACCTTAACTGTGAGATGGGGATTAAAATTTTGGTCCTTACACAAAGATATATTGTTTGCAATTCTTTTTATAAGGACAAATGAACTTTCATTTCTTACAAGTAATTTATCATGCAAGAGAACTTTATTATTTTAAATGCTCAAAATCTACTATTGCTTGTTCAACAATTTTTTTAATATTATAAAAAAATGAACTACTTTTGACAGTCAAGACTTCTGAGAATTAGTTGTATCTTTTTTTACTGTGCTTCTCTCATTTCCAGTGAGTAAATAAATGAGTCTTAGTTTTAAACTGAACATCATTACAAATCTGGGTTTGCTATCCATTACAATATTACCAAAGAACATGTCAGAATTATAATTAAGACATGCTATGTGGAAACTGGTATAAAATATCCTTCACAACCTGTGTACTCATTCACCCCTCGAGCTTGTCATGTACATTACTGATTATATCACAAACACATCTATAAGTGGGTCATATTTCATTTCTATTTGGCATTATAATAATCTATTGGCATAGTAACACGAACAATCAGAGTGAAAGATGAAATGAATTTTCAGATACCTTGAATACGCAGGGTCTACAAGATGTTTTAGATAATAAAAGCAACAGCCTCATAAAATGGATTTGCTAACCTGGTCTGCAAATAATATTGATGTGCTAAAATGGATTCATAGAGCATCACTTCCTGTTACATTCTAGCTCCAGAAAGCAAATTCTTCAGAACTGTATTTGTACAATGTGAACAGCCTCATAATTTAATATGCTGATTTCAAAGTCCTTCTTTAGTCCTTCTTAAAACCTGCAAACATCAGTAACCATAAGGCTCATTGCACTACTGAATAACGGCCCTGATTCGTGAGCAAAGCTGGACGCAACTACTACACAGTAGGTAGATACAAAGGAAAACGACTGTTTTGGTGTGTAGAGAGCTAATTAGCTGGATTGCATCTATCCAGCAGCTAAGAAGAAAAGGGGAAAGAAGTTACCTTGCTTGCTCTCCTGGCCCTTGGCTCTGCGGGACTGTCCATCTTCTACTGAAAGGACGCAGAGAGTGAACTGCAGATTTTGTTCTCCAAGGCTGATGAGGTCTCCCTACTGGATTGTTGCTAGCGTGCATTGAACTCCAAAACTTCTGCTCACCCATGGGCAATTTCAGGCCTAATACTGTCTTTTTGTCCCCTTGTCCATCTTAGCTGTCTCCACAGGGGTGCTCTGCAGCCCAATCTCAGGCGCCGGTTCCCATTTAGTACATAGGGAAAAAAGTTCCTAGCTCAGCACTGTGAACGACACTGACACCTGGCACCGAATTGCGCAATACCAGGCGCAAGTCTCTTTTTTCGGGAAAGTCCCTAAACTCAGTGGTTTCCGCTTCTAAAACACTAAACCTAGGCTCCAAAGCACCTTTGAACTGACACACAGTGCTCCTAGTCATGTTAGAAACTTTTGCTTTCCATATGTTTTATAAAGTATACATATATAGACACAGATATATATATAGTATGTACTATATAGTATCTTTATACAAAAGTTTCTTTAGGGCTGTTTCTTACCACACAATGTTCTCTAGTCAGAAGTTTAAATTACATATTTATTGTTAAGGAATACTTTGATCCTTTCAGAGCACTTAATAAACCTTTTTTGATTTGTGTCTGTCTTCCAGTGCAGGAAAGTCCTACCAACATCTTCCTGTGTACAAAATGCTGAGTCTCTGCTCACGTTGCAGAAGGCTCCAAGAAACTTTCTCTTATCTTCAGTGTCACATAAGGAAATATAATCTCACCATACTTCACTCATCGGTAGAGAATATTCTGATCAATACAAAGCTCTTTGGCAAATACTTTTGTCCACCCTGCTTGGCTGGAGACTTAAGGGCATTAATAACCAATCCCCTGCTCAGGTTAAACAAAGTGGGGGAGAGAAAGTGGTGGAGCGTTTGGCTGCTGCCTGGCATCTTGATGAGCTTGCTATTCAATGTGGCTTTGTGAGAGCTTGGCAAGAGAAGTAAATCTTTCTCTTCTCTGCTTTTCTGTCCACTTCCATTACCAGGCTGCAAAAGGACAGCCTACTTTTCAGTCGTTTCCGGAGGGACAGTAGACTGGAGAACATGAGGGGTGCAGGCACTGCGGTAGTTGGGATATGGGGCAGGTTTTGCTGAATCTGCACCTTGAGGACCTGCTTAAGCCTCAGTTGCTTACATGCTGAAGTGCTCTGCTGAATTATAGCCCACGGCAACCAGCTGCCAGCCCTTCACTTCCTGATTAAAAACAAAACATTTCTGGAAATCATTCACGTGCTATGAGCATTGCAACCCAAGGTGCCCCTCTTTTCCTGATTATTCCTCTGCGTCTACCCAACAAAGCTCCATCCAGAGCAACAGGACTGCTTTAGTTTGAACAAACTGTATGGAGAGAACTCTATTTTCTAATTATGAGCTAATTTCTTTTCTCTTGCTTATTTCATCCAAGAAAATAATGCGTCTCTTCGCAAATATCCCGAGACAATACAATTGCCTATTAAACAGGACTCCCTGTTGATTCCAAAGCACTTTTCAAGTGCTTCAGAAGGCTGATGGAACAACATGTCGCAAAGGTGCTTTTTATTAATGTGTTGTCTGGCACAGAGTGAGATAACAACAAAGGAAAATCTGACTGCTGCTTGAACATGGCTATCAACACTAGCATTGCTGGACAAAATAAAATAAACTTTTCTTAATAAAATATTTTTTTGTGTGTCCTGGAAATGCCGTTTATGACACAAAGTAAAATTCCATACAGATCTGAGAAAAGGAAGTATCTCCTGTTCTTAAATAAATTGGAAAATTGATGCAAAATAGTCCAGGCAGTACCTACCTGCAAGAATGGAGTGAAATATCAGAATATTTACTACTGTCTCACAGGCCATGTAATGTCTTCCAGTGCAATCCCCAGTGCAATCTCTCACATCAGATTAAGATACCTGAATAGTTTCAGATGCAAACACGTGGCAGCAAAGCCACGAGAGGAAGGGAGGACTGGTGTCCATTTTTCGTGGAGGAGAGACTGCTTTCCTCAAGACTGCCTTTTCTCTAGGCAGAAATGGTATTTCAACACAGAACTGTGGCCATCTTGAGAAAATGAGAGTAAATCTTTTTATATCAGCAATCGCACTGGCCAAGCACAACATCTGCTATCAGCTCTGAATTCAGAGAAATTTCATATAAGCTAATCACCCATCGCCGAACACACTGAAAGGGAGAAAAAGGATTTAACAACTGGTTTTATAGTTCTGACACTTTACTTCTTCCCTGTTAGTTTTTTTTAAGTAAATGAAGCATCACTATTTAACTCTTCAGACACAGTTTAGGTGACCTCACTGAGGAACAGAGTCTTGTTAACATCTATGAAAAACTGTTACCCAGATTTCAAAAGTTATTCCTGATTTTATGTGACCTTTTTTTGGAGTACCCGATTTTATTTGAAAAGAGCTGTTTTTTACAAAAGATGTCCCTACTCTTACCCTTTAAAGGTCAATCCCCTTTCAGATATTCAGTTTGGCTATTCCAATTAATGGGAAAAAGAATTGCTAATAAACATAGCTGCTGTTTGACTGAGAGAAAGAGCACCCTGTCTAAATGAGATTTTTGGTATCATCCTGATGATTTTGAGCATATGGCTACAATATATTCACCTGGCAACCATGCAATCTGCAGATTTAGGAATCCCTACATACTCATTAACTTAATAGACAATTATGCTATATTAGCTGCAATTAAAAACCACAGCTTTCTAAGAAATGCCTAATTGCATATCTACATGATAGACCCTGTTAAGTAAATAATGGGCTTCAGGAAGTCTTTACATTTGTATATTTGTCTTAATACTTTGCTAAAGTTCTGATTTGCATTTGTACCATGATTCAAACAACTGAGCAAATTATGCCATTTTTTGTGCAGGTTCATTTATCTTACAAATGTTTATAGTAACCCTGAACTTCTACAAGATTCTATTTTTAGTTTTTTTTAAAAACTTCGAATAAATTACTTCTGCTTTGGATATGAATGTAATTTCAGAGATGAGTTTTAAACATGTATCACTTCACTTTCTTAAAGCACTTAAACATTTTTCTCACTTCACACAAAATGGCACTTGTGAAAATGCTGAATAAATATTGTAAGGTAGTGTCTGTGGGCTTGGATCAAATGCTCTTGTCTGAACCATGTAGACATCAGTGGGAATATTTTTGGTATCTTATCTCCTATTCAAAACTTCATACTTCTGTTTAATAAGGTACAAAATCTTCGGCCCTAATTTAGTCAAAGTTCAGATGTTGATAACCCTTCATCTAAATGTCATGTCTGTATCCTAAAAATGTATTTCTCCTTTTTGAAGAGCACCATGGGGAATCAACAAAATCTATTATCATTCATTCACTAACTTTGCTTGACCTCTTTTTAAAAAAGAAAGGTAGTGAAGAGGGATCCTAGCCTTTTACACCTTAAATTATATCTGATTTTTTGTGGCATGTTAGTGTATGAGACACAGCCTGAAGTTAAATATGGATAAAATCTTGTGTACAAAACTTTCTATCAGCTTACCAAGTCTCTGTGTAAGTCAAGCTGTGTAAGCAAATATGTCTGAGTAAAGGCACAAGAAATCTGAGCAGTATGAGTGTTACACGTAATATTGTAAGTACTTGCTCTTAGTATGTGACCATGTAAAGAAGGCAAAATAAGTTTGCTTTATTCTGAAGCACAGCAAAATCCGGAACATCTCAAAATAGTCTACAAAAGGAACATCTGACTGTGTTTTTCATCTTAGCTTTATATTGAAAAACCCCCCCTATGTTTTCTTCTGGAACTATCAAGAACGGATGTTTCTATGTTGACCGATGTTTTTTCCAGATTTCTCTAAAATTAAATGGATAAGAATCAACACAAGAGCAAAATAATTACTGATTGGAAGAATTTCATACTCTTGCATGAATTTTCTGTCGAAGTTTTGTGTCTTGAAGTTTTCCGAAACCTTTGTAATTTGAATTGATTCTTTGGTCAGAATGACCATTTTAGAACAGTTTTAGGCCTCTTTAGACCTAAAGCTACAGCTTAAGAAACAGCTGACAATGCTGCATGATCCCCTCCCCTCTTTGCAAATGTTTGTGTATGAGAAAAATAAACCTACAAATTGCACAAAGAAAATGTCCTGCACAGTCTTTATCAATAATATCTCTTGAAGCAGACCCAGGCAGAAGGCTCCCAAAATTTCTACTGCTCAGCAGAAGGTGTCAATATTTAATGTGACAGGCAAAGCAAGAAGACAGGTTTCTGATGGCAGGAAGCAAAGGGATTATTCCTCATGCCACAAAGATTTACTTTGACTTGAGTACGTGTTCCACACTCTCCCTCACCAGATTTTTCAGGGTTGACATATTGTTGCCTAACCTGGACTGCCAATGACAATTCTTCCTCTAACGAATACATTTTTCTAGTTACTTTTCAAAAAGATTGATCAGTGTAATAATTATAATCAGCAATGGACTGTAACCATGTTTAGTGCTGCTATGGTGGTTAACATATAAATAGACAATTACAGTCCCTGAGCTGAGAGTTTAAGTCTCAGAAAAAAAATGTTACTGTTGGACAAGGCAGACACATATTTTCAACTACATACCACATTTACCTAAAATTATCAAGGCTTCTGCTGAGCAGAAATGCTTTTCACTCAAATTTTTCTGAGGCAATTAGAGGAAAGTAATACCAGCATGCCTCAGAGAAGTTTTGTTTGTTTGTGTTGATTAAAAATGGCTTTCAACAAACTCAGCATATTACTTCGTTATTTAATCAGTAACTACAGAAGTCATTCTTTCATTTTTGGATCCTGAATATAAGTGGAGAAGCTTGAGAAAGACTGCACTTGAATGTGTTCATGTGTCTCTGACACTCTATGTCACCAGGAACTGTGATCACTTATGACACCAGCTGGTAACTGCTGTCTTAATGAAATTTAGTCTGGTTAAAAGAAAGTGGCGTGCTTGTTCTGCTTTTTTTATTTTCATTTTATAGTGCAGATAACAAAGTGTAGCAACACAGAGAATATTCATACACTGATTCAATGTTCAAAAGCTGTCCTGTTTTATAAATATCCCTTGTAATAGCCAGGTAACTCAATGGTTCAAATGGGGTTTGATGCTTTGCTTAGTCCTTGCAGCATCACTCATTCAAACAAGATGCCACTCAAGGCTGCAGCAGCTCTAGGGAATCCTCAATAACAGAAAACGAAAATAACAATTTGCAATGATGTGCAGCATTTTTTCATGTCAAAGCTGGGATTTTAAAAACTACTTCACATTCTTCCAGTTGCCCCTGAGGAAACCAGTGAAATATTTTCCATGGCATTTAGGGAAAGCAGGCTTGACAACCTAATCCCCAACTTTCGTTCACAAGTAAGCTTCCCCTGTTTGATTACCTCTTACCTAAACTATCAGTATGCTTATTCTCCTTTGATGCTTTTCTTTTTCTGTGAATGCTGAGTCTCATCACAGCAACAAATATGTTCTAGAGTTTGTATAACCACCCATAACACACTTTCCACGAACAAAAGGGCTCTTTGTTGCCAGTAGCTGTAGTATGTCCCATGGCCTTTCCTGACAGATGAAGATGCGTATCTAGGATGCCTTTCATTCCCTTGAGGGACTATGGGTATCTGGGGAAAATGAAAGCAGCATTTTGTCTAGTCTCAGGGCATCATTACAGGCAACTGATACTGTAGGTGATACGGGACTCCACCTTTGAGATATATGAATCACAGCTCAGCCTCTGCTTCAGTTTTGGAAGCAGGCTTACAGCATTGCAGTAAAATGGTTTGTGTAAGATATAGTAGATTAGAAAAGTGGAAGGGGACATACAGAAGACAAAAAGAAGAGGCAGAGGAATTTGAAAGTCTGAAAACAAAGAAACGAATCTCAAGAATTATTGGGTAGAATTTGAAAAGAGTGCAATGAGAGTTACCAGGAAATCTCTATTAACATAATATTAAAGAGAGAGGGGATTTGTTTTTTAAACTCCTATTTTCCCCATTTAAATATGAGGAATGTTAAGAAAAGAAGCAACTGGATAAAGTCTAAAGAAGCTACATAAATATTAATAATTGATGCACAGAGTCAATATAAGTTTTGGGGACTAAAATAAAGTGAGACCAATTCAGAAGCTCTACTAGAATCTTCAGTTAATTTGTGAAACAAAGGGGAATGTTGTCTTTTATGTCTGCCTATTGTGTTCAGACAATAACATGATTATTTGTTAGAAGTTGCAACTATTGAATTATATTGATAGAGGTTTGTTCTCAAGAGAAAGAACATATATGTTAGGAAGAGTGACAATCTCATTTCACCCACATTAATATTCCTAGCTTGGTGTAGTCTCCATTCCCAGCACAATATGTTCTATTAAAATAATTTATGTTTGGTATCCTGTCTATTAAATTAAGAATATTGTCAGCTGAGCCATAGCTTTGCGTTCTTGGAAATACTTCTTCTCAACTTAGGACACTGCGTATGCAATCACTAACACAGAATACTTTTCATATAAAAATATTAAAGGAGGAGACGGTGTGTTCAAATTGTAGCACAATTTGATTTATTTCTTCATCTAAATGCTCTTTACTCATACAACGAGACAGTAGAACGTCCTGAAGAGTAGAAGCACTAATGATAATCAGGACCTTCATCCCCATGCCTCAGAGTACTCTACAAATGACACGGTATCGCTTCCCCTCTTATGTTCTGGGTTCAGTTGGGATAAGGTTATTTTTCACAAGAAACTGGTTGGGCAGACCCAAATCAGCCAATCAAAAGGGATATACTATACCGTGTGATATCATGCTCAGTATTTAAGTGAAGGAGCTGCCTAAAGCATGGGGATTTACTACTCAGGATCAAGCTGAGCATCGGGCAGTGGGAGCGTTGCATGCTGTATATTCTTTTATCAGTACTGTTGTTATATTATATATAACATTATTGTTATTTTCTTCTCCCTTTGCCATTCTGTTAGACTGTTTTTATCCCAACATACGAGCTTTGCCTTTTCCTTCTGATTCTCCTCCCCATCCCA
>Ga0181612_158579_pt1 | contig 17309 bp, 14 predicted proteins | sample HoacroProtozoa21_FD_119630 | JGI IMG/M metagenome (GOLD analysis project Ga0181612, IMG submission 119630) | Hoatzin crop microbial communities from Cojedes, Venezuel. Combined Assembly of Gp0051906, Gp0051904, Gp0051908
ATATCCTGGGCTGCATCAAAACCATCATGGCCAGCAGAGCGAGGGAGGGGATTTTGACATTCTGCTCCACTCTGGTGAGACCCCACCTGGTGTCCTGTGTCCAGCTCTGGAGGCCCCAGCACAAGAAGGACATGGAGCTGTTGGAGCAGCTCCAGAGGAGGCCACAAATAAGATCGGAGGGCTGGAGCAAATCTGCTACGAAGAAAGGCTGAGAGAGTTGGGGTTGTTCAGCCTGGAGAAGAGAAGGCTCTGGGGAGACCCGACTGCAGCCTTGCAGTACTTAAAGGGGGCTTCTAAGAAAGATGGGGAAACACTTTTCAGAAGAACCTGCTGTGATAAGACCACAGATAAGGGTTATAAACTAAAAGATGGTAGCTTTAGACTTGATATAGAGATTTTTTACACTGAGGGTGGTGAAACACTGAAATGGGTTACCTAGAGGGGTGGTAGATGCCCCATACCTGGAACACTCAAGGCCGGGTTGGACAGGGCTCTGAGAAACCTGATCTAGTTGCAGATGTCCCTGCTCACTGCAGGGAGGTTGGACTAGGTGACCTTTAAGGGTCCCTTCCAACCTTACCATTCTATGATTCTATGAGTCTCTATGCCTATAGTGTCACAGAAACAGGCGTATATCCATCTGTATGAAATCAAAGTTCAGATGGTGACTGTGGCTTTGCAAATCTGAGCTGGAAGTGACCACAGCAGCCATTCAGTTCAGTATGAGCTATGGAAATAGTTTTCCAAGATAGTTCCAGGTTCAAAATTTCTCTTAGATGGAAGTAGTACTTGAAAGTCAAAGGCTGAGTTAGTATAAAACAGCATAGATTCACTAACACTTGCTGACCTGTAAATTTTCCCATCAGCCCTCTATTTGACTCACAGTTCATGCCAAATCACTGTGACAAAATCCACCCAAATAACACTGTCAACCTGACCATATCAACATTCTATTTGAAGTCAACCTTCTGGTCAAGTCTTGGTCCCAGTTAACTCTAGCACACAAGGCTTTTACAAGCTTCCTCTTCAAGAAAGAAAGAACTTGAAGACTGAGGGGTCGAGCAAGCAGAATTAACTCAGATAGCAGGAAAATGTCCTTTTTTGCTCTGAAATCATGGGGAAAGTAGTAGATTTTGTTTCATTATTTGAAACAGATTTTAAGGCTTTTAAAATTGTATTTTCAAGTGTATGCAATTTTGTTTCTGTATGTACTCTTTAATTTGTTGCTAGGCAGCACCCAGGCATTTCAGACAAATGACAAATCAGCACCTACTCTCTCTGAGAAGTCTGGATCTCCATTTTCCGTCTTCAGTGTCTCTTTGTCTTTGTGTCTTGCAGAAAGAATATGAAGGAAAGAAAGATGTCTGAGAGAGGCGGATATTCATTTTTTTCATGTGCACTTCTGACCATTCCACAGGATGTATCAGAGCTTTTTAATCACCCTAACCTGCTTCCACTTCAAACTCATTCTTCTGGTTGGCAGTAAAACCAGTGATTAAGAACTAAAAGAGTAAAAAAGGAGAAGAAAAATCCATATTGACTATGAAAACGGAAAGGATTGCTGCATATTTGTAGTATACAAATATTCTTGTCTTCTGAGGGAAAAAGGGAGTATATGAAATTGATGATTCCTCCCCTTCTTTTAACATACTACTTATCTGATTCATGGCAAGGACCTGTTTTACACAAAGTGATCCAGATGTGCTCTTCTACTGTATGTGTAAATGTAGCTGCTGCCAATGACCCTGATCCTCAATAGGTATTCCGATAAAAGTCAACCTGGAGACAGTACTGTTCTTGGAGCAGCAGTATTGTAAATAATAAATAGGATTGAATGCAATACTCCACATTATTTATTTGAAGAGAGCAGTTTCAATACTCTAGATTATTTTTTTTCAGAGAGCAGTTTCAATTTTGCTGTTTCCCAAATGCACGACTCTTCAGGCCAAACTTTCCTGAAGAAAGTGACAGAGAGGTTTTTCATATTTTTTTTCTTTCTTTCAAATGTTATTTCTGCTGCTTACACAACATCAATATCACTGCCATAAATCCCCTTCTATATAGAGCTTGTTGAGCACTTCCAAACTGTGTCGGGTACTTTCCAGTACCTTTGGTACAAAGCAGCAGATGCATATGATGTGAGAAGAGGAACCTCATAAAATAATGTTGTAAACTTGTTGTACAAATACAACAAGAAAGGAAAGCAAAGAGGAGCAAAGCTAAGCTATTCTGATAGCATTATTTTTTCTGGTAAGTTATCGTTACGTTGCTGTTTCCAAGGTTCCATTAAGAATCTGACCCATCTCTTGGGTGCAACATGAAGATAGGTGAAGCTAAAAGCCTCAAAAGAAGGGGCTAGAACTGTGTGGTACAACATACAGATGTAAAAAGCCACAGACACTCAGACACATACAAGTTATGTCTAAGCATGCATCATTATTAGCCTGTTGCATATTTTATAGAGCTTTCCACCCTATGATCCAGTCTGATAAACTAATTGTTTCAACAGAAAGCCCCAGTTTCCCCTTTTATCAGATCTTCTAGTCCTTCAGCATTCTTAGAGTTAGAATATAGAGTTCAGGTCCACTGGAATGAATGAAAAAAGCTGGTAAAGGACAGTCCTGTATGGCATCGGCTTCCTTCCACACTCTTCATTCAGTATTTTTTTGAGCCTGCGGGAAGATCAGTAGGTATCTATTTCCACCCTGTATTATCTAAGGATTCTCATTTTCATCTTCCTATGTGAGGAGTAAGTAATGCTTCTGTATCACTTAGCTCCTCTATTAGCACTGAATTTCCTGAGCCCTTTTAAAGTGGATTCTCAGATTAAAATCAGCTGTCCTCACAGTCTCTTCATTCAAAACGCACTGAAAAGCACTGAGGGAACTGTATGTTGGATAATTATCCTGATATCTCAGCACAGTGAAAGGGTACACGCTTCCCTTTCATGTCTGTGTCATTCTAAAGGGTTAGCAGTTCAAGGCTGCTCGCTCTGATTCAGATACTAAAAGCGAACTTATCCCACACTTGCTGTTTTTCAAAAATGCTAAAAAAAAAATCAGTGTGTTTTTATTAGTATAGCATCACTGGGAAAAATATACAGAAACAAAACCAATTCATCCACCACTAAAAGAACTACTCCTGCTGAAAGAATACTCCTTTTTTCCCAAGCATGTTCATTCCCCAAGCAAAACACTCATTCTGATACTGGAATGACCAGTACAAACTCCTGCAATCAATTCTGATGATGAACTGGTGGAGGCATGTGTGTGTAAGCACATGTACACACATGTATGTGTATGTACGTGCATACTCAGGCACTTCAATATCACTTTCCATTCTGAACTTTCTAGTGCAAGAATGAATATTGTAGATATTTAGTCACTCCCAAGGCTTTCTATAAATCCAAGCTGATTGCTGCTGAGAGCAAGCCCTTCTGCTGCCTTTCATCTGGCCCATAATGGATAGCCAAATGTATTAATTTTAATGGTAAGCTTCATTATGAACAGCTGTTTACTTGGAGCTCTCATTCCTGGATTCATGCAGTTACAAAAGACCTTCTGCTTTATTTCTTTATTATTCCTGGCTGTTTCTAGTCTTCATGCAAACAACAATTAGCAGGAAAAACCAAAAAAAGTGTTTTCAAGAGGTTGAAAAGCACAAACATGAAAATCACCTACTTAGTTGAAAGTAGTCTTTGAAATGTCGTTATTAGTTACTGTACCTAAACAATTAGCTTGTTATATTGAAAGTCATTCTTCAGCCATGCTATGATCTCTTGAGAACCTGGCCTCTGACTTCTGAACACTTGGGGCTGCAGAGTATGTAGAAAGCCCTATGGAAGTGATATCAGTCCAGAACATCTTGTGTTTAATTTTCTGCAAGCAAGCGGACTCCTGAATTTCAGCTGTGCTCAGCTGTCTAATTCATGTATCAAGTTTATGCTCATTTCAAATGCCCTCTCTGTTCTGTATCATGACTTACTACATCTTTTTTGTGTAAGAAATACATCCACCTAAACCCAGCCACAGAATAATGACACACACAAAAATTTGTTTACTGTGCCATCAGACTGATGTTTCGTTCCTTGTGGTGGAGAACTCGCACTGCTTGCTCATGGAGCTGGGTTACAGCTGATGAACACTTTTTCACCACCTGATCAGCAGCAGATACAAGATAAACCGGCTCCCTACCTGATTCTTCCTCTTTATTTCCTCCCCCCTTCCCCACTCCCTCCCCACTGTCCACTGTCACAAGGAATTGAGTGGTTTACAAAGAACAAGCTCAGAAGTCTGCAGCAGGAACTGAACTCCAGCATGGGTGAGAGCTTGAGCTCCCAAGCATGCATCAATCTACAATCCCGCTGCAACAGGAGAGTGCTGGGGCCCTCCCTTACCGTGTATTGGCAGCAGACAAGCCAGCCACTTGACACCTGGCTTTGAATAAGGTGGTATAAAAGTCTTCTGACTTGTAGAAATATCAACTAAATATATAGTTAACTCTTCTATGGGCTGAGATTAGCAATAAAGATACACTGAGATACATTCCTTAACACCACTGCTCCTAGATCTCTAGACCAAAGGCTTATTTCTCAGTCAAAGCCATTGCCACCTAGAACTTAAGTATATTTTCTAAAAGTAATTTGGGAAAGCAGGACTGAATTTCTACAGCCAGTCACAAAACAGATGTAGTATGACACAAACCCATCCTTGAACTATTTATCTTTTAAATTTGTTTCATTCTTCACAGGATATATCTGCTTTCAAAAGTGAAGGGTTCACTGTATTGTAAAATTATGAAAGCATTTTATCTTTTCCCTAGTAAGGCTATGACAAAGTACTGTACACCATGTGTGGCAATTGTTTTGGACATAGAGGCTTGTTGGCCAGAAGTTCAAGTAAAATATTTTAAATTCTCCAGTTTATAAATTTCAGATAAGAACAAGAATTGAGGAGAAAAACAAGTGGTCTCTACTGTCAATAGGTTCAAATCTTCCACCATGGATTTACATATCCTTTTATTACAGCTATGTTGATCCCTCACCAAGAACTTAGAATCTCTCTTTTCGGTTCCTAGAGGCTTTCAGTAGCATCATGAAAACTCCAAAACAAGGACTTCTGTATCTACTTTGTAAAAACTTATTTGGCAAGCGTCTTTCAGTAGTAGGAAATAACTGTTAGTTGATAGCAGATAATCAAAATGCCTAGTCTTCTGGTCGCAGAAATTACTAAGGTATTCATCAAGTAGGAGAAAAAAAACTCATTTGTGTTAGTCACTATGACAAAAACAGATGATACTATAAAGTCTGAAGGAGCACACACTGTATGCATAGCTTTTATTTTCCTGGAAAAGTTACAATCAGATAAAATATATTCATTGGCTTCATATCTCAGAGAAAGCTGTCCAAGACAGTCATTGTAAATCTATCATTCAGTGATGTCTGCTATATTTTACTAAGCCTTTGATTTTTATTTCTATACACAGCTTCAGGTGGAGACATTTTGGCTAGCATTAATACGATAACATTAATAGCATTCTTGCACCATTTTTGAGTGCCTAACAAAGTAATTTATTGCTTAACTTCAGGAAGTTACAACACGAAGAACAAACTTGTAGGTTACAATCCATTAAACTTTTGTACAAGTGTTTGGATCTCTCATAGCATGGGCTGAGTATCCAAAGCAAGGAAAAAGACAACAACCTAGCTGCCTGAAACAAGAGAACTTTTATCGTTAGAATGAGGTTGAAATTCCCAGCACTGACATCACAGATCACTGCTCTCTTCATGCATTTCAATTCAAAAAAATAATAAAGCGTGTACGGTAGGAAGATAAACCAGAAAGGAACTTGCCTGACTGACACCCATAGTAATAAAATGAATAATAATGCACTGTGTTGACAGATTTCTGTAATTTCCAGTGCCCCCTGTACGCTACCTTCAGCACAGAAGTGGGCCAGAAGCTATGAGGTACATTGTATTGGTAGCCGAGTATTTGCATCCTGTGCTATTGATGGAACTTCTGAGCTGCCTCCACTGTTCTGAGACAAGCTTTGACAGATGCAAGCCACAGCTGTACACAGAAGTGCTGCTGCTGAGCTTGGAAATTTTTCTAACACAGATTCTACCAGGTTCAAAAACACAAGGTTCATCTATGGAGAAAGCAAGCCATCTGTGCCGTGTAATGTACTGGGGCTGGTCTGTAAAGTTTTCTTCCATCAACTACCTCAGTACTCTACAAGTTGTAAACTAGTCTCTAGAAAAACTAACCTCCTTTCCAGGGTTACATCTCTGAGCTTTATAAGAGAAAGAAAGATTCCTTCCACTGCAAACTGTCATATTTTGCAGTCGCTAATTTATGACTCCCCTGGTGTGTTGCAGTAATTCTTCCATTCCGTATTTGCCTAATTTAGTACTCCTGACTTAAGCAAATGTTCAGTTCTACTCCCCATAGGAGTTCTGCCTCAGAAAAGAGGCCTGAGTAGGTCCCAGCAGAAAAAAAACTAGTAAGAAGGTAAATCCCACTATGGTGGAAAGGTTACATTCCTTCCACACTAAACCTAAATCAGCTGAAAACTACTTTAGTGTGCATTGCACTTGAGGCATTTTCATGTGTGAACTTGAAAAGCTGCCTGACAGTGGTCAGAAATATGTTTTGAGGTGTCAGCTCTATGAATTAACAGAATTACTTGAAATTGTGGCTGGAACAGTAAAGCAGATAACAATACCCTTGAACTTGGCTAACTTCTGAAGTAGCTACTCATTCCAAACAATCCCAGCTGGTTTTACTGCCCCAGAACTACTTTAAAATGTATATTTTGAAAAGACTTCAATTAGGGAAAAATTCCAACTAGACAAAGAGTTTTGCATTTCAAGAAGTTTAAATCTTCTGGTGGTGCTACTGGTCTTTCAGATGAAGAAATCCTCAGCATATTTATATCTAAGAGAGAAGATAATCATGGAACTTCCAAATTTTAACTTCATTTTTAGTTAATCAACAATTTTCAAGGCTAATTTTTACTAGGACATATTTAAAAAAATTAAAAGAAATCCAAGGAAAATTAATTGTATTTTAATTAACTTTGTTCTGCCTCTTCAACACAGCTATACTGCAGATAAAAGTTATGGATTTATTTTCTAATTATAAGATTGAAGACAGAATTTTTGTCAATTCTGCAGAAATATTGAAAAGCTTAAGCAAACAGAATTTCAGTGAAATATTCCCTCTTTATTACACTCTTCTATCTCAATGGGTTACAAGCAGACAACAAACACAGCCTCTGCCAAAAAAACTTCGAAGTCACAAACTCACTTTTCAAATCTAACAACAGTGTCCTTCGCAGAGAACGGTTGCTGTAATAGCCTCTAACATCAGCCAGTTGGCACAGGCTCTAAGACTATGCAGTGGCTTATTTTACACAATTTTGAACGTAAAGACAGCACTCTCAGACTCCCTGACTCTGAGTGATTACTTGTGGGCTCAGGTTAAGGCTGTCTGGTCCTGTAATAACTACCAAGAGCTTACAAAGGGCTAGCAAATTATTTCTTACAGCTTGTGTTACGATTAACTCCATGTCAGGATATGAGTAAGACAGTAATACTGAGGCAAAATAAAGCTAGGTAAGCTGGGTCATGCAGAAGAAAAAGCCCCAGAGAAACTAAGACAAAGCAATATTTAGGCCAAAGTTTAAATTTTGTTGCCTTTTAAATCAGCCCCTCTGAGCAAAGGACATTGATAGAAACTAGAAGCAAACTCTGAACAAGCTCACAGTGTATTCCAATATTAGTCATTTATGTGCTTAGAGATTAGAATAGAAAAACTGAATTCCCCTTTTTTAAAACAAAAAGGAATGGCTGTTGGGGGCCTATAAAGCTCCCGATTTCCACATCTACCATTAGAGCTGCTTGCAGCGGTGCAGGTAAGAGAAGAATGTTTGGTTTGAGGGTTGTTGAGTTGTGGGGCTTTTTTCCTAAATGCTTTCTTTTTGTAACTGCATAAGATTACTTTTAAAAAGAAACCCTTTTAAAGAGCACACATTGGTTACAGCAAACTATTTATTAGTGAGGATTGTTGAGTCCAGAAGGAAACTCCATATAAGAGTGAGAGACTGCAGAATTGGCTAGCAGGTGAGAGGTGTGGGCTTTTTCCACATACTCAGTTTGTAGTTTTATTCCCCTGCTTTTCCAGTATATTTACCAAAAATCTTTTTTTGCAGCAGCCATTTAGTTCTTATAAATCCTGAGAAAAATGACAGATGTTCACTCATGCTTTCTCCAAGGCTTTACTTTTCTCTCCTCTCATTGTCTTCCTTATCTAAAATACATATTTATCATGAGAAAAACTAAAGAAGGTGCACCACAGTTCATGCAACACATCTGAACTCCATGTCAAATGATTTTTATCATAGCATTAAAGGCACTTGTCACAGGTTAAGGAAGTAATTGAGGTTTCTGTGCGATCCATATAACAGAAATCCCTGCAGGAACAACCGCAAGGCAGGTGACCACCTCTCCAACTTCTTATGACCCGTCATAACTATTCCAGGAAAGAAGATAAAATAGGAAATTTCTTCCTTCCTAAATTTCTCGCAGAAAAAATATCTGCTATTGTATTCAGACTGGAGCAAAGATTTAGCTTAATATAGACAAAATGCTGCCTATTACCCTCAAGAGAAATAGTGAATGTTCAAAACCACCTACATGTCTATAGCCATCATCTACATAGTATCAGATGATGCAACACTGATTTTTTGCAAGTCCTTTTCTCAGGGAACCAAGGAATCTGACTCAGTAAATTGCTATTCAATTAAATCAGACAAAATCACAATTACTAAGTGTTAAATGAGGGAGCTGGCTAAGATCTTCTTCATATTTTATTGGCATGTCCTTGCCTTTCCTCATAATTTCCACAGCCACCCTTTTCATTCTTCTATAAAAATCCGTGAGAATGAAACCCCACCTAAATTCTTGGTTTTGGTTGCTTATCTTTTCTAAGGAACTGGTTTTAAGCAAACTTTCCACAGAAACAAGGTTTTAACACTACCAGTCTTTCTGAGGACGGACGCTGTGACAGGAGGGTAGATAATGAGTTGGCTGCGAGCCCACCATGTCCGAGTGGTGGGAGACAGAAATGCTAAGCAAACATACGCCCTTCACTGTGATGAACAGGAATACATGATATAAATATAAGCTCAACCAGTCAAGTATGCACACACTTGAGGTTGCAGGGTTTGTTCAGCTGGGGTCAGAATCCTGTCCTTGTTCAAAAGTACTCAAATGTCAGTCCACTGAGAACAGACTAATACAGAGCACCAGAGAGTGATCTACCTGTGTAAGAATGTAAAAGTGCAGAATTTCTCATAGGGATGGAGACAAGTCATTTATTAAAAGTGAACTATCATGATTACCTGCCAAGACATCCAAATCTTTCCTTTCTTAGGAGATCTAGCACCTTTTGGTACATACAGAAAAACCCATTTTAAATAACACTTCCAGTAATTCTTGGAGAGCCACAGTACCACATATTGATCCACTCGTCCTCTGGCATGCAAAGTACCAGTTGCATGAGGTTGCATCCTCTACCTTTGATCCCAGACTTGCAATACTACTGTGGCTTCTTATTACTCTCCGCTATGAATAGCGTGGAAGTGCAGACATGGAGTATGCAAACAGCAAGACCATAAAGGACGTTAGGATTGTAGAACATGTTTCTACAATGATTCTAATGTGCAAGTCTTGGATACGTGACAAAGCTGTATCGCCTGCTCTGTGGTGACTGCCCTTATGTGTATTATTAAAACCGAAGAAATAATGAAGTTTACCATAGGACTCAGCATGTTAGGCTCAGCTAAATCACCTGATATATGCTGGAGGTTTTGACTGCACAGACTGTTTAGGCTGCAGCATCCTCATCTGATGTATTAGAGTTGGTTAATCCATGTTAACTTCATCATGAGCCTTAGAAACTTGGGTCTGGATCATGTTGTGAAGAAAATTCTTAAGTATTTAACAGTGTACTCATAAAGGCCTTGTACTGACACGTTTGACAACTGCAAACAAATTTTTGTTCTGTGATTACTCCCCAGAATTCATTAAGGCAAAGCATGGAGCAAGATACTGCAGACAGGAAAGTGTAGCAGAATCTAGTTCACTTTGATAGATAAACTAACCAAATAGAGCATCATTGTAAGTCTGTTTCCATCTTAACAAGAGAGCTGTATTTGCTGCAGTATGGCAGATGATAGTGTTTACACTCGTGAATGTGAGCCACTGCTCTTTCTGCGATACTGTCTCTCACCACGAGTTGCCGAGAGCGCTGCCAATCCACACTGTTAGCTGATATTTATCAAGCAGCATTCTGACCTTTTGTGCCTTCTCGCTCCCCCGGGGAGCATCCTGTGCCCGCATGCAAAGAAACACAGGACCCCAAAGGATACAAATAACAAAATATGCTTATTGACTACGGAAGAGCAGACGTCAACCTCACACAGTGATCACCTCGCTTTGATCAGAGCTTCATGCACCACTTACAGATGCCTAAAGCCAGTGTGTGTTTCTGACCCCCATACCTCTTCACAATTACTCAGCAGCACACAGTTTTATCCTGCAATGGTCAAGAGGACAACATGTGTTTGCCCGCTTTCCCTGGCTTGGGCTTTTGCCTTTATTGATTATGATCAGCTGTAAAGCCTGTGAATTCTGGGTGCTCCAGGGGTTTTCTTGACAGCTAACTAAGCCTGAGGCAAACACAGACTCATGCAGCTCAAAACAATCCTACCTGGGCTTCTTCCTCCTCCCCCTTCCACCATGCACTGCATTTAACAGTAATTGTTTATGATAAGGAGATTATAATTAGGAACATGCACTGGCGTAAGTGTCCAGCATTTCATATGCCAAGCATGTGCTACCAGCACAGTCAAGACACCTCCAAAGATTCTTTTAAATTTTTATGATTTTCTTACAGCAGATAAAGAAGCCCTTCCCCCTACACACACATACATTTATGCAGCTTAACTCCACTTTCTTGTGACAGCTGATTCAAATACAGCCCAAGTTACTAATGCTGCACAAATGAAGTTGTTGGTTCTTTCCCAGTAAGTAGGAGATAAATGTCACAGAAACCAGTGCAATGAACTTTCAAAATGGCAGCGAAGCAGAGAAATTCAGGGCTGACGATATGCACAGACAGCTAGCCAAAGTCTCATTCCTAGCCCAGTGTTCAACTGTGGGTGAGAGACAGTGTGCTGATCTTGCCTTTGTAATTGCTGTTCACACTGCATAGATTATTAAAGGATTTCAGAACATATATAAGAAAATAAGGGGAAGGTATGTAGAATATAGAGTTTCCTTACAAGCACACACAGGTCCACATAGACCCAGAGAAGACAACACTCCTGTAAGAAGGGGAGTTCTGGATTTGTAAAAGGCAGCAGAGGGAATGGTAATTTGAGACTTACGTTAACACTCTTTCTTTAAAAGTTGCTTATTCATTCAAGCTATCAACGTGTTGACTCATTTCTGTTTGGCTAGAGGTAATAGCTGTACTCTCCCATGCGCTCAAGTTTCAACCAAATTAGAGTGCAAGTTAGGATTCTTCGCCCCTGGCTGACAGTCTTACACAGCTGTCAAGACAGCAGAAGGCTTTCTCCAGGTAAATGAGAGATGTGCATTGCTATGGCACAGTTCTTGCTAATCCTTTTATCTGATGCTGCCATCAGTGAGACCCACCAAGGAGGAAATACATGCCATGCCCACAATTATACACAATCTGCTAATTGAGTTTTCTTGCAAAACAGTAAACTTCTAGGAAAAAAAAATGCTTTATGCTACTGACAGAATTAATGCCTCAGCCTTTTGGATCTCATTGCTAATGTAAAGAACAAAACCACTCCAGTTGCATATTTTACAGGATTTAGAGAAGAAAAAAGACTTTTTCTGAGATACAGGCACTTGTATAAACATTTTTTATAGTTTAGATTGGTCTGAAAGATGGCTGCTCGCCTGCATTAAATAGAGATGCAATCACCATTTGGAAGATGATGGATTTCACAGCAAATTATCAGGCAGTTACATACGACCTTACAGTTTCATCATTCTACCTAACTAAATGGAACTCAGTAAACAGATGTGTCTGAGAACCGTAAAGGCAGACTATACATTACCCAGCCTTTATCCACCAACCTATTCCATGTCATACAGAACAGCCTAGCCAAGACTCTAGAAATGCAAAGAAGCCTTTTAGCATTGCCCGTAAGATCAAGAGGCTTGTGATATTTTAGGTCCATAGTATATAGAAAGAGACCAGAAAATTTTCTGGGCAGTACTGCACAGTCTTCGTGGCAATGTCTGTAATAGCAGATAAGCATGCATCTATACATTATCATCTTCCCAACTCTATCACCAGCAGGGACACATGACAGAAGAGAAGAATTTCCAGTGAAGCTTCAGATGATGTGCTGTAGTAGCCAAGGAGTTGGTTTTCAAATGGTTTTCATCATGCGTGAGTTTGGAAAAATGCTGAAGCAGAAGAAATATATCAGGAATACATTTATTAATTTCATGATGATTACCTTTTTCCTCTAGCAATGTTACTTAATTCATCAACAAGTTAGTGTGCTCCAATAAAATGTTCATTTTCAGGATAGCAGAACATGCATGCACCTGTTGAAGGTTATGAAAAGCGCCATATTTTAAATTCACTAGACACAACTCAAAACAGCATGAGAGGTGTCTGACACCCTGAAATAACAGCTGCTGCCATCAAAACAAATGGTCTTTCTTACCTGCATATAGGATAATTGCTTGACGCAAATGAAGTGGATTGATCATCTTGCAGTGCAGGGTCTGAGGATCGGAATTCATCTCTTGAAGATGTTGTGGAGAAGACTGAAGTACACATAGGCATATATTCACCCCACTTAATTTCAGACTCTTAAACTATACATCTGAATTAAAAACTCATTTGCCCACAACTTTTACTAAGCAAGGAATATGCCAGAAAGTAATTTTGACCTTATCAACACGACTTCATCTTCTAGAGGTATGTGTGGTCTACCCTAAAAAGACCTCTAATTTAGGCATCTTGTGTTTGGATAGGCATCAAGCATCTGAAAACAAGGAGGGTGAAACTGGTCTACATTGAATTTATGTTAAAATATTACATAATTTCTCCTTCCAGCATGTCTTTTCTGCTGTGCAGATCAGTAAAGAACAATTTGGTCCACATCATACAACCTTCTGCCTCTGTGTTTCCCTCAGTTTCCAAGGTGTTAACAGTAATTGTCCCTCAACTCAGAGCAGAGCTGTAGTTCCCTGCTTCTCTCTATGTGCTAAGATAACAGTGTCCACCAATCCAGCTCTCACGGCAGACTGTTTCATCTTGTCAGTCAATGCAGGTGTGTCTTCCTTAGGAAAAAAAAAAATCAATATTAGTTATTATGAGAAGTAATGTCTAAGGCATGAGAAACAGCGTTAAATAATAGAAGCAACCCTAATGTTTAGGTTGCTCTTCAGTTATGAAACATTATGACCTTTGCAATGGAGCCTTTGCTGCAGATCTTTGAAATTCAGCAGATAAAGCCCTTGAGATAAAAAAAGTGCTTTCTCCTTTGTCTTCTGCAATTCCATTCGATTTTAGCTGCAATCTCAACTGTTAAAAAAATTTTAAAATCTCATTTCCTTTCTTTCCCTTGCCTTCTCCAGAATATAAGAACAGCTGCACTAAGTCAGACTACAGGTCCATCTAGTTCAGTTTCCGGCCTCTCTGACAGTGGCCAGTAGCAGATGTCTAGGGAGAACATATAAAATACAGGGCATATGCACAGTGATAGTCCCCTGTAAACCTCCCAGCTTCTGACAGTCAGCAGTTTCGGGACTTCCTGAGCCTAATTTAAAGCTCACCATTCTGAATATTTGATTAGATGGCATATTCCCCAAGTGCATTACTTTGCATCTATCAATGTGAATTTTGTCTGCCCAGTCATTCAGTATTATCAGATCATTTTGCAGTTTTCTAGACTCCATTTTATTTTTTTATGACTCTGAACAATTTTGTACCATTGTCAGTCTTGGTCACGTCACACTTCATCCCTTTCCCACACTACTTAGTAACACCTTAAGTGGCACAAGTTCTGGAAAAAGTCTCTGTGAGACTTAACCAGTAATCCCATGTCATTCTAAAAAAAAAACATTTATGTTTATTCTTAAATTTCTTGGTAATTTTCATCACATGATAGCTTTATTTCTTTAAGAAGATTTACCAAGGGCTCCTGACAAAGCTTTTTTTTTAAAAATTTTATATACAATATCAACCGGGGCAACTCTACCCACATGATTCTTTATTCCTTCAAAGAACTGAAATGGATTTGTGAGTAGACACTTTGTTGTTCAAAATCTGTGGTGGCTCCTTCCCACTGAATCTGTGTGTGTATTCATTCTCAGTTTTGTTATTGTTTACATCAGTTTTCCTAGTATGGAAAAAAAACCTAATGACTCATAACTCTCTGGAATCCATTTTAGATACTCCTGCCATGTTTGCATTCCTTATCCGAGTTCATTTAGAGGTTGTGGGTGAAAGGCTATGACAATTTGCTACCGCTCTTTGCACTGTTGCATAGTGAAACATCTCCTGTTTATACACGATTTTCCGATCCTTCCTCTAAGTCAACCTGCATAAAAGATCTCTCTTGTATGCAATCAGTGTCCTGCTCTCCTCTAGCCCACTGTGAGCAGGGTCCCAGGCTGCACACATGCCTCCACCTGAAGATTTACATGGGCAGAACAAAGCAGTGATGAGGTTGTGTCCTGTGAACCTCTATGATCTGTCTCACTTCCAAAGTTATCACTGGGGACAACTTTTGGAGCACTAAGCTCTGAAGGGTATTTAAAAGCTTTTAAAGTCATTATGAAATGCAGACTCTGTCAATTGCAAATTAAACACGACTTTTTCAAATTCTACCTAATTAGGGGATCAAAAAACAAAGATGTCAGTTCTCTAAGCTACAAATAATGTTCATAAACTAGCAGCTGCTATTTATACCCCTTTCACATTGCAAAATGACTCCAGCCATTTGATTCAAGAAATACCTGCACAACTGTTTTGTGTTTGAAAGCAGCTGGAGGGTGAAAGCATCTTTGGTTTGAGTATGGCTGGCCTGTTTAATTCTGTTGCCCGATCAGTTTGTAAAGTACTATAAATCGTCTCCTTTTCATTGATACACCCTCTGGACACTGATACTAAGGCGTCTGCCAAACAAAAGGACTCCCTTCGGCATTTCTTGCAGGGGACACAAGTGTTGAGTGTAACAAATAAAGGGGAATTTTTTATCCAGGCTACTGAGCAGAGGCACTATCTACAGTGCTCCTTGGCTCTTTCATTTCTAGACAAAACAGCACAGACTGCACTGTAACTAGTGAGCTGATGCTTAATCTTCAGTTTAATGTGTTAGCTTTTCTAAACTGAATTCATGAACATGGATGACCCTGCAACCAGCACAGCAAAATAAAATGTTGTTTAACACCACACGTTAGTGAGTCCTATTAAAAATCTTATTATAATATCTAATATTTTCAGCTTACTATATATCCTGGTATTGAAAAGCTTGTGTATGCACAAATTGTCTAGGCAAATCTGAACAATTCAGAAAGTCAACAGAGATATGCAGCAGCTGAAACTCTTGATTTAAGGAGCATATGATTATTTTTGGCAACTAAAAAACGAATGAAGCTTTTTGGCAGAAATAGGGGCAGCTGTGATCAGCTTTAAACTCAGAAGAGAAACACCCGTATATGCCATATCTCACATGCACGACACAATGTACTAGCTTGAGATATCTACCAAATAAGTAACTATTGAATTTATAAAGTCTAAAAATTCAAAATAGAAATCAAGTACTTATTTACTAAAGTGTCAGCAAGGTTGATAACCTAGTACTTCAGCACTTTCAATCCACAGGGATACTGAAAACTACTTGCAACATTAAGCTCCAAGTATAAACAGTTTGCACCTAAGGCCTGAGTTTTGCTCAGCTAACACCTCTAACCCATATCCTCAGTCTTGGATCACACTTATCAGATCTAGACATTGTACAGTAAACACATAGTTATGAATTTTCATTCCATGCTAGTGTTGTTAGGGCATTCAGCAGAAAAAAGGTAACATCAATCTGGTCCTTGTTCTAAATTCGACAAAACTTCAAAAACCTCTGCCCCTTCACAGATGGAGGATGGTGGCAGTGCTTAGGCATGGAGGGGCAAGAGAAGAGATTTCTTTTTTTTTCTTGAGAAGTAGCTGGTCTGCTCTAAGCCCTTAAATTCACCAGAGGGATGGACACAGACAAAACTGCAGTCTTAAATGGAGGTAGAGTCAGAAAAGTTTCCACAGATTCTGAAAGACACTTGGTAGCTAATTAGCATGTTGTAACAAATTGTTATTATTATTTTTTTGCTAGAATATATTATTTCTAGAACTCCTGGTTCCCTAGGTAAAGATTTCACTGGCAAGCAATGCAACAGCTGTACAGTTCATTTGTCAATGATTCCTTACATCCAGAAGACAGGATGAAGCCACTGAGCAATTGTCTGCCCCACATTCAAAAATCACAGAACAAAAGTCACTAAGAAATTCATAGAATCATAGAATAGTTTGGGTTGGAAGGGACCTTTAAAGGTCACCTAGTCCAACTCCCCTGCAATGAGCAGGGACATCTTCAAATAGATCAGGTTGCTCATGCTGGCTCATGCCCAGCTTTTCATACCCCAGTACACCCAAATCCTTCTCAGCAGGGCTGCCCTCAATCCCTTCATCCCCTACCTTGTACTGATACCAGAGGTGACCCCAACGCATGTGCAGGACCTTGCACTTGGCCTTGTTGAAACTCGCAAGGTTCACACGGGCCTACTTCTCAAGCTTGTCCAGGTCCCTCTAGATGGCATCCCTTCCCTCACGCATGTCGATCACACCACTCAGCTTGGTGTCATCTGCAGACTTGCTGAGGGTGCACTTCATCCCACTGTCTATATCATTGATGAAGATATTAAACAGTACCAGTCCCAATATGGACCCCTGAGGGACACTACTTGTCACCAATCTCCATCTGGACTGTGAGCTGTTAACAACTACCCTTTGGATGTGACCATCCAAACAATTCCTCATCCACCAAACAGTCCATCCATCAGATCCATATCTCTCCAGTTTAGAAAGAAGGATGTTGTGGCAGACCATGTCAAAGGCCTTAGGGAAGTCCAGATAGATGACATCCATTGCTTTTCTCTTGTCCACTGATGTAGTCACTCCATCATAGAAGGCCACAGG
>Ga0181612_174022_pt1 | contig 17303 bp, 15 predicted proteins | sample HoacroProtozoa21_FD_119630 | JGI IMG/M metagenome (GOLD analysis project Ga0181612, IMG submission 119630) | Hoatzin crop microbial communities from Cojedes, Venezuel. Combined Assembly of Gp0051906, Gp0051904, Gp0051908
GGCATTCAGGTTGGGGACAACCAGACGGGTGTTCTTCCCAATCGTGCCGCCTATGGTAAGGGCCCCCTGATATGTCAGCATCGAAGGCAGGAAATGATCCTTGGCCATGTCTTCGACAGACAGCTGCTCCGCCAGAGGAGCCTCGATGAAGCCCCTGGTTGCCGCCTCGAGAATCACCCTGTTCGATTCCGGACGCTGCCTGTCAATTTCGACAAGGCTCCTCAGCTTATCGTAATCGCTACGTGAGTTGGGGTCGACCATGGATCTGGGTGGTTTCCCTGTCCTTATCAGTGTCTTCAGAAAGTACAGGACCATGTTGGAATTGTACATTCCAGGCTCTTTGTTAGCGAAGGAATCCTCGGAGAAGCAGTAGTTGTCGTACCACGGACGTATCTGGTCCATTATCTCATCCTCACCCATTGATATCTGACCAGCCTCGCGGTAGTAGCGGATCATCTCCCTTACGTCATCTTCGGAAAAACCGAGCATCTGGTTGAAACCCGCCTCAAAAGATAAGTTTGTAGCGATGTTATAGCCACTGGTAAGGTCGAAAAGCGTGATGGGAGACACTCCCATCATCATTATCCTATGGAAGTTGGGCTTGAAAGCCTTGAACGCCTCCCGGTAGAATCCGTCTCTCTGCGTTATGGAAGTGTAACTCTCCTTATTCCCTCTAGATAGTATCGTATTGGTGAAATTGTCGTACTCATCCACGATAAGGTAAAGCATATAGCCTTTTGCCCTCGCCTCGTGTGCAAGATTTTCGAGTTTGGGGCCCTGGCCTCCGACAGACAGAGTCTTCGCGATGAAATCTTTGTCGTAGTAAGCCTTGTATTCCCTGAAAAACATGTCGATACAATTGTCGAAGTAATTGTAGAACTGTTCTTTAATAGTATCTCCACCTGAAGATGACACTAGCGAAAAATCAAGATACAGAACCTGAAATTTCCCCTGGAGCGGCGTGGGATGGTCGGCTATCCACGTCCCCGCAAATTCTTCACTGAATCTGTCGGCCATGTTTATGTCATAGTAGTCCCGCATCATTGTAAGGAAGATGCTCTTCCCGAATCTCCTTGGACGGATCATGAATAAGAACCTGCCAGCAGCTTCAAGCGAAGGCAGATACATTGTCTTGTCCACATAGTAGAGACTGTCTTTGGCAATGTCCAGGAAGTTGGATACGCCGAAAGGGATTTCCTTGATATGACTCATAACAGACACTATTCTTTTCAGGTATGCAATTTAGCCAACTTTTCTCTAAAAAGCAAACACTTACTAACAAGAAAAACCGCCCCTAAAGGCGGAATTAAAATAGTATGCCGGCAATTTTCTAGAACGTCACTCCGCAGACCAGGCTAAGGCAGCCGGTCCTAGTGTTGTCAAAGTAATCCTGCCCGACATTTGCGAGACCGAGGTCGTAGCTTACCCCTACGTTGAATACGCCTACTCCAAGGTCGCATCCAAGACGGAGCCCTATGTCCCCTCTTCTAAAGTATCCGCTTTCATACGAGCTGAAGGCCTCCCTCTGCCCGTAGTCCTTTATCTTTCCACCGACTCCAAGTGCCGCAAATCCTCCGAAGAACGGCTGAAGCGAAGCGCTGCCTCCGATTGGAAGGTCGTACTTCAGGACGAACGGTACCTCGAGATAGTTGAGCCCGTAGGTGAACCTGCTTCCTGAAGTTGAGCTGCTTCCACCCTTCTCTACATAGTATATTCCGGATTCGAAGCAAAGTGGCACAGTGGGAGACACGGGTACTCCGAGAATCCATCCGATGTTAAGTCCGGTCTTCGGGGACGTCCCGTCAAGAAGCGATGATTCTGAGTGTACCGAAGCGAATGCAGCCCCTATCCTGAACCCCGTGTACACTCCGGGGAGATAGGCATATCCGTATCCATATCCGTAACCGCCGCCAGGACCGTGTCCGTATCCGCGTTCAATGCGAGCCGAAGGAGGGAGCCTGCGTGCAACCCTTCCCTGCGCGAATGCAGGTGCGGAAAGAAGCGTTCCCAAAAGAATCAATGTTGCGATCTTTTTCATAGTGATTTTGAATGCATAGTTTTGGTTGATTGCACAAAATGCAAACATCATTCCAAGAGCGGAATCCGGCCTCCCAATCATCTGCACTTCTCACCAGAGTGAGATACCCCTGAAACACTTTGCGAATCAATGTCACCCTTACCGTCCTTGGACCCGCTTTTCCACTCCTGCACTCTCATGCCGCAGAATTTCCGATTTTTTGGGGGAGGATCAATCTGCGTCCTAGGATTCTTTGACATCATCATCTGCACAGCTGCCCATTTCCCGGACAAGAGCCTCGTTATAGTCCTTGCATCCGGAATATCGGGAACTGCAGTCCCTAACCTCCCTTCCCTGCATCATGGAGCGCACCTTCTCAAGGCACTGCCTTCCGGCATCGTCCCTGTCAAGGTAGCAGTCCGCACATGAGTGTGCCATGATGTATTCTCCCGCCTTCTGGATGTTGACAACCGAGTTAAGGATAACAGCATCCTGCGGCGGGAAGTCCGAAGGCTGCTCCTGCATCCAGGAGAGAAAGTCGAAAAATCCTTCGAATACCGCCACGCCTTCCGTTGTAGGAGTTTCGCTCCTTTTCCCATGGGAGTCGATAAAAGAAGGAGATGCGACAGTCGACCTCTTCTTCCCCGAAGGGGTGTTGAGGGCGTAGCCTCCGGCACTGTTTGCAAACCCAAGGAAAGCCTCCTTTCCGCTACCCTCCCTGTATCCTGCCACGACCTCGCAGCAGAACCTTGAAGCCACCTCCCGGGATATTCCCCGGCTTTCCACATATTTTATGAGAGAGAGTCTTCCAAGAGGCCTTACCTTGAGGACCTTGAAGCGGCGCTCCTTTGCCGGCGGCCTAGGAGCATCACTCACCTTTAGGGGCGAGGGCTTCGCCATGGAAGGACTTCCGTCAAGGAAGGATGAAAGGTATTTCCCGGCGGAGGCGAAGTCGCACCCAAGTGCCATCATGACCAGTTTGACGGGGCCGCCCCCAATGCCGATTCCGTGGTCGTACCAGACGTTGCGACTAGGATCCACATGAAGCGACGGAGTCCGCTCGTTCCGGAAGGGGGACGGGTACATGTCGCCCCTGCCCTTCGGGCATCCAAGGCTTTCAAGAATGCTCTCAAGGGGTATGTCCGAATATCGCGTATCAGAAGGCTTTCCCATGGGATGACCTGAAAAAGTCCGGCCGGGGTTCCGGCCGGAGCGAAAATGAATGTCAAACTGGCATGTCCTCGGGAGCAGCTTTCTCGACTTCGCTGCCCTTGTCCCTAGGCTTTGCACCAAGTTCTATGTGCAACACCTTTACGTCAAGGTGAAGATACCCCTTTCCGTCCTTTTCGTAGATTGAAGGGGTGAGGGAACCGACTACATTGACCGCCTTGCCTCTTACCAGATATTCGGTAACCGGCCTGACGTCCATGATGCAATCGTAGTAGAAGGTCGCGTCCTTCTTTTCGGAGGCGCGATAGTCATTGACCGCCACCGTGAAAGTAACGAACTCGGACCCTGAGGCACTTAGGCGCTTTACGCAATCTGCCGTAAGACGTCCTGAAATTGAAATGATCTGCATGATTCGTGTGCTTTAATGATTAGGTTGGCGGGAAACGTTGCGGACGGGAACCGCAGTGCAAATATGCAAACGAAATCCGGAAATTGTACCGGATGGCAAATTCTGACACTGACATCTCTGTTTCTGGGAAAAATCGGTAGTCTGAAGACGAAAAATCAGTATTCCCCAAAGAGCATAAATTTGCGGATATACAAAAAAATCGCCTCTGCAGATATCTGCAAAAGCGATTGCGACTTTTTATGGATTATATCCCTTTTTGCTGTTTTTCACTAATTTTTTCTCTTCCGCCCCGATCCATCCACCTTCCCTGAAAGGACATCCGCAAGAGATGTGCACGAGAGGGTCAGATCATCGTATGTCTTCTCGAAATCACCTGTGTACCAAGGGTCTGCGACATCCCTTGAGGAGCCTGCGTACTCCATCATCCTGTGGACCTTGGAAAAATCCGCATCCCCCACTATTCTCCGAAGGATCCTTTCGTTCGAGGAATCCATCACAAGGACAATGTCGGCGTCCCGGAACTCTTCCTCCGTTATCCTGTGGGCATGATGCTCCCCGAATGGGATTCCATGGGAGCGGAGAGTCTTCCTTGCGGGCGGATACATGGGATTCCCGGTCTCCTCGTAGGAGACGGCGGCGCTGGATATGTCGAAACTCTCTGAAAGCCCCCTTTCCGAAATGATATGAGAAAATATGAACTGAGCCATCGGGGAGCGGCAGATGTTGCCGTGGCACAGGAATACAACCTTCATTGGCCTGACTTCTCCCATCATCCTACGAGCCAGTCATAGCGGGTGCGCATCTTCTGCATCCTTCCCGTGTTATATCTTTCCTCAAGAATGGTTGCAAAGGCGTCCTTGACATCGGAGAATATCCTCTGACGGGACTCTTTCTCCGACAGTTCCGGGTGTCTTGAATCCAAAATGAAACGGTCCTGCTCGGGAAGGGAGTCAACAAGGGAGGAAAGTATCTCGTCCATGCAGTCCTCGAACCCGAAACGGAATTCGTAGTAGGACAGGTTCTGCATGTGCATTATCGCCATCTGGTCGAAAAAGTCCATCTTCCTTGCCGCAAGGTTGTCCTCCACCTGGTCGGCATAGACCATGCAGAGCCTCTTTCGCAGGCTGTGGGCCATGCGCCTTACTATCGGCTCCGAGAGAGACTCGCAGCGACGCACTATGCCGTCAAGGGCGCTCCTTGCATCCAGGGAGCCTTGGCTTAACCTTTCCTTATCCATTGCAAACAACTATGCCCCCATGGGGGAGGACCTGCAGTCCCGGAGGACTCGCCTGTAATTTCGTGCAATTTACTTACAATCCTTCTCAAAAACAAGTCTGGGGGCTCCAAGCAAAAGGTTTTTTTGCTATATTTATGCGTTTATAGATTTTTATTTCGCGATGGAACAGCCGAAAATAGAGCGTCTGCTCAAGCTCATGAGGATCCTTTCCTCCAACGTGTCGCTAAGCGTCGATGACATAGCCGACAGGCTTGGAACTTCGGAACGCACTGTGTACCGATACATTGACACGTTCCGGGAGGCGGGATTCGTCGTGCAGAAGATAAAGGGAGAGGTGTACAGGCTCGGAATGATGAAAGGCGGATACAAGGACCTATCCAAGGTCGTGTACTTCTCCGAGGAGGAGGCCTACATGGTGAACACCCTCATCGACTCCCTCGACAATACAAACGCCCTGAAGCAGACCCTCAAAAAGAAGCTGGCCGTGGTATACGACTCGGCCCACATCAATTCCTATTCGGGCAACCCCCAGGTATCCCTCACCATCCAGGGCATATCCGAGGCCATCAAGAAAAAGAGGAAGGTGAAGGTACACCAGTACCGCTCTTCCCATTCGGGAGCCACCAAGGAATATCTGCTGGAGCCTTTCTACATAGAGGGAGGCTTCCAGGATTTCTGGGCATACGACATGGACGGTGGAATGAACAAGCGATTCAAGACCGCCAGGGTGGGTAGCGTCGAGGTACTTTCCGAAGGGTGGACATGCGAGCCTTCGCACAGAAGGGCTCCGATGGATTCGTTCAGGATCCACGGGCTGGAAGCCTACCACGTGAAGCTTGAGCTGGACCTCATGGCCAAGAACCTCATGCTGGAGGAATACCCCCTTACCGGAAGGGAGCTGTCCCGTGAAGGCGACAGGTGGGTTTACGAGGGGGACGTCTGCGGAATGGAAGGTATCGGAAGGTTCGTCATGGGCCTTTCGCACCATATCAGGATAATCGAGGGGCAGGCCCTCAAGGACTATGTAAGGGAAAGAGCCGAGGAGATTCTATCCGGATCCATGTCCTCCGGGAAATGACGATGCAGAAGGAGGAGATACGCATGCTGAAAAAGGATGGACAGTTCGCAAAAGCGCTTGAACTGGCCAGGAAAGAGTATGCCTCCTTCCCTACCAATGAAAATGCAGGAATCCTCTTTTCTGTTCTTTTCGAATATTGCAAGGACCGCCTTGCAAAAAAGGACGAGAAAAGGGCGAGAGCTCTCTACGAACAGGTCGTAGAGCTGATGAAGGACATCCCGCAGGAGCACAGGGTGACATGGAAGAACTACGCCTACCTCTGCAAGAAATTCAGCGAACCGGAGTCCCTGTACAGGGCCCTTAAGGACCATCTCCTTGAAATGGATGCAGACCAGGCGCAGGAAACGCTCCTGGGGTGCATTGACAGCGGGGTGGACAAGCCTTCGCTCCTTTACTCGCTGATGCTCGGCGCAGCTATATCCGCCAACTACCGCTTCCCTTCAATAAACCTTGCGGACTTCTGCCGCAGATGGGGCATGGAGAACCTTACGGAAAGGGACATACTGACCACCATTACGCCACAGGGCGAAGAGTACCCGTCCCTTGCAGAAAGGCTTGGGAAAAGGCTCTTCGATACCGAGGACGACCCCAAGGTGGTGTTCGAGCTATTCAGATCTACGCCATATCCGCAGCAGAAAGTATCCGACATAGGGCAGGAGAGATGGTTTCTAAAGATAAAGAAGGCTCCCCAGAAAAGCCTTCCGGGGATGTTCCTAAAATACGCATCATCGTTCAGGGGAATGCCCCCCACCTTCTTCCATAGCGACATAATGGACCTTTTCATCCGCACCCAGAGGCAGGACACACCCGAAGAAGCCTCCCTTACGCTCTCTTTCATGAGAGACTGGGGCCTTGAAAACCTATCTTCATACGACTGGAACAGCCATGGAAGGGCCCCTCACAGGACGCCAGCCCTTGCCGAAAGGTGTGCCATCACAATTGGGAGGGCGCTCGCCCACTGTCCGGCGAAAGATTCGGAAGAATTCCTGCCATTCCTAAGGAAAGCATCAGAAAGAATTGACTCCCAGCAGATAAGAAGGGAACTCGCAATGGCGCTCTCAAGGGCCGGCCTAAGCGAAGAGGCGCTATCTACATACAAGGGCATACTTTCCTCTGGAGGCGGAGACGGACGCACCTGGTACGGAGCCGGTCTTCTCGTTGGCGACGCCCCCACAAGGGCAGGATACTTCTCCCACGCCCTGATGGTCGAGAAAAATCCAAGGAACATAGAGAAGATGCACCTTTCCCTGGCGCAGACCCTCTCGGAGATGGAAGAGCCAGAAGCCGCACTTGACGAACTCATCTCATACAGGGCGTCACGGGACTCGGAAGGGCTTGAGATATCCCCTCTGTATGAAGATATCCTTTCCAGGATTTCGCACCTGCACCAGGGACATTCGCAGGAGAATCTCTCATCCCCTGACGACCCGCTCCTAGGCTGCCGCGAAAAGGCCTACGAGTCCATATACGGGGAAATCAAGGAAACTGAAATGACCGTAGAGTCCAGGTTCCTGCGGCAGGGTGACGGCAAGGAAAGGATATCCCTTAAAGACAGCGAAAGCGGAAAAGTCATAAAGGTATCTCCGAAAGTGAATCCGGTCCTTGGGAAAGCTGCCAAGGGAGACGTCCTCATGGTCAAGATGGTATCCTGGAGCGATGAGCATCTCAGAATAGTATCCGTACGCGCAACAGGACGCAACATCATCGAGGAAAGGGAGAGGCAGGGGCCCGCACAGATGGAGATTCCTCCCGGAGGCAAGGAAGTGAGCGGATGGCTGAGGCTCAGGACCAACTCCGATGGAACGGCATTCGGATTTGTAAGCGGATGCTACGTCCCTGGAAAGACCCTGTCCGGAAGCGGCATATCCGAGGAGTGCTTCGTAAAGGGAGTCGCAGTGCCGTCGAATTCAGGGAAGGGAGACGGGCTGAAGGTAGTATGGATGACAAAGATGCAGATTCCTTAGTAGCACAGGACAGCCAGGGAGCCGCCCGTCCGTACTTTATTTTTTGTTATTGAAAGGTTTAATATTAGGCAATTTTTCCTAAATTTGTCAATTGCGACCACATTTTACAGAAAACACAATATCATTCAATCATATGGGAAACAAGAAGAAATTCAAGGAATACACCGTCGACAGGGACATCAGCTGGATGTATTTCAACAAGAGACTGCTCCAGGAAGCTGAAAAGAAGGACCTTCCATTGCTGGAAAGGCTTTCGTTCCTAGGACTGTACTCCAACAACCTCGATGAGTTCTACCGCGTAAGGATGGCATCCCTGGGAAAGGTTGCCGCCGCCGACAACGTTTCCTCAAAGGAGAGGAAGAAAGCCCTCAGGGCTATCGAGGCCATCAACATCCTCAACCTCGAATACGCAAACCGCTACAACGCCGCCGAGCAGGAGATCCTGTCCGCGCTCGAGGGTGAAGGCATCCGTCTTCTGAGGGAGGACCAGCTGAACCGCGAGCAGCAGGAGTTCCTGACTGACTTCTACAACTCCAACCTCAACGGAGCGATAACTCCCGTATGGCTGAACGAAGTGAAGGACATCTCCACGATGGAGGACAACAAGATATACCTCGTGGTGAAGGTCAAGGAGTATGACAGGAAATCGAAGTACGCCCTCGTAAGGCTTCCTGACGAGACATTCGGAAGGTTCATTCGCATCCCCGCATCAGAAGGGTTCGAGAACGTGATGTACCTGGACGACGTCATCCGTTTCTGCCTTCCCCTCATATTCATAGGGTTCAACGACTGCGAATACGAGGCCTGGGCTTTCAAGTTCACAAAGGACGCCGAGCTCGACATGGAGAACGATGCCGACTACGGAATCATCGAAAAGATCTCCCAGGGCGTCGAGGGAAGGAAGGATGGCGACCCCACCAGGGTGATCTACGACAGAGAGATGCCTCGAAAGCTGAAGGACAAGATAATAAAGAAGCTAAAGATAGACCTTCTGGAGACAGAGGTCGCCAGCGGACGCTACCAGAACCACCGCGACCTCACGGACTTCCCCGACTGCGGCCGCAAGGACCTCAAGTATCCAAAGTGGAAACAGGTCACAAAGCCGGAGTTCGTCTCTCCCGAGAGCCTGCTTGACGCCGTAAGGAGGAAGGACCGCTTCATCCACATGCCTTTCCAGAGCTTTGACGGGTATCTGCGATTGCTGCGCGAAGCCGCACTTGGAAGCGAAGTCTCTGAAATCAAGACAACCCTCTACCGCCTTGCAAAGGATTCAAAGGTTGTCAAGGCGCTCATCTGCGCGGCGAGGAACGGTAAGAAGGTAACAGCAGTCATCGAGCTCATGGCATCCTTTGACGAGGAGAGCAACATCAAGTGGGCTAAGAAGATGCAGGAGGCAGGAATAAAGGTCATCTACGGTGTTGACGGCCTCAAGGTTCACTCCAAGCTCCTATTCCTCAAGTCAAAGAAGGGAGACATCGCATGCATCGGCAGCGGAAACTTCCATGAGAAGAACGCAAAGAGATACACCGACTATCTGATGATGACAGGACGCAAGTCCATCACAAAGGATGTCGAGAATGTGTTCAACTTCATTGAAAAGCCCTACACCCAGGTCAAGTTCAACCAGCTTCTCGTATCCCCCAATGCAATGAAGGACAGGATTCTGAGGATGCTTGACAAGGAAATAGAAGCAGCAAAGAAGGGACAGGAGGCATGGGTGAAGATAAAGCTCAACAACCTCACCGAAGAGGACGTGGTGAACAAGCTTTACGAAGCATCGAGCGCCGGTGTGAAGGTGGACCTGCTGGTGCGCAGCTGCTGCGCCGTCATTCCCGGAATCGAAGGGATAAGCGACAACATGCATGTCGTAGGAATCATCGACCGCTTCCTCGAGCATCCAAGGATTCTGATATTCTGCAACGGAGGCAAGCCAAAGTTCTTCTTCGGCAGCGCCGACTGGATGCCCAGGAACCTTCTCAACAGAGTCGAGGTCATGGCTCCCGTCTATGACGAGGATATGAAGGAGGACCTTCTTCGTTCGGTAGAATGGGGCCTCAAGGATACGATGAACGGAAGGGCCGTCGATGGAGCAGGTGGAGATCCCATCCAGGAAGGCGATCCTTTCCGCTCACAGGAGGAGCTTCACAAGTTCTACCTCAAACAGGCTGGCGTAAAAGACTAGATAAGTAGCATATCATGACAAGGCGGCTTTCCGGCAAGGGAGCCGCCTTGTTCATTGCTGTCCATAAGCCTGTCTCCTCAGCCAATATCCCTACACATAGAATCGGCCGCCTTTGCCCAGTGTGTAGATGGAAAGGTTCCCTCCATGTTTTTTCTCTATCTGCACAAGCGTCTGCAGCGTAGGAAGCATCTTCCCTATGCCGTCGTCCAGCTTCCTGTAGGGGATGAAGAAGCGCACGTATTTTCTCTTGCTGATCTGGACTTCAACCTTCACCCTGCGCTGCTGGGTGCCCAGATTGAAGTTCTTGAATCCTCCTTCCGCAAGGACTTTGCTGATTTTTGCGGATGCGGAAACGAAGTTCAGGTCACGGACTCTCTGCGCCGCCATTTTCTTTAAGAACGCATCCTGGACCATTTCATTGATCTCATCCATGTATCTGGCGGCGAATATCATCATCCTCGCCGTGTACTTTGGCGACAGGACAAGCGGAAACTCTTCAGTGGAGTCCACCTTGATCAACGTTTCGAAAATGCATCCGGGATTTTTTGACACCTTGAATGTCCTTGAGCCTATTTCCACGACTACATCATTCTCTGCATGGAGATGTATTTTCCCAGGATCCACACCCTCCTTCACCAGGTACAGAGCTATTTCCTGCATAGTGGAGTCGCTTCCTCCAAAAGGCAGGTCCAGGAGGCTTGCCGCATTGTAGTCCCCGAACAACCTCTTGGCTATCGCATTATTTGCGATAGCATCCATCCCCCTCAGCCATCTATATCCAAAGAGATTGCCTATCTTGCTTTTCCATACGTCCAGCCAGTCGCCGTCTGTCCTTTCATCTGCCATATCAATTTGTTTTAGCGATGTAAAATCCTAGTTAATGAGCACCATTAGATGTTCCCTATACACATATATCCGCTGAAAATGAATTTTGCAACCCCGGATCTTGAAAATTTTCATCATCCAATCACTACAATCTAATATACATTACATTAATGAGGGGAAAGCACTAAGATAAAGGATGGCAAAAATCAAATATTGATGAGTCCCTTCTAAAAAGTACCATCTAGGGGGGGCATTTTGGCTGGATATGCCCGTCAGTACGCTGGAAAACCGGTTTTAGAAGGACAACATTTAGAGGGACATTAGGGGGACATTTAGGAGGACATTAGAGGGACACCCAGGGGGACATCAAGAGCGGATGTGCCCTGCAGCACGCTGGAAGGCCGGTTTTAGAGGGACATTTAGAGGGACACCCAGGGGGACATCAAGAGCGGATGTGCCCTGCAGCACGCTGGAAGGCCGATTTTAGAGGGACATTAGGGGGACACTTAGAGGGACATTTAGGGGGACATTAGAGGGACACCCAGGGGGACATCAAGAGCGGATGTGCCCTGCAGCACGCTGGAAGGCCGATTTTAGGGGGACACTTAGAGGGACACCCAGGGGGACATCAAGAGCAGATGTGCCCTGCAGCACGCTGGAAGGCCGGTTTTAGAGGGACATTTAGAGGGACACCTAGAGGGACATGCGTATACCGGCAAGATATTCCCTGCCTCTAAGTGCCGTAACCAATGACTCGGTCCTGTACTCATTCTGAAATTCCCTGCGGAATTCTGTCGCTCCAAGAATGTTTCTGCATTGAACGAATACTGTGAATCTCGGAAAAGCCCAGGACACTGTAGCCTTGAGAAGCGGGATGTTGGATATCTGCACACCGGGAACCTTGTTCCATAGGTAGTTCAGTGTCGTCTCCAGCGTTAATGCGGAAACTGGTTTTATGCTCACTCTCCCGACGATATCAAGGGATGAGCTTTCCGATGTCAAATCACCCGAGTACACGTCCCTCTGGTATTTGCCGGATGCGAACATGCTTAACCATTTGACGGGATTGGATGTCAAGGAAAGTCCTGCATTGTAATCAAGCCTCCTGTATTTCAGCAGGCTGCCCTGAAGATAGCTCTCGCTATCTCCTGCGACTATTCCACCAGACACATCAACGACCAGCGTCTTCACTCCGAAATACTTCTTCACATTTCCATTTGCGCCATAGGTCGAAGACATCGATTTGACGGGAAGATACTCCGTAACTGTGTAGAAAGAAGAATAGATGCTCGAAAGGGAGCGGTTCATCGATACCTGTGCAGCATGCAGGGAAAGATTGGCAAATAGCATGGAAGATATGTCAGAATAGCTCAAGGTGCATCCTCCCCTGAGGGTGGAAACTATCCTCAGACTGTCCGGCTTGGAGAAAGTGCGGTAATTTCGCATCACATAGGAATCCAGCAGGCTCGTCTCGCCGGAATATGACATGGAATAGCCGGCATACATGTTCAGCTCGAAGCTCTGTCCAATAGACCGTTTCGCGCTGACATACGGATTGAAGACAGGATAGAATACCTCACCAGCATCCTTCAAGGATATGTATTTCACTGAGAAAGGAAGGCTTGGCGACACCGTGAAACCGCCAACCTTGAATGAGCTTGACAGTCTCACATAAGGGCATGCCGAGAAAAGCCTCATCGTTTCATGCCCTCCTGCCGGGACATCTTCCGGAACCCCGTCAAGATACGCTTCGATTTCCTTGTATGCAAGCTCCGCTCCGGCAGAGACTCTGAGCATCATTTTCCATAGCCTTCTCGAAAAGGATACCTTGAAATCAGTCCCCAGGTCATTGTACCTGTACGACTGGGCGAGGCTATCCTCCGCCGAGACATACGTAGCCGAATGGTTCCTGTGGGCATAACGAGTAACGCTATTGAGTTCCAGGGCATGCCCCGCGGATGAACGCCGGACGCTTCTGAGGCTGTTGGACAGTTTCAGGGAAGGGAGCGAATAGTTCTGGTCATATACGCTGTAGGAGGCTATCCTCGACGATACGCTCCTAATCTGGCCAGCCAAGGCAAGTTCGTTGGAAAAGAACCTCTTGCAACTATTGTTCTCATAGAGTGCGGTACCGCTGAAGTAGCCGCTCCCATCTGTCAGGGAATCTCCCTGTGAAATTACGACTGCGCTTTCATCTGGCAAGGATACGGTAGTTATTGCCGAAGTGGCGCTAGCGAACCTTTCTCCCAGCATGTTGAATGACAGCCTGATGGTCTTGTCATCTCCAAGTTTCTGCAGGTGGTTCAGTGACATCATGCCGGAAAGGTTGTCTTTCCAGTATTCCTCCGGGAGTGCAAGAAAACTCCTGGTTGGAGAAAGCTCAGTCCTGAAGTCAGAATCCATTTCCGAAGATGAAATGAGGAATATGCCAGTCCTGCCAAAGTACGACTGCTCTCGCATCTCATTCGACAGTTCCCTTCCAGTATTGTTCCCCTTCAGAAGCAGAAGATCCTGCTTACGGCTGGAAAAATATGTGAACATGGCCTTGACATCAAAAAGAGGTCCCTTGCCGAATCCCGCAGACGCATCTCCTGTGAACATCCATCGACCGACCTTGTCCTTCTTCAGTATTATGTTGACGGCGCTCTTGTCGGTATATGCGTATCCTTCGAGAACCTTCATCGGCTGATGCTTCCTGTACACCTCCACGGATGCTATATCTTCTGCACTAAGGTTCTTGGTCACGATGCCATACCTGCTTCCCATAAGATCCATCCCCTCGACATAGAATTTCCCTATATAGTTCCCATTATGCAGGATTCCTCCTGACGTGGTTACCGATATACCAGGCAGTTTCTCCAGTATGTCCCCTAGCACCTTCTCCGAACCATCTTTGAACGCACCGACGGAATATGTGAGAGTATCGCCCTTCTGCTCCATGGCGGCAGCGCTGACACTGGCTCCCTTGATCTCGGTTTTCTGCTGAAACATCCTCACCTCTATTCCGGAAGTCTTTCCGCCAAGGGGAACCGACTTCGGGGCAAAACCAAGAATGGACACCCTTAGCTCGTCTATTGCAACGCCTTCGGGCACTTTCAGGGAAAAAGATCCATCGACACCGCTATAAGCATAAGCCTTCTGCACAGAAGATGAATAGCCGAGCACGAAAGCACCCGGCAGAGCATCCCCGTCCTCGGCCTGCACCACCCTTCCGCTTATGACTGTCTGAGAAAAGGCTGGTGTACTAAGGATCGAGAGTACCAGCAAAAGGACTATTAAGCATGCCCTATTTATCAGACCAGTACGCATCAGGTATCAGCGGATAATATGAAGTGTCAATAATGACGGGATTGCTATTTTGATCGACGGCAGAGGATGAAATTATCCCTTCGAACTGTTCATGCAATTCAGGATTGCTTTCCACCTTGGTATGCATCCTCTCCATCTCCTTTATTCCGTAGTCGAAATACTTTCTTACAGACTTCTTATCATTGTAAGAGCCCAACATGAAAATTCCCCTGCTGTCGTCCTGGATCTCCTCAGCCCACATAAGCTCGAACCCTACGAATTGTTCAGCATCCACGGCTTTTACTATGAGCCCAGGAGCACCCCACAGAAGCCATGGCCCTACGCCAAGTGGAACCTGCTCCGTGTACCAAACCACCCACTCCCTTCCAAGATATGTGGCGGTAGCCCTGTGGCAGGTATATCCGCATACCTCACGAGTCACATCCGAAAGGCTCCACATAGGCATTTCAAGGGTACCTGTACCCTTGAAGCATAGCAATCCTTCCCTGTAATACTGTATGAAAGTAGCATTGGAATAGTCCACATAGGTAAAGTCCTTGGTACCATTTTCTATGCTAAGTATTTTTGAATACTCCTTCTCATTCTGGATATTACCGTTTTTGTCAAATGCAAGTTTTTTTAAGAGAGTCTCGCTGGAATGTGTTGTCGCTGTAGAAATAGGATTTCCCGGATATGTAATCCAGATTCATATCCATATTGGGGATATAGCCCTTGTCAGATGGATTTCCCTTGATATAGAAGGCATACCGGAACCTGTAGCCCTGGGCCGGCAGGTCCACGGCAAGAGCGCATCCGAATGCTATTGCAATCAGTATGAACCGGAAATACTTTTTCATGCGATGGGGATTTGGATAAATCTTAGTTAAAAAAAGGTTATCCCAACTTTATGATTATCCCAACTTTTCATTTCAATGCATTGATTCACAATAGGCGCTTCATGTAAAAGTTCGGATAATAATTTAGACATTTGGAGCATTAACCATAAACATAATGGAAAATGAACATGTCTAAGTTAAAGAAGCGTCAGAATGTACTGATGAGACATCTGGCGAAGGCGGGGTACTCGAAGAGCACCCTCCGGAAAATGAGGAGATGCCTTCGGATGGCGATAGAGGACGGTCCCAGGCCGGAGATCAAGTCCTATGAGGATCTTCTGGAATATGAAGCTGTCAAGAACGGCTATTCGAAGGACGGGATCCCGTACAAACAAATCAAGCAGACAATATCCCTGATCTGGGACTTTGACGTCAATGGGAGGTTCCCGCATCAGGACGGCAAGAGGTCCGGGTTCATGAGGAAGACCAACTACTCCTCCCTGAACAATACCTTCAAGGATATCGTCGACACCCATGTGGGCGTATGCCACAAAGCCGGTAAGAAGGAGAGTACGATATATGGTGAACGCAGAGAGAGCGCGTCATTCCTGGCATATCTTCAGAAATGTGGCAATGCGGACTTTTCAACTCTGACTCCAGTGACCGTAAGGGGATACTTTTACAACGGAATCAAAATCATAAGGGGCTATAAATCGTATCGTGTCGTGCGTTCAATGCTGAACACCGCCATACAGATGGGTGTCCCATACGCGGACAGAGTCCTTTCGTATCTCCCGCGAATGCGGAAGGAGACGAAAATGTACGACTACATGAAACCGCATGAAACCGCCAAAATGTACGGGATCCTCAAGTCTGGCGGTGAAGACCTGACCCGCATGCAGGTGGCGATGGGATGGATGCTTTACTTCTATGGTATCCGAGGGGTAGACATAGGTCGGCTCCGGATACAGGACATAGACTGGGAAAATGAGCGTATCACGATGACGCAAGCGAAAACAGGAGAGCCCTTATCCCTTCCGCTCACCCCCGTTGTCGGGAATGCCATATTGGACTACATAAAGGAAGAGAGGCCGTCAGCTGAAAGTGACAGGGTGTTCCTCCACAAACTGTTCCCCAACGACCGCATAGGACAGACATGGTACATCGTAAAAGGCCTTTACGATGCCGCAGGGATAAGGATGGACGGAGAGGAGAGAGGGACTCGCCCGATGAGGCACCGCCTCGTATCCACCCTGCTGACACTCAACGTAGATCGGGCGGTGGTGTCCAGCATAGTCGGGCATAAGGATGAGAAATCGATTATCCCGTATGTCGATGTGGACATGGAACATCTCCGGCAATGCTCCCTGAGCATCGAGGCCTATCCTCTGGACAAAAGTTTTTTCGAAGTATGAAGGGGAAGAAATTCATGTCAGGACTGGCCCCTTTGTTTGATGAGTTCGTCTCGTACCGGAAGGCTTCCGGCGTGTGGAATGACAACGACAGGTCCTGCCTGATAAGGTTTGACAAGTGGTGCGACAGGGAGTTCCCCGGCCAGGAATCATTATGCCAAGGCATGCTCGCATGGTGCGAAAGACGTGAGACGGAGGCCGCGAGCACATTCTACACACGCACAAACATAGTGTGGAGATTGGTGGACTACCTGAGGGGCACGGGTAAAACGACTGTGACGTACATACGTCCAAAATATGCCGTGGACAGGTCGTTCTGCCCAAAGCTTATGACCGATGACGAAGTGTCCCGTTTCTTCGCGGAATGCGATGCCTACAGCATCGGTCTGCGAGGCAGGAACGGCCTTGCAGACAAGCTCAACTCGATTGAGCTCCCCGTATTCTACCGGCTGCTATTCAGTTCGGGGATGCGCACGTGTGAGGCCCGCTGGCTCACCCTGGAAGACATCGACATGGAGTCCGGCGTAGTGACGATCAGGAAATCGAAATGCGGCCAGCACAGGGTGGTGCTGCACCAGTCCATGCTCATGCTGCTTTCCAGGTACATCGACTCCATGTACAAGTTGATGCCGGGTTCCACCATCCTCTTCCCTGATGCGAAGGGATCCCCTCATCCAAGTGCGTGGCAGTCCACCCACTTCAGAAAGATATGGTGCAAGGTCAGCCAGGAGCCGGCTAGGGCCTCCCATCTTTGACAGTTTAGTGGCCATATTTTCCTGTCAACGAATTGACGCTCAATCGGATATCGCCGGCAGGAAATTTATGGTTTTTAACTACGTCATGCCTTGCCCTCCGATTCCTTCCGTTTCCTTTCCTCCTCCTCGA
>Ga0181612_177834_pt1 | contig 17302 bp, 9 predicted proteins | sample HoacroProtozoa21_FD_119630 | JGI IMG/M metagenome (GOLD analysis project Ga0181612, IMG submission 119630) | Hoatzin crop microbial communities from Cojedes, Venezuel. Combined Assembly of Gp0051906, Gp0051904, Gp0051908
GCCCCAGCCGCGGCGCTGAGCGGCGGGGCAGTAGTGCCGGTCCCCTGTGCGACAGCAGCCTGCAGCCTGCCTCTCCTTGCCCAGAGAGGAGGTGGATTTCAGCTGGGCTTTCGTGAGGGAGGAGAAGCTGTTCCCCTGTGGTCAGGTAAACGTGGCGTGTGCTGGGGTCGGCCATGGCTCTTACTGGAGGAGCTGCCGGAGTTAGGGACCCTGCTGTGAGAAGTGTTGGAAGGACTGTGCAAGAGCCAAGCTCATAGCCCGCTGCAAGGCGCCGCGGTAACTGGTGATCATCAGACTGTATGTGACGGCAGCGAGTGTCTGTTCGTTAGGAGTAGCTGCTGATTGCTCCTGAAGCTAGAGTTCATGACTGTCAGCTAGCACTTGAATGCACTTTTCCTTCTAGTTGTCTCAAGAGAACTCTTTCCCCTTGCACAAAGGCTGGGCAAATATGACTAGATGGAATGGGTGGTTGTCACTGACAAAAATTTGGGCTGGTGTTGATAGCTGTGAGCTTGCAAGCATTTAAAAAGTAGGTTTGGGCTCCAGAAAGTTTCATTGCTTCATAGACAGAACATCCTCAAGGTTGTTTTCCTGATACGTTCTGCAGAAATTTGCTGTGCAGACTGTTCCTCAACCTCTCAAACGTGAGGCTTTTCCCAGCCCCAGGTGGGTGCCGGTACACGATCTTAACTGCTCTTTGCTGCAGTTAAACTTGTCTTGCCTTTCCTGCTATGGCCAGACTCAGTCACCCTTCCCAATTTGTAGCAACTTTTTAATGTATTACACATTGCTTTCCCTATTGAAGAGAGTTGTGTTACTGCGTTGAGGGTACGAAGTTTGTGCAGTCGAAGGTTTACACAGGTACTGGTATCCTACAGAGAGAAAACCACAGATATGTCTTCCAGGGAAGACAAGGTGCAGCTGGTGATACGAAGAGTTCTTAGCTTGTTTGATACAGTCCGTGCTTTAGCATCCCCTCCAGCTCAGAACTGGCCCTCACATAGAAAATAAGTGCATGGACTGCACTCTCCTCTTGAGTGACAGACTGCTGGAGTACAGACCAAAATCATACTGCAAACTACAACTACAAAATGCTGAGAAGCATTTCAGCTCCGAGGCTGCCAGTTCTTCCCTTCTATCCAGGGAAGGAAAAGCTAGTCAGCACGTTTTCCTTGTGCTGTGTCAGGTGAGAGCAAATACCAAGGAAGATGGGGATGCACAGTCTGCTGCAGTGTCAAGAGTTAAAAGTAACTGCTTTTAAGGATAGATAGCCTTATAATACAGGAGGTACCAAGATGATCTTCAGAGGAGCTATGTGTGTGATGAAGCAGGCAAGACAACCCAGTATCTCTTGGTTTTTGTGTTACTAGCTGAGTGCCATCACCATCACCGGTTCAGAGCTTGGCTCCAAGCTTGGGCTTTGCTGTGGCCTAGAGGGAAGCACATGGCTGTGGCACAGCAGAGCTGGCTGCCAAGGACGTTGCCAGCCTGTTCAGCTCTCACGCTGAAGCTCCCACATTGTAAGCACATTTTTTTAGTGGGTGCCGTGTGATGTCTGAGTCATTTCTCCTTGCCAGATCTTCAGGCCCTCTTACCAAGTACCTAGATGAAGTGAAGCATTTATGCCTCATTGCAAGATGTGTTGGAGTTTGTGATCATATCGTGACTCCTGGTAGCTGGCTGTAATTCTTAGCAGACTGATGGTGGGCCAGGAGGTGTGTCTTTTGAAAATGAAATAGAACTGTGCTGTCATCTGTGAGCTTTATTTCCTCCTTCCCCATTCATTGTAGTATCATACTTGTTTATTGTGTGCTGGATTGTACCTGGGTGCTGAGCTAAGGTTAGAACATGCGCTGATAGGGAGGACACTAACTTTTATCTGGGTCTGAGGATGTTGTAGGCTGCAGAGATGCAGAATGTTTTTCTTTCCAGTTGCTTAGCCAAATGCGTTGAAACCCATCACCTGTGTACAGGGCAGCATCAGTGAGGAGTGTCTGTCTCCGCTGTGCGATGTTATTTAGTTACAAGATGGGAAAAAGAAAATACCAACTTTTTTTTTCCAAAATGGACTGCATAGTAAATATTTCACAATCCCATAAATATAAAATGATTGGCCTGATCTTGTAAAAACGTATTTCCCTTTGGGCTCCAACTAAGCATGAGAAAGTTCAGCCTAAGAGGGAATTTATTTGAAAAAGCAGTGAAAGGTTAGAAGTAAGGATGTGGGCTGGAATATGCCTTGCAAACGTTAACTGTGGACGCATGGTGCTAATGCCTTGCATGTGCAAAAACATTTGGAGGGTTGTGAATTTAAACCATGAAATTAATATATTCAAAATGAAGGTTTTCTTTCCCAGACCTTACACATACAGGATATGGTGATTTTAGTGTTCTGACTAGTGATGGAAAGATATGTAAGTGGTTTACTGGTGTTAATTTAATATTGAGGAGCTTTAGCATCTCCTTTTCTTGATCAATTTTAAATATTCAAATTTACAGCCTTAATGTTTCCTTAAAGGAAATTTAGCTTTTGATTTCCTTTTACTTTTTGGAGTGTAAGAGAGTGAAAAATGGAAAGTTACACTGTTGTGCTTGGTAAAACTTACTAATGCCTAGCACAATTAAAAGCCTGATCTAAATGATGTGTGTGCGCGTGCACACCCACCTACACACACCAAAGTGAACAGTTAGTCATTTACAACTTTGTGATTAGTTTTTCCCATGTTCTTATTTAATAATTCTCCCACTCCTTGGGGAGAGCTATAAAAATAGAGTTCATTTTTCTAACGTGTTTGCATTTTAAGTAGGTAAAGTCTCTTTAGATTCCCGTTTGCTAACAAATAGATGAGTGTGTTCATCTTCAAATTTAAATGACCAGTAGGCTGAGACCAAGAATGATAAACTTTAGTGCAGGAGAAGGACGTTAAGAAAATGGTAAGGAACTTAGTTCTGGGATCTACAGTGTGAAGAGATTTTGACCTGGGGGCCTGGGATACGTTCCTTCAGCGCTGTCGTCGTTGCCTTTCACAAAAGCATAGTTCTTGGCAGCTCTGGGGTCGGGGTCATTCGGTCTCCCCTAGAACAAGACTTCTTTGGCAAGGTGCAAATGCTGTCTCTAGCACCTTAACACAGGTTCCTCCTGTCTTGCTTTTACATTCTCCCGCTCTGAATACATTGCAGGACTGGAATGGGAGAGTTTGTCGCTGCAGTTTCTCAGGTTTTCTGAAACATGGGAGATCCATTTCCCCTTCCGTTTCTCTGCTGCTCTTTGCTAGTTCCCACCTAGTGCCTTCACGTTACAGCACCAATGTCCTTTTTTGAGGCTGGATGAAGCAGGTAACATAGGGTAAATTTGAAGTTGCTCTTCTGACATAACTGTTACACTAAGGGTTCCATAGCTCTGGAGAGGACCAGTTGCTGTGTATATAGTTTTAATCTAAGTTTTTGGACAAGGAGGCTTTCCAGCTGTCTATAAATCTGTGATCTTCACATGATCTTATACAGAAATTTGCTAATACACCCATAAAAATCAAATTTCTGCCCCTTTCCCAGATGCTGACCAAATAGACTATGTTTACAGTAATCTGAATATTAATACTTTCCAACAAATCTTTCACAGAGTTCCTAGGCAGCAGAATTGATGAAGAAATAGATTTGTTCTAATAAAAAAGGATAAGAATTTTAGTAACCCCAGACTGTTCGATCATCCATCAGTTAGTCCTGAAAATGCTAGGAGAGCTTTACTGAAGATAGAAGTACATCCCTCCACCGTTCATTAAGAAGGGATGCACTTTCCATCTTGCAGCATGGTTTGAAGTTTAGCAAGAGAAGAGATGTACAAACAACAATGCCATTAATTATTTCAAATTCTTCTTTCAGCCTGAACCTTTGTCTGCTGAGCTGCGTGTTGGCATTTCAGCAACAATAAACCTGAATAGCACACAAAACCCCAACAATTTAAGTCTTTTTTTTATATCTTGAAAACTATATCCCAGTCATTTGTTAGCCAGGAAAACAGTCAAAAAGATGCAGCAGTCTGTACTGTTGAGTAATGCAGCTTGCCTCACCACAGTGCTTGGTATTTCCACTTCTGAGGATCTTTATAACCAGGAAAGGCAGAGCAATCCAAGGTTTACCTTCCGAAGAGCTCTTCCTTTCAACCTAAGCGAAAAGGTTGGAGTTCTTGATTATCGTGGCTGATTGTAGAGAGGAGGCTTCTGCATCCCTCCTAGTTTATTGTAATTTATTATTTATGAAGGTTTATGGAACCAGGATCTCTTCTTTAGTGCTGCTCATTTAACTATCACTATTCCTTTCCACTTTGAAAACTAGGCAGTGATACTCCCTGTGAATTCCCCTCTGGAAATCACGGTAAGAACAGAATTTCTAGTCAAGGACAAATGAGTAGGAGAAAGTCAAGATGAGGCTTGCTTTTCCATTGTGAAACTCTCAGTGCTACATCATTTAATCTAAACAGTTGTGAAGTAGATAGCGTAGTGTACGTTCCCAGCCAAACCACTTTGATTGCAAAAGGAGGTTAAAATAAAATGGCCTTTGTTGTGTGTTGTGCGTAACTCCATAATGTGGACTGCACTTTTTTTTCCCCACTTAAAATAGAAATTCAGCATCCTTGTTGATATAAAAAAAAAAATCTCTTTTTCCATCAAGAAGTTAGGTAAGTACAAGCACACCGTTTTTAATTATGCAAGATTAATGCTGTTCTTTGTCAAATTGCTGGTTGTAGCATATTAAATCTCCCTTTTCAACATTCTTTATATTAACACTTAGTTACAATTTGAATAAAAAAGAATCCCAACACTGCCCTGAAGGTGACACCAGAATGAAAAGTGTGAAACTAGATCTGCTGTTGTTATATTGTTTGGTGTGTCCACGTTGTGCCATGGAGTCTGAATATCCTGGTTCATAGTGCTGATTTTGGGGATAATCGTAAAATGCTGTAATATTTTCATTTTAAAGTGGGGATATTTTCAGTCTGTATGGACTCAGCTTTAACATACTTTTAACTGTGGGAGAAGGAAATTTATTGATGTGTAACATCATGAGAATGCCTGGGATATCTTTTCTCTCTCAACATCCAGTGAGTAGTACCCAACACACCTTTTGGTTTTTAAAAAATACAGTATGTGACCCTCAGAACAAGGGGGCTGTCTTTTAGAAACTAATTCAGGACATTCCCCTCTGTATGGAATTTCCTGCTAGTCTGGCATCAAGTTTCCAGACCCGGAGGGGATCACATATAGCCCTGGATGATCTGGATTTAAATCTCCCATCATGCTAATACATTCAGCTGGCACATGGTTTGGATAAAGTATCACAGAATTTGTAGAATTCACTGGCTGCCTACTTGAAAGCAGCTTAAAAAATGCTGTAAGGTGAAGTCAGTCCTGTAGCTACTGAGTGCATCTGCAACAGCTTGTCTTAGGAGCTGGGCCTAAGCTCTGAAATGCTTCTGCGAGAAACTGAGCACAAGCCTGTGGCTCCGTGCACTCTGCCCTGTCATTTAGCCCCTTGCCAGCCTGAAGGTGAGCTAACATCTTGCACCATTTTTCTGGTAATTTCAAGAGATTTAGCCCCGGCCCCCATTGTGTGAGGTTCGAGATTACCATTTTCTTGGTTTGGTAGTTTGAGCCAGCGTGTGCCTGGATATCTCCTGTGTTCCTGGCAAAGACCAAATGTTTGTGGGAAGGAAGGAAGTGATCATGAAGTGAGGCATCTTGGAATAGTTTGCCCACAGGGAAAGTTTTTTCCTAGCCCCCACTTAGGAATTGGCTTGTGCCTTTGTGTGTTAGGGTTTCTGTCCTTTCCAAATTTCTGGATTTTATTATTATTTAATCCTCACTAATGTAACTCTGGATACTTTAATCCTCTTACGGGGTTGCTGCTGACTTTGGGCTCAGTCCTGCTCCCTTTTCAAGGAATTTTGCCATTAGACACCTTTAAGTTGAGCTCTGATGTAGATGGCAACCGATTTTACTGGCAGCTCTCTACTTGGCTGTAAAATGCAGGTGTAAAGCTCATAACTTCTGTGCAAGAACACAGTTTGAATGAGGAGTAGATGGAGGTCTCCAGGCAGCAAGCTGTATGACTGCAAACTGGCATTTTGCCTCTCCCCACTGCCAGTCCAGCATCTAGAAGGAAGCCCCTAAAGATGCCAAAGGGTTAGGTCAAAGGAATTGTCGGGGAACCTGTGCAGGGAATATCCTGCTACCTTGGGAAGCCATAAATATGTTCCTTTCCATCTAGGTGCCCCTCTGGCTGCGGAAAGGGAGAAGAAGCGTCTCTCCAGAGCTGTCTTTGTGCTGCCCTGGGTGGAATCCACAGAAACAAGTGAGGGTCGCAGATGTTTTTGCTCTCTGCTCTGTGGGTCTTCTTCTGGGGAGGCTGCTCGGGTAGTCTGTGCACTGGACACAACTGAGAAGGTTGTTTCCCAGTGACAAGCGTGTGGCATATATGTCAGAAAACGCCAGCCTTTCCTGTTTCTTTGCATCATGTGGTTCAGTCATGGTGGCTTTGGTTCTTACTGAAGAGTGTTGGAGTTGCTCATGGTTCATTTCAGTGCAGCAGACATCCCAGGAAAGATGATGCTTTTTTCAGGTACTGCTACACAGCCATCACCAGCTCCAGCCCTCTGTGTTTGTCACCATCAGGACTCGTAAGGACTCCAGCATCTGCCGGCAGATTTTCAAGAAACAGTTAATGCATGTGAAACTCAGCATCAGAGCATCTCATGGACTGTCCCCTGATCCAGTGGCCATGGCTGGAGGGACGATGCTGATACTTCGTTGTCACATAAGCCTCTCTCAGAAAGCCTGTTTCGAGGGAGAAACATCACAAACTCAAATAAAGGGATGACAGATAAATGTATTGCAGTGCACTTAACTGTAAGAAATCCAGCCCCCCTCCTCTTTCAGAGATGCTGCTGGACTTCATGAACTGTTTGGGAAACCTTGTTTCCCAAGGTGAGCCAGGAATGTGGAATTCCTGGAGTTTGGTGCTTTCTTTGGTGTTCTCTGACCTTCTGGTATAAAGGTGTCACCCTGACCATGGAGCAGGACAAGTGTTGCTGTCCAGTCTGCTCTCTCTTCTTTTTTTAATTTTATTGCTTTTTTCTTGACTGGGGCCTGGCACACTGATGTATTTTAGGAATAATTCAGCAGGCTGTTTCAATCTATTTACATTCAGCAATTTTGCCCTGCCACATTTGGAGGCTGTCCCTACTAGACAGCTATTTCTGCAGTGCTCCATAAGAGCAGGATCGCTTAGGATTCAGGAGTATCTGCAAAGTGTCTAGCTGCCCTGAGAGCTCCTCTATCGAGTAGCTTTTGTGGCTTCTTCCATTTGAAAGGTCAGTATGAATTCTGGGTCAGGTGAAAATTGTTCTTCACTTTGAAGAAGTCCTTAAGACTCCCTCCCGCAGCCTGCTGTGTGGAGACCACACCATTCTGGACTCTTAATGGGATGGGCTGTCATCATTGCAGGGATGTCATCTGGATGATGTATGTAACTGTTTCCAGTTTGGGTTTTTGGTTTTTGCGCAGAGCTCTCTGAGCCCAATGGAAGCTAGTTCGTACACTGCTGTGGTCTCAGACTCCTGCACTTACCAGGGTGGGTGAAGGGATCTGTATTTTTAGCTTGTGATATAGGTAGAAGTTGTGACCTTTTAACAAGTTGCTGATTGCTGTCATTCCCTTCCTGAGTTTCTGGAGGAAAATCCACTGAGACTCTGGGCCAGGAGCCCTAAGGAAAGAAGCCTCTTCTTCTGCCTGCCACTGCTGGGCATGTGTTCTCTGCCCTCCCTCTTTCCTGACAAAATGAAATATGTCCTTTCTTCTCTGCTGAATATTTAAAGTAAAACAACAAAAAGAGCTCAAAATATTTAATGCAACATCTGGGAAGAAAGATGACCTGGCTGATCGTCCCTAGGGCAGGGTATTTGAGCAGCTGGGAGTCCCTGCTGAACAGAGACTGCACGAGGAGCCAGGCGGCAGCATCCTCTGGAGACAGGCAGAAGAGAGCAGCACGTTCCCTGGCTATTACTGGAGGTGCACATGCAAGCGGAGTGGTCAAAAATGCTTTCAGGTCCCATGGAGTTATTTCTTGGGGTACTTGAAAAACCTGCCTGTTTGTCATCTCAGTATGTCAGTCCTTTTATCTGAGGAACTGCCTTGTAACACAGCTGTTGCTTCTCTTTTTTTCTAGTAAGAGGTGATGCTGTATTTTGGTGTGTGCATTTCACAAGATGGAATGTTTGCTGACTAAACATATAAGGCCATTACTCCTTAGACCCCCTTCGGGATTCTCTGCTCCCCTTGGAAAGATTCTTGAGCAGGAAGGAGGAATCATATTTGCTGGAATTTAGTTGTTAACTGGATGCCTCTTAAGCATTCTGAAACTCTGGGTTTGCTGCAGTGTAAGAGGGTGATTGCTCGGCTTGCAGCAAGGATGTGTTCTGCAGGGCTGTTGCCTGAACACCAGTAAGGGCCAGCGCTGTACCTCTGTGCTAGTGGGTTAATTAGTATCTTTCCCAGTATTTTTCCGTAAGTCCTAATAGTGCCTGTTGGTATTATTTTACTTTTGGTGGAGCTGCACTGTGTTAGTGTCCGCCTGGTGATAGGAGAGACCTTGAATCCCAGCAGACTTGCTGAAGTAGCGTTAGTTTGGCTGTGTCTGGTACCGTCTCTTCAGAGGTTCAGCGACGAGCGTTTCGGCAGGGGCTCGCAGGCACACCTGAGCCCTCCGGGTCCCCTGTAGTCCTTCCCATTGAAGGCTGTGTTGTTACGTGTGTTGGGTATGGTGTCCTGGCTGGAATCTACCTTGGTGTAGTAGTTACAACGCAGAACAGGATAGTGGACAGTCTTGTGAAGAAAGCTGTCACTGCTGTGAGCAGCACTGGAAGTGTTTGATGGCTCGCAGCAAAGACAGCTTTATTGGGTGACAAGGAAGAAGTCTGGCACTGGGGTGCAGCCCTGGAAGAGGGACTGTTGCTCAGGGAGGGTAAAGTTTAGCTAGACACCGGCAGTCTCCTGATTCTTTCTGAATTCTCCCTAAACCTCCTCATCTCTGAGAGCTGGCACTGTTTGCTGGGTGTTAGCTCCGTTAAATAGTCGAGGAAGACATTAGTACCAATACCAGCTGGGACAAATTCTTACTAATCATAACGACTTGTTTTGCTGTAGTCTCTGGAGGTCATTCTTCCTTGGGGAAAGCAGTCCCCTAACAAAATAAGCAAAACCCTGTTCTCTTGGCATGTGCTTTTGGACATTTTACAGCATTTCCATTTTCCCCACACGGCCTAGGGCAGGAAGTGGTCATACCCAGTGCTACTCAGGTGCTACTCGAGTCTCTGCTGTTGACAGTGAGATCCCCACGATCTTTCCTAAGTTACAGAAACTATAACTAGCCATGCCTGTTTGAGTCTGTGAGGTGGTGTGCCTGGCGTTTAGTTTGATTCTTTTCGAACAGGTCTCCTTATTTATTGACCACTTTTCTTCCAAACTGTGGCCGTAATGGTTTCCTTCCTCCAAATGGAGGTATTGAAAGTGCTTGATATTTGATGCTCCTTTGAAGAATTAGCCTTCAGTTCATCTACTGCATGGCTCATTACACTTCAAAAAGGAGGCTCGTTTCTTGTCTTTGGGACGCCCAGCAATGCAGGACTGATTACTGATGACAAGTTATGAATTTTCTCTGCTGAGAATTGACTGTATATTTTTGCAGCAGATACACAGACACTCGCTAGCAATCAGGTAGACTGAGACCCTCAGTGCCGTAGTGCAACCGCAAAAAGAGACTGCCTAAGACTGTGTAATGAAACGTCGTTGAATGTGACCCACCAGTGCTTTTATCACTTGAATGTTCTTGCAGTTGTGTGTTGCTTCTCCTCCTGCTCTTCCTTAAGCAGTGCACTGTGAAGCAGTGAATCGTTTTCATCTCGATGTTCGCTTGGGCTCTGTCTTGCTTTTTCAGCCTAGACTGTTTAAAATCCCTTAGGTCTGGCTTAGCATTGCTGTGCTCTGATGGAGATACAAATATTTTTTGATAGCAGAAGTAAAGTTCCTGTGCCCAACTGAACCTCAGATATACCTTTTATATTTGGCATTTTTTCTCTTATAGATCACCATAGCTTCTGCTTTCATTCTGCCAAGCAGAATAAAGGGCGAAAGGTGATTCTTCATTTAGTGTTGGAACCCCATGTGCTGATGGACTCCAGTAGTGAACCCAAGTGAGCGATTAGACTGCACCAGTGCTTACTAGCTTAAAATATTTATTTCTTTTAAAAATAAAATTATGGAGAAGTAAAATAAAAGCTTAGTAAATGTGAATACTCTGGTGCATTTGAACACGGTGTGGAGGAGGTAGAAACAAGGCTTTACTTTTGCTAATCGTGTGGCTCCATGAACACCAACAACAGAGGCACGACAGGGGAGCTTACTGAACAGCAGCTCTTCTGTGGAGCTACGGTCGCTGATGTGTGCACTCTTAGCTTGCCCCTGTTATGAAGTGAAACACATTAGTTTCAATATCCTTTGTGGCTACACAAGCTGATGTGTTTCACTTTGTTTGCAATGGGCTAGTAGCACGCAACCCATCGGCTACTGTGGTCGGCTGGCAAGTACAATGCTGCATGCTGCAGCGGAGCGACTGCTCGTGGATGTCAGGCTGTACCTGTGGTGGCTGTCAGACATCAGAAGATGGGAAAACCCCACCAAGTTGACAAGTGAAATTTTCCTCTTACACTGATGTGATAGCTGAGCCAAAGATATGAGTTGTCCCCAGTCAGACTGAAACGAATTCAAGCATCTTGAGTTCTTTTGCATCTGTCTGTCTTCCCCACGCAGCCATGGTGAAGGGGGTCTGTTGTTGCTGAGATGAAGGGAGAGCATCTAGGAAACAAACATATATGAAGCCAGGTTTCATCAGTCCTCCTGTTCATTGACCATCTTACTGTCCTGAGTGTTTTGGAGTGTTGGTTCCCTTTGGCTTTGTTTGTTATAATGTGCCCTTACGGGATCTTGGATGCAGTTAGTAATCAGCAAGCAGCAGCAGTGAGAACCAAGTGTGGTGCGAGCGTGTAGGCACGTCCGGTCCGTGTTGTACTCGGCGTATTAAGACTTTGACTTCTAACAGCACATACATTGGCTCCGTGTTTAGTTCTGCCAGTTTGTCCCCATCCTGACCAGTACTTGCCTACTGTGGCCCTGAACTTCCAAAGGAGATTCAGCAGGGGCTGCTGCTCTGCGCCGTCATTGCTGTGAGGTCTTACGGAGGCTGCACCGGAGAGCAGAGCAGCCTGCATAGGAACTAACAAGTCGGAATATGCCCCAAGCCATCCAGCGTGGGGCATGCGGGGGACGTTGTGAAGCGATGGTTGTCTGCATGCCTGAGAGACTGGACAGAGCGTGTGGGATGGGTGTAACTGCATGGGGGTGTCTGACTGAGCAGCATTGTCTGGAGTGCTTGCCTTTTACCTCAAAGTTTCTAAAGTGGCGTGTTTTCTTCTTTCTACAGACAATTTTAGGTACACGTGTGACATTTGTGGGAAAAAATATAAATATTATAGCTGCTTCCAAGAGCACAGAGACCTACATGCTGTGGATGGTGAGTACTGTTTTGATGCTTAGATACACAGACTAGAATGAGAAGTCTTTGCTGTGTTACTCTGGGGAAGGCAAAATGTGGTTCTGCAGGACCGTGCGGCCCGTGTGCGGACGTTGCACAGCGTGGCTGGCTTGCCTCTGTCGGTGGAGGCATAGTCGCCCGGCGCTGCAGGAAGAAGTTTGCTGTGTTTGATTCTCTTTGCGTGCATCAAAGTAACACCCTCTGCTGGGACCTGTAGTCCTTGCAGTCCTCCTCTGCATTAAGGTTCGTGGTTAGGGTGGATGTGCTAGAGCTGAGTCCCTCAAGGTAAATTGTCAGTCTGGCTACTCGCTGGGCAAGAGTTGGTTGCCTTTTGGTTTCTGCCTTCACAGGATTGTTCCCAACATGCCTCTCTGTGAGAAACCACATTTCACAGTTGGCAAATGTTGTTTCGGTCTCATTAATCACTGTGGTAGTGAACTGATGCAGTTGTCAGTGGAGCTTACAGGCCAGTTTTTCTTCTGTGAATGTAGATGTGGCCAAGGCTGGTGACACTCAGACAGAAGCAGACACCCTCCTCCAGAAGCAGTGTTTGTTTTTGGTGGAAATAGAAGCAACAACATACCGTCTTTGGCTTGCCCCCTGCTAACTGGGTATCTAAAGCTCCTTGACTCAGAGCCCACAGGTGCTCCAAATCCTCTCTGCGTATTGCTACAAGCCTGTTGGCATTGCTTCTCACTTGGCCAAGGAGGAAACCCTGGCAGAGTTTTAGAAAGAGACTGCTAGAAAAGCAAAAGGTATTGAATAGTTGGACTGTCTTGGGAAAGCAAGTGGTTTTTCACAATGTGTGATGTCCCCAAAAAATGCTGGTTTTGACAGGAACGTGCATCTGAACGTGCTCTAAGAACAGCCAGCATTCTCTTGCAGGGCACCACTGCAAGCTCCCTTCCTCCCACGGGGAGCCAAAATTGAATTACTGGGACTGAAAGTCACTGTGAGATGGACGTGTCTGCTTCTGTCAGAAACGTGTCTTCATAGCTGTGGGTCAGGGAGCTCTGTGTAGGGTTATGAGAGGGCTTTGGAAGTAGCTTCCACTTGTGTCTTGCAAGGACACTGTTTGTCTCAGTTCCTTTAAGGGGCTGGTTGTGTCTTAGCAAACACAACTGTCGGGCAGCTGTGCATCTGAACTTTACGTGGGGCTGTGTCAGTGTCAGAACAGAGGCCTTGAAAATCTGTGTGAATTAGGGCTGGGCATGCTCGAATAGTTCCTGTGTGGATGCTGCTGGGAAGAGGAGGGACTGGGGCACAAAGCCTGGTTAATTCTGTGGGGCTGAAATATGCTGAAGCAGTGTGTGAAATACAGGAGGAAAACAAGACCATTTAAGAGGATTTAATTTCTGTTTTGTTTCTTCCCCTCCTTCTTCTATTCTATGTTAGTTTTTAGTGTGGAAGGGGCCCCAGAAAACCGGGCAGGTAAGCTGAGATCCTTCATGTGCTTTATTTCACAAACCTTTTCAAACATTCAGTAGTTCAGGCACAGCAGGTCAGGTTCTACACTTGCAAGAGTCAAGGGAGTTTTGTCACTGATTGCAACAGGAGAGGAGCTCTCTCCCTCCCTCCCTCCCTCAGTGTGTACAGCCAGCAGGTTGATGCCCAGCCCTAGTAGATACCAGGCTTTATTTGTGTATGCAACTGATCAGGCTTTTGAAGATCAAAGAAACAGGTGTTTCAAGTCTCTGGTGATTCAGTGAATTGTTCAAGGCATAAATTAAATTATTTTATAAGACAGGATTGCAAAGTGTTTGTTCAGTCTTTCTCTGTATTTTTTAAACATTATTTACCTACAAGGCCTGTTACTGAGCTGGAAGGGGGTAGTACCTGCTTGTGGCACCGGAGGAGGAGGGGCCAGTCAGACAGAGGGGCCATTTATAATTCCTGTCTTGAAATCTTGTTACAGATCGAAATGTCATTACAGATGCAGGAGCATTCAGTGCCTATGCAGCTGTAGGAGGAAAACCTGAGGGTGTTAGCTCTCTTGCTGGTTCTGTTCTCTTGCAGACCCCTATGACCAGGCCGTCATAGCAGCAGATGAAGTGAAGGAGGAGGAGCCGGAACCATTCCAGAAGATTGGTCCAAGTATGAGTTATAATACAGCTTCAAACGTGAGAGAGAAAGCACAAGGGTTTCAAAACTGACATTAGCTGGAGTACCTCTAGGAAAACCAGAAAGCGCTGCGTTACGCAGAGGTGCTGGGACTCAGGGGTGCTGAAAGATACGTTTAGGTTCAAATGAACACCAAGCACCAGCAGCCCTGGCCTTAACAAAGGCAGCTTTGTGATGTTTTCTGCTCAAGAGCTCTGCAGAGAGGAGAGGGAAGAGGTTCAGGAGAAAAGCAAGCTGGCAGCAATTAGAGAGGGTCTTAAGGTGTATTGGCAGAGTTGGCAGGTCTTTGCATTCTCACTGCCTTGGTGGTGGGTTTGTCAGATAGAGTGAAACAAAGAGAGGACCAGACTTCGCCGAAGCATTTCTCTGAATTCTCCCTTTCGGAAACAATTGATTAACCTTGGATTTTCCTTTGGCTTGCAGCTTGCTGTCAGTTCTGTACTTCCCAGCACTGGCAGGAGTGGCAGGTGTCAGTGTATGGTTACGCTAGTTTGTTATTTTAAGTACGCCCAAAACAGGAATGATTGCAGTTACTGCAGAAAAGCCCCTCCTCCTGCAAGAGAAATCTACAATTCCAATGTAAAAGTTCTGTCATTAAGACTTGAATTTGAACTTGTTTCCTAGTTTGACTGTACCTGTTGCCTACACATCACAGACCGTCTGTAACCAGAAGACAAAACTGTGTCATCTGTAATACAGACTTCTGAAATAGTCTTGCTTTTGTTTTGCATACGTATGTGCTGGAAGTTTGGGATAATCTCCTGTAGCTTGTTCAGTTCTGCTGAACTGTTGATGCACGGTCCATCCCTCTGGACACTAGCTTTAGCTGTTCCGTTTGTTGGGGAAAAGGATGTGTGAATTGCAGGGCAGAGAACTTCCAGGTGCCTGAGGAATCTGCTCTGTTTTTGTCACCAAGCCAGTTTCTATGTCAAAAGTCAGGAAGTCAGTGAGGGCGCGAGAGGGTGCTGCAGTCCTTTCTGATCTTTGTATTTGTTTCATTTTCACAGAAACTGGCAATTACACCTGTGAATTCTGTGGCAAGCAGTACAAATACTACACTCCTTACCAAGAACATGTGGCACTGCATGCACCTATTAGTGAGTATCCTGCTGGACATCTATTTCATTACAGACTGATTTACAGGGGTTGGTGGTAAACACGAGGGTTGCAGGAAAGAGCATCATTCTTGTGGATCCTTCCACTGAACCTGTGGGATTGCAGGTGGCAGGACGTAGATCGTGTTCTGACCAGGGCATTAAAGCTGAGCTGGAATCACTTCTCAGAGGAGCGCTGTCACTGTTAGGTCTGTAATGTCACTGAACTTTTACCAAAGTCCGTGCAAGTCTACATGTGTTCCTTGGGGGTTTGATATTTTATTTTGTTATTTAACTGAAGTGATGCACAAAATTTTTTACTCCCCTGAATAATTGAACGTACATGCTAGGGAAGAAGCTTCTTTCTTATGAGCTTCTGAGAAATTATTTCAGGCAGTGAGTTAAAACTGGTTTTCAAAGTCATGTAAATTACCTTGGTAGCTTGCTACTAAATCACAGGCAATAAAATATTTATTTCAGGGAGCTCGGGAAAAGGCAGTTCTCAGCATACTACCCGACACTACGATCTGCACTCTGGAGGGACACTGCGATCTGCACTCCCCAAAGGGGAAGTTTTAATGAGCAATTAAGTGTAATTCAGTGCAAAATTTTAGTAAAACAGTTGAGAGAAATTCTTCCTGCATGCTGGTTTTGGATGCTTTAAAAGTATGCAGAGAAGTTCTTGACACCTGAACTTCACGCTTCTTTCATAGCATTGCCCTGTGGTTTATTGGGATTATAATGCTGTGAGCCAGCGTGGTTGCTCGTTGCCCATGTCCGTCCGGCTGCCAGCATTTTGGCTGAGGATGAGGATGGATGAGCTGAGCTTAGTGGTTTCGTTAGCTGCTTCTCGCAGCCGGCAGAGGGAGCACACACTCCTTCCTCACCAAATTCTGCTTTGCAGAGGCTTTTTATGTTATTAAAATAGGGCAGCTTTGGTTTAAACATGTATAGAAATAAATTAGGAACATAGTCCACCAAATTATCACTTTTAAGGTGGGTCAAGGCTTGGTGGCTCCCATGCAGGTTCTTGGGAGCATGGAGATGGACCAAGATCATGGTAGAAGCTGTAGGGCACAAAATACCTCTACCACCATCATCACAAAATTAGTCTTATTATCTCTCATCTGCCTGAGGGAACTAACCCAGTGCTTATGACTGCACAATTAACAGTTATTGCTAAACGTCCCTGCACCCCCAAACTCCAACTCTTAATTCAGGCGTTTTCAAGTCCTCAGAAAAGCCGTTGGTGGTGGTCAGCAGTATGTCAATCTTCTAATATAGATGGGCCCTCAGACACTAAGGACTTGGTGTCTCTAGTCCACCCCTGTGCGGCTAGCGAAGGAGCAGTATGCTGCAAGGACTGCACCAAATCTCTGCTCAGCAATAGCAGATTTGTATCTTCCCAGTACTTCCCATTTCAAGGGTATTTATCCCTATGGTTGTCTCTCCACCCTCCAAACCATCTGTAGTAATAGGCTGTAGCTGCTGGTTCCAGTCCAGGCTATCCAGCATGAAAGAAAAACACAACTGTTCTTCTCTGAGAGGTATTTCCCTGAAGTGAGCCCTGCAGGTCTGACTGACCAGCGGTCACTGAGGTGTGCAGATCAGTTTCCAGTCTTTTCAGCAAATATCTTTAACTATGAGGATACTTAAGATCAGATGAGGATAATATTTCCATAAGGTTTAACCCCCTGCCCATAAACTTTTCTTTTTCCTTTTTTTTTTAAACTTATTTTTTTCCTCTCCTAGTTCCCATGACCAGTAAGATTTGTGATTTACAGTAACAAGCCACTGACCCTAATGTGCATACAGGAGAGGGCATGATCAGCTCCTAAGGCAGGCTGGCCAGTACATCCTCCCACCTTTCTATTGCTCAGACTCTGCTCTTCCTATAAACCAGGGTCCTTTAAGGCAGCTTAACACACATGACTTCTGAAAAGCACGACTGGCTTTTCTTGGGCCCTAGCAGTCAGATGAAGTAAAGCTGAGACTGTGTCTTTACCCTTTTCTTAGTCTTGTGGTTACAAGGCAAATGCTGAAAAATTAGCCGTAGTGGGAGCAGGTAAGGAAAACGCTTCAGCATTACCAGTTCAACTTTCTGGGTCTCTCTGCTTGAGTGCAAGCTTCCCTTCCGGAGCCTGTCTTTCTGGTTTTCTGTGATAATGGATAAAAATGTATTGAAATGGGCTAAAACAAGGACTCATATCCTGCAGGGTCAATAGAACCTTGCAGGATAATTTTTGGTCAGTGCTGCTGGATACCTGCTTTGTGGAAAAGAGCTCTGCTGTGGGGTTCCCTGGAATTGTTAATGCCAAATGTCTCCTTCAAAAGTTCCCTTTTGTTAGTGAGGAGTAGGGGCTTTTTCATATGCTTAGAACTAGGCTATTACTCGTTTAAAATATGTATTCTTATCGTGCTTCTGTCAGCCTATTCACGCCTTCTAA
>Ga0181612_158534_pt1 | contig 17299 bp, 9 predicted proteins | sample HoacroProtozoa21_FD_119630 | JGI IMG/M metagenome (GOLD analysis project Ga0181612, IMG submission 119630) | Hoatzin crop microbial communities from Cojedes, Venezuel. Combined Assembly of Gp0051906, Gp0051904, Gp0051908
AGCCGTGCAGACGGCGAGGAGGAAGCCACATTCCTACATGGAGGCGCAGGTTTTGTCAATGAATTATTCCTTTCCCCAGATGCAAAGAAGGCCAAAAGTACCCTGTTGTGTTACAGAGTAATATAAATGTTGTTTTTGGACTTTGGTGCTTCAGTGCTCGTTTTCCAATTATATAAGGCTCAATTGTTCATAGGAGAATTCCTTGTTGACTAATTGGCAAAAACATATACACAGCTAAGCAGCACAGTGTGTCCTACTTTGATGAAATGTGCTACCATTCCATCCTAAATAGAAATACTCATTTGCTCTTTTGATTGCATACCTTTGCATATTTACAGCAATTAATACATTGTAAAAGTGGAACATACTAAGTCTGTCTAATATTTGCATTTCTGCTAGTTAAATCTCTTAAGGCATCGCTCCCACATTAGGCTTTAATTGTGTGAGGAATGCGAAACACCTGATGCCATACTGGAACCCAGAATAATTTTCTTTGGACTCCCCTACCTGGTCACCGATCAAAGCCGTGTTTTCTCCACAAAAATTGGCTAAAGATCTACTTCCCAAGGAATTAATGCTATAATTGCATGCATTTTTCTAACTGGGTATTATGCCCTTGAAATACTGATACAATCTTAATTACAGAAGTATGAACAATACCATTATCATGAACTGCTTTCTGGTTTATGCCAATTATGCAAGTAATCAACCACATTCAGTAAAAATAACACCTTTTAGCAGTGCTCAAGTCTTCTCTGTATTTTTAGCAAGTCTGGGAGCTGCTTATGTTTGCTGCCTGAAAATATCCTGCCACAATAAATGTTCTAACAGCAAAATGGATAAACATTTTATTTCTGAAACTTCCTTATTAAACAGGTGAATTCTCAGTTGATTCTGATTTGAGCTGCTCTCTTGTTTTCATTGAGACTATATCAGTTTACACCAGATGGGATCTGGCTCACCTTATAATGTTACAGGAACTGCTCATGTTTTATCTGGAAGTTCAGGAGGGTCCTTTCTCCATGAAGAATTTATTAATCACAAAATATATGAAATACTCCCATTTGAAAGTGTTCAGTGTACACACACATGCATGCATATGTAGATGTAAAACATACAGCCTATTTTAAACTGTGATTTGTGCAGCAAACCAAATAGGAGGAGGAACATTTTACATTCAACAAGCTCAACACAAGAAATAATAAATTATTTTTTTTATACCTCCATACACCCTCACTGCTTTCCCAAATCTCACTAAATCGACTCATGACATTCTCATGAAATAGTAACATCAAGCTTACTCACAGTCCTCATTTCAGAAAACAAAAAGGCTGCTGGCATCCCTGTCTGAAACATCTGGCTTTACACCTTCCTCTGGATTAGGGTTTTATCTGGTGGCATTTCATGCGGCTGCACCAATGCCAGTAGAGCTCATCTGCCTGAGCTGAGTGGAAAGCCCGTTCCTCACTACAGCCTTTGTTATTTCTGGGCTCAGAAAGAAGTGTCCTTAATAGAATAGGTCCACCTCACAGGATTTTTGGATGCTGTTCATAGCCCTAGGAAAATACAGAGCATGGCAGGAGAAGAGAGTAAATATAGTACTAACAGCAACAAGTTACTGAAATAGCATTCCCAGCCTGCAGATAATTGATGCTCCATGGCGGTGGCAGGGCAGAGAAGACACAAGAAAAGGGTAACTTAACTGTTTATAGTTTTTCTAAGAATTTTGGACAGGAAGGTTGCGCTGGAGCAGTCTCTGCTGTGGGGCTGGATGAGGCACTGGCCAAGCTGAAACCAGAGCTGCATGGCAAGAGGGAGCTGGGGCGCACAGACAGGGCTGTGCTGGCTGGACTTGGTGGAGGGATGACGGCTCCATCCCATGGAAACACGCAGAGTCCACCTTTGCAACATTTCAACAGACACACGTTGCTGGCTGTTAGGTCAGTGGCTTCAGAAATTGCATTTAAATCCATTTTCTGTTTATTTCACGGTAGAAAGCCAAGTCCAAGTTTCCTACTTCTTAAATCAAAATCACTGTTATTCTCTAAAAGCTATTTCTTAGCCACTTCTCTAGATTTCACATAGCCATAAACATTTCAGCCATAGTAACATCTTTCAGACTTTGGTAGAGAGAGGATTTGATTAGCAAACTCTTCAGCTGCTGTATTTGGCAGAAAATACTCAAAGCATCAGGCCTAGATGTGGCAGAAGCAAATCCTTCACCATTCCCTCCACCTGGAGAGCGTCAAGCCCAGCTCTGTCTTTTCAGATGCCTTTATAGCACCATATTTAAGTATGCAGTTATATTTTCAGGCATTCATTCATTCAAAACTAAGCCTGACATTTCTAAAAACATATGCAGCTGGTGAACAAAAAAGCTGTCTTATTCTTCGTAAGTAGAAATTCCAGATTTTAATATCACAAGACAAAAAAAAAACCCTGTTGGTTTTGTTTTTTTCTTTCACTGTAGGGAGAATTTAAAAAAAGGGGATTTACAATTTCAAACTAAACAAGAAAATTATGTTTGCACTGCAACTTTCTTCCTTTCCAATTTCAGATGTTTTCAGAGAAAAAGGGGAGGAGAAGGCTACATGAAGATGAAAGGGAAATTTATCCCAATGGTGAGCTTTCAAAAGCTGAGAGCAGAAAGAAAACCTGATCAAAAACTTGTTACCAGAAACTGGAATGACTCTGTGTGTCTGGGGCGGAGGAGAACTACAATACTCACAAGCAAAGAAATTTCAAGTACAATAGAAAATGGTACTGGATATCCACTGGGAGATAGAATGATTTCCACAGAGCTCATGGGAAATTACTGTATGGATATCTGAACGATGGGTCTTGTGTTGAAAGCACACAAACATTTAATCAGTTGCATTCAGGTATGGGTAGGGCTTAGTTTGTAAATAAACATCGGCAAATTAAATTACAGACTTGCTGCTAGAGACCCAGTCTTAAACCAGAGACAAATCCCACCGATATAATTATGTAGATTATCAGCATTTTATTGATGTGAAATAGTTTAAAATGTAAGGCCTATTCAAAAGCAAAATTTAATTTCAAATGATGCCCTACAGTAAAGCATATATTAAGCATTTCACTTTGCTGTCTCATAAATTACTAAATGTTTTTAAAAAATTAGTAATTTTATTCTCCAACAATGACACAAAAAGGATTTATGCTGTCAAATCCCAGCATTTTTGAGTGAGCCCATTAAGATCAGAAGTGCATAGCCAGAAAGGCAGGGCCAGGAATGGTCTTGGAGGCTACTGAGGGACAGCCTAGCACAAGCTTGAACATTTTACATGGTTCACAAGAAACCAGATAGGCAGTCCTAGCCATATATATCTGTATCTATATAATCTATACCTACACAGAATTGGAGAGGTGGTGTGGGTGATATAGATGGAAAGCATGCAGGATAGGGTAAATTTGTTCGTTGAAATAAATCTGTCCCCTCCTGGAAAATGTTTAATTTTCCTCTGACAGTTCTCTGATCTTCTGCAAAGCTCCCAGAGGTGACATCAGACAAAACTTGGGAGCATCTTTGTAGGCAGATGCTCTCTGCAGAAGACAGCAGAAGTGTGCAAATGTGGTACACGTCCTGCAGATGGGACATCTCTCATTTCACAGGAGATGTAAGAGCTCAGTCATGATGAGAATAGTTAAGAAAACATAGTCAAAAAATTTCTCTCTTTAGGGTTATGCAACAAATGCATAACAATACAATTACAGACACAATTTTGCAAATTTGATGGAAATAGCTCTTTGATGATGTGTGATTTCCTATTGATAAAGCATTTCTAGCAAAACTGGAAAATCCTCTCACACACCGCACAACAAGGCTATGATTGACTGTCTGCACAGAAATGAGTTATAATGGGATTTGGCACCTCTGAGCTGGGAGGACACAGGGAGGCCAGCAATTGTTTGCATTTTTGGAGGGGTTATCCAACTTCAGAAGTGTTCAGCGGCGTGTTTCAATCAACAGTAGGAAAGTACAGCTACCTCCGCTCTGAAGAAGTTTAATCTGTGGCTACGATCCAAAAAGACCAAGTGTCCTCTGAATTCAAAGGCAGGCAATCTTCATAGACTTGAGAAAAGATTATCTAGAGATTATGTTGGTAATTAACTGAGGAAATGGAAAGTCGATCTAAACCCTGTGAATCTGTCTCAAAATGACATAGCTCTTGTCTTTCCGTGAAGGATGTGCGTTGGAGGCTGTGGACACTCTTCAAAGCGGAGCACGACGCAACATGGGTAAAGCGACCGTGGGAGTCTGAACACAGGTGTCTTTCTTAGCTACCTCTCTTCACATTGTACTGGACAAGGGGGTGGTTGACAATAGATAATTTCTTTTGTAAAACAAAAATTAAAACTAGCAATTACCCACCAGTACCCAGCAATCATCCTCTCACTGTTAACACGTGTTACTGTCATTAGTAGCATTTATTCTAACTAGTCTTTATTATATCACTAGTTTACTGTAATTACTCCCCATTAGACAGAGACTGTGAGCAGCAGCTTTTACACCCAGTAAAGCTCCTGTCACATCCTGGATGAGCTGAAGGACCCCTCTGCTGAAACCCTGCTAAACAGACAGACTTCATTTTATATTACTCTGGAGAGCTTCTCCAGACAAACACTTCATTCTTATAACATTATATTTTTTCCTCTTATTTGCATGGTAGTGCTTCACAGCTCTCCTAAATCTTCAGTTACTGAGTAATTATTTCTGCTTCTCCTCTGTTAACAGCATGGAGTGTAACCAAAGAGCGCTGCATAGTTACAGGCATGCAACAGCCTTGCTATTTTGCATTTAGATGGTGCAACGGAGAGGGCCGATGTACCAGATAGGTGGAGGGGAGGTGGACGCGAGCAGCGACAGTTGGCTGGACAGAATGCCCTCTCTCATTTCTTTCACCGTGGTCCCTGCCAAAAACATTATGCCACTTCAGGCAGACAGAGGAAACTCATGCCTGCTTTCCACAGGTCTGCTCTAATCACTGCATCCCACTCTATGGACATTGCTCAGGCTTCAAGTCACCGCTGTTTTGCAGAGTGAAGAACAGCTTGAGACAGCTTTAACAGGGCAACAGAGGCCCGTGCACCAGGCAAATCTCCCGTTGCAGACTGAGTGCGTAAAATAGACATGCACATTGACATCCCACAATTCATCTTCACGTAACCCCAGACAATTACCAAATTCCCAGTTTCCCCACCAGGAGCTTAGCCTCTTAACCCAGGATATTCATGGATGTCTGGGAAGTTTTGGAATCAGTGCTCCATTTTTAATGATCCTTTCACTCTTTCCCACATGAATCATTGTTATTTGCATTAGCGAATGCACTCTGTGCCGAATTTCCCACAGGCCTCTTTTCAAATTAGGCATCTGCAGCCATGTGAAGCTTTACATGCACACAAAGTATATGAAAGGATACCCAATGTACTATCAAATCACATAGGTACTTAACCACCTCTTAACATCTTGCAAACGCGCATTGGCCATTTCAGGTAAAAGCAGTATGGTCATGAATGGTGGCATAACATCTGAGCAATCCACAGGCATGATCGTGCATTCCCAGACACCGTCCTCCAGTTGTCACATTCAAGGTGGTGATAACCACGTAACAAGAGAAAGCTTCTAACTTGAAGCATCCTTCACTCTTTAAAAAAAAGGTGATGTTTTTCCATTATTTGCTCCTTAACAACAAAACATGTAAGGTCTTTACTGCCTACTGCAGAGCGTTAATTTTTAATGGAAGAAGCTACACGCTGCTTGATTTCTTTAGCACATGAAGCAGCCAACCAATGATGCATCACCTATAACTCCAGAAAAGCAGTTTCAGCAAGGAGTCTTTACAGCTCAGAGCATCCTTGAGGGCTAAAGATGTCAAACAGTTTAAATGCCAATGAAATCAAGAAGACACCAGGCTCAGATGTGTTAGATAAAAAGGACAGGAAAATAGAGACCTCTACTGAGAACATAAAACTTTGCTCTGCATTAAGAAATAAGGATCCAGTTATGACAACTGTAAAGCACTTGCCTGGTGAAATGGGGAGAGGAATAAGCAGCACCAATGACAAAGTATATAGCAAATTTCATTATGAAAAATGAGTGAAAAATGGGCCAGAGGGCATGTGAGAAAGTCCGTCTCTCCCTCTGCCCTAAGGCAGAATTAACTGTACCCGAGATGTTACTGACACATGCCTTAGCCTAGCCTGTCCAGTTTGAGGTCTGATGATGGAGACCCTACAATGACCCTAAGCGATTTGTTCGAAGACTTAACAATTAGACATTTTTTCCCTGTAATTCTCCAGAGCACTCAAACTCAGTGCAACTGTGCCCACTGCCAGTCTTGTAAAACTCCCAGGCACTGACACAGCACAGGACTTCCCACCTCTCAAAGCTAAAGCTCACTTGCTAAAATCGTTTGTTCACACTGCTTTCAGGACTGCCTGTGCCTGGGCATCCTCCCTACCTGTCAGGTCCTTCCGCCATGGGGCACAGGCCCTTCTCAGGAGCAGCATGTTGCTCCAGCCCCTGCAAGCAGTACAGTGCAGAGGTATCCACACCTCAGCACCTCGCTCTGACACTGGACAACAACCCTCAAAATATACCAGATTGCATTCAAGAGATCAAGATTTCAGTGGATAATCCAAGCTATATTTCTGCAAAGGCTCCTTTTTTTTCTTTTTAGCAGTGATTCTGAGCATTTTTTTCAACTTTCCAATGTGCTGTGCAGCAGGATTGAAAGCTAATAACCATTTAAGCCATTGCCAGAATAAGGATATTTCTGCTTTTGAATCTTTAAAAATATCTTCTGGAATGAAACCACGGATGCCAATTTTCAAGGTTGAGTGAATTTTTATAGTAAAATTATAAATCCCTGAAAATGGAGGATAAAATGGAGGGTGTTTAATAAGCCTTAACCGAAACACTGCTATCTGATGCCCCTTTAATAATTTTGATAGAAATTTATCTTCCCTAAGATTATCCTATCTGTGAGTACAACATTCAGCACTGGTATCATTCTGCTGGCGCTCAGTATTTAAAAGTATTTGAAATACACTGGAGAATGCATAAGACCTAGCAATGGCACAATGGCTCTTCTGCAGGCAGAAACATGATAAAACACAAGCAGGGCTAGCAAATTTTCCCCTAGCCCACTTCCACACCACTGTGGTTGCCAGAAATTTAGCACTGCCTTGGGGGACAAATCTTTTCCAGTCTTTCGCCGGGTGTTGGATGCTCTAGAGAAGCATGCATGGACTCAGTGCTCTGTCACAGTCCTGAGGAGCACTGCTGAAGGTGCCCCCACCCAGTGAGCACCTCTCTGGTCTGGAGACCTCAGGGTCTACTCAAGTTGATGCTGCAGTGAGAGAAGAGGGTACTAACAATAGTAAGCTTTGAGTAGCACCCTGGAAGGAGGGGAGTTTATCCTTATCATGTGCAGTTTAACCTCTTTTAAATGACACTCTTGCCTAGAGGAAACGGTTAGTGCCAACTGAGATGTGTCAACCCAAAATCATGAAAGATGTGTTTTGTGATTTCACATGCTGACTTCAGGAGTGTTTATGGTTGGCTTCAGTCCACTTTCTCTCCAGAATTTACAGTGATGTAAGCTCATTTTGTAATGACATCATTACACTGGTGCGCACGTGTCCATTTCTGCACTTCAAAGCTAGGCAGCAACAAAATGTGTCTTGATGATCAGAAGTAATGAAAAAGGACAGCAGTGTCGGTGCCACTAAAGGGCTGTAGCCCAAGTCAGCCCTCGGGGGAAGACGTAATTTGGTAGCTAAACACTGGCAGCAATACATTTGCTCCTAACTGGCATGGTGCTCTGCTGCTACTCCACCTACAGTTATTTCAAACAGTAGTCGTTCTTCAGGGTGCCTAGGAATACCATCAGATGCTACCCAACAACTACTAAAAGAGGTATTAGTCTGCTATCCCTATAACGTACTGAGAAATCTTCCCTGAAGAGAGATCTTCCTTTCTTTTGGGGTTTTTATTTTTGGCACTTCTGCTCATTTTTTCTACACTAGGTCAAACTATACTTTGTTCCACCGTTTTGGTTCAGATGAGCATGTGTAAGTAAACCCTTTTATAACACTTCTACTAATTTTTCTGTATTCCCTCTTTGCTCAAGCCATCCTCAGATCAGTCCTTCCCAAATCAATGGAGAGGATATGGTTATTTGAGAAAAAAACTCTACTTCTTTAGGTCTGTCCCTGTTTTTAGCTTCAGGCCATGAGCAAATAAAAGCATATACTGACAGCAGTGTAATATGCAAGATAGAACTTCAGCCAAGACTCCTTAATGGAAATGGCAACTGCTATTGATTTCCTAAACACAGAGGTTGTGCCCTTCACCTCTGTGACAAATCAGTTAGTGAAGACTTGGGACTCAAGGGAAACCCCTCCGTGTGTAAACATGAACTTGTGGTTTACTGTTAACACAATATACTCTAAACTTCTTCTATGGTGAAGTCTGAGAAAATACAGGAGGAGTCTGCAGGTGGCAAGCAAACATATTCACAGTAAAAAGTAATCACTAATATAAATGGAATTGAATTCAAAAAGCAAAAGAAACAGCAAGCACATAAGAATATCAAGAAACTGTGGTTAGCCTTTGAATTACCATTAAATACATAAACAAAAAAAAATCAGATTACTTCTTAGTTGTAATATAAGACATACAGCGATAAAGAAAAATAACTGTTATTTATCTTCTGATAACAGTAGATTGCATTTAATGCCATTCAAATTAGTGTAAGAACTCAGTTTGACAAGGACAAACATCTTTATCATAATGATTGTCATGATAGAAGAGACAAATAATATTTTTTCAAACAATAAAATGCGGTTAAGAAGCTCCTCATTATTTGGTAATACATTTTATGTTTTGAATACAAGGAATATCCCATTTAGTAGCAGAGGAACTTGCCCCTGAAGCATAGTTCCTTCATAAACAATGTTTTTACAGGCATTAGCAAGGATGGGGAACTGAGACATCACCCAGAGATGTTTGCAGCCCCTCTTCTCTCACTACTAGCAGGAAAAGCAGCATCAATAAAACCCCTCACTGGCCTGGTTCTACCAGCAGAAAGCTCAGACAGACAGCTTAGATGAATAACACTGAGAACAGAATAACTTCTTTCGTCCTTGAAACAAAAGCAACTTCCTTACACCCCTTAAGTTAATAACGCTTTATTTTGTCCCCAGCTGTTAAGTTTATAGAAATTAAAAGTCATGACTATTTGTCTTTTGCCAGCATGAATTTAAAAGTGCCTTTAAAAAATCTCATTATCATTGTGGATTTTTTTTCAAGCAGATTCAATACAAAACAGATTACATCCTGCCTGCACTAGTAAAGTGCACATAAATTTTTCACAAACCAATTTATCTTAAAAATTTGTCTTTCCTCATTTTGATTCTGGACACAGTGCACAGCAGAAAGGCACTTCAAGTATTTTTGAGATAACACAATTCCAGAGAAGGAGAGGCATTAGCGTTTCTGGAGTCTTTCTGTTTTATAACATTATTTCCACACCATCAGAAGGCACCTTTTATGAAGTGGAATGATCTCATATGAAACAATTATATTACCATGAAATTTTACTCTAATATTCAACCTGAATTTTAAGGTTAGAACTACAAGATGCATTCACAGGTAACAGAATAAGAGGGTAAAAATAATTTCCTTGGGTAAGGAATGTTGGACACATCTGATAAATCATCTGTAAGGGGGTTGCATGGATTCCCTACACAATCTTTTGGGATATCAACAATCCTGCAACCACACAGCTGCGGGACCATCGCCAGTTCCCTACGCTGACACCAGGGACAGCCAACAGTACAGTCACTCCATCAACAATCACATCCTTTCAGAGGTGCAAGCCATCCTTTTTGAAAGACTAAGAAACAGAGGTGACCGTCATTTTTACCAAGAGTCTTTAAGAGTGACGGGAGGAGAGACTAGATCTCCAGCTCTGTGGGCAAGCATTGCTCTGGAGGACAGCCCTTTGTCTGCAGAGACATTACTTAACGATGCTTGCAGATGGTCAGGAGATACAGGTTGAACAATCACTTCCAGTAAAAAATTACACTATACTTTGAGTTGGCAGAGATATTTATAGTCAGCTTTGTTTGAATGGCCATAATAGCTGAGGTACTACTTCTATTCTACTAGATGGCTCCTGAAAAAATCAAGGCAAGGACACTCGTGGAACAGCAAAACTTTCGCTGCCACTTTTCATGCAGCATTTTTCTCTCTCTGGCACTGATGACAGCCTTTTCACAAGTACCATAGCTGCTTTACAGAGAGAACAAGACATGAGTATCTGTCATGACATGAGTGCACAAAAGACCAGAGTGAAAAGTACCTTATACGAGTCTGAGTCACTGTTAAGACATATCAAAATCACGAATCACCCTGACTCTTTCATTTGCTTTCACTCCCGCCTAAGGAAGATTTTTGAGTACACTTTCATTTTAGCTCACAAAGCGCTCACTTGTAATATATTTACAATTAATAGTATTGTTGTCCCCTTTGAGCGACAGACACACTGACAGTCTAGGAACAGTTAGTGAATAACTGGGCCCAGTAGAGAAACAAGAAATTTTTTTGATATTTGGGTGGACTGTAAATGTGTCATCTTATTCCTGCATGTCTGCTAGTTTCAGAGCAGAAGTGGTCAGAAACAAGAGTATGTCATTACTTTTTTTTGAGAATCTCAGATTGTGCCAAGAAACTACCCTACTCAGAAAGCAATGTGCAGATTAAACACAGTTCTTCTCCCACAGTGTGCACCTGCTGCAGTACTACAACCATGGCATTTCTGCTCATGCTTGCAACACTCACTTCTATACTAGGAAAAAGAATCTGGAAACCTGGAGGTAACAGAATAACCCATGGCACGTTCAGAACAAAGCTGTTGACTAGACTGTTCTGGTTTGGCCACAGTGCTTAGCTGCCCAGAAAACAGAGATTCCTTTTACTTAAAGAAAAAAAAATTGAAAAAAAATCACACTAAATTATGAAGAAACATAATTCCCTGTGCTGCCCAGTAAGTGTTTCCAGAAAAAGATAAAAACTCCATCTACCCACGGCTGAAATTTCTGCCCTGGGGAAAAATTCTTGCACATTCCCTTCCCTCCAGCAGACAGGCAGTGACAGTAACATCATGGTCCTTCAGGAGACCCTTCGGGGATACACCAGAGAAAACTTCCAGTTCTCTTTTCCACATTAATTTGCATTAAGCTGACATTTTTCATGATGGGCATTTTCAGATTTGGGAAGCAAGATGATATTTTCCTTTGGAAACTCATTCGCAGAAAATTCCTACTATCTCTAGTACTTCAGATTCCTCCTCTGTCTGTGATAGTGCTGCCTTTTGAAATGCAGGCGTGAGAAGGCACTTACGACATCTCTGCAGGTGCCAAGTCTTTACCGCAATTACATTCCTATGCATTAGAATACACACTTCAGAAAACACACAGTTGGAAAGAGGGGATGCAAATTTCAAATTCAGGTTATTAAACCATTCTTTATCATGGAAGGGCTGATGGGACACTCGTTAGAAGGAACCAAAAGGCAAAGCAGTTCCTTACACCTTCTCAAACCCCCTCCAGCGATGTTTTGGCGAGCGCTGACTCTTCTGCATTGCTGCACGCTAAACCAGGAGCGACATCCCACGATGAGCCCCGGAAGGCCACCTGACTCAGAGATGCATCTCTGAATCACAATCACCTACTCCCCTGGGAGTGGGAGGGAAAGGGTAGTGATTTACCACTGGCCTGTAACAGGACTACATTATTACCTCCCCACACACAGGTGCTGGCTCAGCTATTTTGACCCACTGAGTGGGAGGGCTGAGCCAAGGTGTTACCCAGCCCTTGGAGCTACCCACCACCTCCTGGTCTACTCACGGGGAGCGGAGGTTTAAGCAAGCTGCAGGAGGGAGGATGGTTTATATACCCTCTTCCTACCTTCTCTAGACAGCTGAAGCCACAAACCAATTAAACCACAAGTTATCCTACACTTATTTTCAAATTAAAGCTGTGTTTAATACACAGCCATTCTGCGCTCTATACTGCGAGTTCTGCTCTGAGAGCCTTTCAGAAATCATCAGCGGACAGCAGGAAGCTGAAAGTTAGCAAAAGGCATGTTTTGTAGCATCCCAAAACTGCCAATATTTTTAAAAAGGAGAAAATTATTCTTTTCTTGTACCTCTTGGCCTTCTACCCATGCCAGAAATAATCATAGTTCTGTCCTTACTCGACAAACCAAGTTTAGGATAACTATCCTTGATATGTATTGCAGGAAACAAAACACTGAATTACCCATATAAGTATTGAGCAATTCTGTGGTCTGGATAAGCCTACGTCACTGAAGTGTTTGTGTGGAGTTCAGCAATAAAAGACCTGAGATATAAGAGCAAATGTTCAGTGTAGCAAGAACCAATTATACAAACAAGCATTCAGGTTATAAACTAAAGTTCATTAGTTCAGTGTGCTTAGAAACAACAGCAAAAAGCAAATGACAACGCTACGTAGCAATGGCAATCATGGGCATAAACAGAAGTGTTTTAAATGGTAGCAAGCTCCAGAAATAGGTACCTTTTTTCTGAGCCAAGAAAATTCAATTTTCACTTGGCACAAAAGAATCAATTAGGTATGGCACTTACTGGTCAACGGAGAGTTGGATACACCTCTTCTCTCTCCTAACACTTCAGACTGTACAGAAATCAATGATCAAAAGTAAATGCAATCATACAAGTTTGTGAGTTTGTTGTAAAGCCATTAATTTCTGAAGTCTGTTGCTGCGTGTGGAACTTCCTCAGAAAAATAGAGATAGGTGCTGTCATAACTAGCATCCATTGCTTGACAGAGGGGAAAGGAGCAGAAAATCAATAGGTTTGCAAACGCAAAACTAATTGAGCCATTCCCCAACACCGCATGACTTGCAGCAAGACAAGGAACCATTTAATGACTGAGTTATTTTACCTCTAATCTAGGTACCTATGTGGCTTGGAAGAGCATCTCATTTAAAGCCAACTTCAAATCACGTATATAGGCAGAGATACGGACTAAATCTCGCGAAGTGGATAAGTTGTCAGCAGTGCAAAGAACTTCTCCAAAGGCCATCGAAAGCCAGGCTTTAGAGGAGACTTCATCTGGGTCTAAGGAAGAAAATGCCCCTAACTGGAACTGGCTTAAGTGCAAGGCTTGGCAGATGAACCAGCTTGTGGGATTTGGGCACCTCATTATCCTTACAAATCCGGTTATTACGCAGAAAGAAGACTTTAAAATGACTCGACTGACACATTAATTTAATGGAACTACGCTTCATCTATTCTATACTTCCTTGAAAGAACAGCTTCAATAAAGTGATTTCAAAATGTAGCCTACTGTTAACATTTTTCTGCATTTCAGTTGTTCTTTAATACCTCATTTCAATACAGTCCGTAGAACAAAATCATAAAACAGCCAAGCTGCCATATTAACTCAGATTTCTGAACAATATTCCCCCGGTGAATAATACCATCCCTAATCTGATGTGCAGTAAATTCCCGTCCACCTTTCCTCATCTCCCAGTCCTCTCCCCAACAATGACAGTTCTTTTTTCTTTTTTTTTTTTCTTTACTTTCTCCTTCAGTTGTCTGCAGTGTTCTTAATGAGCATAACAAAGAAGCATGCAATAAATTTTTTTGTCTGTTTTTAGACTCTAGCATAAGAACACCACGAGTACTTTGCTTCAGTGAAAATGTTCCTGCTGTTGGGCACTCCAACACTTGCACAGATGTCAGGACAGACATAACCAGATTATTCATCCCAGTGACTCCTGTGCTTTTTGGAAGTTATTAACAACATTAATCCTTAATTCCTTCTAACTGAAGGCATCTGTCCTGGTATCTGCCTCTTCCATCTGAGGAGCCTGTGTCCCCCTATGCAAGTCTTGCTATTCAGATTCCAATTCATCTTCTTGCTTGACATTTTCCTAGCTGGAAACTGTATCTGTAAAGCACCTCCAGAAATGGAGGTGTGATGTTCGGTAATACTTAATATCCTAAGATAGGCTGGAGAATATATAGCTTGCTCTTACAATAACCATCACTGTGCAGTTAAGTGGTGCCAAGCCACAAAGCACATCATCTGAGCGATGGGATTAGTCCATTTTGTGACAAATATTGCAACTGCAAAAGCATCTATCACAAAAACTCATAGGGCCAGAAAACATTTCTTAGCATAATATCATCATACTCAGATCACAGAAACTTCTGAAATGCTGAATTAACACTCCTCCCTCCCAACCTGCAACAAAAATTTTACACATCCTTGAAAATGTCAGGATGCATGGAAAGGATTCACTCTATTTTTGTCCCAGGACCTACATTACAGGGCACAGGACCAACTTTATGTGAGGCAGAAAGTGTATTCTATCAGCTAGAGTGGGGAAAACTTTCTTGACAAAATTATTTCTCTGAAAATGGAATGTACAAGTTAATCTTTACAGGAAAGATCCCCGACCAACCAACAGGTTCTTCAAGGAAAAGACGCTTTTTCTCAAGAAATACAACACCTTTGATTCAGGAACGGGAGCTACGACATTTGTAACCTGTGGTAAGCAACTCTACATCTTTCTCAGACGCAATTGTTTTATTCTGTCTAGCTACTACGGTACTTCAGTGGCGTGGCGTATTTCATACGTGTAACTGTGATTGACTGGGGACAATCCTTTGAGGCAGGGTAGAGGGAAAAAGGAAAACAAACTCTGTTCAAGGAGAAAGTAACAAAAGGGAAGAAGGTACCTGACCATCGTACTTCATCAGAGACAAGAGGTAGCTAATACAGACAGCAGGAACAGGCAGAGACCAATGCTGAGAGGAGATCAGAGTACATCTCCAGTACTGATGGAAAGGTTTGAGTTTCCCCTACGCAGCTTGCAGATAATGGGCTCATCACTCTCCTCCATGAGCTCCCATAGAGACAGCACTCACAGAGCAATGTTCCCAGGGACGCAGACAGTAACTGAGAATGTGTCAACGTCTTTCCCACCTTTATCCTGTGCAGCAAAATTATGACAATGCCCTACAGAGACAGAGTTTACCCTAGACCTGCTGAAGCCAGAGGCTTCTGCTGTAAGACCAGGTTTTGTTTGGTTGGGGTTTTGGGGGGATTTTTTGTGTTTGTTTTTTGGTTTTTAATATTTTTAGAATAATAGGCAAAATGAGACATGCTGAAAGAAGGGGGTAAAAAAAAATCTGAGGTATAACCTGTATGAGCTGATTCTCAGTGTTCTCTCTACCTGTACATTCTGCAAAATGCACTGATCTGAGGCTGGTTATATGGTCAATAAAAATACATTGTTTTTTGTTTTCATCTATATGATAGGAATATGTAGAAGCAGAAGAGGAGGAACAGGCTGTGCATCTGTGCATATTAAGCACATATTTGTGCAAAATATCACGTCTATTTTAAAAGTGTGTTCCCAAATCTGAAGATAACTTCTCCAAGAGACTGGACTGGAAGATGAAAGGTAAAGGTACTCGTTTTGGGCAGAGCTGAACAACATTCATCACCACTCAAGCACGGAAATACAGAGTAAGAGCTTCAGCAGCTCACATCCCTGGAATGAGTTATCTAATGATTCATCTTGGCCACAGTAACTGTTACAAAAATCAATTCTACAGCTATCCTCCAGTCTTGGGCTTTGCATGGAAAAGCAATTATTTAAATTAATTATTTATCAAGTACTTTCAGGAAGTTAAAATACAGCAGCTAGCTATGAAGTCTGTTTATTTCACAATCACATAATTTTTTTTAGTATCAGCATCTCAGATACACAGATATATGATTAAAAACAAACAGTTGTAAGAAATGTCAATATAAATAGTAGACAATGAAATACAGCTTTTCAGTTCATTAATATCTGTATCTTAGGTGACTGCAGGTGCACCTTAATGAATTACATGACTAGTAAAATACAATTAAATGCAGCTGCATATGTTTACAAAACTGCAGAACCAAATTACAGGTATCAGTAGCGCCCATAACTCATCCATAATTGACAATTTTCATATTACCGGAATAAGGAATCAAGTCATGCAGATGATTACTGCATTTGCCTTTGAGCACTAGAGACCTGGGTTCATTTCCTATGCAGTACCACAAATGAAACAAATTACATGCTTTCAGGTTAAGACAGACCTGAAAGCAAAAGCACCACTGAATGACAGCCAAAAACCCAAATCATTCAAGGTGCTATTTAACTGTCAATAGAAGTTCATGAATGGCTGACAGTTGACATAACTTAAACATGTTGTTAATAAAATATTCTTCTTTACAGGGGAATCAGCATGCCTCTGCTGCAGAACCAGGTTCTGACCTGAGTTATCCAGTGGGTGGATTTTCTTGCTTCAAGGACATGACAAGGACATAACAGAAAGGAGAATTTGTGACAAAGGATTTGGGTTTCTTCTGTGTCCCCTTTTACACACAGCATAGTGATGATCTCTTTTTTGGCAGGACATTTTCTATTACAGTACTGTCTTCTGCATTTAATTTTAGTTTCACCCACAGATCTCATTAGGACCTTATGTAGCATGGGTTATTCAGACCTTGACTGAAGAAGCTCCTGAGATGCCTGCTCTACATGCTTCGCTGTAAGCAGGAGCTTAGACTAGATGATGGCACCCAGAGGTACCTTCCAATTGACAAGAGCCCATGGTTCGATTCCCTGTTTCTCTAATTGTTTCCAATACCCCCTACAGCAATATATTACCAGGGTTATATGTTGTCCAGTCAACAGCACGCTGGATATGGAGATCAGGGACAGCTAGATTCCAGTATTGATCACTTCAGCTGTATGAAGAGTTACTGGGGAGAAAATACCTTCGTGTGCATGCTGGCAGTGGAGCGTTCAGTACAGAACGGTGTTCAGCTTTGGAGACAAACTCAGACAGACCTCCTGCAAATCCCTGCGGACCGCACCACACCGTGCTGCACACCTCTAATAGCCAGAGAACCAGACAAGCACAGACACAATGGAACCTCTGCTGAGGCAGGATTTTGGATGATGGCATAAAAAAAAGTGCTCAGGAGCTCAACGTCTTCATAGAAAGACCCCCCCAAGAGCACGGACCAGGAAGCCTGACTTGACTTCATCACAGAGCTGTGTGTTTCTAGAGCTGCAAGGTATTGCAAAGACACCACAAAGCTCCCTCACGTCACATGAAGGGCAGCAGGGCAGAGAGCTAGCAAGCAATAAATTAATTATATTCAAGCATGC
>Ga0181612_148134_pt1 | contig 17298 bp, 14 predicted proteins | sample HoacroProtozoa21_FD_119630 | JGI IMG/M metagenome (GOLD analysis project Ga0181612, IMG submission 119630) | Hoatzin crop microbial communities from Cojedes, Venezuel. Combined Assembly of Gp0051906, Gp0051904, Gp0051908
CTTAGAAATGCCTCTAAATATCTGCAGGGTGGGTGTCAGGAGGACGGGGCCAGACTCTTTCCAGTGGTACCCAGCGACAGGACAAGGGGCAACGGGCACAAACTCAAGCAGAGGAAGTTCCAGCTGAACCCGAGGAAGAACTTCTTCCCTCTGAGGGTGACAGAGCCCTGGCCCAGGCTGCCCAGGGAGGCTGTGGAGTCTCCTTCTCTGGAGATATTCAAGACCCGTCTGGACGCGGTCCTGTGCACCCTGCTCTGGGTGACCCTGCTTGGGCAGGGGGTTGGACTGGGGGATCCCCAGAGGTCCCTGCCAACCCCCGCCATCGTGGGATTCTGTGAAGCCAAACCAACAGAGTGGGTGGCTGTCGTGGAAATCCCAAGCACTTGGAGCCCAGGTGGGGACAATGGTGATCGAATCACCCGAGGCAGCGGCGGCACTGCGATTTCTGCCTCGTAGGGCGATGGAAACGTCCCAGCTGCCACTGCTCCCTGTGCGAGCTGAAGGGATCGGAGCCCAGCCCACGCACCCGCCAGCTCTGCCGGGCTGGTGGCATTAGGCAGCCGCAGGGAAAGCAAGGGGGAAAACAGTCCCAGCAGAGAGGGAATGGGAAGGCCTTAGCACGGGAGGCACAAACCTTCTCACCATAATGGCATGAACAGGATTATATTCCACTTGGGGCACATCACTGTCTCTGCCTCCCGCAAACTGAAAATAAAACTGGAATGTTTAAATTCTTTAGTGTTTACCTAACAGTTAAAATGGATCACACCAGCTTAAAAAGCATTAAAAAAAAGGATTTTCCTGCCATTTCTCCTTTTGTGATCTTTGATTATAAAACTCCCCAGAACCGGCAGCAGGCAGCTCTGCCTCACAGTGCTTCACCTTGTGCTGAGCATTCACCTTTGGCACTTCCCTTAGGGCTGGCACTGAAAATGGGCCAGGCAGTTTCATCTCCTGGATCTCACTCCTTATCAAACACGGCAATATTTGGGTTGGAAATCACCGCAGGACAAATTGCAGCCCTATCCAGATGTTCTGCAACAAAATACCCACACCGAGTACAGTTCAAGTTCAACATCCTCAACAGTTTAGCACGTTCTCGAGTTTCCCAGCCTGGCTGCGGCCACGATGTTCTCTCCACATTCAGCTCAGCGTAATTACCCTGTAAAAACCACTATCTTGGCGGGGTTTTCCCCCTCCCCTCTTTTTGCCACGGTTTTCTGTGTTTCTGCAGTGGCTAAAAGTCCCAGTGGAAGTCCTGGTGGCACCACGCTGGACTCGGTACAGAGACGCAGCTTGGCACGCTTGGGGTTTTGAAGAATTTGGTGCCTCGGTGGATGAGATGAGGAGCAGGAGGACCAAGGGAGAAACAAGAACAAGACATGAAATGGTTGATGAGGGTTTTCGCAGTGCGTTAATGACTGAGTTTGGGACCAGAACTACCCTCGCTCACACCTCCCACTTTCTCCTCCTTCAAAACACACCAATTTGACTCCAGCAAGGATGCCAAAGCTCATTCCTCTCTCTGCCCCCGTGCACAGGTAAAATCAACCCGGTGATACTCTTGGGACCAAGCATCTTTTTTTCTCAAGAATTTTCACGCTTTCAAAGAAACCACCCATGATCTTGCAACCCAAAATCAAACAAATTTGCGAATATTGTTTGTTTAACTCAAGTTCCCCCTAAATCTCTCCTAAGTCCTTGTTTTGGTTTTACACCTGATACGATAGCAGCTTAGCAGCGCCATTTCTGTTTTGTAGGAAGAGCAGGTTTCTCTGGTCACGGACAACAGTTTCTGCGCAGCAGGGACACAAAGCAATGTGAAATTTTAATATTGCCAAATTTAGGGACCACGGAAAACTTAAGGCAAAAAATCAATTTTAATTAAAAAAAAAATAAACCTAACCCATACAGAGTTTCTAGGTTTCATAGCTAGGACTATCAGAAATTCCTCTCTTCACCCCCATCCAAAGCACCCATCCCCTTCTCCTCTCCGAAATCTTGTCTGGGAAAACCCAGATTCAATCCTGAACCCATTGAGGGCTTGGCAGCCCGACCCTTTGGAGAAGGTGCCGCACCGGCACTCACAGCCCACCAACTTCTCCCGTGCGGGAACACGTTGCACGGCCACAGCTGTGGGAATCCAGGAAAGTATTTGATAACCCTTTATTAAGCTGCAAAGAGAAGCCGGGAAGAAAAACCTTTAAAAGTATCAAAACCTTGGAAGGAAAAAAAAAAAAAAAAAAAAGAAAAAAAAAAGAAAATCATAACTAAATATATTTTTCTTAACCCACACTGTCTTCTGGCAGTGTATGACAATCAACATCATCCATTCTACTGCAATACACAAAAATTAGAAAAAGCTGATACAACTACACTTTGAGACAAAAAAGGCCACCAAAGTGCAGGCACACCCCCACCACAGCTGAGCTGCTGCTTCATGGACCGCACCGCCTCGCAGGCAGGGAGGGACCGGAGAGTACCGAGCATTGAAACCCTCCTTCTTATGGCTAGCCACCGGGATTTCTTGGCTTTGGAGGTGATGTATGGCAACTGCTCTGTATAAAGTGGCTGCATTTCTGGTATTTAAGTTTCTGTTATTGGTTACAGAACCTGAAAAATGTATTTTCAAATCAGACCCGTGAACACTCAGTTAAAGCCTGCATGAAATAACTTCTCCAGTTTAAATTCACCAACAACATTAAAACAAAGGAGTTTCTAATTAAAAGGGTTTTCTTTTTAGTCATTGCTATATTAAACTTCCCAATCCCACACGGCTATGATTTGCATTTATTTCCCCACAAGAGTATCTGGATTTAAACGTATTCATTTTCCCCATAAAAGAATTGTTTTTGAACCTCTAACAAACTCCTTACTGCCTCGGTGCCTCTCTCGGCTGTTCCTCCTGTTCAGAAAGTTCTGCTCATGTTTTCCTTCAGCTAGTAGGTTGGTTCAGTAATGCCTTCCCCAGAGACCACCAATTTTATCGTAACTCTTTGGGTTTGGGTTTTTTTTTTTCCTCTTTTTCCTATGACCACAGCAGACAATCTCCCAGCAGATAAGCCGTGGCTGAAAACCACGTACTTTTTCTCTTTAAGTGCACTTTTCTTTTCCATCCCCTAAAGCCGTAAGAACGCCCTGCAGCCATTTCCTCGCGTCTTGGGCCCTGCCAGGACACCCAGCAGATGCTCTTTTTTAGCCTAACCTCACTTACCCCAGACTTTCCACTCACTCGCTTGCCTGTACCTCATTCTCCCCTCTTCCTTCCAGCACAGCCAGCCTCTGGACAGGTTACACAACCGAAAGACCCCAACAGAATCCATACCGTAAGGCCAGCTGCCCACCTAGCCTCTAGCTAAAGGCTAAATTTGTCAAAATTACCCCCCTGGCAGCACTAGCAGCAATGTGTGCAGGGCACCTCACTGGTGCTCACTCCCTAGGCTGCATATGCTTGACCTGTGTTTCCCGTTTTAACTCAAAGTAATTTACTTTTTGCATTTTCTGGTCAGGTTCAAGTGATTTTTGCACGTGTAAGAAGGTAGCCATCTCCCTCTTCTAACAGAAATGACAAAGTCCTTTGCATTACTGAGTACATGTCAGGATTCCACTTTTCTGCAGTGAACACCACCACTAAATAAGGACACAGCATTGACACTGCGCTACTTGGAGGAAGCCAAGAGTCCAAGTCTTATTTATGAACACAGAAATCACAGGAATCCCTTAATTCCAGACACAGACTGGGGACATAAATGGGATACGGATGGGAGCTGCCCATGGGCTGGCACTGCCACGTCACTCCGAAACCTCCGTCCCCTCCATGTACAATGCAGCACTATCTGCCCCCAAACGCTGCTGCAGACAAAGTTGGAAAGTCTTAACATGAGAGTATTTGAAATGATCATTCTCTCTAATTATAAATATCTCACAAGGCAAAAAGGACTTTGAGAAAGAAAGCCCTATGTGATAGAGTTTATAAAACTTCAAAGGGAATGAGATATGATAACACTTAGCACTTCTAGATACCACTTTACATCTTCAAAGCACAGTCAAATCATTAACTAATTAATCTTCAAAGAACAGCACAGTCAGTGGAAAAAAAAAAAAGGAAATACTGAACATAATTGCTCATCACAAAAGAGTTTCTTACAGTCCTCCTCTTTAGCATTACATGTACTGAGCTGCAGACCTCACCGTTCTCTGCAGACCTCACCGTTCTCACCCTGCAAGAAAAGTCGCATTTTCTGTGCAACACGTGTACTGCAGTTCTTCTGACAAGTACCTCCATCAAAAATAATCGTCACTTCAGTGTCCCCCAGAAACCGCAGCAGAAAGCAAATGTGACTATTCTAGACTATTTTACAAGCAAAGGCATTCTCTAATTCTCCAGACCTACAAATCCGATCCAGGATTTTCTGAGTCAAACTGTGTTCTGGCTCACGAGTTTTTACCAGAAATAAAAGGCTCTGCAGCTCCAACCCAATTAAAATTCAGCTGATGGCACGAGCCAGGCCGGAGCCCAGCTTGCTCACTGGGAGCTCTTTTGACTCTGAAGGGCAAAGAAGTAGAAAAAACTGTTCATTTTAAGGAATGAGCCCAGCTTCTTTGATTAAAAGGATCTGGAAGCGGGGGGAGGTATTAGCTCCTCTGCTCAAGTAATTCCTGACTACGTTAACTCACCTGAGCTGTCGGTTTAACGAAGAGCAATGTAAGGAACATGACCAAGGCACTCCACATTTCAAATGATCAACACCTTGAACAAGGCACAGAGGAAATTTGTTGAGCAACCTGGTAGCACCCCTGCACAGTGCTGGGGAAGGGCACTCTGCTAAAGCCGCCTGGCTTGCACAGGCATTTCAGCGCTTTGAAGGATGAGAAGGAGAAAGATTTACTGGTTCCTTGTTTATTCAAAAAGGAAAAACCCGAAGGAATCTGATAACATAATGCCCTGGCTCTGGGTAGGATTTTGTCGTCTAATAAAGGACTATTCATACCGGCGAGGATAGATCTCTTCATCTAACTAACCGCAGCCTGTGATTCCATCTGAAGAATAAAGACTCCCTCCTTATCTGTTTTGTAGTAATGGCTAAAAGTAATCCAAATGGAAAACTCAAGCCAAGATAAAACAAAACCTTTCCAGACATTAAAAATAAGTCACCTGGTATCAAGAAAAAAACGTGACAAATCATTATTTTTTAAGGCTTGAGAAAAGAGAAGTATATCTATTTCTTTCCTCTTCCTCCCTTCCCCAAGAATAATGTTTGTGTTCTCCTTGCATTATAAAAATCCACCAGAACACTGCAAAAAAGCGTTCTTTATTTTTGAAAGTTTCATGAGCTACATCACCCTTCTTCACACGTCGTTCAGACTGGAAGCCGAGGTTGCTGCCTGCACCGAGGGCTCTCCCAGGCTCTGCTCCGGCGGCTCGCCCGGAGGCTGCAGCGCAGATTCCATTCCCTTCCAACACCTACAACCCCGCCGCTCTAATCCCACTTTCTGACGCCCTGCGCAGAGCGGGCCAAGATTAACATTTGCAGAATGGAGATCGAGGCCGAACGCAGCAGAGTTTAAATTTATGTTTTGCTGAGAGCTTTTTATAGGCTGGATTATTTAAACTGAAAAACTCGTGCAGGAAGAGAGATACTCATGGGATTTGGGTTTGGCTTTTTTTATTTTTTACACTAAGAATGAAATGATCGACCCATTCAGGAAGACAACCTGGCTGACAGACAGGCCAGGCGGGTTTTGGAAACTGTAGGCAACGTGGAGAAGAATACGGGAGAGGTCCCGCTTCTGGGCTGGAGGAGCAGAGGGCTCGCAAACCCTTTCCCTGGGAGGTCGGTGCCCTCGGGGTGCTCCCCACCACGCTGCATCCAGTGGGAAAGGCAGTGTGACGTGATTCTCGGGAAGCCGTGGCTTCCCATCCTGTGTCTCAGTCTAAACAAGCAAAGGAAGGTCGGAGAGAAAAAACATCATCAAATACCCAGATGCACCAAGAACTCCCAGGCTTTTTAGGGCAGAAGAATGATTCAGGCTGAAGTAGGAGTCTGAATCCAAAGCGCGATGGGTATTCCTCACTAGCTCTACATGGGGACACTTACACGAGCAGTCAGAAAAACATGAGATCAGAGGAACTTTCTTCTTGCTTGATCTTCACCCTCTTTCAAAGACGGTTCTAGTTTAAAGTAATGAATACACACAGGCAGATTTATTGAGAAACAGCTCCTGTGCAGACAAAGGGCTCTGTCCTAAGTGTATCCTCTAAGGTAAGCGGTTTCACAGAACTAGGTCACTGCAGAAATAAGAAAAAAATGAAGAGTTTTGAGAGACAGATGACACTAAGTAAATACTTTTAAAAGCCATTTCTAACCTGGCAGCCATCTTCACAGCTGTAAGGATGCTGGTGTGCTGACAGCACTCTGTCCTTCTGACCAAAACTCCTTCCCAGTCTGTTTTTATCCCCCAGTCTGTCTCAAGCCAACTATTTTCTTTGACCATGCATTCCTCTGGGCAGAGACCGCTTTTTTGGTCCATCACTACATAAGCAAGCGCTGCAGATACCACCAGCACAATAGCCTCCACCCGCAAAACAAACACCCAGCCTCCTGCCCCTAAGCCTTCCCACACCCAGTTTATTCCAAACCCCAAATACTTCTGCAGTGACCACAGGGACACTGCTTCGGACGTGGGCGATGTCCAGCTCCACACCAGCATTATTCTGCTCGACCCTCCTGGCAGCAACCCTGCCCTGATGCCACACCAGTGCCCCGTTCTGTGGCTGGGGTGGTGGAGCTCACGTGGTTGAGATGTTCTCAATGGAGGACCAGGGAAGGGAAGGTGGGAACCATCATCTCCCAGACTTTCAAACACCTTCGCACAAGGAGGTGAGGACTACGGGTATTCCTTGTAGCTCACCTACAGAAAAACTAACCTTTACTTTCACTAGGTGTGTACCCAGTATAAACTTTGGTTTCTCCAATAAACCTGTTTCCATCTTATTTTTCTGCATTAATCCAGTCTTTCCACTCCATTTCTCTCTTACAGGCATTTTTTCACAGATAAAACAACTCCCCCTCAAGGCTGCGTTTCTGAGAGCTGCTGACAGGAAAGCAGAGGAGAGTCTGCTGTCAGTAAATCCAGCAGCAATTCCCTGTTCTTACTATTCCTCCAATTCCCTCTTCTATTCTGCTGCCCTTTTCTGCCAACGCCATGTTTCAAAGATGCTCCTTTCATCAGGAAGCTCTCAAGCCGGAGGCAAGGGAAGAGGAGGCACTCCAGTCTTACTGTCAAGCCAGGACAGCAAGCAGCTTGAACACGCGCTCACCGGCTTTCTGTGAATTCAAACCAGAAGTTAAAAAAATGTTTAAGGGAAACTACAGCTTATTTGTTTTCAATCGCTCAAGAAGAAGGAATATTTCTTTAATGTTTTTTTTACATCCATCTTCTGCAGTAGAAAAAGAATATTTTTTTTTACTTAAATAAAAAATTTGATTCATTCAATGCTTTGGTAACAGCACCTGAAAACTTGCTTTCAAAAATGACTGTAATTAATCAACAACTGCATGCGATTTTGAACATTCTTTTAATACGAATAACTTGTTTGCTTGCGTGTTTATTTTTAATGAAGACATAGCTTATAAGTAAAACAAAGCCCAGCAAACCATAGCAAGTGAACAAAGCCTGCCTATCTTTGGGCTGGAAACCAGTACCCCAGCTCTGGCGATCCCAGACGCGTGCCAGGAAATCAGCTCGCCTGGCCAGCACCTGCACTCAAGATGTGGGACACAGCGGAGGGGATGGAAAGGAACCTATGGGAACTGCTCGGTTTGCTTTCCGTTTTTACTTGTTCTTTTTGGATTTCATCAGAAATCCGGAGAGCAAAGCTGTAAGAAGGGACACAGTAAGAGAGGTCAGAGAGAAATTTGGGGTTCTTTCATGCTGTTTGCTGCAAATGTTCTGTGCATGGTGAGGGTGGAATGGCAGGTCTGCCACTTCAAAATAAATCAGTATTTTATTCCAAAAGACACATGAAAATTAAAATAATAATTAAAAAATTCTCTCAAGTCTGCATTACTTCTCCAGAAAAAAAAAAAAAAAATCAACAACCAAAACACACCAAAACTTCTGCTACATGAAATCCACAACCCAAGTCTATAGTGTTCTCCAATTTACAACACCACAGCATCGTAAACAGTTGAAAAGTAAGATGGAACAACTGGATAAAACTATGACTAAAAAAAACCTGAAATCCATGTATTAATTCAAGTTGACCAGAATGCAAAAAAAAAGTAAACCTTGCTGCACTGGAGGACCAAAAGCTGAATTCTTCAGGGCTAAGTCCTACGTGTTCTGGTTCTAAGCGTATTTCTAGCTCTTTCGGTGTGTCAAGCGAATGCACTGACTGCCAAGATGGAAATGCCCTGACAAGACAAAGAAAGGAAATATTTTAGGATGTCCTTCTATTCTGCAATTTTTGCATATCGCTGCAAACACAGCCTCACATGAGCTGAACTCAGCTAAGAAGATCAGAGAAACTTCTTTGCAACGGCCCCTTCAGCAGCTGACACTGCTGGTGCCAAAGCAGACAGGCCTAGGAAGGAAGGTGCTTCGGGGGGGAAAAAAAAAAAAAAAAGTGCATAAATCACAACAAAATTATCCATGGTAGGCTGCAATAAAATCTTCATGACATTTTTATAAAGTACTTAGACTATGGGCATTACTTTAGGTATCATCCCTCAATCATAAAATCTCAAATTAAGAGCAGTGTGACAGTTGCAAGGAGAAATAAAAGCTCGTTGCTATGGCAATCAATGCTAATTCCCTATGCGAAGGAAACATTCAAGTCTAATGGGAAAAAAGCAACCCTGCAACAGACGGAAAAAACTCCAAACCGTACAAACTCACCAGAATTTAAGTCACGTCCAGGATTGAAGGCTCTGCTATTGACGGTGGTAGACAGTCTATCGCAGCTAATAGTTCTAGACACGTTGGTGTTAAAATTTCCATCAAATCTGAAACGACAACAACAGGATTAGCAATCTAACATTACCTACCACGTCTACACAGCCTTTACAATGGAAACGCTTCTTATTGAAATTTCAGTGAAAGATAATTATTCTGGAAACTTCAACATTCAATATTTTAAGAGTCCAGGAAAAACCGTGAAACCCCAAACTACGGGGAACAAGCTCGTCACGGCTGGATTGCATCTGCTCTCCTCAACGATACGTTGTATTTTCCTCCACAATTCTCCTCAGAAGACAGCATCATAAGAGAGCATGCTCTTCCATTTCATTTTAAACAGCAGAGCTTCCTGCTTGGGAACCACGTGCAGCGTCCCGGCGTGCCGTCAGGAAGCGTTCTCTCCTGTTGAACCCAACTTCTTCTTGCTAGAGACTCTTTCATCAGTACTACTATTTCATCTTTTGCTTTTAAAAAATTTATTCCAAGTGTCTTGCACGAAGAGGATTTCCTCTCCACGTCTTTACGAAGAAGATCTAATAGAGCAACGGTAAACCTACTTTCTGTACCAAAACTTGAGGACTGACATGCCCAACAGTGGAAGGAACCCAACAGGTGGAAGTTTTGTTACATTTTGGTAAAATAATTCAAATACATTCATTACTCCCAATGTAGAAAGGATTCTGATGCATAGTTCTGATGATGACAAAATATAACTAAACCAATGCCTTAACAATATCTAAATAAAAAGAGTTTTAAAGGGTTATAAATAACTGGAAACACTTGTGAAGTTTTCAAGGACTTCAATGCAGTTTTGTATCATTTACATAGGGCAGTTTTATTTTTTAACATTTTTGTGACCTCGAACATTTTGATGACATTTGACTTCTGGTGCGACCATTCTAGTAATTCAAAAAAACTGTTTCTTTCCTATCAGAGAATTTTTCTACCATCAAACTCTTCCTAAGAAATTATGACAAACCGCAAGCGAGGTCTGCATAACATCCCGTTCTGGATGAAGAGCCTTAAGCAGCCTTTCTGGCGTGAAAGCTGATAGGAAACAAGTCTTGGAGAGAAACCGGGCAGAGTAGGGGTTTGTTCAATACTGCCAAGGCTAAAACACCAAATTACACAAAAACCAGCTATGTCAAAAGACACTGACCAACTTAATATTAATGGCACATCAATCACTGACTTAGCCAGTGTACAGCTCACCCAGTGCCACTCCAATGCTTTCCATTTAGCTCAATGCACATTATATTTGAGCTTAAGGTTCCCTATTTAGTTGCTTATTGTCACCTGCACATAGCTGCTTAAACTGATGTTTCACTTTTTCACACACACACATATAGGTACACGTACCAGCACACCCACATATACAGGCTATCACACAGTGGAGGCCCAAAAATACTGCAAGCAAAAGTGGTGTGCAAACCAAGCGCTGTTCTTCTGGTTGAGATTTTGAAAAAGAAATTGGAATCCAGTAAAGCTGCAACTATTCCGACAAATATGGCGCCCAGTAGGAATGGAAAGCTGCTGATTTTCTGGTTCTGCCCTTGCAGAGTGCTTGCTCGCAGGGTTGGGGTTTGTAGACACAAACAGTCAATAAAAAAAAAAAAAAGCACTTCTAAATCATCCCCTTAAAACAACAATTAGCAGAAACAAAACCCACAGACAGATGGAATTGGTTACCACAAGGAAATTTCAAGTTCTGACCACAGGAAGCAAGTCTTTTTAAGCAAACTCAAGCTCTCCTAATCCAATATATTTTCTTCCTGCCCAATTCCAAACCATTTCGTCGAGCAGGGACGCAGCTGCAGCAGCCCCATGGCAGCCAGAGACAGGACTTGCCGAGGTTTTTGGTTCACGGGGTCTGCATGTGGGACGGAGGAAAACCTTTTATGATTTAGAAGTGAAAACTAACTAAGAAAAAGAAAAGTATTAGTTGGGAGGCTTAAGATCACCACCTCTGTAGGTGACTGGATCCACTTTCAGAAAATTTAGCGTTACGATACCAGACAGCCGCTCCCGAGCGCAGCGCTGGGGCTCAGGGCGAGCAGCACTGCCGCTGCGTACACAGCCCGTCCGGTCGCCTGCTGTTCGTGACTCGTGCCACTGTAACCATGATTAAGGTTGGGCAGGGTCGGGATTTTTCCTGAAAACAGAGGTTTAGCTTTTGTTACAAGTGGAGGGGACAGCATCGCCTTCTCACAGGTTCAGAAATCTGCCCTTCAAGTACAGAAGTAAGTTCCTGAGAATGATTAAAACTCCGTAATGATCTTCTGAGTTACAAATATACAAAATAGCCTTTTATGCAAATACATAACAAAACCCCAGACACTGACTACTTTGGTCTTAACATCAGATCAAATTTTATGATCCTTGTAGGGTCACACGAAGTCTCATTGTACATAGCTAGAGCTCATCAGGGAAGAGGCTCTATTGGAAGAAGCTCTCATCAAACTGAATTTTTGAATATTGAAAAAAGTGATCTTTATCGATTACTGCTTCATTTTCGTATCTTCACTGTCACACAGAAATATCAATAAAAACATCGTCTCCTTAAACTGGCCTGCTTTAAAGTTAGTTTAATCTATATCCATAAACACTACGTGCATCTTCAACTAACTGTGTTATTGTTAAAGGACACGAATGAGACTACCAGAGTTACCAAGGCACCAAAGTTTTTTGATCCCTTCTTAAGTCTAGTCTCAAGCAAAAAAAAAAGTCATGCATATTCAGAAACAATTAACTGCCCTCCATACTTTAAAAATTATGTAGAATAAATGCAGTTTAAACACAGCTCTATCAATTTTGGTCAATATTTTTTATACACATACTGGTGAAGAAAAAAAGTATTTTTAAGTTGCTAACCTTCTACCACTTAAATGCAAATCTACATGGGGAGTGAAGTTTTTGCACCAGGGAGTCCTAGAGCAGCGTGTACCCAAATTCCCTCTCTCATCTCTCTACAAGCACTTTACATACCTCAGTCTTTTCACATAGCTGGGTTACCATACATAACCACAAACAGTTAACTCCGCTTGCCCTCCTCCATCGCCACCTAACACGCACAATTATGAACTTGCTCGTCACTGGAGAAACATCTTTAATCGTGGCAGCTGCTCAACACATCAAAACCGCTCAGCGATGAGCGCAGTGAAAAATGCCGTATGCAGCGGGAACAAGAGCGGGCAGCTCAGTCCTGTGCTCTACAAAAAGTCCCGTGGGTTCCTTGCTGGACGCAGGTGCTCGGTGCTTTTGGTATTTTATCCCAAACAGCATAATCAACAGCACTCCATCGGCGCTGCTGTTTGGATTCAAGACTCACACAAGGGCAAAGAGCTTTAGATGCTCTTCTGCGTTACCCTCACTCTTCACGGCAAGGAAAAGTGAGAGAAACGGACAGACGGACAGATGGACAGGCCTCCTGCCCTCCTGCTCAAACCATCAAGGTTGTAAGATCAAGGAGATGCTACATCAGACACCGAGAGCGGCCAAGCTGAGACGGCGTGGAGCTCTGCAGGGCCTCATCCACTCTACCAGGAGCTGCTTGTTGCAATTATTGGCAACCCGCTCTCTGACAACTCCCCAAAGTCCTCTCCATCGAGGAAAAGACTTGACATTTCACAGCAACATCGTTCTTGGATCAAGGCTGTGGCTTTTCCTACCCCCATTACAATCTAACCACTTCAAAAAAAATACAGCTCCTACCAAGCAAGCGAAAATGTTGTTGATTTTTTGTTGGCTAAAGAATCTTAAGAATAAGATTGATTGACAGAGGATGGGTTTCACAAAAAGCACGTTTATCTTTGGGCAAAAGCAGACAGAGCAGAGCTAGAGACTGCGCATCTCCGTGCTAAAGAAATATTTCCGAGGAATACTAAAGAACAAACTCCTAGGGAAAGATAACGACTTTTCAGGATGTTAGCTAATTGTCCCAGTGCTCCCATCAAACTCTGTTAGTGATGGCAACAGGATACCTTGTTAGCCACTAACATTATTCACGTCTCTGAACACGGGCAGTACATGCTGGGGTTTAATTCAAAATCATCTGGAATCCTCCTCTCCATTTTATTTTATGCTAAAAGTCACCGTGGACACTCAAAGTGACACGTGTGTCCTGACACACAGTTCTCACACGACCCAAACCACTCGCTTTAAATCACCCGGCGGCGAAGCTGTGCGTATCTGGACTCCAAATGTTGAATGTGTGGCTACATCACTCCTTAACAGACACCGAGCCGCCAACCTGAATTTCAGGTGTCACAGTCACAATAGCTATTAACACGGGGTTTCAGGCAGATAAACACCAGGTCCCACTCCGGCATGCTTTCTAGGAAAGAAAAATTCAAGTTATCACCCTCGACTGCCCTGCCACGGGCACTCCTGCGGCCCCAAACCGATCACCGCGGGCCAAGGCGACCAGCGTCTCAGCTAGAAGCACGCTATTCACACTGCACTTTCTGCTGGAGCATGTCGAAGCACTTCAACGCAAAAATCAACAAAGTCCCTCAGCTTTTCTCGGTACACAAGTGTTATATTACCCACCAGGAAAATGAAGACATAGATTCCTCAATAATCTGCAGCAGTGCTGGGAAAGGAAGGCAAGAAATTACTGCAGCCCAGCCCACCCCTTCTTTCTCTTGCTACAGCACACAGGTAGCAAAAAGAGAACACAGTTAATGGAAAAATTATATAAATTACATATGCAGGAGAAGAAGTGTTTCAAACTCCGTAAATTCAAGACCAGCCCTGAGACAGACCTGTCATCTCAGAGCAAGGTCAGCTCCAGACTGAGCTAGGTGGGATATCCAACTTAAACCTCTTTTCAGGTGCAGTTTGCCTTAAAACTGTTTTTTTGCACCTTGCACTGGAGTTGAGCTTCACTGGTTCTACAACACAAGGACCCTGAGGAGACACCAGCTCCCATCGCCAAATGTACCTCCTCAGAAAACCAAGACCAGAAACTGGGCAAAGGCACTGCTGTGGCAAATTAACATTGCAATATTTACAATCATTTTAATTAAACTGAGGAATTTTCCACGTACTTCTTTGGGATATCGTTAAGTCATTTCAATTCAGAACGCGCTACAAAACTATTTGGCAATCTTCACCATTAAAGCAACAATTCCAACTCAAGCCGCAACTCTGCCATGCGGCATTTACAGTAGACGCTTCTATTCTTGGCTGTAACTGCTGGTTTGACCTTTCCCACGACGTTTTTCTACCACGTGCGTTCTCCACACAAGTTTCAAACCACACAAATCTTCCCATCGCTTGCTTCGGTTCAGGCTGCCCAGGGAGGCTGTGGAGTCTCCTTCTCTGGAGATATTCAAACCCCGCCTGGACAAGGTCCTGTGTAGCCGGCTCTGGGTGACCCTGCTTCGGCAGGGGGGGTGGACTGGGTGACCCACAGAGGGCCCTGCCAACCCCGAACATTCTGTGATTCGGTAGAAGTCAGAAATCCCAAAACTTCAATATTTTAAGATTTGCAGGCAAGCATTGACCAGCCCCCTTTCTCTGCACAAAGTGAAACTTAATTTTTCCCAGCATCTCCCGGTTTCGCCAGCAGCAGGACCACGAGGCGGACGATAACAGCCACGGCTGACCGAGGTCTCCTCTGAGATTCGGCCCAAAACATTTTGAGTGGTAACACCACAGCCAACACTCGTAAGGCCTCCAAAATCCTTACCAGAAACCCACACCAAACCCTGTATTTAGCTGTAATTAGTTGTTTTATTTACTTCAGTGAGAGCTAAAGACGCTGGCTGAAATGCAGTTTGAAGAGAGGCGTGCTCCCCCATCCCCCCTTCCCTGCCTCTTGACGAAGCCCTTCCTTCTAGAGCTGCTTTAATGAAGGGCCGATCGAAACCGCATCCCGCGGGAGCAAACAGCGCTGCGACTCCCGCTTTGATCTCTTCCCCACGGAGCAGCGCGCTCCCTGCCCGGCTTGCAAGATGTTCGCTTGATTGACGTCGGCTCTGATGTGCGCGCGCCTTTGAACTTCAGACGTGAAATTCCCATCGGGCCGCGCTCATTTTTATTCCCCTTCAACAGGATTTACAAGCAGGAGATCAGCGAGCGTCGAAGATAAAATGAATTTGCAGAGGCTTTGAATCTTACATCAAAACAGCGCTCAAGTGAGCTCCAATTGGATTTTGCGCGGCCTGAATTTACAGCGTAAATCAGCCTCCTTCGTACGGTTTCAGTGGAGGGAAAAATGAGGGAGCCGGGTATCAAAATGACACTCGAGCAGCTGCTGAGGGGGGCTCGTTGTTTTCAGACTCGTTTCTTTCCCTCCCTTTTTGTTCACACAAGTTTAAAGCTGATTTTAGCATGCAAATGAAATTATAGGAGTTCATTGAAAATTCAGCGTTTCCTTTGAAATTCACAACTAGGCATGTTTTCTTGATTGTAGGGCACCATTTTCACTCCTATTTACATACTTAAATAAATACTTAAATACATGGTTCCTACTGCATCTAAACAGAAAGCTGGAAAACGATGTTTTTATGAATAAATTCAACAACGAAAAAAAGCTACTGGTGATTGAGTTAACCAGTGTCTTCTGGCACGGCACTTAAGTTGTCCCAACCAGTTCAACTGCTGCTTGAAAAAGTCAAAGTATACTTGCTCTCGGATGTAAAGAAGGCGTATTATTGGAAGGAGGACTGCGACGCAGGAACACAAACTATTCCAAAAAACACTTTTTCATGAGAAACTTGGCCACATTTACCATGTAAAATCAAGAGTCCAAGGGAGAAAAATCCTAAATACCTGCTACAGTTTATGGATGCAACAAGGCCACGGCAATACCAGCACTATGCCCACTCCCGACCTTTTCTAGAAACCCACATGCCTGACTGTAGTCTGATACTCTGCAAGAACAGCAAATACATCTTAAATTTCATTTAGTGCAGCCCACCCACTTCTCTTTTGGAAGAGCAGCTCTTTAGATATTGCGGCAAGCGAAGGAACCGAACGGGATTGCCGTTATCTCCCACTCAACTGCTCCAGAGACGGAAGGTAAACACAGAAAGAGCCGCGATAAAGTTGAACTGCATGCGCAAATATTTAACCATCTGTTTAAAAAAAGAAAAAAGCAGACCACTTCTGAAGGCGGTATCACAGTCTGGGAGTAAATGATTTTCAAAAATAGGTTTGTAAACTCACTTACTCCAACAGCTTTATTAACATTTGCAACGCTGCCAAGTAGTATGTTTTACCAACAAATATTTCTCCACTCCACCTCCTTTCACAAATTTCGATAAATGCGCTCCCTAAGCTCTTATCAGCACAGTTAAATAAAGCACAAAAACAGATTTCCAGCCGCCTTGAAACATCTCTGCTCGCAGCAGAAACCAGCGCACTGATGAATGGTAACCTGCCTCCGAACGTATGTTTTCTGGAGACCTGTGACAACCTTCCACACAAACCAGCAGAGCAATTCATTTCTGTCCTCCAGAGCAGAAGCCCAGAGGGAGGGGGATGTTTCCACTGGCACACGTCCATGCTCCTGTGGGGTTACCGGGGGACGGCGGTCGGCCACGCCACCCCTCGCAGCAGCAAGGCACCGTGCGGGCGCTTCCCGGGGCTGCTGAAGAATTTTAAAAGCATCGTCTCTGGGTTTTTCTTGCACAGGCAGCTGCGTGTTTCCTCACAAATGCCTCTGAATAAGAAGTTATAGCTGCTTTTTTTTTTTTTTTTGGAAGGAAATCTTACTGCAGATATGCAGGGCTTCAATTTGTTGAGAAAACCACTGGAGTGTACTCTGTGGCACCAATTCCGTCAAGTACGTACTCACAACTGCACCTCTTCACCTGTACCTATCGTGCCAAGACAACTTTTATTTACCTGGCAAAACTGGTACTACATAAAGCTACTTCTGAAAGTCTCCTACAAGAGCCAGCTAGCATCAACCACAGCTTCTCCTGAAAAAGGCGTTTTGTATACCGAGTAGATGACAAATACTCAAACATTACACACACTAGCAGACTTACTCTTTCTTTTTGTATGGAAAAAGAGTTTGATTTTCTTTCATCTGCAAATATTTAATATAAACCATCTATGTGGTCTACACATTGCCATACAGTCCAACACCACCTTTATGAAGAAAGCTATTTCAGTGGTCACTCACAAGTCAGACCACGCAGACCTGCGAAGTTACAACCCCACGCAAGGCTAATGCCTCCAAACGTGTTGCCCGGAACTCACTTCTTAAGTCCCTATATAGACACTTTTCACAACCGACACGTATCCCCTAAGTCACAGAATCACAGAATGTTCAGGGTTGGCAGGGACCTCTGGGGATCCCCCAGTCCAACCCCCTGCCCAACC
>Ga0181612_132288_pt1 | contig 17296 bp, 7 predicted proteins | sample HoacroProtozoa21_FD_119630 | JGI IMG/M metagenome (GOLD analysis project Ga0181612, IMG submission 119630) | Hoatzin crop microbial communities from Cojedes, Venezuel. Combined Assembly of Gp0051906, Gp0051904, Gp0051908
AAGAAAGAAAAAAGAAAAAAAAAGAAAAAAAAAAAGAAAAGATTACCACCACCTTTAAATATAGGGAGAAGCATATGGTGCCCACAAACGTGAGGACACCTTGTCTCCACTTGGCCAACAACCTTTGATTAGTTCACACAACTCCTTACCTGTGCGTGCCTGTCACCTCTGCCTTACGTTTGTGGCAGAAGTTTGTGGTAGAGATCATCTGTCATCTCAGTGCTCCCAACACAGTTGGGTCTTGGTTTATATTCAGGACACCTAAGCTATGGTGATCCTGGGAGAGTGCAACACTCGCATCGCTCTCAAACCTGATGACCAGACCAACACCCCAAACGCTGCAGGAAGCATTGCAGAGAGTAAGGCATCTCTGCCTCGGCCTTGCTATTCTTCAGGCACTAACAGCTAAGCAGACCACATGGCATACACTAAACTTGAGGCCTGCAGCTGAGTAAATATTACAATTCACTCCAGTGATAAGCATCTGCAGTATTTCTATGTCCCCCTCTTTTCAAGGCAGTGTTCAACTTCATGATTACAGAGGGGAGAAAAATCTCTCCAAATTAATCACATGGATTTGTGTGCATGTGCAGTCCTGCAGGCTAAGGAAAGAAAAGCAATTTTCACGCTTGCCTTTGCTACTAGGTATTTTACTTGCAACGTGGCATTCTGCATGGATGATCCTTACAGATGCATGGCACATTAAGTACAGGAGGAGCAAAATATTCATAAGCTGACTGCAGTTTCTATACATAAAATCAAAAAGCATCGAGCCAAACATCCTCCCCAGTGAATTTTTATGTGCATATGTGCAGCATATGTGCAGTACATGTGTATATTATCTTGCAGGAAACATGCAAGCCCAAACATGGGAAAAATTCAGTGATCTAAGTTCAATGTTGACATAAACGTTGAGACTACATCCACACTAATGGAGTTGTGCTCACTTATGCCAGTACTGAATTTGGCCCTAGAATAAAACCCACCCAAATCCTAGATAAATTGAGAGAAATAGAACAAAAGTTGGCCTACATGCAACAGCATATTTTTCATGTTAAAAGCATGTCATTCCCTTTTTCTCCTCATATAATACTGCATTGATGTCTGTGACCCATTTGGATGTAAATCAAAATGGATGTGCTAAAAGCCTCATTAAAGAAAATGTCTTCAAACAGTGTTCCCATGGCAAGGCAGAACATAATATGCCAGCTACACTCAGTTTCCATGGCATGAAGGGCCATATATGTGTCTGGGGAGGAAAATCACTTTGAAGTTAGGATGGCTTTCCTTGAGCATCTGCACTGCTGCTACCTGCTAATAAATCTGCACTTCATGCAGGCTCGTGTGAATAAATTACATGGAAGAATTACATGAGTCCCAACGTTCTTCAGCAAGAAGCAAGAGTTCAAATGAAATGCTGAGCTCTTCACGTTAATTACTTCTATATTCTACCAAATGTCCCCAGACGTCACTGGCAAGCTCAGCGACTTCTAGAGAACCGCTTGTAGTCCAGGCGTGACCAAGAGCATCACAATCTAGCTCTGTATCTACAGAATGAGCGAGGTCTGTTTTACTTGTGCCGTTTTAAAGGCTGCATTGATGATCCAAGACCATCTGACTTTCTCAAACGTGTCTGCAGTGCTGTAAGTAAGGATTGCATTTGTTTCTTTCTCTTTGGTGCAGATGGTGCACAGCATTCCTTCGACTGTGCTTCAAGACTGCGTGAATGACACTTATTGTGACATGAATAAAGCGAGGGTTGTTTGCTGAACAGCTGTTGGGGACATTGTTCTTTTGTTAGAAAAATGCAGCCGTTATGCTAATGGCATGCACACGCTGCACTGGCCACAAGTTACATCGCGCCTCGAAACACCGCTGTGGAAATCTGTTTTCCCAATAAAGCACCTAAGCAAATGGCAGACGCGTTAGCGTTATTTAATGATTAGGACTTAATCCCTAAATCAGCCCGATCGTTACTGGAAGAGGGAGTGAGGTATGGTAGAACACTTACTACACTGCCTGCAAGGAAATGGGTTTAAAGCCAGGCCTGGGTTTCATTTACTCTTGACTTGTACGCAGATGAGCACAGCAGAAAAGAAATACTAGACTGCTTCTCCAGGAAAAAAGGAAAGCTGTCACCTACCTATAGAGCAGGGAAAACCATTTTAGGCCTAGTTTGGCTACGTTCCTCTATTTTCTGCTTATCCTGTTAAACAGCAACAGATTTGATTGTAAATTTTAGGAGGGAAATAGCATGTGGTTTATTGTTTCAGTGGTGGAGTTATAAACAGGTATTACTGCCGAGCACCCCAGCTGCCTGGGCAGAAGGATTCTGTAAACTTTTCAGTCTTACTAACTTTAAAAATCAGGTGCAATGAGCTCCAACCAAGATTTGAGTCCTCACCCTCCATGGAAACTCACCAAGCAGCCTTTGCACAGCGTGCTTCAAGGCATGTCTCAAAGGTCTGTCTGCACTGACAGCTACGAGCAAGGTGGAGCCCACCCTCCAACCAGACTTGTTCACACCCTGTACTGCCTACACCAGCACCCAGAAGTAGAGATCTCTGCAGGGGGGCACCAAGAGAACCAAGCAAATGAGTACACATGCCAATGCCTTCATGTAGATCTCTAGTCCAGTCCACCAGATTGCCCCAGCTCTGCTCCCCTCAACACAAGCACCTTGTGCCTGGGGCGACAGCTGAACCTGAACAGAAAACAAGGGACCTAAGGAAGAGTAAGCCCAATCCCAAGCCTGCTCCCCATCGTGTGGGCAGAAACCATTTTAGGAACAACAATGGCAGACCTTTGTTCTGACCCAACCAACCTTCTGCAACTGCTCGGCCTCACGGGGGAAAGGCTGGACTCTCCACATGCTCTTTACTGCGATGCCCCATCATTTCGCATGGTGGAAATGTGGCTGTGTGCACTCTTCAAACCATCGTCTTCTCCTGAATACACCAAAGCATTCCTCTGCTTTTTCAGCATCTTACACCACTATCACATGCCACCACAGTCATTACAAAATCCCACAAGAGAGACCTACCCATGTGCCTCAGCTCCCTGTCTCTAGCTACTGCCTCTGAAGGCCCAACCAAATATCTGTCTTTGTAAAACACCTTGTGAGACTTACAGATCTGAGAAAATTATCTTATTGCTAAAGCCAGTGACAAAAAAAAACCATGAGGACTCACTATAGCTGCAGAAAGTCTAAAGTTCAGGTTTTGCCCAGCACCCAGACTAAGAGGAGAATCCTGGCCTCACTGAGTGCCAGAAGAGCCAGAATGTCACCATGAGCATGGTCAGTCCAAGATTTTTATCCTTCCCTGCAGGTCCTGGGCCAGCGGAGCAGAACAGTCTGTGCCAGCCCTCCCAGAGAGGCTGCGTCTGCAAGAGCAGGACTTGCTGGCACACAGAGTCTGCAGGGTGAAGTCAGCCTAACCCTGGCGTTATATGGGCTTACCAACATCCAAGTGTCTCAGCTCACAATCGGACGTGTCTAATGAAAAAGACAAAAGGTTCCCAGGATAGCAGGTTTGCTTTCCCTCCTTAAAGAAAACAACCACCCAAACAATAAAACCCTTACTTTTCAAGCCTACTCATCTGAGACCTATGTCCACCTGTTCTGCCTGGTCCTTCCCTCTTCACTGGCTACCAGAGCCCTTTTTCCAGACATACAATACATTCGGTCTATAAAGAGAGCATTCTCCATGTACAGCTGCGTTGGAGTAACTCTCAGAGGTTCTGAAGCGCAGCCAACATTCAGAAATATAAAACCCAAGAGGACCGAGTCTTGTTTCACCTGAGACAGGTTTATCTCACGCACAGCACTGCTCTCCGAGGGACCGGACCATTTCCACTCAGACAAAAGAAGCAGGCATTTTTGACAAGATGTTGCTGGACTCAAACCTACCCAGAGGCTCTTGGTTTTGTGGGGGTTTTTTAAACCCTATTTTGATGAAAAAAAACTGATGCCCTGTATTTATGCTGTATCCCCCCAGCAGAAATGAAAGTTGTCTCTTCTCTCACTTAGGTCTAAAAGAGAAAAAATATAGATTGAAATGCTACATGAAACAAATGACAAATCATTTGTGTGCCGTTGGTAGGTAGGTAGATAGGATGATTAGATGTGCTGAATAAAATGTCTGAAAAGAGCAGAATAGAAGATAATACAGAAGGGATGAACTCCACAGTGCTACAACCATCTGAGTGGAGACTTACACCCCCGGCAGCAAGGTGAAAAGCAAGGGAGCTGCGCCAGATTCCCTGCAGCCCACAACAATTTCATGCCAAATATGCAGACCCTGTAATTTGAAATTCCCACAATGAAGCACACACATACAGTATTTCCAAAGCAAGTTACAGAGGCACTCTGGAAATTCCACGGCAGCATACAAAGGGACTGTGTCCTACAACGGTATTCCCAAACTTGAATTAATGTGAAGGCAGTGTGCTCAGCTGGCATTTGGGAAGCACACCACAACTACATTCTGCTGCCTTTCTTCACAGCCAGCTGGCTTGGAGACAGGATCAGAAGCATTAGCCCCACCTAAAAAAAACTAAACCTGATCAAACCGCCACAGTGGTAATCAGACATGGTGCTCCTCCGAGGGTTGGTGTAGCAGGGAGTGGATGAAATTTGAAATGCCCCTTCTTTTCCTGAACTCTGAGAAGACTTCAGAATTGTTTTAGCTGCAAGGCTTGGGATAAAAACACAGGGAAGTGCTGCACTAACGCACCCTAGTAGAGAATGACAACTTCTGTCCTGAAATTTGATACACCACAGAACAGTTTCCTTCTCTTCTTTGGTTTACATCAATAATCTGTGCCTAAATCAAAATATGGGAAAATGAAGAATTGAGAAGGGAAAGGACATTAAGAATGAAATATAGCAGTGGATGCTACCGACATCCAAAAAAAAAAAAGATTTCATTTTTTTATTAAAATCAACATAATTTCTTCACTGCTGTTTCTTGAATCACTGTAATCTAAGAAACGAATCTACTGACTGTTTCTAAATTGTTTGTTCACTTGAGTAACTGCAAGTAAAGCCCGTAATTGAAGCACCATCTAGTCCTTGCTGATTACTGCAATACCCCCTTTTGGAGCACATAGAGCACAAGTAACCATTTAGTTCAGTAGTCTGTACAATGTTCTCTCTTCTAACTCAGTTTAGTGCATGATATGCAAGTCCGTTCTCACACAGGACAGCTGGTCTACATTGACAGACAGAAGAAAACTGTACATGTAAACTATGTGGCTAAAGCCAGCTGGAAGCTCAAAAAATAACCATAGCAGCTGGAAGTAAAGCAGATAGAGAAAATGGTATACTGAAACACCTGATTCGCTACCTGTGACAAGCCTTTATTAGGCTTCTTTAAGCTTAGCTTAACACCCTGCTGCTGGCTGCAGCCAGCACAGGTGAAGCAAAAAGGAAACGCTGCTTCTTCCTTGCTAACTGTCCTTTACAGTGGAAAGACATTTTTCCTCATTTTTATGGTGATTAGCTTGTTTGGGGAATTATAAGACTGAGTCTATCATCCATCAGCTTACGTAACTTTGTACTAACAGTTTTCAAAATGATACAGCCACAGCACTTGTTCTGTTCTCCTCGGTGAGATGATCCTCACACATTACACACAACTGCTCCTGCACTTACTTTCTCAAGTAATCCCATGAACACAGTGCAGAAGAGTCCCTCAGACATTATCTCAACAACTCTTCTATGTTTATGCTTCGTGCCTTTGTCTCTACTCCTTTGCACTCCTACCTCTTCTTAATTACTGTCTCTTCATGCTCCCTCCATGCACCCGTGAGAAGCCCTACCCTGAATCGTACTCCCATCAGTGCTAGTGGCCGCATCCAGCCTGCTGGTAGGACCACAATGGGTTTTGTCCTTTGTTGTACTGTCAAGGCAATTTTTTTAAAAGCTTCATTCAGATAAACTAAACGTATTCTGCTTTCACTGCCTGGCTTTGATGTGACAAACCTTGAGGTCTCTCCATACACTGAGCCAAAGTGACTAAAGCATGCAAGACTGATTTTTGCCGTTTTCTACTCTTGGTTCCTCGGTCAGAAGAATATATTGCAACTGGTCCATGGAACAAATTAATCCAGTTTTGTTTCTCTTCAGATCTGCACTGACCTCTTCAGATTAAACATGATGTCTCATACTACGTGACTCACTCCTGTAGCTAGCAAAATTCAGACTGATTTCTTTAAAGCCTGCAATCTATACAATACATTTTATTGTCACAGCTACATGGACATTCGTTAAAACAACTTTACATTTGGAAAACAGCTACACGATGTTGCTGTTTTATGTGGGTTTGGCAAGAACACAGCACTTTTTAAGCACTGCCACCTCTTGCTCCCAAACACGGCTGCTGCACTAACAATCAGCAGCTCAGACCAGGATCGCTGCCGAAGAGCTTACAGAAAGCCATTCCTAGACACTGGCAGGGAAACAGATTCCTAAAAAGGCAGCCCAAGCTAGCCTGTGCAATGGGACGATATGCAGACACCACATCAGGCCGAGCTCGTGAAGCACCTACAGAATCCTCTGCGAAACTCAGCTCCATTCTGCGAAAGCTCTTGATGTGTTTCATGCTCCTCCTGCCTGCGGACTCCCCTTTGATTCCCTGAGGCCTCTGGAGGCAAACATTCACACTCTAGGCTTGTCCCTCCAGAACGACCCAAGCTACTGACACCCAGCGAGAGGACAAGCTATTGTCCCAACCAGGCACAGGAGGACCAAGGAGAACATAAGCCCTCCTCCCCCAACAGCAGCAGCAAGGGCCAAAGAAGATCATCACCAGTTCCCATCTTTCCCAGTACCTCCGCCCAGTTTGGGTTTCAGTGCCAAGCTTTCTCAGAAGTCCATCACCCTCAACAGGAAGAAAATTACTCTCTCTCCAGCTTCTCTCTTATAAATATTATATTTTGCTACAACGTTTTTAACAATCTGCTATAATTTTCTGTGCTTACAAGCCAGGATCTCTAAGTATGTGAAAAACCCTGACTTTCCTTCATCTTTTGCAGTGAGTTAAAGCAAAAACAGAGGGACAGAGAAATTACATGACTTCAAATCCAACTCTGTGCTCAAACATCTAGACCTTTACTTTGTCCACGATAAAGAAAACAACCAGCCAGTGGGAGAACAGCACATCATTCTGAAAGACTGCACTATTAAAACATCATCCAACTGACACCTTCTTTAAATGACCTTTAAATAAAGTAAATGCAGTCAATCAACACAGCATGTCAGTGATGTGTTGAGTCTCTCCCTGTCAACAAAATAGGGCTCAGCAAGTTTTCTTTGTATCATTCGCAATTTCCTGATACTCTAAAGAGTGAAACACTAAAAAAAATAAAATAAGATTAAAAAAATCACATAATACAAGACAGTTTCCACTCTCTAATCAGTAAAAAAAGCTAGAGCAGAAGGTAAGATTTCTGGCATGCTGGGGAGTAAAATTTAGACTCTATGCCACATATCAGTCATTAGATATTCCCTGTTATTTTTCAGATATTCAAGCAAATGATCTTCACATGCACAGGTAGGTTGGTACATACTTACTGATTCTTGGATGTGCCCATAACTGTGATAATCCAGTTAGATAAATTACTACGGAAAGCCTTCACAAAACATATAACTTATATTTCTATCATTAAAGAGGACTTACCTTTAAGGACTCCCAGAGGGGAAACTGCACCAGAGAGAAAGGAATCTGGAGAGGTGGGAAAAAGAAAAAAAAAACAACAACATAATGTTACAAAAGCAAATTAGGTTGGCATGTTCCTCAGCTGGCTAAATTAGGAACAGCTATTGTTCACTCAGTGAACTGCAGCTTGTTACATTTACAAATCTTTAAGGACACTTTATGCACGCTGCCATTAAATGATTGGTTGCGCTAAAGCAGTTTTACTTTGTTTATCACATTCCCTGCTGAGAGGTTAATGTATTGTTACCAGGGTGGCCTAGAAGAGCAGCAAGCAGTATGATCTAGCGCAGGGACATTCTTGGTTTGATGCTCAGCCAAGAAAGCCGTAAGGATGGTTCAAGAAACACGTTCCCAAGGCCAGGAACACAACTTGGCAAAAAAACGTCTTCAGCAATACACCTGCACAAATGCCGAGCTGAAAACCGCTGTGCTCCAACCAGGGCTTTGCAGTTTGGGCATCAACTGCAGAAACTTTCCTGAGCATCTCCCAGTGACCTCAGCTTAACAAACTCCCTTGAGAATTTAGAGCAGGTTGTGAAGAGCTACCACAACCTAACCAAAACCCAAGGGCAATACTTGGTGGTGCTCTTCTCATCACCTTTAATCAGAGGTTCTTCTGTCCAGCAACTGCTTATGTCTCTGCCTAGGCTCATTCCTGCTGCCATGTGTCCCCAGCAGTGCTTGTGCGTTTCCAGCTCCTTTACAGAACTCCCTTACCAAAGGGGATAAAAGCAAATATACTTCTCCCTCAGCTCTGTAGGCTGTGCAGGGCCAACACACGCAGTCAGTCAGTTTTCACCGTGGACAGAGCGATTCCTTGCAACAAGAGACATCACTTTCCAAGGTTTTGCATTTGCTTATTGCTTTCTCCTCCTCCAAGCTCTCCACTAAGTTCTTCTGGCTCTTCCTCCTCCTTCACCACCCTCACAAGCCCTGTCCAATACCCAGCTCTGCTGTCAACCCTGCCTTTGCTATCTCCAGCCCAAGTATCTGTGTCAAGACACCTCGGAGAAAGGGGTCCCTATGAAAATAGCAGCTTGTGCTAGAATTGCCTTACATGTGTATCTGTAGGTCTGCTTTGCCCCTTCCTAAATGTTTCTGCAGTTATCTCCTCCACTTCAACAGCTGGTCTGCCCCAGTTTCAAATCTTCTTCCAAGTATCTATTTTCTTCTACTCTTCTCTTCCTTCCCCAAGCATGATGCATGTCGGATTAGTCTTCCCCCTTATGTAGGCTGCTTTGTGGTTTATGCATAATTTTATTAGTCTCAGAAAGCACTTATGCACCTTTTGCCATGAAAAGTAGCAGACACTCAAAATGGGTCACACTTAGCTAATACAAAAATCTTTGCTCTTGTGAGTTAATGTCAGCTTAAAAACATTCACTACAGAGATAGGAACAGCTTATTAAACCCAAATTCAAGCTACACAGAGGAACCTGAAGTGGTACATCCAGCCAACATCACAAGAGTTAAATAGTATTGTCTGCTTCACTGTGTTGCAACTAATGATTAATAAATGAGTCTATTAAGTTAATCTGCCAGGCAAAACTAAGCTTGACAGGCACCTGCCACAGAAAATTTGTTATCTATTCAGGCAGGAAATGGCAGTGAGAAGAAATCAATGTCACTGCTGTACATTGAGCTGACAAACTGAAATCTCAGAGGAAGTTTGTCATCTTGAACAATTTGCAATATCCCTGGTGGCATCTCAGAGCCCCACAATAAAGGTCAGATACGGCTCTTATTTATCAGGGCCTTGAAACTCCAGTGTAGCAATTAAATTTCATTTTTAATACTGGGTGAAAAAACCCAGCTATTTGACAGTAATGTGTGGTAATATATTTATGAGAAGAGATATATATATCCACGTGCTGCTGCATTGTTGTTGAATTGGAGTTAAATGGCATGATTTCTTCGCAATGTAAAATGAAAAGCAACATAATCTTCTATTATCTAGGTCAAAAAATAGGAAAAAAAACCCCACAATACCCACTACATTTGCTTCAAATTTGTTAAAAGAGAGAAAAGGAAATGCTTTGTATCCAGCTGTACACCAAACAAAACAAGCTTTCAAATAGAGTCTCCAAGTATTGCTTTTTTATACATGCGAATGAGTGGTAAAATTATGCAGCTGTTAATAAGACAACAAGGGAAGCTTTTGACGTAAACCCCTTTTTATCTCCTAGCTAGAAGCATTTCAATCAAAGAGGAAATTTGTTCACAACTGCCGTTTGATTTCTGGCGTTAGTGGTGTTTGCTTTCCGTGTCCTGCTCAGCGGGGACCAGAACTGGATGGGGCTTATCGGTTTCACTTCTCCCCGTGCGCCCCACGAGATGCTGCAACGTGCAGGCCACCAAAATCCCTGGGCAGACTTCGGATATATGTCAGTGGGACCCGCACAGCCGCTGGGCTCCCTCCTCTCTCGGACACCTGCAGGACAAGGGCCTAAACATTCATAGTCACACTATTAATAGAGTGTGAAAACTTGCAAAAAACCCCAACAAACTAGGAAGCACCACCAAGAAAAACAAGTAGAGCAGCACCTTTGCCTGCACTAAGATCCTAGTGAGATGTCCTCCATTTCTTACAGTTGTCCAGTGGAGCCTGTTTGACAACATCCTGACTTCAAACCAAAACCCACACAAGCAATTTCATGGGTACCGGAATGAAAGGGAGTCTGGCTTCCTGTGGATTTGGGGTTTGTCATCAGATTCTCTGAAGCCAAATAATTTCCAAGCCAGGTTCAGCGATCTTCCCGCCACGGGGACCTCCACCACATTTCCTCTCGACATCTCTTCCACAGCGCCTGTTGAAAGCTCAGCTCCTATTGCAAGCCTTCCCTCAAAGCCCTTATTAACCTTTATTCTCCCCTCACAGACGCATTTGCAAGAAACTTACAGGAACTTCTGTTTCTCTTTGCAGCCTCGGCCTTTCCGCCACGTTTCCATGGCCGCCATGTCCAAGGGCTACGCAGGCTGCTGTGCGCCCGTGTGCGCAGGCACCCTGTTGCCATAAGCCTTGCTTCCCTAAGAGACCAGACGAAACAGCCCACGGCCAAAAGCAGGATTAATATATGCAAAAAGAAACAGCTCTGCAAAGATAACTCATGCAACAATGAAAAAGCCTTTAGACGGCTTATTGCCCTTTATTCCTCTACCACGACAGACGTGACAGAATCTCAGTCTGGGGACACTTCTTAATTTGAAAATTTTCAGCATTTCCTTCCTCTTCATATTTTGCTTTTTTAAAAGAAAAGCTCTTCAGCAATGAGCAGGATTACACCCTGCCAGGCAGTGATATTTACGCCTGAAATAGGCTAAAGCAACAATAAAAATGTGGTCCACACATGTGGGTAACTTTCTGCCAGCAAATATGAAACCCTGGCAAGCTCCAACAACCTCTTCTTCAACGTTAATATAAAATAGACAGAGAGTACCAGTTCTCATGTCTGGCCTGATGTTATATAACTGAGCTGTTTGTTCAACAGAGTCAACCCTTACACCACACACAAAAAAAAAGTTTAAAGCCTCCAGACAGCTGTAAATCATTATTCTGAAATATTTTATAGGTTAGTGAAATTATCATTTACTCTGGTCCCTGTAGTCCTTAGCACCTGACACCTAACAATGTAATGAACGTTGCAGATTCTTATTTCTACAGATCTACTTAATTCCCCCGATAAAGGATTTTACAAGACTATTTTTAATAAGTTGCTTCTAGATATAGTTGCACCTCACCGCCAGAGCAACAGATACACACGTCTCCACTTCCAAAAAAAATACCAACCAACAAGCACTGAAGATTGATGACAGACCAAAAGTCCTCCCACCAAATACTGTTTAATTAAATAAAAGAAATTTAAGGAGGAGCTTAATAATACTCTTCGTAATTACAACACAAATTTTAAAGTAACTCAAAATTCACCCGTTCAATATCTGATGCTAAATTGCAAGCTGATGTTGTCCCGAAGGAAACACAGCAGCCAGGGAGGAAGGAGAACACACTGAAGGAGCGGCAAAGAAGGGGGGGGAAGAACCAAAAGAAAAAAAAAAAAACCACCCACCCCTCATCAGCCTCTCAGAACTGGGATTCCCTTCCAAATATGAGAATTCTTTCACACAAAGAGGAAACAGATGTCCATGGCTGGAATTTGCATGTGGCTTTATTCTCATTCTCTTCTAGGATACAATAAAACTACTCTTCTTCTCATCCTCTGAGCTAGAAATTAAACAGTGGCATGTCGTGCATAGTCCAGCTGTGCTTTCTACCTCCAACCTTTATTAGCAATATATTTAAAAAGAAGAAGAAAAGAGAGAGACAGAAAGGAAGGGAGAAACTAGAAAAGCATCAGAAATGAAAAACTATGTGGTATGTGTTCTCAAAACAATATAAAACTTACAGATGTTTTTACTAATCTGTGGCACATGTTTGTTTATTCAGGTTTTCTCTGTCTCCAGTTCAGCAGGCTTCGCTCTCCAGAAGAACTATCTGTTTTTACAAACGTTAGAGTAAATACTGAGGAAAAGACAGGCATAAACAGCCAGAGAAGGAAACAGGCTCACCTTGTAAGAGCCTTCTCAACATCCCTGAAACTGTACCTCCGTCCCAGCAACTGCTCTCACCCATACCTCCACTGTTCCCTACACCAACAGCAATGGGAGAAAAGCCAACGGTTATGAAGAGGATTTTGACAGTACTAATATCACAAAGACCAATGGCAAAAACATCTGCTCCCTTCAGGGAACAGTGATCACGGAGCACTTCTCGAACGTGCACCGAACCTGTCACGTGCCCGCACTTTGACGAGGCTCACAGAGACGCTATCACCGCTGAAGCCTGTGTTTACAAGGAGTACTCCGCCACAGCGTCTGAGCTGCAGGTGCCAAACTGGGCCTTCTCCACTGTGATTACAAAGACAGTTCTAATAATCCAAATACTATATAATATATATGTAATATAATAATATATAACACATATAATAATATATAATAATAATATAATCCAAATAATAATCCAATTCTAATAATCCAAATATACTGTTTTCCAAGGATATTTAAACCACAAATTGCAGAACAACTTTCCCTTTACCTAAGTCCCTTTTACATTCCTTTCTCTTTTTTTAACCAGCTTCTTTAATAAAGGTGATTGTTTTCAAATAGACTCAAGTTACAGTAGAATAAAACAACCCTGTCTTCCCACCGGTGTTAACACCAAAACATTTCCATTAATATTCACAGTAAATCTGGTTCAGTGTCCTGTCCTCCTAAAATTCTTCACACACTTGCCCAATACATCTGGATTATGATAAACTGATGTTCCAGCTATAAATATACTCTCCCCATGATGGGATTTGAAAAGACAGCATGAAAAGAGGTAATCCTCTCCCCTGGTCATGTCAGAGGTCACAGTAATAGACACCATTGTGGAGACCTGCAGCTTTCCACAGTACTGACCGAAGGTGAAGGCACAGCCATCATCGATGGTATACCCCAAACTTGGCAAAGTAGACTTATTTTCTTGCAAAGCTTCAATTAATACTGCCTCCCAGATCCTCCTTGACAGACTGCAGACTCCACAAGGAACCTAACAAAGGTAAATTGTAATCTTAACATGAATGAAAGACTGTCAAAGCCATCAGCTGTGTTCCTGCAGCTCTGAGAGATGAAAGGTGTGAGTGTGGTGAAAGAATGGACAAGTTTATACATGAAATAAATGATGGAGGTCTTTGTTAATAAACACTGATGTAGTTCAAAACAAAACTCTTCAGGCAAGCATGACAACGCTGGCATAGCAATGACCAGAGAAGATCTCTTTGCTCCATCCCATAACAGACACCATCAAACACGAAGTCCACATACAGCACCTTCCCATAAGACTGCACAAAGCCAAAGAGAGGTGGAACGCCATGGGACACTGGTCCATCACAGGCAAAATATCAAGCTGCATTTGCAACAAACAACTTTTCACAGCTCTTCGGTGTTGAACGCGTGGCTTTGCAGCGCTGCTGGGGGCAAAGGAATGGTGTTAACAGTGGTAGAAACACCAGTCTCAACAGTGCCAAGAGTGTCATTAAAAGAAAGGTTTCAGCTGATGCACCAGCAGCCACCTGACCTAATCAGCAATTCCCTCATTTTCAAGCAAATAATATTAACCCTGTATGCACTGAGAGAAAACTGCAAGCTATAAATGGGAAAGATACAAAATTCCTGAAGTGTAATCATTATTCTGATTCAAGCACCCACCGACCCTCAAATAAATATTTGCACCTTGCTTCCTCTGTTTCCCCAGCTCTGAAGCCAAAGTATTTCCACTTGTCACCTGGCACATGTGACTGTTTGGAAGTAAATTCCTTTCTGCGACAAAACATCATGTGCCCCACGGGGTTGCTTAATTTGGTTACAAGCCATTCTCACAGATGTCCTTTGGCCTGTGCAGCAGAACTTCACATACAACAGGATTTTCTTTTAAACAGCACTGCATGCTTGTTATAAAAACAACATATAAAGGACATTATGTAGGGACAGAAAAATACAAGGAAAATTCTATCCAGTTTTCCCTCCACTAGAGAAAGGTTTTATGATTAAAAAAAAGAAAAAAGAGAAAGAAAAAAAAAAAGACAAGACGTTTTTCTGGAGGGGCAATGTTGACCAGCGAAGGGGAAAGACACACTCAGAGATCCGGCATGACCGCGTGTTCCCAGCACATGGGAACAAGAGAAGCACCGAGGCAGATGCACAAACTCAATGCAAGCTGGATTGATTTAAAAGAGCCTGATGATCACAGAACACTAACTTTGCACACGCGTGAGACAGCCCATCACTGAGCTATTGAAGGCTCTTTCCTCAAAGAAACAATACTAACAGCCTTCAGAATCCAACCCCCTTTTGCACCAGACCCTCACTTTGCTGGGAGGACAGAATAACTATTAGAAATTATATAATGTTAGCCACAGAAGGCGATCTTATTGGACTTCAAACGCAAGCTGGACTGACTGGCCCCTAATTAGACAGATAATATCCGTGTTCTCTCATTTTCCAACAAACAAGCACTAAAGGAGAAGCCTGTTTTGTATTCCTTCTCGAAAACAACACCTCAAAAACTCAACAAGAAAACGAACATGCTGACACCGATTTGTACATGCTGTTTTCAAGGCGCAGATAAAAATCTCATAGGATAAAAGATGAGTTTAGCAGCTCTAGAAGAATGAAGGTATTGTTTAACAGGAAGCAGATGTATGTCAGATGGCAAACTCATTAAAGTGTCCCATCGTTAAAGGAAACGGGATAACAACGAGCCATCTGAAAAAACCTGAACTGATCAGGAAACACACAAGCCGCAGCTAATCTCCTATTTATTGGTAGGTAATGCCTTTAAGTCATGCACATGCATTGAGTTTAGGACCATGAAGGACTAATCTTTGTTCTCATGAAAAAAACATCGGAGCAGAACCCTAGACATGGAGTGCAGCCTTTCTGGAAAAAACCCTTCTGAGGAAAAACCCGAACATTTGGAGAAGCTGTTACATCAATACGTGGGTGCACACACACACGCATGGTTATGTGCTGCTGTCCGGGAAGCATCTCAGTTCACTAACTTTGAAGGCATTTTAATGTACATTTCAAATACATGTAACATTTTAAATGTAAGTATAATTACAAAAATGCTTTACGAAAGGCACCTATCAAGGGAGAGCCTCTAAACACAAACTTTCAGACTTTAATCAAAGAAAAAAAAACCTTAAAGACAGACATTGGACTGAGAAATCTGCAGTATCACAGAGCTGAACAGTTCCTTAAATGAGAATTCTGCAGGAGACAGAAGGACCTAAGCAAAAGGCATTAAACAAGCAGCATGTCTGATTCACAAGGCAGGTGGATCTATTGAGAGGAGTGAGAGTATTGCTTCATCCAGCAAATATTCAATCAAACAAGCTTGGCAACAGTGCAGCTGTAATTGCACTGACATCAGCATAGGAACTCTTGTCCTCAGAGTAACAGTTACACAAAAAATTAACAGGCTGGGAAGAAACATGTGTTTATCCCCTCCTGATGTATCTCCACCTACAGCAGTTCTGTTACAAATGTCTTCTTACTACTTTATGATTGCAAATACAACACAGCAGCTCTCACTATAAAAACTGAATACATCTCTCACCAGGAGACTTCTGAATTCACTAAAAAAATTTCCATGGGAAATCCATCTCTGCCTTTGCATATGGGCCTGATCCAAAGTTCCTTGAAATCACTGGGAATTGAATTTGGCACATATGGCTTCGATAGCTTCTGGATCGGGACACAAGCCCAAGATGGAGAAAAAAGGAGAGAGCGGATGCAAGGGTTCTAGCACACAGCAGAAGGATCAACCATTTCAGATCCTACCACATCCTTCCCAGGATGCACAGCCTCGGACTCGTGGTGAGAGCCGGATCTAGGATGTGCTCTGTTCAACTCCTTGAGCAGGAACTGCTGCAAATTCCCTGCTTTTACAGAAGTGTACACAACAGCCCTACTAGCAGCTGTATCTGAGCCCAACCTGCATACATTTAAGTACAACTGAAAGTCCCAATAAAGCTAATACAAGCTAAGCAAATTCTATCACATGTTTTACCAAATACGAACTTTGATGCTTTGCTGCATCAATAGCCCTGATTATTTGGTAAGGGTATTACTGCACATTTGCCTTTCATGGGGAAAAAAACCAAACCAAACCAAACCAAACCTGGAACACGACAAGTAACCAAATGTTGCTTTAAATAAAGCACAGATACCATGAGAAAATTACTCCGTGAAGGCTAGTGCAAAACCAACATTAACGGAACAACTACTATAAACCACCAAGTTAAAACTTCTTCCTTCGAAGTGCGTGACCCATGCAGCACTGTTTATATATCTTACACAATTATCTCCATCATGTGGTAGAGAGAAAAAATGCAGATTAATGCCAAATTTAGGAAACGCTATTCATATAAAGGTATTTTACTTCTCTTACACACATGTATACACACGCATATACACATTCAGAATTTTGTGAGTATCTCACAAAACGGGGCATTGCTAAGCTTCCTCCTGTGACTGCTATTTGCAACTGTTTATGAAGAGCCCTATCTGCACCGCACACCACAGGCAGAAGCAGAAACAGCCTTGTCCTGCGAGGTGCTCACAGTCGCACGGGTAGTGCCCCAATGGGCGCCAGTGGAACAACGCTCAGGGGAACCGGGGGAAGCTTCAGCAGGCCAGGGTGAGCGGTCCCTCATACAGCAGCCGAAACGGCAAATGAGCACAGCTGGAGTTAAAGGACTGATCTTCACAGACTCCTTGAGCGTGTGTGCCCTGGTTGCCAAGAACGCCAATGGGATCCTGGGCTGCACTGAGAGGAGCGTGGCCAGCAGGTTGAAGGAGGTTCTCCTCACCCTCTACTCTGCCCTAGTGAGGCCCCATCTGGAGTGCTGTGTCCAGTTTTGGGCTCCCCAGTTCAGGCAAGATGAGGAACTACTGGAGAGGATGGTGAGGGGACTGGAGCATCTCCCCTACGAGGAGAGGTTGAGGGAACTGGGCTTGTTCAGCCTGAAGAAGAG
>Ga0181612_140526_pt1 | contig 17296 bp, 15 predicted proteins | sample HoacroProtozoa21_FD_119630 | JGI IMG/M metagenome (GOLD analysis project Ga0181612, IMG submission 119630) | Hoatzin crop microbial communities from Cojedes, Venezuel. Combined Assembly of Gp0051906, Gp0051904, Gp0051908
CCCCCGGGTCTTTTGTCCTCCCAGGGTCTTGTTGCCCTAAAACCGGGGTCCCCGGGCCCTGCCACAGTCGGTGGCTTTCTTCAGCGCTGTGGACGTCGACCAGTGCTTAAGGAAAGAGGTGACCATGAACTGCGAGACGCCATCCAATCCAACCGGGATGGAGAAGAAGTACGGCATCCCGCAAGGTGAGTAGGGTCCGTGCACGCTAACCCCCGAGGCCGCGCACGCGGCCGAAGCCGTTGCTCCCCGAAGGCTCCTCTGTTGGGCAGAGGCCCCTCGTGAGCCCCTTGCCAGCCGTCACCCTGCTGCCAGCCCCTCTGCACCCCTCTTCCCTTTCTCGATCTCCGAGTAGTTTGTGCTGCTGCTTCCAGAGATTTCTGACAGTGATGAGCTGGGCCTGGCTCCGTTATCCCCCCCCCACTGGCTTTGTGCCCCTCGGAGAGGAGCCCTCCTGTGCACTTTTATCACAGCCCAAGAGGGAATTGTTCCTTCTCTGAAATGAGGCGCCTCAAGAACCTTGTGTATTTTGCCCTCCAGACCTAAACTTTTCCAGCCTTTGGTGCTTTCTCCCCCCTTAGCCCAGCACAGCTCTGTTCAGAGCACTGCCTTGGCAGTGCTGTGTTCTCCACCAACAGTCCCCAGGCCTACAGTTGTCCCTGTGTGACCCTCTGACTGCTGCAGGCAAACATCTAGCTCTTGGCTGGGAGCTGCTTTAAACAGCTTCTACACGCTGTGCAGCAGTGTTTTCCCAGATAAGCAGAAGACCCTGCCCTCAGACTTGTTCTCTCAGTCGTTGGACACAGCAGATGCTCCGCCCTGAGGTAAACTTTATTAGGAGTCTGACAGGCAAAAGGTGCTTTTAGAAACAGGACTTGTGTGCTGTGGGCAAAGAAGGGCACTTTTGTGCTCACCAAGAACAAGGCAAATTAAACAAGTGCAGCGCCGCGGGGTCAGCACAAAACAGAACAGCAAAGCAGCAGCCCCGAGGAAGCCGTCGCCTCTCTGCTTCCCAGGAGCTGCACCCAGCGGCAAGCTTCAACGCCGAGGCAGAACAGCTCGTGTTTCCAGCTTCCTGCTGGTGCTGGTTCCTGCGTTCACACCACCACACAAAACAGAAGTTGGAATAAATTTAGGGCTTTTCGTGCTACATGCTCTGAACTAAAGCAAATCATGAGCGTCACTCTCATGTTACACAGTCTGAGTGTGCTGCAGAGTGCAGGGGACTGATTGTCCCATTGCCTTCCAGGAGAAGCATTGGATATCTATCAGCTAATTGAAATAACCAAAGGTTCGCTGGAGAAGAAATGACGACGCTAGAGTGCCAAGAATGACAGTTGTCCAGAGAGCGTGCCAGAGCTTGGCTGTCCTTTCAGAAGGAGATCTTTTGGCAGGGACTGATCCTGGTCACTCTGTTTTCTTTTTGCTGTAAGAAGAAGGGATGTTCCTGGGGAAGAAGACTTTGACAGCAGCGCATTCAAATAGCAGAGGCGCTTCTGAGGGCAGCAGCCAGCTGTAAAACCTGAGATGGTGGCCCACATTGCTGCTTGCACGCCCACGGGCCCAGAAGAGGAAGTCGTAAGTATTTGGCAAGAGAAACAACAAACCGTCATCTCTGTACGTGCAGTTCTCCAAGACCAAGGCGAGTCTGCCGCAGAACAGGCTCTGTGGGAGGAGGCAGCAGCGGCAACCCCAGCTTTATTTTTTTCGCCGTCTCTTCTTTTTGGGTTCCTGGTTCTCATCTGCCTGCTCTGCGGTGCTGCTCTGGAGAGGGGAGGGAGAGAGGAGCAGTACTGAGTGTGATTGTTTCTGTGTGATTAGTCTAAGGAATGTTTACCTAAAGGAAGAAACCTGATGTGCAGAACTCTTCCTCCCTAACAAAGTGACCTGAACATGGGACTTCTCTCACCCATGGAGACATTGCCCATGGACACTCCCCCTCCCCCCCAGTTCATGCCAGAAGATTATCAAGGGCACAGAACAGGGATGGTTTGTACTGGGTTTTGGCTTGTTGAAACACTCAGGAAGATACAGACAGAAGCATCAATAAAAACCTGGACAATCAGCAAAGTAAATTGTTTGGTTTTTTTATCTAGCTTAGGTTGCGCTACCTTCACCAGCACTATGTAGTAGAGGAGATGGGTCTGAGGAGAACAGCGCCTTGCAGAGTCCGCCCTGCCAGCTCTTTATCTACAAAAGTTAATTAACCTGGATGTAAAACGACTTTGCCCCATCCTGCAAAGGTCTGATCCTGGCCTGCCAGCAGGTCCTCAGAGGTAACGGTGACAGCCCTCTCTGCTTGCTGAGGCAAACAACAAGGCCTCAAGCGCAGTCTCATGTCCCTAAGACCAGAGATACAGATGGCTGGTGCGTGGAAATAAAGGTCCCTCAGGGCAGAGGGCCGGAGTGTAGGGGATGTTACCCAGACTAACTCTTCACTCCTTCGTATCAGCTTAGTATCAGAGTGAGAGCTAACCCAGGGAAGACACACTGTCCTAATTTCACTTATACCTGCACAGCTCACAAATACAGCTAGCCTCAAAAGAGGGGGAAACCTATCAGTAAAAGCAGCTGAATGAGTTCTGACCTGGTCGTTGTCTGGCTCATTTTCAGCATCCTCCGTGCTGTGTTCCTGCAAGGCGCTGTCTAGCATGGACGCGTTGATGCGGAAGTCCCGGGAGGTGCTTAGCTTCATGTATTGCATCAAGTTCACCTGCGGCAACCAAGGGGAAGCCAGGGGGAGAGGACATTATGCCATTAGCATCTTAGTTTAGTTTTCTACCCTGCGCAGTCCTTTGCACAGCACTGGGACCCAGTCCATTACAGTAATAATGCAGGACTGAAGCAAAAGGTAGGTGAAAAAGCACCTGCCCCCATGCAATCCAGTGGCCCATTTATGTTTTCCCAAAAGCCAAGTGATTACCAGTTACTCTCACATGATACCTCATCGTGGTACATTTCTCTCCTCCTGAACCAGACTGGGGGAGATGGGTGGGGAAAGCTGGCATTAAGTGTGCAGGTTTCTGCTCAGCCAGAAACCCCACGCGGTGCTGGGTCAGAGGCATTACCGCCCTTGACACCTGCGGGTATCGGTGTGACAGCAGTTCAGGAGTGTTGGGCCAGGATCTTGTGCAAAGGCTGAAAGAGGGGCAAGGTCCTTACACCTTCCTAATCTGAGCATTAATAGAGCCTTTAAAAGGTGGATCAGCAGCAGCCCTCCACCATGCCATTGATCCCACTGTTCCGCTGAGTTCAGGTCACAGAAGAGCTCTGCTTTACATTACCTTTGATTTCTTGGAGAGATGGATAAGGAACTTCTCATATTGCTCTATTGCAAATACCAGGTTGGGGATTGGCTTGGTCTCCCGAAGCACCTTGGCCTGGAACGCAGAAAGGAGCGTGATCGGTGAGATTTGGAAGTGAACAATGATGCTGTGGCATGACGTGAAGACCTCAACACTTCCAATTTAGTAAAGTGTCTTCAGTAGCCTTGCTCTATGCCAGTCCTGCCCCAGCAAGCCTTGCCAGCTTTGTTACTGGTTTTGACCCCCCTGACAGTTCTGCAGTGAGGCTCTCCCATGTACTATTTTGTACTCTGCCTGCAGTCAGAGCCCCGACATGCCCGACGGCCATCACAGCAAAAGCTCCGCTGCTCCAGCTCTGCGAAGGCATCACAAGCGTACGCCTTCCAGGCAATGAGCACATTGCTGTTTCACCACATTTTTGCCCCATTTATTTACCACCACTGATGTTTGTTCCCCATGGTGACAGAGTGGTAAAAGGCCATGCAGCATTTCAGCCCGTTTCCATACACTCAGGGAACAGCTAGGAATACTATGCTTGTGGCTTTTAAACGCTTAACATCAAGGAATGTCTAGGACAACTGACGAGACAGAGGAGATGCTGGCTGGGAGCACAAAGGACATAAAAGACCAGGAGCCTGCCAGCCTGTTCATTTGCTCCCAAACCAAATTGTCCAGTCATCATCAACAGCCTTACTTCAGTGGAATCCACTATTTATCTTTAGATGTACTGATAAGAAACACTTACACAGCGTGGAGTATTAGTTTCGATAAATTAGCCCATTTCTGTAATTTCATAGCTTACTCCAAATGATAAAATATCAGACAAGACAAGACTATCCAGGCTTGAACTTTGGTTCACATCTGTGAGCTTTTAGGCTGCATTTAGTGAAGGTGGCTTTTTGCTGGGGTTGGTTTTTTTTTTATTTGTTTGTTTGGGTTTTTTTAGACTTTTCTCTGAAGTTAAGGTAGATTAAATTTTATTTTTACTTAAAGGCCCAAATGACAATTTATCGTTGACAATCTACAAGAAGCCACCAGGTAACACAAGCCTTGAGGTTATACGATCCCAAGTTCAAATACAGCCCATGTTCTAATAGAGAGTGAGTCAATCTTACCATGACTGTGGAGATTGCAGCACCTTCACCCTCTTTCTTCTTCTTTTTCTTCTCCTCTGCAAAGCTTAAGCTCTCACTGTGGATGTTCTGAAGGAGGACCCCAAAAGATGTGGCATTAGAGGGTAAACAGGGAGGAAAGGGTAGGCAGGGAAGAAAGGCCAGCCAAGTAAGGCCTGAGAAGTCTTTGCTCTGGCCAGCTAACAGCATTACCAGCTAGATGACAGAAAGGTAGTGATACAAGAAGGACGGAACGGGGGGTAATCTCAAAAAAAGAAGGAAAGAAAAGCTAATTTCATAATTTGTACATTCAGAAATACATATGTGTGAGAAGTCCCCAGTAGCGGTAGCTCTGCACACCACTACGCCATGTCTGTGGTACAAATCCTGTGGTCCTCACTCACGCATCCAACTCCTCTCCAAGCAGTTAAATCCCATCTTCGGCACTGCAGTCTTTGGCACCCACATTACTTTACTCTGTGATGAGGGCAGTGTCATTGACCTGTATTTGCCATTGTGGCTAACAGCAGTATTAATCTCATTTAAAAAAACCCACGTGAACAGAGGGGAAAAAAACCCCCAAACAACTAAAAACCTGCTACCCAAAGACTCTTCCTTCCCTGCTCAAGCAGAAGTTGGCATGCTCAGTCCCAATGGTGATGAAATTTGACATTATTTTACATAGTAAAGCTTGAACTATAAGAAACTCCAGTCATGTCAAGATTAATAATCCCCAAAGGTGCCCATGTATCGCAGCTGATACACCACAGCATCAGATTGATTGTGATTCTGCCAGTTAATTTAGGCCTTACCTGTACATAAGTAATGAATGAGTAACACTGTGGGGTCAAATGGGAACCCGAGAGCTTCACCTGCAAAGAAGCGGAGAGGTTGGTGTCACTCCTGACTCAAGGCAATGAGCCATTTCCTCCAGTAATTCGCTCACACTCACCAGCTTTTCTAGCCTTCCTGGAATTGTATTTGAGGAGCTGCGGCAAGCTTGGATATACTGCAAGGAAAACACGAGAGAGTTTCTTCTAGGCACGCTGTTCCCATCCTGCAACCTGTACTTCCAGGCAGGGCGCAAAGCAGCTCATCCAATGGCACAGTAGGGAGGGCAGGATTTGCAAGAACGATCCTCCCCAGTGGCTTGCTGTATATCCCAAATGCCACGTCTGCATTCCAGAGCTGTGAGAGACCTCTGGGGTATTCACCACCTTGTCTCAAACTAGCTCCACTGCCCTGTTTTTGGGGCCCGGTTCCCCCAGGTCCGGTGCTTCAAGCCTTAGACGCGAATGAGTGGCAAAGGCGGGACTGCCGAGCGGTGCGAGAACACCGCTAGTGCCACTCATCGTGGTACACAGCTGTGTGCAGAGGAACCTACAAGATACACTGGAAAGAGCCACTCCAAGCCATGCACAGCCAAATTCAGCTGGAGAGAAACTTTCCTTTGTCTCTGCTGGTACAACTATCACTGCTAGAAAGGTCATGAAATTGAGGGTGTGAAAGCCAACAGAATAAGGACTCGACTCCTGGAAGACATCAACAGCCCAATCCTGAGCGTAGCTGCTGCCAGGGGTCACTGTGAGCTTGTTGTAGCAGATGGGGAAAAAGTTTTCAGATCCTAGCCAGCCCACTGTCAGCAGAGCAGCACTCACATGTTTGATGAGGGAGGTGAGAATTGTGTATGTCTTGCTGAGGCTTCTCAGCAGCGTGTCCACGCAGCTCCCTGCAGGGAGTGCTGTCTGTACCAGCTCATGATAAACTGTCAGTAGAGTTCCCAGCTGCAGAATTACACCTTTCTCCAGAGCCTGGGTTTGGTTTGACGCCTGAGATGAGTCTTCTAGAAGAAAGAGATGAATAGCTTGTGAATGTGTGTCTAATTAATCCAATTATGCAGGTGGGAGGCACAAAAGACCACCTTCGTGTCTGGTGCACAAAGCACCAGTGTGGCACAGAGAAAACAATCACTGGAGGGATTTTGTGACAACACTCTCTCTATCTTACATTGTTCATGTGGAACCAGCTCAAGGGAGAGTTTAACCTGCCCTCAGATGATGCTACCTCAAAATCTCAAAATGTCTTTTTGCTCTGTATCTTCATCTGTTTTTGACAAAGATTTAACAGTAAGAAATGGACCACTTTTATTACCTGATGTGTCTGATCCCAGACTGGCGAGTTTCTTGATAAGCCAATCCACCTCTTCAAGCACCTTATCCGCCTGACCCAGAACCAGCAGCTAAAACAGAAACACCAATAACAAAACAGGCTTTTGGAGGAGTATGGCACAACAGGAATCTACAAGCCACTGGGAGCTGAGTAGCCCTGGACACTACAGGTTGTTCCATACACACGGCTTTAACTCACACAGACAGTCGGGGCTGCAGTCTTGGCATTCACTATGGCGAAATGGCACCGACTCTCCACTTCTATGTCCTGGTCAGAGGACAGAAAACAAGTTCTGGTGAGTAAAACTGATGTCACATAATTTGCACCAGAGATGCACTCAACTCAGCCCTGACAGCACTAAGCGATGAAGAGTTAGGCTGCTTCTGCATCATACCTGATCTATGTCTCCCAGGCAAGCATGGATGTCTTGTGCAAGTTCACGCAGCAGACTGACAGGACTCCTGTACAGAACATGGAGACTGAAGAGCAGAGACAGCAAACCCTTGCAGCAAGCAATATCCTCTGGGGGAAAGGGAAAAGAAAACAACACATTACCAGGTGCAGAGCTCCCCTAGCTATTTAGGGATATTAGACATCCAGTGAGGGAAAGTCTCAGATTCGGTATGGGTTTAACAGTCTGCATTCCCAGAAACGATACGCAGTAGGTGAAAATCCTATCAAAATAGGGCCAGTACGAAAGCAGTTTACAACATGGGGCATCACATGTAACACTGCAAGGGGAAGTACGGCACCTGGAGCCCTCAGCTCATAGAAAAATGATGACCCGAAGCACTGAGGAACTGCAATACAAACTCTGGCAAGAGTAACATCTTTCTAGAATATAAATCCAGATTTGAGCAACACGTGTGCTAAATAACAAGGGAGATAAGTCAAGGAAGTGGCTTCTCTTTCTTCAGCAATGACAATATTTATAGAGATGGAGTTTCTTCTGTAATACTTGTGCTAATAACCACAATGTCATAGCAATCTGCCACAGAACGGGACCTGAATGTATCTGTAACAAAGAGGTAAAAACAGGACAGACAACAGCAGAGCATCTAAGGGTCTAATATTAGAGCTGACATGACATCTAAACATGCTCCCCAAAGCTTCCTTACCGAGAGCATTTTCTTTGCAAATTTTGACTGTCCAAGTCAGGAATTGAAGGAACTGTATAAAGGGAGAAAATATATTATGGCTTTGAAACAGAATTCAAAGTACAAAACTAATAATAAAAAAAACCCAAAACCAAAACAACAGCAAAGGGAGACTATCAGAGTCCCCTTCTGGCAGAAAGGCACCCAGCCATGCTCTGTGAAGTTCCACAAGGGACACTTCACCTACTAAAAAGTGAAAAGCTGAGATCCAGGACAGGGGCATGGCTATATATTCCCTTGGACAGAGTAACAGCCCCATTTTATTTAAGGTAAATGATGACTTCAGACTTCTGGCACACTTTGAGTGCAGTCCCTAGCTTATGAAAATGGGACACCTCTAGTCCACTTTAGAAAATGTCTCCTTGCACGGAAGGAATTAGGCACTTGGCCAGTTTGGACCAGTCGCAAGTCTGCTGGCCTTTTTTGGCTCTATTCCCGAATGGAAGCCATACCACATCCAGGCTTTGTTAGGAGTCACTGCTCAGGCGAACAAGTCATTCAGACTCCAGGTGCCCAAAGGCAGGATCAGAACATGCAGAAGTGGGGTGGGAAGATAACTTGTTCTTAACTGTCCTTGAAGGTGTTTGACAGGAATGTGCTTGATAACGTAACAAAACTGTCACCTTGACATGGTCTGGTCTGCAGGAGAAGGCAGAGCACTCTCAGGTGTCAGCCCAGTCTGATAATCTTCCTACACCTATGGCTACTACACACATCCCTGCTGCCCCATGAAGGTTGTGAAGTACCTGCTGAGAGGCTGGATCCAGGAGTTTGGACAACGTGGAGAGAACTGTGATAAGTGACTGCGTTTCCTTGGAGTTGAAGTCATCTTCAGCACTGCTGAACTGGTTCACCAGGGACCTCTGATGATGGGAAGGAAAGAGTGTGCATGCTTGTTGCAGTGCCATTTTAAGAAGCAAATAACCAGAAGCTGCAGCAGATAAAGGAGTCAGCGACAAGGAGAATGATGAAGAACATTGGAAGAGACTCTTCTAAAGAGCGAGTGCTGGTTTTTGTTATGAGTGCTTACACACAGGCCCACATATGATTCAGCATGACTTTTCCGATACTCAGGTCTAAGTTTATGCTGCACCGAAGGACCTTATAGCTCTGTAAATACACGTGCACTTCAGTCCAGCTCTGCACAGCGCCTTGGAGAAGATTTCCTTAGGGATCAGAAAGTTTTCTGAACTGCCAGTGAATCAGTGTTCCCAGTGGCTATCACATACTCAATCCTGTGGTCAAGTAACAGAGAGCTAGCAGCGTTTTCTGCCAGAATTACCCGTGCTTTGGAACACTTGCAGCACACAGTGGTACTTACCTGAAACTGTCGAATCTGGAAGGCAGCTTTCTCCGTGACATTAATATCCGTTTCTTCTGCGTCACCATCAGTAATATCTGGCAGAGACAGAGAGGTGTAGAAAAAAGCTAAATGCCAAGAGCAGAATACCGGATTTATTTCCAAAAGTGGGAAAGACTGCAACTGCTCACAGCTAGAGGAGGAACACAGACTGTAAAACCGTGGTGAGCACAAAAATGTGTTAAAGGCAAACTTCAAATAGACAAATGCTGTATCGGATCCCAACCTGATCCCCTCCAGCAGATCATCTGCTGTCAGACTGAGCGCTCTACAAAAGCAGGTAAAGATCTCTCTGGAACTTACCTCTGGCATGAAAATCAATGCTCCTAAGCCCAACTTGTTACTGAGAGACAAGGACCAGACCCCTCTCTCTACTTATGGATAAAGGGCACTGGGTCCCTAACTGCCCATACATGGCTCTGGAAATCAGAGCAGAATTGTACCATGTGCCTACCCAGGGCTTGTAGAAACTGGGGTATCCTGGCAGCGTACAGCTGCTGCACCGTGTTGAAGATCCGCAGCAAACCTTCCAAGCACAGAAGTGAAATGCTTTTTCCCTTCTTCTTCCCTGACTCTTCAACAACAGTGGGAATTGAAGTGTACCTCCACAGCAGAACCCTAGGAGATGGGAGACAAGTTAACATCACACGTTCCAGTAAAGCTGGCTGCACAGTGCAAGAACTAGAACAGAGCAGAGCACACATTCTACTCTTAGGATCATATATTTAATATAACTAAATTGGAAGGTCTTTTTCCAATAGAAAAGTGGAGGGAGAAGAGATCCATTTTTAAGAAGATTTTGTTTCAATATCAGCAAAACAGCTACTGCATTCTTCCTGCACAGCTAAATAATTTAATTCTTTCCAGATGCCAAGGGACCTTCCAGTCACATTTCAAGTCCATCTTTACACGCTTCTTTCTTCCACCTGGCTTTTCTTCTGTTTCAGACTACCCAAACATTGACCACTGTGTGTCAAATCTGTCAGTGACAGAAAGAGCTTGTCTCTTGGCAGTTTGAATCTGTGAAATGTCAGATATCTCTATAGGGCTCTATATAAGTAAAATCAGAAAGGTAAAGGCAGGCAAAGCAAAGTGAAAAGCTTTGAAGAAAGCAAAATTGTTTGGCCCGAAGGAGACTTTTCTATTTGTAGGCAAACATCTTTTTCCTGCTCCCCTAAACTCACTTCTTCCCTTTTTTGTTTCCTCTCCTTTCTTCTCATTAGTTCTGTCGCCTGCACAGATGATCTTATTCTATTTCAATGTCCAATCACGCAAAACATGTAGCTCACACGTAGTCCTAATGACTGCAACAAAAATAGCCTCTATTATTTGGGGCGAGACACAAAACGGGCATTATTCATGGCAGGGGTAATTTGCATTTTGTGCTCTCTGCTGACTGGGATCTGAAAAGACCCCATGCAGATATGACCTAGATCCCAAAAGACATTTAGATGCTTGACATTCTTGGGTTTCCAAAGGATTAGGTGCATGAATGTCTTCAAGCGTCTTGCAAAACTCCCAAACAAATGTTTTTTAAAGCTTGGGTCCCTCTTACATCTACTTTATATCGTAGCTAGAAGTGAATTTTAAGTTCATTGCATCCCAGGGGCCTCAAGTATGCAGTCTGTAACCATCCTACCTCCTCTGTGACAGTAAGTGATGAGCCAAAAGTCACAAAGAGGCTGAAAATGAGTTTGATGGCATTTGGTTCTTCCAGGCCAAGTTCCGTTATTAGAGCTGTATCACTCACTCTGGCACAGAAACTGTAGTGCCTCCTCTTCATTTCTCGGGAGCAAAGAAAGGCAATGATCCCAACTCAGTAATAATAGCTGTTTGAAACAGTTATGGGCTGCGTTCTTCTTTCAAAAACCTACCTGAGAATCAAAAATCCCCCAAAAGCATTGATGCTTTTTAGGGCTGATGCCTTCACGTGTTCCAGTGACTCACCGTGTGATTTTGCACAGGTTCTGAAACATCTTTTCAGGATTTTGCCCATCTGGCCCATCAGTTTGTCCTGTCTCCTCCAGCTGCTGCACCTTCTGCAGAGCTACACTGACAGCATAGCGTAGGAACTCTGTGCTGGAGCGCAGAACTGCTAGGCTCTCCTCGTGGCTTTGGGCATTGTCCCTGAAGAATCAAAAGCACTGTCAGAGAATTGAGGATGCACTGAAAAAGCACAGGGATGGCCTATGAGATTCAAAATCTAAATATGCATTTACAAATCACTGGCTGAATTCAGGATGGGAAAGACCTTTTGTTTTGGTAGCTTGTAGTGAACATGTGGTGGACAGAGTTCCACCAGCCTCTCCAAATACACTAGCAGACATGATTTGAATTGAGGCCTGGCTCTGTTCCACAGAGGACTGGAGCTCAAACACTGGAGTTTGTGGTCTGGGGAATGGCCCAGGACTGGGAAAGCATAGACTCTCCGAGGTCTTACAAGTCATAAACAAGGTCCAGAAAAGCTGGCTTGTCAATGCCAGGAGTTGCATAGCTATGGTTCCTGCCTGGACTATGATGTTCTCTAGACAAGTGCTGTTACCACGCATGCTTTGTACAGCAATGAAAATGCCTGTACTGTGTATGCAGTGCACAAGACAGCCAGCATGCAGACACCACAAAAGCACCTTGTGAATAGGCCTTAAAGCTACTCCAGATGTGACGGCTTCTCACCTGAACAGAGCTGTGAGCAGAGTAGAAACAAAACCCATGGACAGGAAGCTTCGTGCAGTTTTGTTGCCCAAGGCAAATTTGTTCTTTCCAGCTTTCTCTTTCAGGATTTCAGAGAGTTTGTTGTAACATGTAAACAAGCCTAGGACGTCCTCAAACTTGTTCTTACTGCAGTAAAGTAGTAGAAAGCACTAATGGAGAATATCCAGTCGTATAGTTTCCCATTTGAAGCTTCAGTTGCCAAATTACACAATGACACTTTCTAAATGACAAAACCATGACATATGACACCTCCCCGCCTCCCTAACAGCGTATACGTCATCCATTCCTCCTTGACCCGCTCTTCTACAAAATGTCACATCCCATCTCCCACAGCACATGACATTCAAAAGGAAGACACTCCCCAAGGTTCTGTGAATGTCTGTGCCACAAGGCACTCACACTCAGAAAACGTCATTCCGGTTCTGGGTTGGCACTATTACCCTGTGCTGGCAATGAGTCTGTGTCCTGTACTCTGAAGAGCTAGGCATAGTATAGCACAGCTAGTGCTGGAGTAAGATTTGATGTTTTACCTGAAATTCCCTGTGTTGAAATTGTACTCAATCAGGACCTCACAAATTCCCATCACCTGGATGGCATAGATGTTATTCTTTACACCAACACCAGAAGACGGAGAGAAATCTGCTGACTTATCCTGAGAGGTAAAGGAAACAAGTGAAAAATCTTTTCAAAACCTGTCAAGAACTCTGCGTCTTCTTCCACTGAGTCAAACCAAAAATCTGATTTACCAGTTCAAAGTCTTCCAACTCGCTCTTGATCATTCGTCGTGTGACAGATTCTAGCATCTCTTCAAAGTTTTGTTGAAATCCCACATCCTCCTCCTCCTCGTCGTCATCTTCAGCTCCTTGGCATAGATGCACAGTGCTCTTATACCAGGCAAGACAGTGCTGGATACAGCAGAGCAGATGGGCCTGAAGGAAGCAGCCACACAGTCACAGTCAGCCTTCTAGGTGGAGGTCACTGGCAAAGTGGACACAGGCCAGACTATTACAGTTGGATGCAGAGAGCCACAGCTGCCTTCAGATATTCACGTGAGTCTCGGGAATATTCCTCATTCCTGGAATGAGGTGATCTGTAATCCTACACACAGCTACCCAGTTCTAGCTTCAGACAACATTGTCTGCGTGAGATTGCCTACAGGGGATGTAAAGACATAACTCCCACTGCTCCCTCAACCCAGCCACCTCAACTGCTGAAGGAGATGGGAAGGGAACTTCCAAAACAGCTCTCACTCCAGCTCAAGTGCCTGCTCCCTTCCTGGGTGTGCTACTGCAGCACAGCATGGAAGCTTCCTTGGGGGAAAACAGGGTGATTAATTTGAATTTGTTCCCTCAGAAATCCAGTGAATAGTTGAGGTCTCATCTCCAACAATATCAAAGGAGAAAAATCAAAGGGCACATTCCTCCCCCTGCTACACACGCTGCACGACAATGTTATGCAGAATTAAGTTGAAGAAGGAAAAAAAAACCCAGAGTGAGCTCAACAGAAGATAACAGAACTACACTGTTCCTAGAGCATTTTTCACACAGGTTCCCCAAACCACTTTGCTAACAGAGCTCTGATAGATAGCCTGAGGCAGGGGTGAGATGCCCAGCTCTATTGTCATTAAAAGAATTGCTCCAGGCTAGAAGAGGCTGAAGAAACACAAGGTATTCAGCTCACGTAGCAGCACAATGCTACGGAACAGATGAGCCTGCAGGTGTGGCCAACCAGTATAGCTCTTACCAGTGGTTCCTGCAGAAAGATTTGATCTCCTTGAGCCATAATACATCCTTCAAGTTTCAGTGGAGGCAGGAGGTCTGGCTGGGGCAAGTAATATTGCTTTATCTGTCACAGAAAACAAGAAATAAAAATAACCAGTTACTTGGTAACTGAGCCTCTTAGGTTGTCTCAATACAGAATACGATAATCTTTGTACTCCATTCTACAGAGCGAAAACTGGCATTATGATAATGGGACTGTGCATGTACCTGAGCCACGTCATCTGCTCCATTAGCAATTAAAATCCCCTCTTGAGTTGCTCATGTACCTCTCAGCCAGGACACATCACTGCCGTAGAACAAGTTTATCTAACCACTTGCTGCTGTGTTGCCTCAACACGCAACATCACTTGCAGTTCATCTGCAGTGCTGTCCACTGCAGAAGTAACTGCTCCTGTCACCTGTCACCCGTACTGAATGCTTGGCCCTGTCACGGCATTCAGCTTCCTGGCCTAAGGGTGCAGACAGCTACGGAGGCTACACTTGGCACTAAAACAAGTCCATAAGAGACCATGCTTGCACCAATTCCTGGCCGTCTGGCACACCAATGGAAGGAGATATGATCTCAGTGTTGATAGAGGATCAGAACCAAACAGGTAAAGTTATAAAATTTTATACATTTAGACCAAGTTCACATTAAGCGCCCTCTGCTTTGTTTCCAAAAGCTGCCTTGGCTCTGTTCATGTTCCCTTCTCAGACCCTATGCTGTCATGGGAAAGCTGGAATTAGTCAGCACGAACTCTACAGATGATTAAAGGGAAGAAAATTACTTGTTTCAAAGAAAGCACAGCCTGTCCAATGGATTGAGGAAATGCGATTGTCTTGTTGCCACGAGCAACACTGTTGGGGGATGAGTTAATCCTCCCAGATCCTACATGGACTTGGGCATTCTCCCGATGGGAGGACAGCAATAACAATTACTGTGTCAGCACACATCCTTGGGGAAGCATGGGAGGGTAACTGCTGTGCACTGCTGAGGAACAGGGAGCACACAAAGCACTTCTCTGGGCATCACACTTCTCACAGCATCTTGGAACTGAAGGATTGGAAAGGGCTCCAAGAGATCCTTTCCCTCCCACCCCGTGACAGGATATGAACAAGCCTCCAGACGTTTACCTAGCCTGCTCTCTCAAGATAGCAGGGATTTGGACACCTCCTTAGAGAAGTGTGGCAGCACTTAAATGTTTCCAGTGTAAGGGAGAACTATTTTCCCAATATTTAACCGGAATTGCTTGCTATACTGGTTGCAGCGCAGAATTCTCAGAGTCTCTGCAGCCATGCCACAGAGCAGTACTTTACCTGGGACAAGAGCGTTTCCATTACAGAGCTGGCCAGCTGGGAGTTCCTCCGAAGGACATCATAAAAACCCTGAAGACAGGAAGGAAGGACAAGTTGGCTTCCACGACAAAGAAAGTGAACCATATGTGTAAGAACTGGGCCTCATAAGACAGCAATGACTCTTTGGCACAGCAAGGAACCATGAGGAAGTAACAAAGTCCTCAGTGTAAAATCCCATACCTGGCAAAGCAAAGGCACCACAGAAAGAAGGTATGAATCAGAAAAGAGTATGAGTTTCCTCACAGGGGCCCTCTCACAACCTGTATCTCCCTAGCAGCGGTGGCATCAAGCCCAGAGTGACTTTCACTGCTATTTAACACTAGCACTAGATCCAACTTCAAACTGTGAAATCCTGCTTCAAAGGCAAAACAAGCCAGTGGGGAAATGGCAGGAAAAATGGCAAAAAATCCTAGAGACTGAGAAAACCCAGTGGATTGATAAAGCAAGCACAAGTCTTATAGCAACAGTGACGAACACACCCGAAACTTGCAGCTCACCAAAGGTCAGTCTAACCAAGTCAAGAAGGAAACAAAATCTCTCTGACCTGAACAGGTTTTTATTCCTCAAGGCGGTACCTAAGATACACACCCCAAAAATGGCTCTTAATATTAGGCCATTTGTCACAGGAAATCTAAAGGACAGACAAGCCTTTCTAGAAACTTGCAAAAGGAAGAGGAGAAAAGACAGACCCCGATGCAGTCTCTAAGGAAGTTTCCCCATAATCTCCAGTCAGGGTTTTCTCTGGAGCCCATCATTAACTCCCAGCAACTCTGCTTCTGTCCAATGCCTGTTATAACACTCCTCCTCACTGGGCATCAAACATGCTTCCCATTTCTTAGGCCACATCGCACGGAGAGAGACACTGAGGCATTTTTGCTCTTAAGCAATGCATGATATGAGGAAGATACATCAGTATGTCTTTGGGCTTCTAATGGTCCAAAATAAAAAGAAGCAGAAAGATTGAAAAAAAGAAAAAAATAGTCCTTGGTACATGCGTCCCATGAAGAACATAACTGAGATGACAGGTTGTTTTCTACAATAACGTGATCATTATTTACCTGGGGCTACAGCAGAACCAGACTACAGAATAGCTAGTGGCTGTTTAAAAGAAGATTGAAGAAACCGTGTTTACCTCATATAACATGAGTCGAACATCCGCTTGCTGGCTCAAACATCGCCTCAGGCTGCCCAGGATTTCAAGGCAGAAGGCCTCATTAGCTGCAGAATTATAGCAGGCATGAACATCTGCCTGGACCTGAGAGGGAATATTAGTCACGTTATGCTGGTTACAACTCTCAAATTTATCACAACACAGAAGCAAGGTGATAAGGGGCCTGGCCCCTTAACAATCACTGAAACAGTCCGTAGTGTGCTGCCAGCCTCTTTATCATCATCATGGAGCAGTGTGAATGCTCCCCAGAATACTGGTGCTGTAAAAGAGAATGACTCTGAGAAGCAATGTCCCTAGGCCAGCTTCTCTTTGCACATTGCATTTCCCAAAGCTTTCCTTCCAGGACTAATCCTTCCTGAAATTATATTTCCATTTTGGGGAAACACTCCACTCTTGAGTTGTTTCAAACAGTGCATATTAGACACAAGACTGTCTCATGTGTCCACACCAGGGACTGCAGAACAGCACTTACCTGAGTGGCACCAATGGCCTGGCTGCACTGGGAAGAGGACAAGCTGCCCAGAACCTTAAAATTTCTTAACAGAAGCAAAAAGCCAGCAACCGCAGCTTTACGAGCATCGAGCTGCCTGTGAATCAGGGGGAGAAAAGAGAAGCATAAGGAAAAATGGAAGCAAGAAGCTCAGAAGTAAACACAAGATCAACTCAGCAATGAAAAAGGGCCCACAAATACAGAACGACTGGGCCCAGTGGGACTGTATTCCCCAAGAGGGCAGCACAGTCCCAAGTAGTGAAGAGCCTGGCAGTTTGCTGGGAACTCCTTTGCTCTGCACTCTCACAACATTCAATTTCCTTTCTGTCCTTGCAATGCTCATGCTGAGAGAAAGCCCCAAGCCAAGACCCAAACAGTAAATGTCCCCTGAAAACTGGAATGGGAGAGTCTCAGAGAGCTCTTCTCAGAGCTGGAAAAAAGCTGGTGTTTTGCTTTGCTCACCGAAACCACGGGTCTTTCCCAAGATCGAGTCCCTTGCCTGGAACAATAATCCTAATTATGAAATCTGTATTCATAACCAGGCAGCAACTGCCCAACAAAATCCAGTCTACAATCACAGTGTTATGAAGGTTGCAGGATGGTTTGTTCAAAGCATTACCAAGACAACAAGCCCACTTCTCTACCACCTTGTAAGGGATCGATCAGAGGGAAGGTGGCAGCTCAGCATTCTGATCAGTGGTTCCTTC
>Ga0181612_132786_pt1 | contig 17295 bp, 10 predicted proteins | sample HoacroProtozoa21_FD_119630 | JGI IMG/M metagenome (GOLD analysis project Ga0181612, IMG submission 119630) | Hoatzin crop microbial communities from Cojedes, Venezuel. Combined Assembly of Gp0051906, Gp0051904, Gp0051908
CACTCTTCACTCTGATATAAGGTCTGCGTGAGGCCCCCTGTTTATTTGGCGATGATGACCTCGATGCCCAGTGCATCGAGGCGGGCAGCGTCCTTGGGAGGGATGGCGGCGTCGGTGATGATGATATCCACGGCATCGATGTCGGCAATCTTAGCGAAGCCGCGGCGGCCAAATTTGCTGCTATCGGCCAGCACAATCGTCTTTTGCGCCGAAGCCATCATCTTCTGGTTCAGCGCAGCCTCGCGCATGTCGGTCGTGGTGATGCCATAGTCGATGTCGATGCCGTCGACGCCCAGATATAACTTGCTGAACGAACAGTCCTTGAGAATCATCTCGCTGTACTCGCCAATCACCGACAGACTGCTGTGGCGCAGCATGCCGCCCAACTGCACCACCTCGATGCTCTCGTTCTGCGCCAATATCTGCGAGACGGGGAGCGATGCCGACACAGCCGTCAACTTGTGCAGCGGCACGATGGCGCGCGCCAGCGCGTGCACCGTGGTTCCCGAGGCGATTACGATGCTATCGTCACGGGTAATCAAGCGCGCTGCCTCGCGGCCTATCGCGCGCTTCTCGTCGGTGGCGAGTTTCTCTTTCTCGTTCACCGACCGGTTGTTGATGTAGGGATTGATGAGCACTGCCTTGCCGTGGCTGCGATACAAGCGGTCCTTCTTCTCGAGCTCGGTCAAGTCCTTGCGTATCGTCACCGACGACACGTTCAAGTGCTCCACCAGGTCGCTCACTTGCACCGAGCCGTGCTTGAGCAAGGCTTCCATTATCCTTTCATGACGTTCCTCTTTGTTCATAGCAAACGCAATCTATTGGGTTTCGTTTCGATGCCACAAAGGTAAATGCAATATCTCAAACCACCAAATTTAAAGCCAAAAAAATTTCGCAGGAACGTTTTTACGAAATCCAAAAACCGTAGTTTGCTTTCGTTTCAACTTTCATTTTCACCATGTAACGAAACCCAAGCAAAATCATTCCGAAACCGCGCGAAAAAATTTATCAAAAAAATTAACTTTTTTCTCGCTGTAAATCAATTAGATACATTAATTAAGTAATCAAATCATTAAAAAAGTTAATAAAAAATTTTGTTATAATCGAAATCGTTTATATCTTTGCCCCGTGATTCATGTTTCGCAGGTAAGGACACACACGACATGTTAACTGCCATCGTGACGGAATCATCAAGAGAAACTAAGTGAGAAACTGAAAACCTTTTCAACGTGCAAAACAACGACATTTACCGCAAGGAATATGACGTGATTATCATCGGCGGAGGCATCACCGGTGCCGGAACTGCCCGTGACTGCGCCATGCGTGGCCTGTCGACCCTGCTCATCGAGCGCAACGACTATTGCGCTGGGGCCACGGGGCGTAACCACGGCCTGTTGCACAGTGGCGCGCGCTATGCCGTGACCGACGGCGAGAGCGCCCGCGAGTGCATCGGCGAGAACATGATTTTGCGTCGCATCGCCCGCCACTGCGTCGACGAGACCGATGGCCTCTTCATCACCCTCCCCGAGGACGACCTCGCCTACCAGGCTACCTTTGTCGAGGCTTGCAAGGCTGCTGGAATCCGTGCCGACATCATCGACCCGGCCGAGGCACGCCGCATCGAGCCCGCCGTCAATCCCTCACTCATCGGTGCCGTCCGCATCCCCGATGCCAGTATTGACCCCTTCCGCCTGACCATGGCCAACCTAGTCGATGCACGCTTGCATGGCGCTCAGTTGCTCAACTACCACAAGGTGGAGCGACTGCTCATCGAGCAAAACCGCGTCGTGGGTGTCGTCCTCACCAACAAACGAACACATGAGAGTAATATAGAGGTTCGCGCGCGCGTAATCATCAACGCTGCCGGCATCTGGGGACAAGAGATTGCCCAAATGGCGGGCGTGAAGGTGAGCCTGTTCCCCTCGCGCGGCGCACTCCTCATCTTCGGCCACCGCGTCAACCAGATGGTCATCAATCGCTGCCGCAAGCCGGCTAATGCCGACATTCTGGTTCCCGACGACACCGTGTGCGTCATCGGCACCACCAGCGACCGCGTGCCCATGGACACCGTCGACGACATGCGCGTGACCGCTCAAGAGGTCGACGTCCTCCTCACCGAGGGCGCTAAACTCGCCCCCTCCCTGGCCACCACACGCGTCCTGCGCGCCTACGCTGGCGTTCGCCCGCTCGTGGCCAGCGACAACGACCCCACCGGCCGCAGCATCAGCCGCGGCATCGTCTGCCTCGACCACGCCACGCGCGACGGCCTCGAGGGTTTCCTCACCATCACCGGTGGCAAGATGATGACCTATCGCCTGATGGCGCAAGAAGTCACCGACGCCGCCTGCAAGAAACTGGGCGTCACCGCCACCTGCGCTACCGCCACCACGCCGCTGCCTGGTAGCGAAACCACCGCCAGCGAAGCCACGACCGACAAGACCTACTCGTTTGGCCAACGCGCCAGCGAGGGCCGCCACGGCACGCTCACGAGCCACATCTCGCACAACGACAGCATCGACGACTCGCTCGTGTGCGAGTGCGAGGGCGTTACCGTGGGCGAAATCAAGTATGCCGTCGAGCAACTGCACGTCCACAACCTCGTCAACCTGCGCCAGCGCACGCGCTTGGGCATGGGAACCTGCCAGGGTAACCTGTGCGCATGCCGTGCTGCCAACCTCATGGGACGCCTCAACGGCGACGTGCCCCAAGCACGCCAGCACCTGGCACAACTCCTCGACGAGCGCTGGAAAGGCATGCGTCCCGTTGCCTGGGGCGACACCCTGCGCGAGGGACACCTCATCGCCACCATCTACAACGGCTTGTGCGGCTTGAACCGCGCCATCGCTGCCGACGCCACCACAACCACGACTCAAACTCAAGCAGAATGAAACGAGATACCATAATCATCGGTGGCGGCCTCAGCGGCCTCACCTGCGGCATCGCACTGGCACGCGCCGGCAAGCGTGTTGCCATCGTGGGAACGGGACAAAGCACGCTGCACTTCGGCGGCGGCTCTTTAGGCCTGCTGGGCATGGTCGATGGTAAACCCGTCGAGCGACCCCTCGAGGCCATGACCTCGCTCCCCGCCGCACACCCCTATAGCAAAATAGGTCACGCCAGCATCGCTGCCCTCGCCACCGAGGCTGCATCGTTGCTCACCAGCGCCGGCATCCCCGTCACGGGCGACGCCCAGCGCAACCACTATCGCCTGTCGCCCATCGGCGTGGCGATGGAGGCGTGGCTCACCCTGCCCGGTTACTTCACCGTCGACAACCTCGATGAGCTGAAGGGCAAGCAAGTCGCTGTCGCCAACATCATCGGCTTCAACGACCTCCCCTCGGCCATGCTTTGCGACGGACTGCGCCAACTGGGCTGCACCGTCAACGAGCACGCCATCACCACCCCGCAACTCATGGAGTGGCGACGCACGCCCAGCGAGATGCGCGCAACCAACGTCAGCCGCCTCCTCGCTCACGACGACGTGCTCAACGCCATCGCTGCCGAGCTCACTCGCTGCGCCCGCGATGCCCAACTCGTGCTCATCCCCGCTGTGGTCGACATGCTCGACAGCGACGCCCTTGAGCGCCTGATGGCAGCTGTTGGACACCCCGTTCGCCTCGTGGCAACGCTGCCCCCATCGCTGGGTGGCGCACGCATCCAGGAGCACCTCGTCAGCGCATTCACCGCCGCCGGTGGTACCTATCTGCTGGGCGACACCGTCACCGGTGCAACCGGTAAGGAAGGCCACATCGACGCCCTGCACACCGCCAACTTGGGCGAAAACGCACTCACCGCCACCAATTACGTCCTTGCCACCGGCTCGTTCCTGAGTCGCGGCTTGGTTGCCAACTACCACGGCATCAGCGAGCCCATCTTCGGCCTCGACACCGACGCGCCCGCCGACCGCGAGCAATGGACGCAATTTGGCATCCTCGAGCCGCAGCAAGCACTCACCTACGGCGTCCTCACCGACGACCAGTTCCGCGGCATCGCTGGCGGCAAGACCATCGACAACCTGCGCGTCATCGGTTCCATCCTCAGCGACCACGACACCCTGGGCATGGGTGACGGTGGCGGCGTCGACATGCTCACCGCCCTGCACGTGGCACACGCACTTCTCAACTAATCGCTTCAACCACTTCACGCAATATGGACCAACCAATGCAATCAACCAACGTGAGCGCCTGCAACTTTGAGCAGTGTACCAAGTGCACCATCTGCACCGAGTACTGCCCCGTTGCAGCCGTCACTCCGCTCTATCCCGGTCCCAAGCAAGCAGGACCCGACATGGAGCGATACCGCCTGAAAGACCCAGCATTTTTCGAGAAATCGCTCAAGCTGTGCCTCAACTGCAAGCGCTGCGAGGTCGCTTGCCCCAGCGGCGTGCGCATCGCCGACCTCATCCAGCAAGCACGCATGCAGCACGGCGGACGCGCCAGCCTGCGCGACACCATGCTCGCCAACACCGACTTCGTGGGCTCCATGGCTACCATCATGGCGCCCGTGGTCAACTTCACCCTGGGCCTTAAGCCCGTCAAGGCGGTGATGCACGGCGTGATGGCCATCGACAAGCACCGCACTTTCCCAGCCTACAGCGGCACGCGCTTCACCACCTGGTTTAACCGCCACGCAGCTGCCAAGCAAGATGCATTTGCCAACCACGTGAGCTACTTCCACGGCTGCTATGTCAACTACAACTTCCCCAAGCTGGGTCAAGACCTCGTGAAGCTGCTCAACGCCATCGGTTACGGCGTTCACCTGCTCGAGAAGGAGCAATGCTGCGGCGTGGCACTCATTGCCAACGGCCTCTACAAGCAAGCACGCCGCCAAGCACAAGTCAACGTCAACTCGCTCAACCGCTCGGTGGCTGCCGGACGCACCGTCCTCACCACCAGCTCGAGCTGCACCTTCAACATGCGCGACGAGTATGGCCACGTGCTCGACCTCGACACCATGGGTTATCGCGACAGCTTGATGCTCGCCACCCGTTTCATCTACAATCTCATCAACGAGGGTCGCGTGCGCCTCGCTTTCAAGAGCGACTACACACTGCGTGCTGCCTATCACACCGCTTGCCACCAGCAGCGCATGGGATGGGCCATCTACAGTATCGAATTACTACGCATGATTCCCGGTCTCGACCTCGTCGAGCTCCCACAACAGTGCTGCGGCATCGCTGGCACCTACGGTTTCAAGAAAGAGAACTACGAGCGTTCACAAGCCATCGGCGCACCCCTGTTCAAGTCGATTGCCGATGCACACGTTGACGCCGTTACCACCGACTGCGAAACCTGTAAGTGGCAAATCGAGATGTCGACAGGCCTGCCCGTTCACAACCCTATTTCTATACTTGCCGACGCACTCGATGTCGAGGCCACACAGCGCCTTAACAAACCTATTCCTATACTTGCCGACGCACTCGATGTCGAGGCCACACAGCGCCTTAACAACGTAACAAACCAATAATATTAACCATAAATTCACCTTATTATGTCAAACTTTTTAGCTCCCCCGGCATATAAGCCCGAACAGACAGGTCCCGAGGCCGACGCGCGTTACAAGAAACTGCGCTGGCAGGTCTTCCTGGGTATCTTCATCGGATATGCTGGTTTCTACATCGTTCGCAAGAACTTCTCGATGGCCATCCCCATGTTGGCTCCCTTCGGCTTCGAGAAAGGCGAGCTGGGTGTCGTTCTGTCGATGAACGCCATCGCTTACGGCTTCTCTAAATTCCTCATGGCGAGCATCAGCGACCGTAGTGACGCACGCAAGTTCTTACCTCTGGGTCTGGTGTGCGCTGCTATCTCGATGCTCTTCATGATTGTGCCCATCCAGTTCCTGGGTGCCGAGCACAAGAGCTGGGCCATCATCCTCATGGCTGCCCTCAACTTCCTGGTGGGCTGGTTCAATGGTATGGGTTGGCCTCCGTGCGGACGCGTCATGACGCACTGGTTCTCCATCAAGGAGCGCGGCACGTGGATGTCGTTCTGGAACTGCGCTCACAACGTGGGCGGCGCACTCGTTGGCCCCATGGCGGTTTACGGCGCTATGTGGTTCGGCTCGTGGTTCTACGGTGCTAAGACCGACTACTACTTCCTCATCGGTACCTTCGCATTCCCCGCTGCTGTGGCTATCCTCATCGCCATCATTGCTTACTGCATGATTCGCGACACGCCTCAATCGTGCGGATTGAGCTCGGTCGAGAAGTGGCGTGGCGACTATGCCAAGACCTACGACGCCAAGAGCGAAGAGGTCCTCTCGACCAAGGAAATCTTCAAGATTGTCCTCTCTAACAAGTTCTTGTGGTACATCGCCCTGGCTAACGCCTTCATCTACATGGTGCGTTACGGTTGCCTCGACTGGGCTCCCACCATCCTCACCGAGAAGGGCATCGACATCAAGAGCGCCGGTTGGGCTTATTTTGCTTACGAGATTGCTGCCATCCCCGGCACCATCATCTGCGGCTGGCTCAGCGACCACGTCTTCCACGGACGTCGCGCACTGCCCACCATCCTCTTTATGCTCCTCGTGGCTGTAGCCATCTTCATCTACTGGCAATTTAGCGACAACCTCAACGTCGTTATCGGTTGCCTCATCGCCATTGGCTTCCTCATCTACGGTCCCGTGATGCTCGTCGGCGTTCAAGCCCTCGACCTCGCTCCCAAAAATGCCGCTGGCACCGCTGCTGGTCTCACCGGCTTCATGGGCTACGTTCTGGGTACCGCTATCCTCGCTAACATCGTCATCGGTTACGTTGCCGAGAACATGGGCTGGGACGGCACCTTCATCCTCCTCATCATCGCATGCTTCATCGCCATCGCATTCATGGCTCTCACCTATCGCGAGGAGCAATACCTGGTGAAGAAAGAAAAAGAGCAAGCTTAATTCACGATAACAAATAGACTTACTAATCATTAATACACAAGTTTTTATTATGTTTAAAAAAGTACTTTGCATAGGTCTGATGGGCGCAGCAATGCTCTCGACCTTGAACTCTTGCAAGGATGAACAACAGTTCACCAACGAGAACACCGATGCACGGCGTATCGAAGTGGCGACCATCAGCGACGCCATGGCTAAGGTACGCGACTACGTTCCCCTGTATGCTGTAATGGCTCACCGCGGCTCCATCTTCTGGACACCCGAGGAGACCGAGGCTTCTTGGCGCTGGGCACGCGAAATGGGTGCCGACTACCTCGAGAGTGACCTCCAGGCCACCAAGGACGGCGTCGTCCTCGCTAACCACGACGAAAACCTCAAGCGTACTACCAACATCCAGAGCGTCTTCAGTGACTACGTTCCCACCTCGCGTAAGGACTTCTATCGCAGCTTCCGCAACGCCGACGGTACGCAACACTTCACCGAGGCCGACATCGAGGCTCAATATCAGCGCGACGTTAACGACTTCCGTACGTTCTACACCCTCTCTTACTACTATGCCGAGCTCCTCATGCTCGACGCTGGTAGCTGGTTCAACGAGGACAGCCCCGAAGAGGCTCGCAGCAGCTACAAGGCAAGTCACAACGGCTACATCGACGAGAACCTCAACGTGGTTTACAGCGACGGCCTCTACGTGAGCGCTCTGCAAGACCAAATCGCCTTTGCTAAGGGTAAAAAACTCAAACGTAACGCCAACGGCGAGCGCGTCCTCACCTATAAGATTAAGGACAAATATGCCAACATGACCCTCGAGCAAATCTACAACAGCGAGAAGACCACCACCGTTACTGGCACCAGCGACACCTATAGCTACGCTGCCAAGTACATGGACTTCATCGAGTACGACTTCGACAACGCTTACGTTGACGACGAGCAAGACACCGGCAACCGTCCCGGCATCTACATCGAGTTCAAGGAAAGCTGGCTCAACCCCAAGGACATGGAAGCCCGTGTTTACAACATCCTCGCCGAGGAAGGCTGGAACATCATCACCAACCCCGCTACCGAGACCGCTTTCTACAAGGGTGGAAAGGTTAACGTAGGTAACACCAACGGCAAGGTCGTTCTCCAAACCTTCTCGTTCGACGCTCTGCGTCGTGCCAACGATGTCTTCAAGGGTCGCGTGCCCATGTGCTTCCTCCTCTGGATTAGCGAGCCCGCTTACGCTACCGACATCGCTTACGACACGCCCACCGGATATGCCGACTTCATCCGCTACGGACTGGAGTATGGTGCCCACATCATGGGCCCGGCCATCTCGGGTGCTCCCAACAACTATCCCGAAATGAACCAACCCTGGCAGGCTTACATGATTCGCAAGAGCGGTATGCTCAACCACCCCTACTCGTTCGACAGCTACGCCCAGACCACCAAGTACATGGGCTACTACACCGACTACTACGGACAGGGCAACACCACCATGTTTGACGACGTCCTCCAGCAAACCATCCCCGCTACGGCTTACACCAACTTCACCGGAACCAAGAGTGTACCCGTTTACCTCGATGGCCTGTTCACCAACCGCTCCGAGATTACCCTCCAGTATCTCATCGAGAACGGATTCCGCTGCAACTCGGCTATTCCTAACCCCTTCCACCCCGGACAGACCTACGACAACTCGCAGGCTCCCAGCACCGTTCCCGATGCTAAGGCTACCCTCGTTCGTCTGGGCTACACCGAGTAATCCATGGACTATAGCATGAATACAGTTGAAAACAAGTCAAACCAATTTAAGCAACAACGATTGATTATGAAAAAATATATAGTAATGTCGCTCTTGGCTACAGCTTCGCTCTGCGCCATGGCACAAGACTTCGATACCGAACCATTATTGAAGATCGAAAACACCGAGAATCAGGTGAAATTCACCGTGGGCGCACGCATGGCTGCCGACGCTGCTTACTACCACACCGACTTCTCGCCCATGCAGAGCGGCGCTTCCATCACCGACGCTCGCATCCGCACCTCGATGACCTACAAGGACTGGTACTTCTATGCCGACTTCGGCTTCGGCGGCGGTAAGTTCTCGCAAAAGAACATCTTCCTCCAGTACAGCAAGCACGACAACAACGACAACCTGCACGCCATCAAGGTGGGTTACTACAACGACCCCGCCGGCTCCATGGCACGCAACACGTCGCTCGGTAGCTACCACTTCATCAGCCGCGCCGGCTCGAGCAACGCTCTCGGCGAGGGACGTGAACTCGGTATCACCTACAAGTTCAACAACAAGTCGTTCATGGCTTACCAAGGTATCTTCACCGAGAACCAGTACAACAAGATTGAAGCTGGCTTCAACGGCATCACCCTCGCTGGCCGCTACATCTTCCGCCCCATCGCCGACCCGCACCAGACCCTCCACATCGGTGCTAACATCCGCTGGGCCCACATCGGCGGCGGCGTTGAGTACAAGAACGTCCTCAAGAAGACCCTCTACCTGGGACAAGCCCTCGAGACCGCAGTCGACGATACCGACGAATTCATCTCCTGCGAGCTCCCCTGGATCAACAACGTCTTTGACGCTGGTGCCGAGGTTCTCTATCACAACCAGAAATTCTTCCTCCGTGGCGAGTACATGTACAAGCACACCACCAAAAAACGCGACAGCCAGACCCTGTGGGAAGCTTCTAACAACAACATCGATACCTGGGGCTCTTACGACTGGTGGTACGCCGCCAACCCCCTGCGTAGCGACAACTTCCACGGCGCTTACGTCGAGGCAGGCTTCATGCTCTTCGGCAACCCCTATCGCTATAACAGCACCGAAGGCGTCCTCGGTGGTCTCGATGGCAAAGCCCTCGAACTCGTAGCACGCTACAACTACACCAGCCTCAACGACGTCAACAAGGGCGAATACTACGCCGTTGGTCGTAACCAATACTATCCCGACGGCTACATGGCCGACTGGCCATACGCATCGTCGAGCGTAGGTGGCGGTAAAGTTAACAGCTACACCATTGGACTGAACTACAGCTTCAACAAGTTCGCCCAAATCATGCTCAACTACACCTACCACCGCCTCCAGAAGGATTGGCTCCCCTACGACCGCAACATCCACATGGTACAAGGCCGCGTCCAATTCACCTTCTAACCCCCGTATAGACCTGTAATTTACCTGCGTTTTATACACACTTGTGGCCTCCCGAGAGCGCTAAAAAAAAAGCCTCCTCGGGAGGCCTTTCTTTCAGAGTGAAGAGTGAAGAGTGAAGAGTGAAGAGAACCTCGCGCAGACTACGCAGACCTATATATACGCTCAGCGCGAACCCCCTATTTATAGAAGGTCCGCGCTGGTCCGCGCTGGTCCGCGCGAGGATTATTTTTATTCAGCGGAGAGGTCTGCGCAGTCTGCGTAGTCTGCGTGAGGCCCTAGCATTCCACTAAGCGTTCCACGACCGTTGCAATCAGGTCCTGGACAGCCGTCTTGTAGTTAGGATTAGCGTCCGTGGCGACACGGTTTGCGATAATCGAGCACACCGTCATTGCCTTGTGGCCCATCATCGCTGCCATGCCCTCCAGCGGAGCACTCTCCATCTCATAGTTCGTCACACGAGCACCATGGTAGTCAAACGCCTCCACACGGCGATTCAACTCAGGCTCCTGCAGCGCCAAGCGCACCTCGCGACCCTGCGGACCATAGAAACCCACAGCCGAGACCGTCACGCCACGTACCATGTCGTCGCGACCAATCTTCTCGACCAACTCAGGGTCACTCTTCACCACGTAAGGACGCGCAAACAGCGGATTCCACTTCACCGCCTTGCAGAACGCCTCCTCAAACTCCAGGTCACACACCTTGTTACGGTCGGCATAGAAATTAATCACGCCATCGAACCCAATCGAGCGCTCAGCAATCACAGCCGTACCCACAGGCACATTCGTCTGCAATCCGCCCGACGTACCAATGCGCACAATCTTCAGCGTACGATGCTCATCGCGCACCATCCGCGTCGAGAAATCCACATTAGCCAGCGCATCCAGCTCAGTCATCACAATATCGATATTGTCAGGACCGATGCCATGCGACACCGACATAATCGGCTTACCCTTAAACGTTCCCGCAACCGCATGAAACTCACGCGACTGCACGTCATAGTCAATCGTGTCAAACGTCTTAGCAATCATCGTCACACGATTAGGGTCGCCACACACAATAATATTGTCACGCAATTGGTCAGGTTTGATATGAAGATGAAACACCGACCCATCATCATTAATGATAAATTCAGATTCCGGAATAATTTTCTTTTTCATGATAAATCCATTTTATTAGAAACCACAAAGATACAACAATCCCCCCACACCACAAAATTTTTTTTACTTTCCTCGCCCGGACCAGCGCAGACCAGCGCAGACAATATCTTTTGCGCACACGCAGGGGGATTTTTGCACGCGGACCAGCGCAGACCAGCGCGGACTTATAACCCCACGCGGGATATTCGGAATAGGTGGGCTATTTGTTAATTTATTGATTTTTTTTTGAGACAAAATTTTGCTGAATTGGGGAGAACTTGTAAATTTGCGGATACTTCCACTTGCAAAAAGGGGAGGGCTACAGCGGTAGCGTATTTTTTTGAGATTAACGTGAAAGCGTTATTGGACATTATCTCAGGTTGAAACGGCCAAATTTTCACTGCACAGAGGTAATCGACAGTAGCGCTCACGTCTGTGACTGACGATACTTGCCACGTTGCGTGGGGGTATTGTCGTCAGGTTACAGGCGTGGGGCTATTGATTGTCATCTGTGCGAGGCTTTGGCCGGCCACAACCTGGTGACTATTCAATAGTTCCCACGCTCTTTTTATATACCCCTGTTGCGGCATTGGGAACGGCCGCTATCGTTACCAGAGCCCCGATGCCATTAAGAACCGATGTTGTCGATATCAGTGAGAACGAGTTGCTTGCTCTCAACCCAGAAGTGTTTGCGATGCTCTTAAAGGACCATACGCGAAGCACTCCCGAGCGTTGTGTCAATATCTTTTGGGCGACAAGCGATTACAAGGACCTTGGGCATGAATACAAATATAACGCGCAAATCCTTCCTCATCTAGTCACGGGTGACAATAATAAAGTGGTGATGCCGCGTGTACTTAAGGAACGCGCGCAGCAAACATTGCGCACTCGCGATATGGCCGAAGTTTTTACTCCCGCTTGGATATGTAATGCGCAAAATAATCTGGTAGATGATGCTTGGTTTGGCCGCAAAAATGTTTTTAATACTCCGTGTGACGTGGACGGAGAACATACATGGATTCCAACCGAGGGGAAAATTGAGTTTCCCGAAGGGCGAACGTGGCAACAATACGTAAATGCAAAACGTCTGGAGGTGACGTGTGGCGAGGCTCCCTATATGGTGAGCCGGTATGATACAACAACGGGGCAATTGATACCCCTATCTCATCGCATTGGAATCCTTGACCGAAAAATGCGCATTGTTGCCGAAAATGTAACAACACGTAAACAATGGCGCTATTGGTCGCGTCAGGCACTAAGGAGTTGTTATGCCTATGAGTGGCAAGGTGATAGCTTGTTGCTTGCCCGAGAGGCTTTCTTTATCTCTTTCATCGAGTATCACAATGCACTTTATCCCGATGTGAAACTGCAATTAGACACACTGAGAAGTGCTGCATACGTAATTTCATGGAATGTGTGGCAGATGGATGGATTGCGAGGCGTTGTCCCCGACAGCTGCAAAGCCACAAAAGTAAAAGACCCCACTGCAATTTTCGCTGATTATGTTTCATCGGGACAGACTGTCCCATGTCCAGGCTGCCTAAGTGGTAAGTTGACCGAACATAACGGAGACCATTGCATCATTCGAGACTGGAGCAAACCCAGAGAAAAACAGCGCATTAGCTTTATTAAATTAATGACTTCTCTTCCCAATAAATAAAACTGCTCATGGAATATACATTAGCTTTCAAACTCCGGCTTATCTACATTTTCCGCATTAACGATAATGCCCATAAAGGATGCCTCAAAATAGGTGAGGCGTCTTGTGGCGATGTCGATTTTGCGGACCTGCGGCCCAATAGCAAGGAACTGAATCAAGCAGCAAGAAAGCGCATCAATCAATATACTAGAACAGCCGGCATCAACTACGAGTTACTGCACACTGAGCCCGCTTTTTACATCACGAAAGAAGGTGTGAAAGGATTTAACGATAAGCAGGTGCACAATGTGCTTTTACGTTCGGGTGTCGTGAAAAAGCAGTTTGCTAATGGTGGCGATGAATGGTTTATCACCGACCTTAAAACCGCGTGCAATGCCATAGCTGCTTGTCGTGAAAATCGCACCTCGTTATTGCCTAACGAGGTGACGGTAGATAACGACCCTATTATCTTCCGTCCTGAGCAAGATGAAGCAATTAAAAGCACTGTAGATTATTTTAAACGGCACAAAAGGAGGCTATGGGACGCAAAGATGCGATTTGGGAAGACGTTATGCGCCCTCGAGGTTGTTAAGCGTTATAATAAACCTCGCACGCTGATTATTACCCATCGCCCTGTCGTTGATACAAACTGGGAAGGTGACTTTAAAAGGATTTTCACCGATGGAAGTTGCGTCTATAGTTCAAAACGCTATGGAGAGGCATATAGCAACCTTGCCAAACTTGCAGCCCAAAATCGTCATTTCATTTACTTCGCATCGATTCCCGACCTGCGCGGTTCAAAACAAATGGGCGGCAATTTCGACAAGAACGATGAAATATTTGATATGCAATGGGACTTGGTCATTATTGACGAGGCTCACGAAGGAACGCAAACTATACTTGGTCAGCGTGTTATCAAGAGCTTATTAGGGCCGCAAACCCGTCTTTTGCTCCTCACAGGCACGGCCTACAATTTGACCGACCAGTTTGAGGAAGAAGAAATATTTACATGGGACTACATCAGTGAGCAGCGGGCAAAGGAACAATGGTCAATCGACTACCCTGGAGACCATAATCCCTACTACGACCTGCCACGCATGAATATTTACACCTTCGACCTCGGTAAAGTGATGCGTGAATATATCGATGAAGATGTGGCTTTTAATTTCCATGAATTTTTCCGCGTCAATGAAAGTGGAGAGTTCGTTCATGCGACCGATGTTCGTCGTTTTCTCGATATAATATCTCATCCCGACAAGGATACTTACTATCCATTCTCGACAAAAGCCTTTCGTGATAATTTCCGTCACACGTTGTGGAAAGTTCCAGGAGTAAAGGCTGCACAAGCCCTTAGTAAGATGCTAAACGACCATCCCATTTTTGGGTTCTACGATGTGGTCAATGTGGCAGGAGAAGGCGACGAGGAAGAAAGGTGGGATGATGCCCTAAAGGCAGTCAAGGAGAAGATTGGGTCAGATCCCGACCTAACCCACACAATAACACTCACTTGTGGACGTCTTACCACAGGTGTAACAGTTCCTGCGTGGACTGCTGTAATGATGCTAGCTGGAGCGCAAAATACTGCGGCATCAAGCTATATGCAGACCATTTTCCGCGTGCAATCTCCGGCTCACATCAATGGTCGTGTAAAAGAAGAATGCTTTGTGTTTGACTTCGCACCAGACCGCACACTCAAAGTCCTTGCCGATGTTGCACAACACTCACAAGCGCGTCGCACCCATTCGGGAGAACAAGGAGACCGAGAGGCTGTAAACGAGTTCCTCAAGTTCTGTCCAATCATCGCTTACGATGGTACTCAAATGAAAGAGTATGACACACCGCGTATGCTCGAGCAATTAAAACGTGTGCGCATCGAACGTGTCGTTAACAATGGCTTTGAAGATGGCTATCTTTATAATGATTCACTTTTAAGTCTAAATGATATTGATATTAATGCATTTAAGAACCTCAAAAGCATTATCGGCACTACACGTGCAATGCCTCGAGGTGACGACATCGATATCAATAGACAGGGCTTTGATGGACAACTCACAAGCCCAAAAACCACCGACAAAAAGCAAAAGCGCAAACAAGTCGATGAAGAAACGAAGGCCAGACGTGAGATGCGAGCCAAGGCAATTTCGATTTTACGCGGAATTTCTATTCGCATGCCGTTGCTTATTTATGGTGCGCAATTGCCCGAAAATCAAGATGTCACCATTCATAACTTTGCAAATCTCATCGATGACCTCTCATGGAAAGAGTTTATGCCTCCCAAGGTCACTAAAGAGGTTTTTGCTCAATTTGTTAAGTACTACGACGAGGATGTATTTCACGCCGCAGGATTGCGCATTCGTTCACTTGCTCGCTCGGCCGACCGCCTAACCATTGAGGAACGAATTGAGCGAATTAGTGCCATTTTTGAGCATTTCAGAAATCCCGACAAGGAAACTGTACTTACGCCCTGGCGTGTGGTTAATATGCACATTAGTGACTGCATGGGTGGATATAGTTTCTATGACAAAACATTTACACAGCGTCTCAGTCAACCACGATTTGTTGATCGTGGAGACGTAACGCGGAATGTCTTTGCCTCAGACGCAAAGATTCTTGAAATTAATAGTAAGTCAGGACTTTACCCGCTCTATATGGCTTATAGCGTTTATCGCACGCGCCTTGCCGAGGTCGATCCCGAACATCGATTCAACATCCAACAAAGTCACGCGCTCTGGCGCAAAGTTGTCGCTGAAAATATCTTTGTCATTTGCAAAACCCCAATGGCAAAAGCCATCACCGTGCGTACACTCGTTGGATTCGAGCGAACACAAGTAAACACCCGCTACTTTAACAACCTCATTAACCAAATAACCGAAAAATCAAGTCAGTTTGCCGCCAAAGTTACAAAAGCAAGCTACTGGAAACTAACCAATATCAAGAGTATGAAGTTTGACGCCATCGTAGGTAACCCGCCATATCAACAAATGGATGGAGGTGCTGGCGCAAGTGCCGTCCCCGTTTACAATCGTTTCGTCGATATAGCCAAAATCCTCAATCCCAACTATATCTCCATGATTATGCCCGCCCGATGGTTCGCAGGAGGACGAGGTCTGGATAAGTTTAGACGTGACTTGATTTCTGATAAGCATATTGCAGTATTGCATGACTTTGTAAATGCAAGAGACGTCTTTACTAATGTTGAAATAAAAGGTGGTATTTGTTATTTCCTTTGGGATAACTCATCAGAGTCTCCTGCTGATATCTATTTGCATGAAGATTTTACATCACCTCCACTTCACTCTATTCGTTATTTACAAAATGCTGATGACGATATTTATGTTCGTGATATGCGCCTTCTTCCTATAAAGGAAAAGGCAAAAGGGGATTCATTTGAAACGATTGTTTCTAGTATGAAGCCGTATGGTTTGCGTGGTGATGTCTTTGCAAATCCACATAAGTATGGCTTGCCTGAAATGAGTCCTTATAATAAACCTGATGGCATTCTTATCCATGGATTGGTAGACTTGAAACGGACTTTGAAAAGAGTGTCTCCCGACTATCCGTTACCAATTACTACAAACCTCAATGCGTACAAGATTTTTATTCCTCGAAATTATGGCTCAGGCAAGTTGAGCGAGAACGTTTTTACCACGATACTTGCAGGTCCAGGTGAGGCTTGCACTGAAACGTTCATTCAAATAGGCCCATTTGCTGGTGCTCTAGAGCGTGATAATTGCAATAAATATCTTAAAACAAAGTTTTTAAGGATATTAGTGGGTATTCGTAAGCAAGATCAAGGAGCAGGTCGTGATGTCTATCGGTACGTGCCGATGCAAGATTTTACGGAGAAAAGCGACATCGATTGGACAAAATCGATTGATGAGATAGACCAGCAGTTATACCGCAAATATGGAATAACTGAGGAAGAAATAGCTTTCATCAACAGCATGATAAGACCAATGTCATAACGTAACAAAAAAACCGCCGGGGTGGGGCGGTTTTTTTTATGATTGAGGTCTGCGCTGGTCTGCGCTGGTCTGCGTCAAAAAGTGAAATCAGTGAGGAGGGCTATCTACACTCTTCACTCTTCACTCTCCACTCTGATTGAGGGTCTGCGCTGGTCTGCGCTGGTCTGCGTGAAAAAATTTCTGCGGGGGGCTACATAGTGAAGTCGACGCAGGCGCGGGCGGATTTTACGGGGGTTAACAATGAGGCGGCGGCGAGGTGGGCGGGGTGTTGGGAGTAGAGGGCGACGTCCGCTAGGGTGGGGAGGTCGGCGATTAACACGATGTGCCACTGCTCGGCGGGGTTCTCGTTGAGGCCTACGGTGACGCGCTGCAAGGGCTCGATGACTGCCGGCAACGCTTCAATGGCTTCCTTAAATGCGAGGGCGGCAGCGCGGCACTCGGCCTCGTCGCCCTGTAAACGAAACATAACTACATGTTTGACCATAATATCGGTGTTTAATCCTCGCGCGGACCAGCGCGGAC
>Ga0181612_162458_pt1 | contig 17295 bp, 7 predicted proteins | sample HoacroProtozoa21_FD_119630 | JGI IMG/M metagenome (GOLD analysis project Ga0181612, IMG submission 119630) | Hoatzin crop microbial communities from Cojedes, Venezuel. Combined Assembly of Gp0051906, Gp0051904, Gp0051908
AGTTTAGCACTGGATAGCCACTCGCTCACCCCTCTCTTTCTTTCCAGTGGGATGGGGAGGAGAAATGGACAAAAAGATAAACTTGTGGGTTGAGATGAAGACAGTTTAGTAAGGCAACAAAGGATATAAAAACGATAATAATGAATATGCAAAACAAACTATATATTATACATTTTTTCTCACCACCCATCGACCGATTTGCAATCCAAAAAAAGTTCAAACTCTCAGTCAAGAGAGGATTAAAACTCCCAGAATATCAAAAAAACAATAGCTTTCTCCACTCAGACAACCTGCATTCATAAACTGAGCATGACATTTATGGTTTGCAATATTTCTATTGGCCAGCTTGGGCTATCTGTCCAGCTATGCTCCCTCCCAGCTCCTGCACACCCCCTCATTAGCTGTATATGAGAAACTGGGAAAAAGTCCTTGATTTCATAGCAACTGAAAACACTAGTGTTATCAACACTCGTCTTGTACTAAATCCAAACCACAGCAGCTACTAGTAGAAAAACTAACTCTATCCCAGCTGAAACCAGAACAGAAACCATTGCTACTGTAAAGAATTTTATCACAAAAAATGAAGCTGCAATTTAGCCATCATAATAAAAATTAACAGAAACTCATAAAGAAAATGGTTTTAGCTACCCCAGAATACGCTAACCTCATATATTGTAGAGTAAGGTTAACAGTCATTTTTCCACCCACTGTCATTAAAAGAGCATCCTAGTCTTCAATATTCTTGCTCCATTGCTGTTCAGAGTGTTGATATTTTTCCTTTAGCGACAAGACCAATCTCATGACACAACACATCAGAAGTGAATGAAATTAAAATAATAAATGCATTTGCAGTTATTATCAAAGGGATTAATAGTTTGAATCTGGGCATTAGATATGTATACACTTAAATAATAAGCTACTTCATCTCTGTATGAAGTCAGTGAGCATATTTTGGTAGTCAGCAACTCTGGAAACAAAGCCACTTAATTTACAGGGATTTAGATAATGAACTTTAGATGAAAACCTCATATGAAAAACTTCAGCTGCAAAACTTTCTCATTAATGCAGTGAAGTGTGTGCTTCTTTTTAAGCACATTTAAATCAAACTTGAGTACATAGTTTAACACACAGAACAAGTCTCTAAGGCTTGTACTGCATATGCATATTCAGAAGCCTTAAAAAACAGAATTAGTCTAATCCTATAGCAAAGACATTGTCTTTGGTACCACAGTCCCTTTAAGATAATTTACATTAATATAACTTCAGTGCAGTCATTGCAGATTTATTCCAGTGTTACTGAGAGGTAAGGTGCACCACAAATAAAAGTAAAAATCCAGAGACTGAGGCAGTTTTCAAATGCTCTGACTGGGCTTCTAGAAAGCCTTCAGTCCCTCTGCAGCGCTTTCCCCTTCCACCTGCCCCCATGCACCCCTGCCTCATTTCCATGCTCCCACTCCAAAGCCAAAGAGATGAAGACTCCACATGAGTGCTGACAGGACACAAGGAACTCGTAATGTAATGGTGGTTATCGTTCTCCCTGCCTAAAAGATTGACTTTGCAATCCCCATTTCTCCGGGGAGGAGGGGAAAAACGCAGACATCCAGTACTTTCATCCTGTCGATGGAGAATAGCTTAAATCATATGATACAATATAAGTCATAAAGGACAATACAGGGAATGGAATATAAAGACATTAGTAATTAGCAGCTGATGGCTTAACTAAAGGTATTGATGCAGATGTCCAGTGAGGGACCATAAATCTAATTTCTCAGGTACTGTTGTTTTTATTCTGGTTATATTAACTTATTCTTTTATCTTTTCCTTAATATGCTGTAGCATATGAATTTGAAAGTAGGACTTTTCTTGTTCAGTTCTTTGGAAATTTCTGTGGTGCGTTACTGACCTTTCAGCTTAACAGAATCTGAGTTCTCAATCACAAAAGAGAGTAAAGTCCAGCTCCCAGCTCTTTTAAACAGTAGTCAAAGACATATTCACTTGTGCCTGCATTGAATGTTCATTTCCAAATGACAGATAGCACTGACGTCAATTCCAGCACAGGGCCATGTGGACTGCACTGCAATCTTTTTATTTGATCGTTCCCACTGACTTCGTGCAATACTGATTGCAAGGGATACCTTACCCTATGCCAGCCAAAAATAGTAAAAATTAGATGAGTATTACAAACTTACAAGGACTGTCACAGTTCTTCAAGATCACATGCTTTTGTGGACAGTCAGCATATCAAAAAGAAGCGAAGCTTTCTTCAAAAGCTTTTTAACATAGATAAAGCTGGGAGTAGTTGAATGGAAATTCTCATAGTTCTAGTATACTATGTAGGTGTGAAGGCCTGTTTTCATTGCAGGTCCTGACCTGTGAAATCTGGAATTTGTAAGCATCCCTTGTTTCTACCTTAAATCCCATTTTACACCTGAAAATGTTTGTGCAGTTCAAGAAGGATCATGCAGCTGTTCTTACAACTCTGTCCACCTATGGAAGCAGTGCTTTTCATGTGGGGATATTATTTCTACCTGAAGTATTTGGAGTCAGATACAGTTTACCATAATTCTTGGGATTTGCAGAAACTTTACAATTTCTTTTGGCTTTTGCTCCTGAAAAAAAGAAAAAATAATGTACATGGGAGGGTGCAGTTCTTTAGCAGCAGCAGCTCAAGGACCTGGCAGCACTGTGAGACCTTCTTGTCTCCATGCATTTGTTTTCATGGAAGTGATTATGTATGAGAGGGAATTTTTTTAATCTAAACTGCAGTTCTTTCTTAACTGTGTCAGATCTGTATGCAAATGTAGCCATGCAAAATGGGTGGATGCACAGGGAACCCTTTTCTGATGAGGCAACGCAGCCACATGCATGGTTAGAAACTCCCTTTTATGGTCAGAGGCACAATCACCTGCTAGGATTCCACTATGGGCGGGCCCACCATGGGCCAGTAGCAGTTCAGAGAGGTTCAGCAGGTGCTAGTAATCCTGCTACGTTGGGGAAGCATCTTCCCCAACTGCAAAGCTGTGCCTTTGTAAAGTAAGAAAGAAAGGAATTCATAAGGTAGAATAGACCGTGCAGGAGGATGTGCAGCCTTACAGCCCAGCAATCCATGCTTTCTCCACGGAGAGGGGAATCCTGGGTCCTGTCCCTTGCTCCCAGGCTGATCAGGGGTTGTGCAAAAGCACAGCAATGAATCCTGGAGACCCAGGATCTTCCCTTCTTCCTTTCCCTCTCCTAAGGAGTGTGAAAACCTGCATTAGCACTCAGTCCCCGTGCTTCCCCAGACTAAGACAGGCTTCCTGGGGCAGAAGTGACATTTTTACACCAATTTGAACATCTATTTCTTCTTCTAACTGTTCAGCTACACTAATGGGCACATCTACGTCATTTATCTGCTGTGCTGCAAGACAAACCTTCAAATCTGTTACTTTAACCTTTAACCTTGAGTTCTTCACCATTAACCTTCGTCAGACAGAGTATCCTCTTCTATCCCACCAGCCAGGCTAGGGTGCACATGTCCACTCAGAGAGCCTGAAGGACTTATACAGGATTTGGTTATAAAATAAATCTGAATCTTATTCCTTACTGAGGGACTCTACTCCACAGAACTACTAAAAAATATAGCTGCCGTTATTTCTAACAACTGTTGTTTCTTAATATGAAAAGTTGGCCTAAGTAGAGCTTAAAAGCTTTTGTCATCCTTTCAATAACTCGGTTTTAGTATTAAAAGCTACCCCTCTGGTATTACAATGGGCCCAACCAGTGTGACAGGTTCCTGTGCACATTCAGGGAACTTGTAGGTCTTGTTCCTTTTCCTGGGTTTGCTCAGTCACACTTTCCCTGCTCCCTGAAGGATCCAGGGAGTTTGCAGCATTTTGAGTCATCAGTGAGTAATGTAGGTGACTTCTAGAGAGCTACATATTGCCACTTACTGTCACTGTGCTGGCTTGAAGATCTGGGATTGGAAGAGTTAACCTGACCGACTGCATGTCCTTGGGGATCCAGTCTCAGAGAGTATGAGACACTGACATGGTATTTGGCTAAACTTGCTCTTCTTCATTCCACTCCCAAATTTCCAACTCAGAGAAACTCAATATTTCAAAACAAAATGATCCATTTTACTTTAAACCGCAGACAGTTTCTCATGAACAGACAGAGCAAAATTAAAGTGCAGAGCTAACATCCTTGCTGTTCAAGAACAGCCAGTGTGCAGGGTGGGGTGGTTTTGGTTCTGACACCTTTTTCTAGATAAGTCAACACCCCAGATGCACATACACCAGGACCAGTGAGAATACCTTGCCTGTTCTAGATCCAATGTTTTACATCCTTACCCCATAGTTTTTAATGATCTTCTGTACAAAAATTGACAATAATCACCCCCAGTCTGGCAGTGAGAATTTTCAAGGCCATGAAGACAATGCTGACTGTTGGTAGCTGAAAGTGAAGCAGATGCCTAAATATAGATTTAGGGACCTAACAGAAACATCCTTCTACATAGTTTTGGCCACATTGCTTAAAGTGTTCCTGGACAAAGATTTACAAGTTTAAATTATTATTATTATTATTATTATTGTTAAAGAAACAAGACTGTTGACTTCTCCTGCTGTGCTACACAAATCTGATTTACTAGGCTATGCAGTAGAATATAAGATCACATCTGTTTTCTCTATTTTACTGTTCAAACAGGACTTCTCCCATGTTATATGTTGCAAATACGTTGCACTGTATTGCCATACTCATAAACACAGCAGAATGAAAAGGTCTGGAAATGGTTTTGTTTTAAATAGTTCATTTTTATTTCTGGCTGATGTAAGTGTTGATCATTCACTAAAATAGCTACTATGATTCACTGTCGTCCATGGGCCTGAAACAGAAATGATGTTTGGTAAAGACAGCTGTCATTTAACTAATTCCTAAAATGAACTAAGATTCATGTGGAAGAAAAAAAAAAAAGCTACCTAATCTGCTTTATGGCTAAGAAAAAATAGGGGAAAATTTGTGAAGTATAAGGAGTGAGAGCTAGTAACAGTGTCAACCGCCCTCCAACATAACGCATCACCTTTCCACTTAGCAAGAATAGTTGTGATTTTAAAGCGTTCTTTGCATCCACAGAAGGCTGAATGTCTCAAAAAACTTTGGCAGAGGGGAAGGTGTGCTGCTGGTTCAGACACTGTCTGCAGTGCTGGAAGGCCCAGACCAGAGATCCTTTTCACCCTCATCCATAGCAGGTAGCTTTGCCTACAGGATTTCAGACTACACACTGGGAGTGCCCTGCAGATCAGGCAGACCTGAAGTCACTCTCCTTTTCCACCATCAGATAAGACCATGGAAATTACACAAAAATTTTTTACAGCAAAATTTTTCCAACTCAGCTGTGGTAAAGTATGGAGAAGATACGAAAGGAGAAATGAGTATAGGGGGCATTCCAACACAAAATGATTACAAAATTGCAGTAAACTAATCTCAAAGCAAGGTAAGTGGAATTCTTTTAAATCAGTTAACAGGAAGAACAACATTTTTGTGTGCATGTTCTGAGCTGAAGTTTGAACCTAAAACAAATGTACATAAATTAAGGGTTGAGTGGTCCTCCCTAAACAAACACTCAAAAAGAAAGGCAGTCCTGTTCTCAGCGTCATGTTGTTTGTGGTAACAGTGCTCAAGTCCCGATATATGTCATTATTTTCAGCATTGATATTTTTATTTTTAATTTCAGGCTGTATACATGAATCTCATGGCTTCTGAGGCAAATATAAGTGACAAAAACCGACAAGAAGAATATTAGTTTGGGGAAAGTAACAATAACTTTTCTTTAGCAAAATCTTTAAATGTTGCTTTCTTCCAAGCTGATCTCTAGCTATTCCTTGAAAATGAAAATGCTGTTGATTACTTTCCAGTGTACAAAAAAGAAGTATCGTACAGCACATTTGGCTCAAAGCAGATCAATTTTGTATATGTAAAATGCACATAACCTACCATAATGACACTGCATTTTTAATGTCACGCACCCCACATATATGTATTTAAAACAAGCAGATTAATTTGTTCTTCATTCCTATCTGGTTCTATATTATTCTGTATTTATTATTCACTGAAAAGTACTAGGTAGACACAGAAAATCAAGCATGCATGCTGCATTGATTCCTAGTAACTGCAACTGAAATATTCTTTGTATCTGAAAAACTAGAATGCAAATAGCCATGTATAGATCACAGCAATAGATTTTCAGCAAAAGTCAATAGCACATTGCGAACAGACAAATTAATCTGGTACAAAACTGAAGTCTTCTTGGATACTGCTCACCATTAGTAAATATTATGCATTTGGATGTCCTCGGCAACATGCAAGAAGCATCCAGACTTTCACAACTGGCATTATTCTCATGTTTTAATAAACATTTCTTTTTCTAAACACAGTCCATTCATTTATTTGCTTGTGCTCTTATTTCCTTTGGAATCTCTAACTGTTATGGAAAAATCCACAGCCAAAAGGGAGGCATGAGTTAAAAACGACAAACTTTCCACACGGAGTTCTGTCACTGCTATGGCATGTTGCAAACCTGTGGGTGTCCCTAGATCCACCACTGTCAGCAATATCAGCACTATCTACGGTATTTGTAGCACACTGATCAGTATCTCAGCACCAAAGGAAATATTTTTAAAGCAGTGAAGTAGCGTTAAAATCAGCTCTAGTATCATCTTCTTTGCAGTCAAGGCTTAAAATTTGGAGGCTTTTTCTCCCTCTTCCCCTAATCCAATACATCTCCTTCTCTTCCAGTTTTCACTTAAAGTCTTTGGTAATAAGTTTATGCGGGAAAGAACTGGTATTTGCCACTAGCTCTGGAAAGAGACAGTCTAGGATTTGTCCAGACCTCCCTGGCAGAGATGCACTAGCAAGCCCTTCTTGGGAGTTCCTTGGCTAATGCAGACTTGGGAGGTTTCTTCTCAAAGGAATTCACCTCATCCCATCACATTTTACAAACCCAGCTCAACTATTTGGAAAGAAAAGATATGTTTTGAAAAAGTAACAATAATGCGGACTTTATATCTAATTCTACATATGTGTTCGTGTGTTTAACATGTTTTCTCATAGTAAGAAAGAACTGCTTTCACCAGCTTTCTGAAAACAATCTTCCTCTTTCCCATGCATCCCATCTAAAAACAGCACAATGTGCTGAACAATTACCTCACTCAGAGAGGTTCTCAAGAAGATAATAGAAGTGCTTTTAATGCAATTTGGCTTCCCAAAGGATATTTCTACATGGATAGATGCTTTCCGAGGCAGGCTGGCCTTGAAACAAGATGCATCAGAAGCATCTAGAAAAGATGCTCGTCCCTAGACTGAACTCCATTATGCTGTCTCCCACTCCTTATGTATGGAATTTGCAGCATCATGGTCCAAGCAAATCTTTTTCAGTTATTGTTATTGCTCCAAAGATTGTGGTTATCATAATTTACCGAAAATAATAGCACTATTAAGAAAATTTTTATTAAGATGTCCAGTGTGTGATTTTCATAGTCTGAGGATTAAAACTCGTGCAGAAGGACAGATACCTAAGCCTGACTAATCTTAGAAGAATTGTGTTAAGGATGTGTTTTTCAAAATATTTATATCTTACTATGCTTTAGCAGTTATGTACATCACCCAGAAGGACATCACAAATTTCTTTTCTTCTGATGGATAGCTCAGATTCTGGTGAAGGAGAAGCGAAGGTGATATGTCCACTGTGAGCTGAGGCACAAGAGGCTGGTCACAGACAGAAAGAGATGTTTGCTAGAGCAGAAAAACACTCCTTGCTGAAAAGGAAGCTTGAAGTTTTTTGAAAGTTTCTCTCGTGTCTAGTTAGCGTGTTTTTTCATACACTCAGTGCTAAACCGGGAGGGAGTATTCCTCCAAGTCCAGCTGGCAGCAGAGGGGAGGGCAGTGATGCGTCATTCTGCAGAATTGGACTCTCTCATTTCCTAGGCTCCTGTGAGTGTTTTTACCTAACAAACCATTTGCTCTTTCAGGACTGGGAACAATGGCTTAGCAGTTATCTCTCCTGCTCTCCTCCTTTGGCAAATTGATTTGCTATGACTTACGGAGGTTAGGGCTAAAGCTCTTGACTTGTTAAAAGGCTTCAGAAAATGTTTTGTGAATAATGGACTGCAGCAGGCTGTGACGTACAAGAAAGTTTTCCAACACCTGCGTGCAAGGCGTGGACTCTTTTGCTGCTGGGGCCACTTCCAGTCCAATGTTACTATTCCAACTAGGACAGTTAAACAAGCACTTGCTCTTGGCTGTACTAAATGCTGACTAGTGTTAATGTCTTCATAGTTGAGATGAGTTAGCTTTTCAATTCAATGCCTTTTGGCCACTTAGACAAATTCCCAGTGGCTAGAGGAGTCAGAAGTATGTGCTGAGGTCTGCAGTCTCTAGAAGATGGCATGCTTCAGAAAACGGCGTATTTGCTCTGAAGGACACACCAATGATTTTGATCCGCAGTTTGTGTGTCTTTTCTCAACCATGATGGAAAGACATCTGAGTCATCTTTTTTGCCCTTTGGCCCCGTAGTTTCTTTTTTATTACTGTTTATGACTATCTGAAATCTTAGTTGTCTTGCTCTAAAAAGAACAGTTTATGCAGTCCTCAGAAAGACCTATTGTTCAGGAGTTAGTGATAATATTTCCTGCGACTGCTAGAACAACATTCAATGTTTTACCCGCAGAAGTTTTATTACCAGTAAGACAAAAGCACAACAGTCCCATCAAACCGATGGATCAAGTGCAGCCCACTTTAAATGAAAGCATGTAAACCAGGAAGTCTAGGATTTTTACAGGGCTAAGCTGTAAACTAATTTAGTGGAAAGATATCAAAGTTTAAAGGTATAAATTATAAACATGTCCATGAATTCCAGAATAGTCTTTGATCTCAGCTGACATCATGAGTATGCTTGTCGTTGAATGCTTTCAAGAAAAGACAGCTTTCCCACTTGTCTCAGAAAAATTGTTACAACTGCCATCGCATCTGGCAATGGTACATTAATGCAATGCATGTGTTTTTCATTTGAGTGCAGTGACGGTTAACTGCGCATTTGGACTTGGAAATCTTAAAGAACTTTCCAAATGCCAGTTAGTATCATCATACTGATAAGTTGGGGAAATCTGAGGGTCAGGAAAGTGATGCCAGAAGAGGAGTAAATTATCATTTTGATTCTCCTATGTGGGTTGCGTTTCCCTGCACATACTCCACTTTGACTTTTATTTGCCATCCGTATTTTAAGATGAGCAGAAGAGAGATGAGAGATTGGGATCTACAAGAAGGGTGACTCACAGGTTCTTACCACATGAAAAGAGAAGTATGCACAGGGGAATAAGAAATAAGGTTTTCCACTTAAAGCTTTTCAAATCTGTTGTTGAAAATGCAAGCACTTGGGTTTTAACTACTTCTTAGAAGTTTAGTTCAGCACATTACAAAAGTGAAAATCTGGATTATAAACAATGACTCTGTGAAGAGTTCTTCACACAAGAACACCAGAAATCCTTTTTTGCCCCCAAAAAGATAAATAGGGTCTTTTAAATGAAATTCTGGACACCTAGAAGAACAATTTCACACAAATTATTGGGAGTGGAGGGAAAGCCAGATTAAAACTAATTCTTCCCAAAGTACAGTTGTTATTTGTATAGCAAAATGTTTCAATGGGTGGCTCAATGCAAAGACTTTTTTTCTCCATTGCTTGGATTACACACGGCACTTCTGATGGCTTGAAGCAGCAGCACCTATGTCAGAAGTACAAGAAGAGCCAGGCACCCACAAGTAAATACTGAACGACAGGTTCAAAAGCTTCCTTTTTAAAAAAGTCACAGATAAAGCATTTTAAAAGGGGTGCATGTCTTCAAATTTTGAGTCAGAGCTACTGTTTTGCACATGCTTCTTATGAGATCCTCGTGAAGATAAATAACATCAAAGTGAATAGCATCTTCCTGCCCCCCACTGCATTTAACTCCAATACAAAACATTTATGTTAGGATACCTAAAATGACAACTGTTCTGAGGGCTCTATTATATCAAAGTCTAAAAAAGAAATCAGCAAAATAAAACTGTGTTTATATTGTAGATCTTTCCTGAATTACACGTGGACACATTTAGCTATATGTACCTTTAGAGATATCCTCAAAATTAATTTAACTTATTTATGCATCTATTTGAAAGACCAAACTGTCAGCAAAGGATACTTGTATTGCAAAGTTTTATTTTATGACAAATCCTTCCTGGAGACCACAAACCAGCACGTTGGGAACTACAGAATACTTTAAAAGGGCCGTGGGACTGTTGACAGTTGGCAGAGTTCATCAAGTTTCAGGTGTGCTGAACACGAGCTAAAGCTCTGACATTTCCGAGCTCAGAATCGGTGTCAGAAACAATCACAGATCATCTTCTATCACCTTATTTCAGGGTCAACTTGTGATGAAAGCAGTACAGAAAATTTTGTTTATTGTTTTACCCTCAGCAACTGTAAGAACCCATTTGTCAAACTTCAGAGAAATCTGCAGGAGACAGCAGCACAGCATGTCAGCTTTCACAGCTGTTGGCAGAAGCCAGGATACTCATCTGCTGTAAAAGCAGTTTTACTGAAATCCTACAAGTTGCTACAAACAAGTCTGATTATAATATGAAGTCACTGTGAGGTCAGTCATAATCAACAGTGAGCCCTGCCTGTTACTAAGTCAAGGTAAATAGCAATAAACTGTGTCTATATTAGGCTTAATTTGAGGTTTAGCTAGTTAATCTTTCTCTAACCTCACCCCACAGTCCTAAAATAGACTAAACCAAAAGTCTTTCGAAAACTTTTATAGGATTGTGACATACAAGCCAGTAATTTCACCTAGCCAGTATTCACATGCAAAACTTGCTCTTGTTCTTTGTTTCACGACTACTTACAATTTTAAAAAAGAAAGAACACAAATTAAAAAATCTTAGTTTTTTTGTTATGCCTTGCAGAAATCTTTTAGTCAAATTTCACAGTTTACAAAGTTTATTGCAAGGAGACATTTCAAAACGGTAGAATACACAAAAGAACAACATTGCATGTAATTCTTTGTCTTGCATGGCTCCTTCGGCTTACAGAAGTTTTCCAAGGCCTATGTTTTCTAGACTTGACTTAAAAACCCTAAATTTTTCAGGGTTGTCAACACTTCACTGGTGATTTATTTTGTCCATCCTGAATATCATGACATTCCTTAGGGGTTACTGAGGTGCCACGCCAAGAGACTTTCTGCCACTACTTTGTTCTGCCATGACAGCCTTGGAAGTCCGACAGTGAGCAGTTTTATCATTTTGGGGAGTAGATATTGCCAACATTGAAGCCATCTTAAAGGTAAATCAAACTGAAAACCCCAAGTAATCAAGTAATGATTAACACCCGAAAGCTTCCTAACAGCTTACAAGATTTTTTGAAGACAAGGACATACATGAAAGTAATGTATTTACTGAAAACAGATCTGCCTTATCAGCAGCTTCTGATAGGAACTGCTGCTTTTGTTTAAAAGGTAGAGCAACAAAACACCAGTGAAAATGTTGAGCAATAAAATATCATTGATAATGCTATTGACAATGTCCAATTTGCATATCTCTGAAAAGCTAAGCAGTCATTTCTTCAAAGATAGGAATGAAAAACACTATAAAGAGATCCATGCAGCAAGAAAATCCTATACCTTTTCCTTAGCAGTTTGTATTTCTCTGCTACTGTTTGTAACATATTATACTATCAAAAAAGCCGTCAGATTAAATCCCTTGGCATACATTAGCAATTCAAACAGAAAATAAGGGAGACTTCCCACCTGGAGGACCTGTCGATATAATCAGACAACACAGACAAACACTAGGGAGAAAGGAGAGATTATTATTGGCAGGTAAAGGGAAAAGCCTATCTAAATATTTTTAGGCCCTAAAACTTAATGAAAAATACCCTTCCTGGATTTGTAAATGCATATCTGTGTATAACTCCTACCTGTCCACAAAAGCATGACTGTTGGTGACTTGGCCGAGAATTACAAAGAGTATAGCAGAACCAGTTGTGCCACGTTGATTTTTACAGTATCAATCAGCCTGAATAATTTTGTTGCCTTACTGTTTGTTGACATCGTTATCCAGCAACCACAAATTGTGTATTTGTACCACAGTAATGTGGGTAAGTCCCATCTAGGCCCTATCTTCAGAGGAGTTCGCGTCTTTCCCTGTTCCCCAGCCCTAGTCAGGGCTGCAACACCGTAACTATTAATTTCCTTTTTTACAAAAAGGTTGAAGACTCTCTGGGTGCTTTGATCTCCTGAAAACTTAGTTCTAGTTATGACTGTGAGACGTACTGAAAATCTAGTCTTTCACACATAAGACAACTGCCCTAGCAAATGAGGGAGTTCAGGAGATGTGCATGTTCGCAGAGTGACTATGGAGAAAGTTGTGGGGCTAAAGCGGAGTGGTGCAGGAAGCAAACCAGCAATATGATAGGTCATGGGCATTTAGTATGTACTTTGTTCTGGTTATAGACGTGAGAGTAAACTAAATCAAGGCTGAAAGCCAGAGGGTAGGCAAGAAAGCCAGAACATGGAGTTTTCAAATGTTTTGAAAACCAAAATTACATTTGAAATCTGCATTTTCCAAGGGAGGAATTAAGGGATTTTTTTTAATAAGCATAACTGAGGTGATATTTTACTTTGTAATTTGTACTTTTACAGTATATTTTCTACCTGCATAATAAGAAAAAAAACCCAAAAGTGCAGAGTGATAGTTGGGGGGGGTATATATCTATTGTCTTTCATTGCTTTTCAAGAGATTCTCTGACCTAACAAACGACCCTCTGAAGGAAGCAAAACTACCTGAACTCATTTGCTTTGCAGTTATATTTATCTTGCAATATTAACTTAAGCTCCCTTCTAACCTGCATAGTAGTATCTCCTATAGCCTCAAGCAATGAAGCCTGCTACTCTGGTTTTCAAAGGTCAGACTGAAAGATTTTGTGTGTTTGCTTTATATGGGCCTTCAAACTCAGGCATTTACGGAATGATGCTCAGAGGTCTTCCAGCAAACCTTCCACACCTTGGGAAGGGCTAGTGATGGAAAATAATGCTAATGAGATTCATATGTATGCTCGAGGCAGAAAAACCATAGGTGCTCTATACAAAAACAACAAGGATCAAAACGTTGATGTGACAGAGGTAGAATTTAGCTGCTGACACCCTACTGCAGTCCCAGTAAAACCCTTGTTCATCTGCAACAACAGCATAAACCCGTGCATGTAGCACAGGCAGCAGTGCATTGCTCTCCCTGTAGGAAACCCCTGGTGAAGTGTCCCCAGCCAAGCAAGGCAGGGAAGAACTGTGCAGGCATGTGGTGGTCCCGCCGTGGGGGAGGTGGGTGGTAACAGCCTGGCAGTGCTTCTAGCAACACACAGGCCCTGAAATGCCTGCAGTCTGCAGCTGCCCTGCTTCCTGACTTTCCAGCCCAGCGACAAAGCAGGATGAGCCACCAGAAGTTTGCCACCTTTCGCAACTACCATTCCTTGCCTGTTGCCAACGGGAGACTGAATGCCCTCCTTCGAGCTCTGGGTCTCCCACTGAAACACAGAAAAATAGAAGCCAGACTCATGCGGCTCATGCGTTTTGATCACTGTAATCTCATCTAGAATCAAGGCTGACACACCAAATGGGCAAGACCAGACCTACTTACAACAGCCCAGGTATTCCTTTAGGCAGCATTTGTGCATGCATTTCCAAGAATGCATCTAGGCAGTGTCCTGCCGAGCACTGACTGGAAGCACTATAGGTCACTAGGCAGCAAAATGAAGTACTGGTGCATGGTGAGAAGCAACCTCTTTCTTGGGACTGGGTGTCTAACACTCTCCTAAACACTGCCATGAGCAATGGTCCAGACAAGAAAGTGCCAAAAAGTTGGTTTTTATAGAGCCTTGTGACTGGAGCAAAAGTCGTATATTACCAATCTTCAAAAAAAAACAAACAGAGCACCCTCCATGCTCAAGATCCTGTGTATATGGGAGGGCCTTGAAACCAGTTTTGGTTTGAATACTCTAGCCCTAAAGAGAAGATGAAATGTAGAATTATTCCTGAAGATAGGTTTTAATTGGCAGCTGTCAGTGGTCAATGTCTACGGATCACCCTTCAAAGGCATCCAGGGCAGCTGGTAGTCTTCATAGCCTTTCTCATAAACATTGTCTACTTTTTCAATCTTGCAGTGCTTACACTGAGGATCAGAAGGGGATGATCTTCTAACACCTAGTTCATTGTTTCCGCAGTCTTAATCCCTACATCGTTTGTTGCCCTGATAGTTACGCAGCATTACAATGGACCCACTGAAAATGGTCTGATGTGTGACATGCCCCAGCCACACCAAATGCTTGTAAATTCTGAAACATGCTGATCCCAGGAAACTCTGGGGAAGCGTGTTGTTACCATCACATAACAGGACTCTGCAGGACAGGTAAGAGACTATTGTCAGATTTCAGGGAGCACAGGTTCACCGCAAAATGGTATTTTGCGTAAGGCCACTGCAAGAGGTCTGAAGCAAGTGGCGTTGGGACAGCTTAGGCCTGCAAATATAAGAAGCAATCAGAAAATATTTTGCCATATAGATAAGACTAGAGCACACAGAATAACTGAAGGGCATTGCGATGTAGCCTGCATTTCTGCTGTTCCATGCAGAAAAGCCACCACAGGCCCTGAAAACTATTTTGTCAAATAGCCCTTTTTCCAGAACAGCTAACTAGTTTGAATCCAGTATGATGTAGACTTGGCTATACCTTCTGGTTGTTGGACTGGCTCCTTTTCCTGCTGTTTCATAAGTCTGTATACTGGGTTATATCGTAGGCTTCACATAGCCAAAGAATTCTCTTCTCTCTCAGGCGAGGCCTCTGCTGCAACAAGCTTGATGCCCTAAGAGAGGCTGCCAACAGATAAGTAAGGATGAGACCATTACATGATTCATGAGTAAACCTTCCCACAATCACCTTATAAAGCAAGAGGATTAAGGATAGGAACCCTGTGACTCCGTGAATACAGTTCTGGTATGCACTCCCAATATCCTTGATGCCATACTACTAGATGTTCTTTCTACACGCCGCATCCATCCCACACTTCTGTCAGGAGACTAAAAAGATTTTTATTACCAATTAAAAGTTAATAATGGCCTGAGCCAGGCACAGTGTCATTACCTATCACACCCAATCAACATACTTCTGCCTGTATACATCCACATGTTTGCAAGTGTGGATACCATTATAGGGTGTGGGCTAACATTGAAGATAGCACCGCACACCCAAAGTACTTTCTACTTGTCATTTAACTGGAATTTCAAATACAATTGCAAAGGATGGAAGATAAAGTATGAATAAAAACATAACAAAAAACTACAAAAAAGTGCTGACTCACCAGCTAATATCTTCGTGAGGAGTTTTCCCTCATTATGCAACTCTCAAGTAAAAAGAGAGTATTACCTAGAAGAATGCCTGGACTCAATTCTTCACAATACCTTATTCTTAATTATTGCTGTACAATGAACAGAGCTTTCCTTTTAAATAAAAGATGGCGTCCAAGCTTTTACAATTCACTTCAACTCAGTATGGTAGATGGATAATAAACAAGCCAAGCACAATGTACAGTGAAAGGCTTCACTGTCAAAACAAAAACTGGGAAAGAACTTGAGCATTAACCTGGATTTATGATCCAACAACAACTGCCACCTCCCCCTCTCCCCCTCTGCCCCCCCCTGAGCACGCCCTTATGCTTAACACTTTGTTTTGGCTAGCTCTCGGCAGCTTATGGGGTTTGGGGATGCTATTGTCAGGCACCTGGCTGTTCCCACACACTGTGCAGGAAGCTTGAGTACATAAGTATGTCTGCATCCAGAATATCACTGTGGGAGCCAGATGCTGAAGAAGTTAGCTACTTTGGCACCAGACCTGTGGGTATCTCAGTTTCATACTGGACCTAACCCAAAATTCTCAGATGCAGTAAGAGAACTCAGCACAGTTAAAGACAGCAGAGTTGATTTGATTAACAATGGCTACAGAGCTGGTCCAAATAGTACAATATATCATCTAGAGCTGTTGGACGTCAACCGGAGTTTTTCCATCAAATTCAATAGACCTTGAATCCCAAATTCTGTGAAAAGAGCATTGCCAGGTGTATTTATAGCAAGTCTTTTATTCTCTATTATTTAACATCATTAACATCTGAATAGATTTTTTCTTTTCAAATACTGATTTCTTCCCTTCCCATTTCTTTGTTTTTAAATACAGTTTCTTTCATATCCTAAACTTTGTGGAACAATGACTGTGTTTTTATTGGTTTTATGCAGTGAAAAGTAAATTCCATACTTGCCAAATCTAATCTGGCATTACTGTGACACCTCCCAAGACTCACAGCTGGCACGAGGGCTCAACTAAAGGGCTAGTTTTCATCACAGCCATATTTTTTCATGACACTGCCATACACAGAAAAAGATCAAAATCTGCTCACATTTTCAAAATGGTGAAGCAATCTAGCAGCACAGAAAAGAATCTGGGAAGAAATAATCAGATAAATAAGCCACTCTGTAGATTAATGTCCACTTTAGCAAGAGGTCCCATTTTCCCTCTGTCAGTGTGAAATGATCACACACCATCTAGTCACATGCTTGTGCTTATGTATGTGCTGCTTTAAGAAGTGAAAGTAATTTCTGCTGCAACATTTGCCTTCTGGGTGGGGAAGTCCCCAGACTTGTGCTGATGACTCTGCTCTCTGACCACTGGATTTATGGGACACCATGCAGTCAGACTTCTCCGGGGCTAGCTTTAAGACTTTTTTATTCCTTTTTTAGACTTACGTCATTAGAATAGGTCACAAATGACCTTTGGAGACACGGTATGCCTAGCAATATCTTTTACTACACATAAGGAGTGACTGCCATCCACATCATCAGTTGTAATCATTATGCTCAAGAGTTTTGCCTTAGGGCTAGGTGTGCTAGGTTTAGAAGACTTGACTGTCATACCTGAAGAAAACTGGCAGAGCACACCATAAGGTCATTCACTGCTTCTTCCCCTACTTTGCAGGGAAATTAGCCTGTATCTAAGCTTGTGCTCCTGTAAACAGATATGTGTTGTATCAAAGAATGTTCAAGTTAACGTCTTTACAGGCAACTCTAAATTCTACTCTTTTCAGTGGTGCCCAGTGACAGGACAAGGGGCAATGGGCACAAACTGAGGCACAGGAAGTTCCGTCTGAACATGAGGAAGAACTTCTTCCCTCTGAGGGTGACGGAGCACTGGAA
>Ga0181612_167485_pt1 | contig 17295 bp, 12 predicted proteins | sample HoacroProtozoa21_FD_119630 | JGI IMG/M metagenome (GOLD analysis project Ga0181612, IMG submission 119630) | Hoatzin crop microbial communities from Cojedes, Venezuel. Combined Assembly of Gp0051906, Gp0051904, Gp0051908
CACAGAATCACAGAATCACAGAATAGTAGGGGTTGGAAGGGACCTCTGTGGGTCATCTAGTCCAACCCCCCTGCCGAAGCAGGGTCACCTACAGTAGGCAATTTGATCATTGATCTTAAATTATTTTATTACCAAAGGGGGCAGAACACAAGAGATGATCCAAGCTTTCTGCAGTTAGTCATTTACGGAGTAGAGGAAGGAGGAAGCAGAAGCATCCGTTCAGGTTCCACCACCAAGTGTCTTTTGCCAACACTGAAACTTGTAGCTGTTCCTTGTCTGACTCTGCTCTGCAGGTAAATCTTGCAAGAGGAATTTAGAAAACTGTAGTCTCTAGCAGCTCGATTTGAGCTGTTTCTACCTGACCTGCTTACACGTAAGATAGAGAATCATGGGCAGGGACACCTTCCACTAGAGCAGGTTGTTCCAAGTCCCATCCATCCTGGCCTTGAACACTGCCAGGGAGGGGGCAGCCACAACCTCTCTGGGCAGCCTGAATTGTTTTTCTTATATCTAATATTAATCTACCCTATTTTAGTGTGAACCAATTAAAAATCAAAAACCATTCTTAGTTTGATGCTATAAAGTAAAAAAATTGGGTTGAATGTCTGTTTCTGATGAGAATTAATTGCAACTGGAGTGCCTTAGTAGAGTGATTTTTTTCATTTTTTTTGTCTTCTCAGCTTTTTGAATTATAAACTACATAGGAATCTTATACCGAAGTGTTTCACTTCTGTACTTATTTCAAGATTTTATAAAAAATATTCAGCAGTCTGGGCAAGTCTTGTTAAATTATTTTTTTTAAAGTGGATTGTAATAGTTCTGTAAGCATTGTTTTTTGGTGTTACTTGAATTCTTCCACATTACTGGATTTCTAGAATCAAAGTGAACGCAGTGAAGTGGCAAGTGTGCTGATAAATATCCTTAATTATTTTGTCTCTCTCAATATAGTTTTAATTCACAGGATTTAGAAACTCTTCTGTAATAGCGTTGGAATTGTATCTGAATGCAAAAGCTCAAATTCAGGGCTTTCTCCTAGCAAATGTTTGCTGGAAGATGAATGGAAAAGTACTTTGGTTTTAAGTGGAATTTATAAGGATCAGCAAAGTGTAAATTAGATTCCAATGTACTTCCAATGCAATATTTAGAGCAACCTATATTAAACTGTTTATTGCTTTTGCTCACAGGCCTCAAAGTTATTTTTGCTTTGTTTCGGAGGGGCTTGGTGACTGATCCAAGCTGTTCTGTGCTTTCGAAAGATGAACACGCTTTGCATTTCTTCACCCACCGTTCCCTGTGGTTTTCCACTTCTGTGCGATCAGCTACGGGGGGCAACCTCCTCCTCATACCAACCACATGTGTTCTCTGGCCTGGGCATGTACCATGGTCCCAGGACCTGTTTTGGGAAGCATCGAGCCCGTGTTGCATCGCAGTGCGTTGTGCCAGGACGTGTACTGTGTTCTTGCTCAGAAAAGCAATGTGAAGCACGGAACTGAGTTCTTAGAGACACCTGTCCTCTTGAGCACCTGGTGCTTCAGCTCCGCAGTGACTTGCACCAGGGCCATAGTTGCTTCTCCAAGTTATGAGTAGCTTCACCTGCTGCTCTGTGCCTGTAGGGGTTTGGATACTCGAGGAATTCCCTTTACTCAGACTGGAGTTTTAGGGGTGGGAGTGGAGTGGGACCAGCACATTAATTAGCCCGGAGTGGAGCTAAAGTTTGCTTGCGGGAGGAGTGCTGGAAACCCAAAGTGCTGGTGCTCTGCTGTTTTCTCAGAGGATGCTTCATATACCAAAATCTTGATGGGGTCCGCCTGGGCATCTTCAGCATACAATTTGCTAAATTAGAATTGAAGGAATATAGCTGATACCGGACCCAAAATAGACTCATAAAGATTGCAGCTTTCTGGCAGTGGTGGGGAGTGGGGAGGGGGGTAGCCACGGTGGTTTTTTTGGGGGCAGAATTAATTTGCCTCAGAAGAAACAACTGTCATGCCTACTCATCAGCACAAGTCATTCCCTGAATTTCAGCTATAAATCCCACCGTGGAGGGGGACGCCTGCTTTGTATGTGCTAACTTTGAGATGTATCACTCTTATCTTCTCTGTGCTGGTAGCATGCGTGAACATGAATCCAAATGCTTGAATTCAGCGCCGCAGCTGGTGCATGGTCCTACTGCACGGTCCGTCAACCCTCCATTCCCGTGTCCCATGGCCACGAGTCTTCCCCTCATCTCAGCATCACCACCCGTGCTGCTGCCTCCTGCTCCCACCCTGGAGCCCCTCCATACCTTGTAACGCTGTCTGTATACAAGCTTCCGGAGAAAAAAATTCATAACCTATGTGAATGTTTATGCTCTTCTTCCCTTGTGTAAATGCACGTGTGCTTATTTTCCACTCGTCTCTGAGTGGTGTTGAGGATCCAGTCTTTGAACAGGCATCTGAGATCATAAAATATCTGTATTGAACAATGCTAAGCTATCAGTGCCAAATTAGAAATGACATGTGTGATAAATCTTTTTTAATCATGTTCCGGTACAGTGTAATTTCTCTTCCCCTCTGGTTTGGCTTTTTTTTCTCTTTTCCTCCTATCCCTCCATTATGTGTGAATGTCAAGGGATGGCTGAGACAGTCCAGGCGGCGTTTGCCTTTCTGACAAAGTTATTTTTCTAGTCTGGGGGCCAAAAGCACCCTCAAAACCTCCCAGTGTCACTCTCCCCCCCCCTTCCCCCCTCAGAAATACCTGTACCAAAGCATCTGAAGTGGGGTGGTTGGTGGGCATAAGAAGAAGGGAGTCTGTCTTTGGAGCACAGTGAAGTAGTGCTCCAGCCGGTTGTGGTTTCTTCTCAAGTTCTAGTAGTGTTTCTGCTTTCGTGTCCTTAGTATTAGATACATGTTTGTGGAAAAGTTTGGTGTTTTAAGCATTTTTCCCTTCTCTGCACGTGGAATTTGTAGTTCTGTTGCTGAGATTGGGTTTGAGAGAGCCGTGTGGCTGGCAGCCAGCGTGGGTGGACTGGGCTGGGGGGACGCGCAGCCCCTGTGCCTGCTGGTTTCTCTTGGCTCGCTGCCTCTTGCCTCTGCCAGGCTGAAGGAGTGTTTGCTCTGGCATGTAGCGGGAACTGCAGTTTTTCCTGCGTGATTTCTGGTGGAATTTAGTAAAATTCCAGTTTCGCCCAAGCTTTGGCTCCTGTGGCCACGTGGTGCCATTAGCTGGGACAGCCACCCGTGCGTGTCTGGGTACCAGCGCAGCCGCGTGACAGATCCGCATTTCTGGTTTGCTTTTTGAGGCAGTTACACAAGTCTGCCTCTGAGGACTAATCTCCTGTTCTTCTGGGTTGGTTATTCTGGAGTTATGTATAAAATGGAACTATTATGTATTTGAAACTTGGGGATTTATCATCTGGAGTTTTAAAGGACTTAGCGTAGGATCTGAACCTCAAATACTCCCAAGTAAACTAGCAGCATTTGAAATTTTGATCGACTTAAGAACAAAATGCTTTATGCATAAATTGCATTACCTACAACTCAAAACACTAAAAAACTGCCTTTTCCGCCATTTGCCACTTCTCGTAAGAAATGTTGTAAGCTGAGCGCGAAGTGCTTTGCCGAGTCCTCTGTTAACCCCACCCAGCAGCAGCCCAGGGCTTTCAAACGTGCGTGCCCGAAGTCAGGGCCCAGCACAGCGGGGTTCCGGGCCCTGCGGGGTGCGGTTTGCCCGGGAGATGCTGCAGCCATTCTGTGCCTGTCGGAAACTGGCCTCGCTTGCAATGAGCCTGATCTTTACAGCAGCCAAGCCAACAGCGTTTGACATTGTAAGCAATAAGAAGAATGTGTAACGAAATGAGAGTTCATTTCCTCAAATTATTTTAATATTTTGTTATATAGAAACACTTAGAGCTGCGTATCTGGAGCTAGTTAGCACCACCGTTTTCCAGAGAAGGACGGATGGTATTGTACTAGTGCACACAGTGCCCTGCTATATACAGAAAGGTGAATTTCAGATTATTGGAGCTGTCAGTGATGGATGGAAGAGTAAAAAATGGAGACAAATTGCCGATCTTTTGCTACGTACCCTCCTCACTGGCCAAGCAGGCTGTAACGCCGGTGCGTGGCTGGGCCAGCAGCGCTCAGCAGCGGTGCTGCCTGCGCCTGGCTGCGCTGCTGTAGGCGGCGAAGAGGCTGGCCCATGGGCTGCGGGTTGGTAAACTGGTGGTGCTGGAGTTTCACGACGAGGAGGCTTCCCCTCCCTTCCCCCCGCTTCTGGCAGCCGACTGTTCTGCTGTTGTTCTTGCTCTCCTGCCCCATCAGCCGTGTGCGCGTCCTGCATGCTGCCTTGCTCCCATTCTGTCACTGCACGCTTTGAATTTTTATGTTATATCCCATTTTGCTCTGCGTTCTCCCCAGGACATTCGAGGTTCCCATCCCAGGAATTCCTGCCAAGTTCTGATCCCAGCATCTGTTCCCGACATTATCCAGATGCTTTAATTTGGGGGCCTTTAAAGATGTGGCTTTCTCTGTGCAATACTCTGAAACCCGAGTAACCTGAAGCACAGATACGATTGTGAGAGTGTTAATCTAGTGGTTAAACAATAGTGAAGTTGTTCTGGAAATAGCACTTTTGACCACAAGAGTTTTTGTAATGGCTGGTATGTGTTGAATGTAAATTAATTCACTCTGCCTGGGATGAAGTTACTTTTGTGTAGCTGTGGCTAGATGGAGCTGTCAGAATGCGTAAGGTGGGTTGATTTATGTGCAGAGGCTACGCGCGTTAGACTTCCGTGGTATGTGCTATTCATTTTAGCCACTTAGGGGGTTCAGTGTTGATGCCCTTTCACTGTTTTAGCATAGATGATACAATGTTTGGTAATTATATTGGAAAGTAGAGAAATCATTTGGGATACAACAATTAGGCACACAGACTGTGAAAGAAGGGTTGCTTTCAGTGAGGGGCGAGATTATCTTAAAGCAAGGACATTTGAAAAAGTAATGAATGCATAAATGTTTCTGATTAACTGAGTATTTTTTTGGTATTTATGTGGGCAGAGTTATTTTAATAAGTAATGGTCTCCAGTGAGGCAGGTAGTTTAAAAGGGGTCTTGCACATCGGAAAAGGTGACCCCTAATGAAAAGAGTAAAACCTATTCTCTTTAGAAGCTCTACTTTCTCTGATTTTCAGTCTTTGCCTTTTAATATTCATTACTAGGATGTTTTAATTAAAAACAGATCTTGGAGGTATTATCTGCTTCCTCTGTTTAGTCCTTTTAAATGTTAATCACTTTTGACAGCATAATTTACCCAGCTACCTGTGCTAGCCTTATGCAATGCATCTGCTTTGCGTGGTGCCATACTACCAACTGCACCCCAAAAAGGTTTTCCAAAAGTTTGTACAGTTGCAAAGATGAAGTCTGGCATGAGAAATACAAAGGAAGAAGAACTAAATGAAGACTTAATGAGACAGGGGATCAGAAAAGGTAGTTCAAGATGGCTGGCACTTCCCAAGAAATGGTTCTTATGCTGGAGGTAACCAGACCAAATTCACTCTGGTTCTGCTAGAAGGCATTTAGTGAGGAGTGGAAAGTAAGAGGCAAGATTAGGGATTAGATTAAAAAAACCAAACAATCTTAATGCCCCCAGTTGCCCTAATACTCTCCGTGGTATGAATATTATCCCCTCCCACCTTCCCACCCTCTGACCCCAGTTTTTTTCCCCTTCCCTCCAGATCTGGCCGTGCCTGCTGTTTGCCAGGCAAAGCAAAGCAATCTGCCTCAAGCTGCCTTCAGCTGTGGCTGTAGTTATGTTTTGCTTAAAATAGTTTTAAGCTGAAAAATATTTAAAATCAAAATAGTATTTTTTTTGATAGTCACAAATCAGCAGAGAATCACTGAATCTTACTCAAGTAGATGTTAACTTAATAAAATATCTACTTAAGTATGGCGTAAGCACAGAAGCAAAGTGAGTGCTCCTTTGATTTGCTTTGATTGTGTTTTTCTGTGTAATTTGCCAAGAAATGAAATTTAGCAACAAAGTCCTCCCAAACACGTTTTGATTTTCAAGAACTTAGATAGCCATGCCTCTGCCAGCTACTGAAACACAAAAAACAACTTTTCTTTGTGCCAGGCCCTCAAACACTTCATTTTTTCGTATTTTTCAGGGTGTTTGAAAGGTAATGTTGGGTTGTGATTTTTTTTTTTTTAAACATATAACGCTAAAAATTAAAGGGAACTATAAATGAATCGAAACACTATTAGTTCAGTGAGCACTACTCAGGAGAATTTATTTTTTTATAGGTTTGAAATGAATAATCTTTTGCTGCACAAGTCAAACAGCTTGTTTTGTGTGATGTTTCTGAATGGAGCCTTGGTAATCAGATTCCACACACGCTTTAACCTTGTGCAAAATTTAATGGAAAAATAGAGTTACTACTGAATATACTGTTTTGCCAGCTCAACAAAAGATGTTAAGTTCTGCATATTTTTGCATAATAAAGATGAGTGTTGACAGTGTAATGATCCATTTGGCACAGATAAAATCATGAATGATTTTAATAACCTTACAACAATATTTGAATTCACTACGAAATATAATATAGACACTTCAAACAGAGACAGACCTGCTGCCCTGGTATGGAGTGCCAGCTACTTATAATCTTAATTTTTCTAGGAGAGAAAAGAGGAGAAACAAAGAGGCTGGATCAGCCAAGAGGAGATGGGGCGGAATTAGGCGTCTACAGGATGCAAGGGATCTGTTTCGAAGTTTCCAGTGCAGTCCTTGTCCATAGGTTGAAGCTGATGGGTTTTGGCAACGCTTGTATCTCCTTCCTCAGGCGGGGTGACATTTGCGTTATGTGTTGGAAAATGCATTCCTGGCTGTGGGGTGAGTCAAGGTAAAATGTAAGCATGACAGTGTGTTCCCAAGTTTGGTGGCTTGAAATGATTGTGCATACAAATACCATTTGTCTTCTGGGTGCTTCTCTTTTTAAAATGTTTTTCGGATTCATCTAGGTGATGTAGGGGCATCGGTTCCAGTTGCCACAGTGATTCAGGGAATTAATTTGCAAAATGAGTTCTGAAAATACGGCTGGAGTCTTTGAAGCTTTCACACTAAATGATTTAGGAGTGTAATTCCATCAAATGTCCCTGTTCATGTTCCTGTCTCTTTGGTTATAATGCTGGAGTGCTGCATCTCTCCGTAAAGAGAGAGCGCTGTGAGGCCTTGGAGGCTTCTGCACCAAGTAGTCAAGAGTCTTGGACTGCTGCAAGCTATCGTTAGAGTAATATCAGGGATCTGCTTGGCTGTTCATTCCTGAGTTTCGCAGAAGCAAAAGCACTTGACTTCTGGTGAATGTGTTTTGAGAATGGGTAGGATGATATTAACCAGCTAGTTTCCTTCTGATGCCCTCCCTCCTTACTCTTCACTTCTTCCTGCTGCCTTTTTTTTTTCCTGTGTGTGTTTGTTTTGACAAGCATTTGGAGGTCAGATTAGAAAAATCACCAGGCAGCTTTTAAAACCAGAGTTTCAAAAATACCTCGGTGTCTGATTTCTAATGATTTTATGGGGTGATAATAAGTGAGATGCCTTTCTGCGAGTTATCTGCCAAATTATTGTTGAAAATGTAGCTCCAGATCATTTTGAAAATGGTTTTGGCATTGGGAGCCTAGGTTTTAGTGAAAGACCTTGAGGCTCAGTTACTACGTCGTTTAGCTTGGTGTTTTGTGGGCAATAAACACGGGTCCTACCTCCTCCTAGCGGATTGCGGTGTATGGTAGATGGATATGCATCTGGGCGTCGATGCACCGGGCTGTTTTTTCTTCATACGGAGATCGCTATAGTCATCTTGGGTTTGGAAAACCTAAAGGTGTTTAGGAAGAACTGTGGTATGGCAGTTTTGGGATCCTTTCTAGACTATCAAATGTTACCTGATGGGTGTCTTTTGCTCAAGACCAGAGCTCCTTATCTGGCAGAAGTTCACGTAATAATTCTGGTGAGTCAAGTCCCCTGTGTCTGGGGTTGCCACAGGAGGGGACAGCCCCCACGGACCTCCTGGTACGTGTCGCTTGCCATCAGCCCGACGCTGATGGAGTGCTACCTTTTATTTTTTGTTTTGTAAGGGTAGTCCTAATGGGTTCTAAGTTGCATTGTTTTCGCTATTGTTACATTTTAAAATAATAGAAAATGTTAGTCATGAGGGAACAATCAGTCATTTGCATTGAAGATTTTTTTTAGAGCCTTATTTAAAGAAGGGGAGGCATGAATTATTGCCTAATGTGCTGATTATTTTTGTCATTATGCAGCAAATGAAGAATATTATTGTTGTTTTAAAATGCCAGAGGTAAATGTCTCTCTGACGATTTTTAATACTAGATAATGAAGTTGGTTAAAAACCTATTCCTATCTCCTTGTTTTTAAGACCTCTGAAAAGTTTCTTGAGGAGAAAAAAGCAAGTGTTACACAAAAGGCAAAAGGGTACACAGAGTTTTACCTTTTGAACAGACCTTGACGTTGATTTAAAATAAGCCTAATTTAATAGGTATTGTATTGCATGCCGAAGATAACTTCGGCTAATGTCAAGGACAAGTGTTATCTATTCCTTTGTTGTAGTGAGGTATTGAAATAATGAGTGGAACAGAAGGGAATCGGAAAATGTTTGAAGTTTTTCATCTGTGTCTCTAGATGGGTATTTTTAATCACATTCTCCTGGCTTTTGCATGCAAATTACACTGAACAGCACACACTATGTAAAATGAAGAGCTGTATTTTACAAAATCTATTTTCTGGAAGTTTAATAAGCTTTCAAAAATTGGCCTGTGCTTTAGCTAACTAGGTACCTTTTTGTACCTCAGCTGAAATTAAAATCTTCGAATTTTAAATGCTGCTGTTTTGATGCTGTAAAAGAGGAATGGAAAGCCTGGTCTCTTGGAGGTTTCTGAAACTGTTTTTTTCGTGGTACTCAAGGACTGCAGCTCCCAATGACAGATGAGACAACTGTTAAGATTTAATACATCTTTATTTCAGCAATTTATCTTGCCGTGTGACACCAGCCCCCCTAATAACCCCACTGTCTGGATTACTTACTGCATAACAGCACTACTTAACTGCTGACCTCTGCGGCAGAAATAAAATACCGAACTCCTGCATGGTCCATGCTGTTGACTTGGAAATCTGCTGACCTGCAGAGTCATCCCATACCCACAAGCTCAGCTGCATGGAGAACAATCAGGGTATCTTTTTGAGTGTTGTCCCCCCTTAGAAAAGGAAGCAGACTTCTACAGCGTGCTCTAAAAATGTAAAATTTCTCCAGAAGTAATATTAACAGCATTGCCCTCAGTGTGGTTTGCATATACGCATTTGTGCTGAGGGATAAAAAATAGAGGAGATGAAATTAGTTTATCACGTGCTCAGATTTTGTCCCTGCTACTTTCCAAGCGTAGCATTCTGTCTTCTGATACTATGCTTTCTTTACACACCTCTTTAAAGCCAGGGTAGATAAATTTTTTTCCTATTTCTTTTCAAAATGAGCTAAGGAGATACCACAGTAAATCATATATTGTGGTAATTTTGTAGAATTTGTCCTTAGCCTTGAACACGATGGCTGTTTTTACAAAAGGATTTTGGAAGATTATTTTCTGTATCAATTGAGGATATAAGGAAATAACAGGGTAGCATTATGCTCTATATGCTTTCAAAGGAAGAGTCAGTGAAGAAAATCCCATGGTAAAAACCCTGTAATTGAAAAACTTCCTAATTTAGGACAGAGGTATTTTTCCCCAGCTGTTCTCACAGCTCAGACGAGCACGGAATTAAGCATTTCGGTACCTGCTGTGTGGAGGTACTGGAACAACTGAGGAAAGCAAACCTCTCTAACTGTTATGTCTTCATTTTTTGCTGAGAAGCAAAAGACATGAGGATGCTCTTCTCTATTCTTGTAGCTATTCTATTCTCTGTTCTAAAATGTATCTCATTTTAGCGGTAGTTTTGGTTTTAGTTGGAAGCTCTGGAATCACTTACCCTATAATCTTAATCAAGCCACTTTTGCCGTCAGATGCATCTGCAGTGTTTCTGCTGTTTGGATTTCGCCCGGCTGCCCCCGTCCCCACAGAGAGCAGAGTGCAGCGACGGCACTGCCCGCTCTTTCGCCAGGGCTTAGCGCAAAAGCTGCGGGTACCAGCGCTGATTAATGCATTCAGTCGTTAACTCCGCTGAGAAGGCTGGGGTCAGTAGCTAATCCATGCTGCTGGTGGAGCCTTCCTTAGCGGGGTTAAAGTTAACAGCAGAAGTGCAGCATTCAGGAGCGTGAGTTAACGGAACGAACTGGAACTTCTACCTGCTCCTGGCCCAGGTGAGTAAGCCCTACTGAGAAGAAACCCGCTGACTGACATCTGTGTCCTTCTCCCCACATCCGCCAGCTTCAGGAAATACAGACTGGTTCTACTTCTCTTTCTGCCAGCAATGCCTTCTGGCCATGTAGGACAAGGCTATTGGGTTGTCTGTCTGTAGGAGGTGACAGCTGTAGATGTTTTCTTTGGCCGTGGAAGTTAGCTGGTGATGAAGTCCAGGATCCAGCTCCGCAGCTGGACTTGCTGTGTCCGTGCAGGAGGTTTGGCTGGGTGAGCAGGTCGGAAGGACTTTGCAGGAGAAGCAGTTTGTGCGTGCTCTGTATGTACTTGTGTCTGTCAGGCTGCACAGGTGGGCTGACGGCTTGATCTCATTTGGTACGTTATGCAGAAGCGGTATCTCTGGTGTATTCAAGATCTGAGGCTGTGAAAAAAGAAATCCAGCCAACCTGATGGGCAGCTCAGTGGCAGCTACCTCTAACAGCCCTCACAATAGTTTTAACACTGCTCAGTTATTGTCTTATTTCTTGGTCTAAACCTCAGCCTGACTTAACCCATGGAGCTCAAGTAGAGAACAATTCAGACAGAATATACACAAATTATTTTCCAGGGTACCATAGTCATGCTTGCTTTTTTAGTCTGTTGCTCAGCAATAGGGAGGAAAAGGGAGAAAAAGTCTTTTAAACGTATGTAATATTAAACTAATGTATTTTAAATACTTTAAAATTTTTAATATAGAATCATAGAATGGTAAGGGTTGGAAGGGACCTTAAAGATCATCTGGTTCCAACCCCCCTGCCATGAGCAGGGACACCTTCCACTAGACCAGGTTGCTCAGAGCTCCATATATTTTAAATATACTTAATAGTCTGGGAACTTATAGGATAATACCTAAAACTGAATTTGATTCCTACTCGGAGAAAAATAGATTGCAATTTAATATTGGTTCTAAAATTTCTCAGATCAAAGTGCCATAGGAAATGAATAATCATAAGCAATGTTTTAATAAAAAGCTTGTGTACTTACTTGTGAGTAAGCCCTACCGAGAAGAAACCCGTCGACTGACATCTGCGTCCTTCTCCCCACATCCGCGAGCTTCAGGAAATACAGACTGGTTCTAAAGAATCATTTCTTAGATTTAAAGAATCATGAAAGCAGAAGATTTTTAAACTGTCTGTAAAATTAAAGAGTCCTTTGAATCCATAGATGAGTTCTGATCTTGCAATTATGATTCAACTTGGTATGTTGTGTTGAGCTTTCAAAGTGAAGGGTGTTTACTTAGTCAGCAGATTTGCGAATGACTTCCAGTGAGACCTATGATGCATTTTCCCATAGTGGTGATTTTATAGCATGAGGTTCTAAGGGGAAAATGATGTTCCGCAAAGGCACATGGGCTGGAATAACCCCAGGCAGCAGTATGGGCTGGGGGCCCACAACCTGGTGGACATCCCAGCGAATGCGAGCCAGCAGTGTGCCCCTGGGATAAAGCTGACCAACCCCATCCTGGGCTGTATTAGCAAGCCTATAGCCCACAGGCTGGGAGAAGTGTCTGGTTCTCTCTGCTTCTGGAGCATTCTGGCCTCCTCAATACAAATAAGACATTGCCATGATGGCCCAGCCAGAGGCCACTGGGGTGAGTTAGGGGGCTGGAGAACATCATGGGGAAAGGGAGGTCTTCAGGGGTGCCATATGGCCGGGTGGTTGTCGAGGGCACAGCACTCTTGATGTAGCTGCTCTCTATACGGTGTGGAGAAGATGGAGCCAGGCACACAGGAGTAGTATGAGAGGCAACAGACACAAGTTGCAACACATGAAGTTTCAAGTTAATATAGGGAAGAAAGCTCTTAAAACCAAGAGTGGTCAGACACTGGGACAGGTTGCCTGGAGAGGTGGTGGAGTCTCCATCCTCGGGGTTGTTCAAAATCTAACTAGATGTGGCCCTGAGCAACCTCCTCTCACTGACCCTGGTTTGAACAGGGGCTTGGACTAGATGATCTGCAGAGGTCCCTTCAAGGTCAGGTTATTCTGTGATTCTGTATGAGCTTACGCTTCTATATAACCCGCAGAAGATCTCACGCAAAGTGCTAATTTGACAGTAGAATGTGACCCTTAAGACGTCCTTCTTATTTTTCCAAAAGCAATAATGCAGCGAAGTTATTACAAGAATATCAGTTGTTTGGCTCCCTTCTAGCTACATTACGCATGAAAAGCTAGTTCTGGCTTCTTGGCTGAACTTGGTTAATTAGGACAGGTAAAGCTTTTCTTGAAGTTAGAAGGGTTTGTTGTTTGTGTAACAGTTTGTCTAAAATTTAAACTGCGCTTGCCCTTTTTCTCCTTTTAAAATGTTGGGTGATCTAGAAGTCCATTGAGGGGACACTCAGGTTGCACATATAGCACAGGATGCCTCTTAGATGCTGCTGGTTTTGCTAGTTGATCTTTTTTTCTGTCTTTGGGCAGTAGTTCACATATTTGTGAAAATGTGCATTTTTTTTTCTGTATTTCCTCTTACCAGTTCATTGAAACAGTACTTATATTTAAATGGGTTTTTAATGAGCCATATAGAAAAGTGAAGCTCAAGGAATATTAAGTATTTGGGTCTGCCATGGGGCTATTAAAGTCAGTTCAGTCATCAGAAAGCCTACAAATTGATTTCATATTTAGTTTCTTTCATATCTAAATAATAATTAGCTACTCCCTTACTAATTATTTTCCCAAATTTATTTTTTTTCCGCTTATACTCATCTGTTAATTCAAAAGCAACCTGTATTTCAGGATGTTTCGGAGTCTGAGGTGCTGTCAGCTGAAATTTGATTTACTGCTGGGCCTTATTAAGCAAGTACTCTTTAGGTCTGCGTTGTGACATGGGCGGAGGGACATGTAGACTGCTTTGGGTGCACATGGTGTTTGCCAGCCCTGAAGAGTTACTGTAGAAAGCTGCCTGGATTCTCTCGCAATCCACCAAGGTTGTTCTCGCTGCAGAGGAGATGCGCAGTCAGTTCCGTGGCTGCTGGGCGAGTTCCCTGTACAGGCTTGCTTAAGGCTTGAAGAGATTTTTGCTGAGGAAAGGCTGCCAGTGATGGGCGTGTTTAAATTTTCTGCCAGCCTCCTCCACCTCCTCTTTTCAGATACTTGCTGCGCACATCTGCAGGTGTATGGCAGCGCTCGGGGAGGGGTTGAAACCTCTCCCATCAGCAGATCGGTGGCTGTCAGAAGGTGTGTGCAGGCAGAGGTCTATGCGTGGGACTGCAGGGCAGGGCTGAGCTGAACCCTCTGGCATCAGGTTTTAAAGAAAACACTGGAACTAGCTACTTTAGAAGGAGATGCATTGATAAAGCTAATTTAGATTTTAGAATGTCATTTGTATCATCAGAATCTCTCTCTTCAAGGACCAAAGTGTCCTGTGAAAGGTTATTTAGTTCATAAATGGAGAACCATAATCATTGCCAGCATGGGCACCTCACCAGACGTGGGGGTTGAGCTGCTCCATCCCTCGGAGCCCTCTCCAAAGGGCCGTGCTCTCTATTCTGCTGGAAGCAGAAAGATCATCGCTTGTGTGAAAGGCAGCTTCGTACACAAATGGGCATCGTGCAGGAGATGATGCGCAGCATAAATGCCAGAAGTGTGTAGCAGCTGTGGAAGGGAAGCCCACATCTGGAAGTTGTTGTGTGGGCCAGGAGGTAAAGTGCATGATTCAGCCAGGGGAACCGAGACCCGTCTGGTTGCTCAGCGGATCAGCTACCGAGCAATTGGTCACTGGACCAGCGGAACAAATTGGGAACGTCCTTGTATGAAATGATCTGATAAGTCTCCTTCTGGTGAGAAGAAACCAGATATTTAAAAGGGCTCCTAATCATGAAGAAAGAAGTGATTTCAGTTTCCCTCTGTGTTAAAGAGTGGACAAGAAGTGCAGATGGTGTGAAGGCCAGAGGATGTGAAAAGCAGAGGATCACTTGCTGTCTTTCTAGTGTGAGAACAGAGCTGTAATCCTAACTGGTGTTAAAATAAGTCTGAAATTATTCCTGGTACCTACAGAGGAGTCAGTATCAGATTCATCAAAAAATAATACAAAAGAATTAACAAATTTTGGACAGATACTTAGGAATATGCCAAATTCAAGTGATCTTTTTGACAAGCTTCCTTGTCATAGTGGGGAAAAAAATACAGCAGAAGTTTCTAGCTTGCTGAGTTTCTGTGGAGTGGAGGATTTCTGGTTTAGTGGTTTTATGCTGGAGAGAGATGACCTGGTTGCACCATCTGATATCGATGAATTGTTTTATCTGGTCTTAGTACTTAATGAAAATGTAAACAACTGTTGCTGATGCGAATAGTTTTTTAATCCAGTTGATTAACATTCATGTACTTAATCTAGTCTATTAATTAAGACTGCATATGTGTTTACAATTTTTTAATTGCTTTAGAATAGATGGAAATTGTAATAATGTTGGAATGCAGACTACTGCTGCTGCTGTGTCAATATTAAAATAAATCGGTCGTCTTAGTTTTTATTCATTTAGGTAAATATAACCTGGTTAGTATGATATGTTGAGTCCCAGAGAGCAATAGAGAAGCTCATCCTGGTATCTCTTTCAGGAAGAACTAAAGGTTGGAGTGAAATTAATCCTGTCCCACATGGTGGTGTGGGAAGTCAGTCAGATATGCTAGAGAGAGAGGGCTGAAGGCAGAGAGCTCCTGGAACGCTTTCCTCTTGTCCCAAAGGCAAAGCTGTCTCAGTAAAACTTTGTTTCTGTATCTCAGGCTGTAGAATCATTCCTTTGTAAGCCATTTGCTTGGTGAAGCTAGTACATTTAGCAAAAAGAATTGAATTATGTTGCTCCTCCTTCTTTTTCTGTTTGCTGTAGAAAGAGTCCTTATCAGTCAAAAGTCAAGCTGGTAGCTGGTTTTTAAACTGTAATCCTTTTTTTTTTTCTTTCATCCTCAGAGGATGATGGTAGCATTCAAAACCCCTACCTCTTAAAAATATACTAAGTATCACCAGTGCACATTTTACCACTGGGATAACTGTGCAGTTTTACTGGGGTGCTTTGTGTTTTTAAAAAAATTGCTGTTGGTCAAGCACTGACTGTTGTTGCTTTAAAAAAAAAAAAAAATCAATGCTTTTGTTGATAATTCATATATGATTAGTTATATTTTTTGCTCCGGAGTTTAAAAAATAGGAGTATTTTAGTTTATGGATATTGACCTTTCAAAAGCTTACTCTGATTCCGTTGCTGAAATGGAATGAACCTTTCCCTAAGATGTGATCTAAACAAAACTGCTGTCTTTATATTTGAAAGTGCTACTGAGTATTTGAAACTTATTTTTCTTGAAAAACTAATATGCGCTTACACTGCGGATGAGATTCTTACCTTGTTCAATGTGATGATTCTTCCTGTGCCAGCTTACGTTGATGAAGAATGTGGATCTGTATTGAAACCTCCTTACTGTTGCTTTTGCCATATTATAATTAGCAATGTAAACATGCCAGTCTAAATTAAGGCTATCATTTATTAAATTTGCTTTGGGAAGACGGAGTGGTTTTTTGCTACTTGATATTATTTCCCATTTCCAAATTTTTAGTTCAATAATTGAAAAATGCAAATAGTATGTCCTGTTACTCTGGGTAACCTATTTAACCATATTTTCACGTGTTTGATGCATTCAAGTTCAGGTCCCATGGAATGGGGGGTGGATGTGACTTATTATAACTACTACTATTATTATTTATTTATTATTATTGTTGATATGATATTTGGTCTTTGGCTGTGGGGTTGTCTTTTTCTTTAAAAAATGGATTCAAACAAGCCAAATACCTCCAATTTTCACTGAATTCTAGTGGAAGATCTTTTAAAGAGCTAATATTGATCTAATGTTGAACAGCGAAGCTATTTTCTTCTTTCTTCGTGCATTGTTATGGTTTGTTCAGCCCTTCTGCTGATCCTTTCTGCAAGGAATGGATGGTTTGATGAGTTTCTCCGGTCACTGCAAATGATGAGATCTAAAACTGAAGGGCAGAGAACAGGAGACACAGCTCAGGTCGGACACTGGAAGCAGTCATAGAGTGATTCCGGAAAGGAGTGTGCTGTTCCTTGCGTTTGAAAACGACACTGTGCATGGTTGTGGTAATTTCAATCATTTATTTCTTATTTTTTAAAAAAATCAACATGGAAGCAGTCTTCCTACAGTAAAGATGATGTTATTTCCAGAAAAGATAGTCATCTTTGTTTTCTACTCTCTTTATAAATCTGGTATTTAAAGCCTAGCAAAATACTATAGGTTTACCATTGACTTCAAGGCTGATAAAAGCTCGGCTAGTAATCCGCATTCAGTGCTTTGCCTAATTAAAAACATCTCTTTGGCCTTTAAACGTGACTGGCACCTCACTGACAGGCCGTTTGTTTCCCTGGCATAAAGTGGTGTTTATTGCTGTGGGTTGCTGCTGCAAAGGATTCTCCATGGGTCCAGTGACCTACTCATGTGGCTTCCTTCTAAGCAGCCGTAAGCTGTCTCTTCCGATGGTTTTTGCTTTGTTTCTTGTTCTGCAAAGGTGGTAGGCGAGGTGGGATTTCTGAGCCTCTAGAGGCATTTCCTTGAAGAGTTTCATTCCTTTCCTTGAAGAGTTTCCCTTGATTAACATAAAATGTGTTGGAGAAATCCAGTGACAGGACGAGGGGTAATGGTTTTAAACTAAAACAGGGTAGGTTTAGGCTGGATAAAAGGAAGAAATTCTTTACAATGAGGGTGGTGAAACACTGGAACGGGTTGCCCAGAGAGGTGGTGGAGGCCTCATCCCTGGAAACATTCAAGACCAGGTTGGACAGGGCTCTGAGTAACCTGATCTACTTAGTGGTGCCCCTGCTCACTGCGGGGGGGGTTGGACTAGATGACCTCTAGGGGTCCCTTCCAACCCAAAACTTTCTATGATTCTATGATTCTATGATTCATCCTGGCTAGGTGGTCTATAACATACTCCC
>Ga0181612_106060_pt1 | contig 17294 bp, 18 predicted proteins | sample HoacroProtozoa21_FD_119630 | JGI IMG/M metagenome (GOLD analysis project Ga0181612, IMG submission 119630) | Hoatzin crop microbial communities from Cojedes, Venezuel. Combined Assembly of Gp0051906, Gp0051904, Gp0051908
TAAAAATGTAAAAGAAAGTGTTTTTGCACTTTCTTTAAAATTAACTTTCATCTAATTTTTCATATATTGGATTAGTTGAGCACTCATTTATTTGATCTTTAAAAGTTGCTTCAAACTCTGGCATTGATTTTTTAATTACATCTGGATATATATTTTTAGAGTGTTCTATTGCATATTTAAAGTCAAGTACATTAACAGCTGTTCTATTATCAAATAAAGCATTAGAAAAGGCTTCTTGAACAAGTGTTAAAGATACATCTGGATATCTTGATCCAACTTCATATATTCTTTTATATTCAGATGTTATATCTGTTAAAAATTCCATCATTTTTCTTTGAATAAAAGGAGTATACATCATTTTAGCACCAGTTCTTTTTTCTATTTTAGGAAGTGTTCCTATTAATATTTGAACATTTTCGTCTCTTGTTGGTTCAGCTATTTCTACTTTTTGAAAACGTCTAACAAATGCTTTATCTCTTAAAATATATCTTTCATACTCTTCAGTAGTTGTTGCGCCTATTACTTTAATATCTCCTCTATCTAGTGCTGGCTTAAACATATTCGCAAAATCCATAGACTCATCTTTTCCACCAATTAAAGTATGTATTTCATCTATAAAAAGAATTAATTTAGATTTAGTTTTTAATTCATCAATTAATGTATTAACTTTTGCTTCTCCTGTTGCCGGATCTACTCCGAGTAAAGCTGAAGTATTTACTCTAATTACTTGGTAATCTTTTAATTTATCTGGAACTTCTTTTTTTTGTATTCTATAAGCAAGTCCTTCAACGGTAGCAGTTTTACCAACACCAGGTTTACCTACTAAAACAACACTTTTATCAGGAGTTAATAATATTAAAATCATCTGTTTTATCTGTATGTCTCTTCCTATAGCTGGATTTGTAATATAATCTTTATCTTGAAAATTTTCTCCATATAAATCTAATACACTTATTCTATTCTTTTTTACATTTTGACTTGATTCGTTCATTTAAATCAACCTACTTTCAAAACAATTCTATCATATTAATTATATTATTAAATATAAAAATATTAAAAATTTACATTTTTTATAGAAAAAATATATTAACTATTGTATAATTAAGAAGATGGTGATGAGAAATGAATTACCCTAATGGAATAAAAAAAGACAATAAAAATCATCAAATAAACTATAAAAATAGAGGTATGCAATTAGAAGAAGAACTTAATTTAAGTAATGAATATTATAGAGAAATTAATAAAGCATTTATTTATAAAAAGCCTACTCCTATTAAAATAGTTAAGACAAGTTTCCCATCTAGAGATAAAGCAGTTATTAAAGAGGCATATTTTACTATTCCATCTACTACTGATTATAATGGATTATATAAAGGTAAATATATAGATTTTGAAGCAAAAGAAACTAAGAGTCATACATCATTTACTTTATCAAATATTCATGAACATCAAATTAAACATTTAGAAAATATTTATAAAAATGATGGAGTTGCTTTTTTAATAGTAAGATTTACATCACTTGATGAAACATATTTACTTATGGCAAAAGATTTAATAGATTTTATTGATAATAATAAAAGAAAATCTATTCCAATAGAGTATTTTAAGAAAAGGGGTTATAATCTTCCAAATGGATATATGCCAAGAGTTGATTATTTAAAAGTAATAGATAATATAATAGGAGGCAAAGATGAAGAAAAAAAGTGATACTAAGAAAATTAAAAAAAGAGTTTCTATTAAGAAAAAACCTAAATATACTAAAACTGATTTAAAGGTAAAATATATTTTTTATGTATTTTTATTAATATTGTTAATTGCTTGTCAAATATTTTTAGGTAAAGAATTTACAATTATAGCAGCTATTGGAATATTAATAATATTAGGATTAAGTGCATTAATTAGAAAATCACATAAAAAAGGAAGATTAATATTAACATTTTTATTAATACTATTTCTAACTATGGGAATTGGAGTATTATGTGGATGTGTATATTTTATGTTTTATATTAAGTCTTTAGCAGATCCACTATTTAAAGTATCTAATTTAAATACAGCTGAGATAACTATTATATATGATAAAGATGGACAAGAAATAGTAAGACTTGGTTCTGAAAAAAGAGAAAAAGTAACATATGATGAACTACCTGAAGTCTTAGTAGATGCGATTGTCGCTACAGAAGACTCTAGATTCTTTCAACATAATGGATTTGATGCAGCAAGATTTATAAAAGCAGCAATTGGTCAAGCACTTGGAAATTCATCTGCCGGTGGTGCTTCAACTTTATCTATGCAAGTTGTAAAAAACTCGTTTACCGATGCAAATCTAGATTCAGGAACAGAAGGTATTATTAGAAAGTTTGAAGATATATATTTAGCCGTATTTAAACTTGAAAAAACATATACTAAAGAGCAAATTATAGAATTTTATGTAAATAATCACTTCTTAGGTGGAAACATTTATGGAGTTCAGGAAGCAGCTGAGACATATTTTGGAAAAGATGTATCTGAACTTAACTTATCAGAGGCCTCAATTCTAGCTGGTATGTTTAAATCTCCTAATGCATATAAGCCAACAACTAATCCAGAAGAGGCAGAAAATAGAAGAAAAACAGTTTTATCTCTAATGAGAAAACATGGATATATTACAAAGGAAGAAGAAAATTTAGCAAATTCAATTCCAGTATCATCCTTAACAATTGAAGCACAAACTGAAGAAGATAGCGTATATCAAGGATATATTGATACTGTTGCTGAAGAAATACAAGATAAATATGGAGTTGATCCATACTCTACTTCACTACTTGTTTATACTAATTTAGATAGATCAAGACAGGATGCAGTTAACTCTGTATTAAATGGAGAAGCATATACTTGGAAAGATGATAGAATTCAAACAGGTGTTGCAGTGCTTGAATCTGAAACAGGTAAAATACTTGCAATTGGTAATGGTAGAAACAGAAGCGGCGCTAAAAACTTCAACTATGCAACACAACTTGAAAGACAGCCAGGATCTACTGCTAAACCACTATTTGATTATGGTCCAGGTATTGAATATAACAATTGGTCAACATATGGATATCAAGATGGAGATAATGTATATAGATTATTTGTAGATGCCGCATATAAATATTCAAATGGACGAAGCATTAAAAACTGGGATGGTGGATATTATGGAGCAATCACTCTAAGACGAGCATTATCAACTTCAAGAAATATTCCAGCGTTAAAAGCATTCCAAATGGTAGATAAACAAAATATAATTAACTTTGTTACATCACTTGGAATAACACCTGAAATAGAAAATGGAACAATACATGAAGCACACTCAATTGGAGCATTTACTGGAGTATCTCCACTTCAAATGGCAGGAGCATATGCAGCATTTTCTAATGGTGGATATTATAATGAGCCATATTCAGTATCTAAAATAGTATTTAGATCATCTGGTCAAGAAATAGAACATGAAAATAATCCGGTAAAAGTCATGAGCGATGCAACAGCTTACATGATAGCTAGTGTTCTAGAAGATGTTGTATTAAACTCAGGTGGTACACCACAATATGTTGCGGTTAAAACAGGTACAACAAACTATGATGATTCTACAATGAACTCACTTGGATTACCAGGTGATGCAATAAGAGACTCATGGGTTGTAGGATTTTCTACTAAAACAACAATTGGTATGTGGTATGGATATGATTCACTAGAAGACTTCAAAGAAAATCCTACATACATATTACATAATATTCCGGCAACTATTGCGAAAGATAAATTATTTAGAGCACTTGTTCTAACTGGTGCAATGGAATCTGATAGAACAGAATTTACAATGCCATCTTCTGTAGTTAAACTTCCAGTATTATCTGGTACAAATCCAGCAATCGTTGCATCTAATGGTTACTCTGGAAGTGTTACATACGAATTATTTAAAAAAGATTATCAGCCATCTGCATCAACTGCGAAACAACAATCAATTGTATCTTCTTCTTCTCCATCTAACTTAACTGTATCTTATAATAATACAAGTCACACAGTAACAATGAGTTGGACTGGTGCAGGAATTAGTAATGATTCAACATATGGTGAATTTGGATATAATATATATTTAGGTGATACACTTCTTGGTTGGACAAATGATACAACTTATTCTTTCCAAAGTTCTTCTCCATATGGTACATATAAAGTTGTAGGTACTTATAAAGATTATACAGGTATTCAAACATCTCCTGCAACATATACTTTAAAAGAAGAAAAAACTGAAGCTGAGTGCTCAATATTCCAAACACAAACAACATGTGAGAAAAATGGATGTAGTTGGACACCTGAGACTAAAACAGAATGTGCAGAAGATGATAAAGACTGCGTTGAAGAAGTTATAACTGAAGCAAGTTGTGATGAGAAAAATTAAAAAGGCTTTTAAATTCAAAGCCTTTTTTATTTATTATAATATTTACATATTTTGCCTAATTTACAAGTCTTACATTTAGGATTAATTGATGTGCAGTAGTATCTTCCAAATAATACAAATTGTAAATGCCTTTTATACCAAACATCCTTTTTAAATAACTTTTTTAATTTGGTTTCTACATCTAACACATTATCTTTTTCATTTGCTAAACCTAATCTTTTAGAAGTTCTAAATACATGAGTATCTACTCCAAATGCAGGTATTTTATAATATTCTCCTAAAAATACTTGAGCAGATTTATTACCAATTCCAGGTAATTTTATTAATTCTTCTTTTTTATCTGGAACTTTTCCATTATAATCATCAATTAACATTTTAGAAATATTAACTATATTTTTACTTTTAGTTTTCTGCATACCAAGTGGTTTTATAATATCTTCTATATCTTTATAATCTGCTTTACTTAATTTATCTAAACTATTATATTTATTATATAATATCTTCGTTACAGCATTAACTTTTTTATCTGTAGTTTGAGAAGATAACATTATATTTATTAATAATTCATAATCAGTATTATAGTTTAATTCGCATTTTGGATTAATAAATAATTCATCTAAGTAGTCTTCAATTAACTTAGTCTTCATCAAACCAATTCCAATCAGCTATATCATCATTTATTTCTTTAGATATATCTTCTTTTTTATTTTTATCTTCTCTTTGTTTTTTGTATTTTATAACATCTTCTTTAGTTAAAATATTTTTCTTTTTCCAATCATATATGATTCTATCTATATATTTTAAGTTATTTACTCCACTAAATACAGCTTCTTTTAGCGCTTCTTCTATTATTTCTATTTCTGTTCCATCATCAATCCACGCTTTAATTATTTCATATTCCATAGGAGATAATGTTCTACCAAATTCTTTTTCAATTATCTCAAATACATTATTAGATAATTCATTATTTTCTTTATCATTATACATAATATCTATTAATTTATCATAAAATAAATTAGTTAGAATATATTCATTTTTCGTTTCTTTATCTACTTCTATTTTAATTAAATGTTTATTAGATAAATCATCAATTAATTCTAATATTTTATATTTATCATAAGATAATACATTTGAAAAATCTTCTACATTAAGTAGAGTTTTTCTATTACTATTATCAATATATAAAATAAATATTAATTCTTCTATTGATATATTTAATTTATTTATCTTTTTAAGTATAAATTTAGGAACTACTATATATCCATCTTCCATTATTTTTAAATCTTTTTTATTCATATTTACCCCCTATTTAATTAACTACTCTTCTTCATCATCAGAATTTATATCATTAAATAAATCATCTGCTGTAGAATTATTTTCTATTTTAATATCTTCTATTGGCTTAATTTCTTCTTGAACACTTTCCCCTGTTCCCATAGATATATCATTTACATTTGATATAGAAACAGAATCATTATTATTTGTAGGTTCTTCTTTTTTCTTAGAGAAAAATGAGCCTAGTGAGAATTTCTTTTCTTCTTCTTTTGTATCTTTCTTTACTTCACTTACACTACTTTCTTCTTTTACTTCGCTATTATTAGGTGTTTCTTGAATCATATTATTTAGTGCAGATGTATCAATATTAATATTATCTTCTTTTTCTTCTTTACTACTTATTGGAAGACTATAAAAATCATTTGAATCAAATGTAGAATTTACTGGGTTAACAAAACTTGATGAATCATTACTTTCTTCTACTTGATTTATATTAATATCTTGTATTGCATAATTATCAATTATATCATTATTATTTTTATCCTCTACACTATTATCCAAAAGTAAAGAATTATTATCTTCACTTGATTGACTTACTAAATCAATAGAGTCATCATTTTTTTGAGTAACCTGTTTTTCTCTATCATAAGTATTAGAAAATAAATTAGTTAAAGAATCATTTCTACTATCTTCTATATTTGAGTCTTCTTTATCATCATTACTAATATTAAAGTCTAATAATTCAGAACTACTTTCTTCTTTATCTTGTTTTTCTTCTTTACTATTTTCTTCTTCTCTATAAGTAATTGTTTGTTTATTACTAAATCCATTACTCTTTATATCTTTTATTTTATTTATATCTAAATACAAAAACTCATAGTTTTTAGCAATTATCTTAATTATTATAATTATAAATATTATAATTGTCGCGATTAAATATAATAAATATGAATTTATATCTTTAGTAACTAAATATTTATATGAACAATATAGTGGAATAATCATATAAATACCAGCTATAATTGGACCAAAACAAACAAATGCTCCCATATAATCTCTAACTATAGGAATATAACATAATATATTTCCATCTCCCCCATGACCTCTTCTATATAAAGTATTTATTATATAAGATGTAAAAATATATACAAATGTAATTCCTAATATAAATAATATTAAATACATATTAGAATTTTTCTTATAATTTGAGTTAGTTGGAACTTTATTAGTAATCTCATCTATTGTTTTACCAATATATTTATCACTATAACCATAAGAGCAACCATCATTATCAGATAATATGGCAATAGAATATATATCAAATAATGTTTTATTTATAGTAATATAACTCTTAGTTTGGTCTTCACTATTATATTTAATATCTAATCTAAAATTATTAAGTGTTTCTTGTCCATTTATTTTAACACTTTCATATTCAGTGCTGTGATCTGATTTAGAGCAATAATTATATACTCCAATATTTTCTCCAAATGCATCAAAAAATCCTATTTCAAAAGATAAATATTCTTGTTTTTGAGTATTATTCTTTATTCCTTCTATAATTAAATAATCTGAATTATCATTTTCATAAGTATTATAAAAATTAGTATATGTAAAAAGATCAGTTTCAGCAGTACCTTTTTGTCCATTATTATATAAAGTATAAGTTTCTGCATTAACATTAAAGTGTACTAAAAAAACTAATATAAAGGATATAAAATAAAATACTAATTTTTTCATACTAACCCTTCCTACTCTTTAAATAAATTTATTTTTATTATTCTTAATATATTCTATAATATCATATTTATCATTATTAAGTCTACAATATATTATTTCTTTTTCTAAATTTTTGTAAACTCTTTCTATAAATTTATCTGGTTTTAAATTAAAAATATTTATAATATCATAACTAGTAATATTAATATCTTTTCTTTTATGTATACTTAGTGAATTATATACCATATTTAAATCAGTTACTTTTATATTTTTAATTGTTGCGGCTACTTGATTTACATATAATCCGTATCTATATAATACATATGGGTCTAAATTATCTAGTTTTAATACTTTTTTTACTTTTTCTATTTCATCTTTTTCTATATTACTAAATGGGTATTTTGCATCTATTACTGCCCATACTCCTATTAAATTATCACAGTTTGCAACTTTATTTAAATTAGGTAATTTTAATTCTTTATCTAAGTTTAAATCAAGTAATAATTTTATACCTTTCATAGCATTACTACTTGTAAATATTTTATCTAATTCTTCTTTTCTTCTATTTAATGATAAATCTTTAAGTAATTCTTTCTTTTCTTTTATTGCATCAACTAACTTATCATCTAATTCAAAGTCTAAGGTGCATGCAAAACGAATCGCTCTTAATATTCTTAAAGAATCTTCTTCTAAACTAATATTTGGGTTTTTAACTGTTCTTATAATTTTATTATTTATATCATCTATTCCATTTAATTTATCAATTATTTCTTTATTTTCATTCATACATATAGTATTTATTGTAAAATCTCTTCTTTTTAAATCTAATAATAAATCATTAGTATATTCTATTTCTATAGGTCTTCTATGATCTATATATTTTTTATCTATTCTAAATGTAGTTATTTCATATCTAATAGAATTTTTATATACTGTAACACTACCATATTCTTGATTAGATACATTAGCATTTTCAAATATTTCTTTTATTTCTCTAGGTGTAGCATTAGTATTTATATCTATATCTTTAGAGTCTATATTTAAAATATAATCTCTTACAAAGCCACCTACTATATATGCTTGGTATCCATTAGATGTAATTTTCTTAAGTATTTCAATTGAACTATCTAACAATTTTATTCAACTCCTTGCAATTAAATTTTATCACATAAAAAGAAAAAGTCTACAATTTTATAGACTAATTTTTTACTAATACATTATCCCCTGAATTGATTTTTTCATATACTTTACTTGCGGCATCAAGTGGCATATTTACACATCCATGGCTTCCATTTGTGTGATATATTTCTCCACCATATACTCCATATCTCCAATTATCCGCATCATGTAATCCTTGTCCTCCATTAAATGGCATCCAATAATTTACTGGGCTTGCATAATTATCGCCTCTTAATACTTGATCTTTTGCTTTATAATAAATTGAATATATTCCAGTTTGTGTAGGACTTGTATCTTTTCCTGTAACAACACTTGTTTCTAATTCTTTTTCTTTATTAAAATAAAATTTTAGACTTTGCTCACTAATATCTACTATAGCACATGTATTTGATAAGTTATTTACATCTTCTTTTCTAATAAATCCAACATTATTATTACAATTAACATAATAATAATCATCTACTTCATCATATATTTCTACAAACTCATATTGATTAATATTATCTATTACTTCTAATTTTTCATTTACTAAATCACTTGTTTTATTAGAGTATCCTAAATTATCTATATTTCCTTCTAATTGATATTTTAAAGTAGCATAATCATCTTTTATATAACAAATATTACTATTGTATATTACTTTATACCATCCATTTATATGATTTATTTCTTTTAATAATTCTCCTTGTTTTAATCCACCTAATATTAAAGATTCTACACTTGCTTCTTGTCTTATATTTACATTTGTTGTTGCGCATACATATGCATTTAAATTATAATCTATATTAGATAAGTTTATTTCTTCTAATAAATTCATATTTATAATACTAATATTATCTTTATTAATATAACCATATGTATCATTATAATTAACTATATAATAATTTTTATATTCACCAACAATTTTTACAATAGTGTTTATTGGTTTTATATCTATTATATTTTCTAAAGTATAATCATATATATTTGAATTAATATTAATAAAAGCATCTTTATCTTCTTTATTAATATCTTTATACATAAAATCGCACATTAATAAAGTATAATTATCATTTTCTATAGTTGTTTCTTGAGTAGTTTCAATTATCTCATTTTTTGCACTACTATTATTAATTAATGAATATAAAGCAATTCCACCAACTAAAGTTACTCCTACTAATTTCTTATTTACTTTAAGTTTCAATTTAACTACATCTCCCTTTTTTAAAAGCAGAATTTATTATATCACATTTAATTAAATTTGTTGATATTTTATTTTATTTATTGTAAAATTGAAATAGTAGTGATGAGTATGAAGAAGATAATTATAAAGTTAATAAAACTATATCAAAGAGTTCCAGGTAATTTTCACTATAGATGTAAATTTTATCCAACATGCTCAAATTACGCAATAGAAGCAATTAATAAATATGGCGCACTTTATGGTGGATTTTTAAGTATAAAAAGAATAATTAGATGTAATCCCCTTTCAAAAGGTGGATATGATCCAGTTAAATAGGAGGAAACATGAAAAAACTTAGTTTAATTATTTTAATAATTTGTATTATATTAATTGGGGGATGTTCAAACGATAATATGGATAATATTGATATTGTTGTTACAAACTACCCTAATGAATATTTAGTAAGAAAGATATATTCAAAACACTCTAGTGTAGAAAATGTATATCCAGATGGAGAAAATTCTAGTAGTTATACAATTACTGATAGAAAGAAAAATAAGATAGCAAATAGTGATTTATTTATATATAATGGTAAAAAAGAAGAAGATAAAAATTTAGCATTTGAATTATTAGATATAAATCCTGATTTAAAAATAATAGATTCTGCTTATGCTCTAGAATATGATTATTCTTACTTAGAATTATATTTAATGCCTTCTCAATTATTAATGATGGCTCAAAATATAAGACAAGGTTTAATTGAATATGCACAGGCTCAATATTTAATAGATGATGTTAATGATAAATATGATAATTTAAAAATTACTCTATCAGAGTTAGATGCATCAATTAGAGTAAGTATTAAAAACGCAAATAAAAAAGAAATTGTTGTATCTAATAGTAATTTAAAATTCTTAGAGAATTATGGATTAGATGTACATGTTATAAATGAAGATACTACAGATGATGGATTAAAAGAAATAGAAAATTTAATTAAAGATAATAAAGTTAATTACATATATTCATATAAAGATGAAGAAACTAGTACAAAACTAACTAATTTATTATCAAAATATTCTAATGTTACAAGATTATATTTTTATACTACTGAAAGTTTAACTGATACTCAAAGAGATGAAAAAATAAATTATATTAATTTGATGAATAATAATTTAGATGAACTAAAGAAAGAATTATATAATTAAGAAGGTATTTTATGGCAGATACAAAAGTATGTATAGATAAAGATAGATTAACAAATAGTGCTAATTTATTAGGAGAAATATCTATTTCAACTACAGATTTAGATTCAATATATAATGAATTAAATGATATTGAAAATGAACATGATGGTATTGTTTTAAATGCAAGTGCAATAAATGAAAATATAGAAAATATTGTAACAATATTAAAAAATATTAATAATTTAGCAGATAACTTAATAAATACAGTTAATGAATATGATAAAGCTGATGGGGACATAATTGGAGCATTAAGTGAAATAGACTCTAGTATAAAAGAAAAAATAACAAGTATTGATAAAGATGATATATATAGATATAGTGAAGAATTTAAAAAAGAAGTAGTAATTTATTCAAATCCACAAAATTTAACAGATTCTAAGTTAGAATTTATAGAGTCTATTATACCAGGTGCGATATCTACATATGAAAAATATGGAGTATTACCTTCCCTTACACTTGCTCAAGCTATACTTGAAAGTGGATGGGGAACTTGCTCTATTGGAAATAATATATTTGGAATTAAAGCAGGTGATAATTGGACAGGCAAAACAACAACTACTCAAACGCAGGAACAAACATCAAGTGGTTCAGCTTATTCAATAACTGCAGCATTTAGAGATTATGACTCTATAACAGAATCTATTGAAGATCATGGAAAATTATTAACAAATGATAGATATAAAAATGTAATTAGTTCCACTAATTATAAAGATGCATGTTATGCAGTTAAAAATGCAGGATATGCAACTGATGTAAATTATTCTAGTAAATTAATAAATATAATTGAAACATATGGTTTAGATCAATGGGATACAATTAAATCTATTTAGAAAGGAAGATTGTACTATGTCAGATATGAAAGTATGCATAGATAAGACCAATTTAATAAACAGTGCTTCATTATTGGAAGGAATTGAAATATCAACAGATGAATTAATTTCAACAGCAGAACAATTATCTTCTATTGAAAATAGTCATGATGGTATTGAATTAAATACTGATGCATTAAATGAAAATATAGATAATATTAAAACGGCATTAAAAAATATAAATACTTTGGCAAGTAATTTAACTGAAGCAGTTAATGCATATGATGGATCAGAAGAAGATATAATTGAGGCATTAAGTAAAATAGATTCATCTATAAGAGAAAAACTAACAGGATTAGATAAAAAAGATATATATACAAAAGAAGAAACATTAAGAGAAAATATAGTAATATATGATTCTAATGGCTCAGCTAATGGAGAAGCACAAGAAGAATTATATACAATATTAAGTGATTTAGGTTATTCAAGAGCTGCGATTTGTGCAATTTTTGCCAATATCGAGTCTGAATCAAACTTTAGTACAACAGCACTTGGAGATGGTGGAACAAGTTATGGATTATGTCAATGGCATAATTCTAGATGGGCAAACTTAAATAATTATTGCAGAGCAAATGGATATGATCCATCAAGTGTTGAAGGACAAGCAAGATTTTTAAATTACGAATTGGAAACAAATTATACAAGTGTTTATAATACATTAAAGTCAGTAGAAGATAATGAAGAAGGTGCACGAATTGCATCAAAAGATTGGACAATAAATTTCGAAATACCTGATAATAAGTACCAAAGAGCTGAACAAAGAGCAACTAATGTAAGTAAATATTGGCAAAGATCTGCATAGGAAGGTGATAATTATGGCATGTATAAGTGAAATTAATTATGAAAGTGATATTGAATCTTCACCTTTTGTATCAAATGATAAATCTAAAATTGATGATGCAAATGAACAAATAAAAACTACTATGGGAGAAATTGATAATGCAATTTCTGAAATTACATCAAATATGAGTGACGGTGGATTAGATAGATATTCTCTTTATATAGAAGGAAGTTCCCTTGCATATGATAAAGCAAATGAAATATTAACAGATTTACAAAGTATTAAAGAAAATCTAGAAGAAATATCAAATGCATTTGAATTGAATTATCAAGAGCATTACGCAACTGAATTAGAAGATTATATCAAAAAAGTAAAAGAAAAAATTGAAGATTTAGAAAGTGAGAAATCAAGTAAAGAATCAGAATTTAATAATGTTTGTAATGCATTAAAAGATGAAACGTTAACTACTTCAGTCATAACAAGTTATGAACAAAAATCTATAAGACTCAAAAATGATATAGATGATTTAGAAAAAGAAATTAAAGAATTTGAAGAAAAATTAGAAAAAGCAGAAAGTAAATTATCAACTTGTCAAGGAGAAATAGAAAAAATTACTGCAGAACAAGTTGCAGAGGATGCAGCAGTTGGTGCAACAGGTTCACCTTATACACCATCATATTCAAGCCCATCCTACTCTCCTTCATCATCTAGTTATGTTGGAAATTCTTCTAGTGCAATGCCAGTTTCTGCATTAACATCTATAAGTACATCAAATAAAGTAAATGATGATAACATAGAATCTAGTAAAATTAATTTATCAGAGCTTGGTGATGAAAAAATAAATGAAAATACTAATGATACTAGTAGTACTACAAGACATACAACAAGTATAAATCCTATAACAAATAATGAAGAAATTAAAACATCAAGTAATAGTAATTCAAATTTAAGTGATAAAACAAAAAATAAAGAAGATGTATCTTTAACTAATACAACATCAAATGCTACTTCATCAACTTCGAGCTTAAATACAGTAGATAATAAAGCAAAAGAAGATCCTATTTTAAAATTAAATGATGAGAAAAGTGTTGCAACATATAATAAGGTTATGCCAAGTACAGTTGCAGGTGGTGGTTTTGCAACAAGCGGTCTATCTTCACTTGAAGTAACTACTGCAGATTCAACCTATGAAAATGAAAATGTTTTAGAAGATGAAAATGAAAAAGAAATCGAAGTGTTAGGTGATGATGAATATGATGGAACAGATGATTTAGAATTATATAAGTCTCCAGTTCAAACAAAAGAAGCATTATATAGTAGTGTTAGTAAAGCAAGCAACAAAGACACGAATAATTCATCTATTGCTCTTGCTACGGCAGCTGCAGCTGCTGCCGTGGCAGCAGGTACTGTTGGATATAAAAAATATAAAGACAAGAAAAAAGAAGATGAAGAAAACAAAGAAGAAAATTCTGAAGAAGAATATGAAACTCCACTTGATTTAGATATACATTATGAAAACGACTCAGATTAAGAGTCGTTTTCATTATCTTCATTAGAAGTTCCGTGAGTATCCCAGGTAATTATATTACCATAGATATCTTTATCTCCTTTTTCAAGTCTACAAATATTCATAATCTACTCCTTTTTAAGTATATACCCAAGCTCCTGCAAATTGACTTACTACAGAATTATATGGAATTGTTTCATAACTAAATCCAGCATGTTTTGAATTTGGATCATTTACTGTAACATTTCCATTATCATCAATTCCTGTTAATACAATAAAATGCCCTGCACTAGTAAATTTACCAGGTCTACAACTTACAATTACTGGATTCCCATTTTTTAAAGCAGTTGTTATAGAAGATGTGTCTATTTGATTGCAATTAACATTGTAATATTTACCAACAGCATCAAAAATACTCCAACTTTGTCCAACACTTCCTACATAAAATGCATTATAATTGCCACCATTGTTACTTGCTATAGAATTTTTTACATCAGATGGAGTAATATATTTATTTTTTAATGTTGATAATACCATCGCAATAGATGTAATAGAACATCCACTTGAAGCAATTGTTCCACCACCAAATGCCTCGCCTGCCCAGGATTCTTGTCCACCTTGAGACATATATGGAACTTTTATTTCTGCATTATTATCAGGAACTCTAGATAATAACGTACTATTTGTTATTTCATTTGTTGTAAATGCATCTATGTTTGCTTTTTTATCGCCACCTGTTTGAAGGGTTGGAATTGTAACTTTATCAAAGATATGCTCAAATTCTCCAATAAATTCAGTAGGTGCATCTAAATTCCCATTGAAGTTAGCAAGACCTTCTTCTAATTCACTTAAATCACTTATATAATTTTCCATCCAAGTAATACAATTACTAAATGCGGTTTTTAATCTATCTGAAAGATTATCAACTTCAGAATATAAAGAAGATATTTCAGTAGATGATATCACTGATAAATCAGAAACTATGCTTGCTAAAAATGCATCTACATCACTTTTTATATTACTTAGCTCAGTTTTCTTAGAATTAATTGAATCAAATATAAACTTATAATCCATATTAACCACCACATATTCCATTTACTTTATTAATTGCATTTTGCATTGCTTTTTCTTGCTCTTCTATTGCATTTTCTACACTTGTTAAATCAACATTTTCTTTATTCTTATTCTCATTTAAAATTTCTTTATTTTTTAAAGCTGCTTCTCTATTTGAATTATAATCATTTATTGCACTTAACGCAGAATCTATATCATTAAATGTGCTTTCTAATTTAGATAATATTTCACTATCTATTTTAGATAATGCACTAGTTAATTTACTTTTAGAACTTGCTATCCAAATATCATCACTTAAACTTGAACTAAATGTATCTATTTTACTTTTAAGTGAATTTATTTCAGATTTTGCATTTGATGAAATAGAAGATACACTTGATGTATCAATACCATTATACATATCATAACTAACACTCATATTATACTCTCCTATACAAATTCAATTTTACCAACTTTTTCAACACTTTCTATTTTCTTATTAGTATTCCAATCAACATCCCATTTATTTGATTCTATATCTTTACCATTTTCTTTTATTGTTTCTTTATCTGTCTTAAATTCTAACTTAGAATCAACATCTTTATTAGAATCTACAACAATACAATTTAAAGTATCACCATTTTCAAGATTTACATCTATCATTGTACCTTCACTTCCATATAAATCAGATGATACTAAATAACGAAGTTCTCCATTAATTTCTACATATGCAAGTCCATCTTTATAATTTTCACCTTGTTTTTTCCATAAATCATATAAATAACTATCATTAGTTAGTTTAGCTACTCCATATTCATTATATTTCTCTAAAGTTTCAATATGTGATGAAATACTTGAATCATAATTATTTCCTTGAGAATTATTAGAATAATTTCCACCAGAATAAGAATATGAATTAGAAACTTGATTACTACTTTCTAAACTTTCAACTTGCTCTTTTTTCTCTATACTTACTCCTTCAAATACATCCGCAATTGTAAGTCTTGATGAAACGTCAATCTCATCTAATGAATTTGCATTTATACTATCAATATAATCCTGTCCACCAATTAATTCTTTCAAGTTACCTAACATAGAGTCTTCAATTGATTCATACCCATCTGCAACACTTGCTAAAAAAAGAATTGACATCGCAAGTTCACGCGAAGCATCAGGTAATTTAGAATTTAAATTTTCTAACTTTTCAGCATAACTTTTTGCGGCATCCCCACTCCAACTAGGAGATGTTATAGATGAAATAATTTCGGTTAGCTTTGAATTCGTATTATTAATTGACTCAGCTAAACTTTCAAGTTTTTCACAAGAGTCTCTAATATCAGAATATTTTAATACTACTTTATCCATGCTTATACCTCTATTTCTTCTCTTGATTCATCAAATGAAGAATATTCATTGAAAACACCACTTAAATATTGTATATAAGTATTAAGTGATTCACTTAGACTTGCTAAAACAAGTGAATAATCATCTTTCATTTTTGATGTATACATTATTGAACCTGAACTACTCCATGCAGAATTAATTTTAGTAAGTTCACTATTTAATGTATCTATATAATTATCAATATTGGTTTTTTCTGTTTCAAGATTTTCTATAATTTCTTCAATACCTGAATCTGTAACATTTATATCACTCATACTATCACCACCCTAATTTTATCAAATTAATTTTTTTTATTCTATATAATTAAAAAACTTTTACATATTTTAAGTAAAAGTAAAAATATACATAAAATGCAATTATTAATGTAAATGGTAAAATAAAATGCAAGAAAATTGTAAATTTAAATGTAGGTTTTCCTACATTTTTTATTTGTTATACAATTATCTATGAAGTGATTATATTATGGAAGAATTGATAATTAAATTAAATACAGAAAAAAATAATTTTTCTTACACTAATTTAAAAATGTAAAAGTAAATATAATATATATCTTGGATCTAGGTCAAGTTTTTAGACACGATTTTCTGTCGAAACCTATCGTATTTAAATTTATTCCAATTTCCTTTTGACAAGCAGAAATATTTTTATTATTTTTTTAATCGTTTAATTGATTATTATTTTTAAAAAAATAAA
>Ga0181612_124664_pt1 | contig 17294 bp, 9 predicted proteins | sample HoacroProtozoa21_FD_119630 | JGI IMG/M metagenome (GOLD analysis project Ga0181612, IMG submission 119630) | Hoatzin crop microbial communities from Cojedes, Venezuel. Combined Assembly of Gp0051906, Gp0051904, Gp0051908
CCTTTCCTTTCCTTTCCTTTCCTTTCCTTTCCTTTCCTTTCCTTTCCTTTCCTTTCCTTTCCTTTCCTTTCCTTTCCTTTCCTTTCCTTTCCTTTCCTTTCCTTTCCTTTCCTTTCCTTTCCTTTCCTTTCCTCTCCTTTCCTTTCCTTTCCTTTCCTTTCCTTTCCCTGTCCTGTCCTGTCCTGTCCTGTCTTTCTCCATTGTCTTTAATTGCAGCTTGTTGAAGGGATTTTGAGAGAATCTGGAATTCTCAACATGCCCCAGCCAGGCATCCCTGAGCTGAGCACCCCTCCCTCCATCCTGCACCCCTCAGTCTCTAACCATTTGGGAAAAAATCTCTTATTAATCCTCTCCTGTGCTTTAGAGCTGTCAGCCCTATGGTGCTTATAGACAGAGAAGCAGAAAATGGTGAGTGTCCAAGTTTTGCTGGTGGCATCTCCCAGACCTCTATTCCGAGCACCACGTGCTTTGTTGGCCAATCTGATATGCGAGGGAACTATTGTTGAAAAATGGCATTCACTGAGGCAAACCAGGCAGCTTGCTGTGCACGTAAGTTCATTTTTGAGACCTTTGATCCAGTCAGCCACAGATTTGATCTGTCTCTCAGCCTCAGATATTTCTCCTGAGGGCTCGGCACCATCTTCCCTTTCACAAAAGCATTTGTGTTGCCTCTGCCTCCTCCATAAGATTTCCAGACTGCTGGCTGAAACACCCTTCTCCTCCCAGCCTAGCAAACCTGGCACCCTGCGTGCTGCTGGTGGTTGTGACTGCCCCTGTGAGTGTCTCATGGGTCCTGGTGCCAGGGCCTTCGCCTCCAGACCTTTTCTGCTGTTTTTTTATTTGGGTGTTGGCCTATTTTCAGCTGGACAAAGTATGCACTTAAGTTAAGCATATTTCTATTAAGAGAGAATACATTAATATGTATTCTCTTACATATTAAGAGAAAAAACTCCAGCTGTTTTTAAAGTAGCCTGATAGTTCTAGAGTAGTGTAGGAGTTATTTTTTGAGGCGGGTGCGTTACTGTGAGGGAAATGAGCTAGGACACTGTCTTTGCACCATGTAGAGCCCTCTTGGACTCTCTAGGATATCCATATTTTGATGAAAATTCTTCTCAGCTGAAATCTTGTGGGCTCTGTGGCCTCAAAGGATTTTGCCACAGATATAAGAAACGTGACTCACTGGCCTCAGAGTTTATATCTAGCACAGGATATCAAAAGTCTTAAAGAGGAGCAAAAGGGGAACACCACGTATCTGTTTTTACACCAGTAGACAAAGACATAAAGCCAGAGAGATTTTCCCAAGAAATAGCATTCCACTTTATTATGGTGCCAAAAGCATGGCTTCATAATTAAACCTGAAATAAGCATAAAACTCCATGTTCACTGCAATTAACTGCAATCAACTGCAATCAAAAGGCATAAAAATTGAGTAGGAAAATCAGAATTTGAGCCAAGCCAGCCCCCTCAATGGTGCTCTGTTGTGACTGTCATGGAACACCAAGGGCTTTCACCAGCTTGGTGGCCTTCCAGAGGTACCAAGCACTTTAAGCAAGTCCTATAGGTACTTCATGCTTTAACGGCCTTTAGCAGTATCCATTTAACCATCATATACTCACCCAATGATAAAATGAGCTTTTTATTAAGGCAGTCAGGAAAGAAATGCACAGGTATTCTATCTGCAAAATTTTAAAGAGCCGCAAAACATACAGCAGTATTTGAATCCCTGTGAGGCAGCTCCGCAGGAAAGCAGGGAGATCTTTTCATCACAGATGTTCTGTCTAAGAAGAATGTTCAATGTGAAGTATCAGGGTTTATTATCACAGCCCTTCATGTGGTTACCTTTGCTGTACTTTCAAAGTTGCCTACATCTCTGTCATGGGCCAAAACCATGTGTTGCAGATCATTTCTACTATCTTGCCAGTTACAGGTTCTTACACAGCTCTGCCCCTGCCTTCCTTTGTGGGCAGGGAAAGGTGGATAGCTTCCAGCAACTAAGGCTCTGATATTTTGACCTGCTATCCAACGGTGAAGGACATGGCTCATTTCACAGATTACGACTGGAACAGCTCAGAGACTAAGAATGAGAACTGAAGAGAGAAGAATGAGCATTTCACCCTTGCAGTCCTTATACTATCTCCAGATATGAGACTGGTTGAGTCTCCATATGGCTTTCATCTCAGCTATGCCTTTCTTGACACTTTCTTGGTCACTCTTCTAGCTACTAGCCTTGTCAGCATCTACCTTGTAACTCCCTTGTGTGGATATCTCACTTATGCCAGCTCTCATGTGATCTTCATCTTGTATCACTCACAAGCAGTGCTTGTCCCCCAGCTCCTATCTGTGTTTGCCACTATGCTCCATTGCCACTCCTGCTCCTGACCATATGCAACTCAAGTCTGTATGGATGGCATGGTCCTGCTTGTTGGCCAGATCTTCTTGCAGTTCTTCATCTGTGCTTGCTCCTTACTCTCCCAGTTGCTGTGAGGAATGGGGAAGCGAGTGACACAGTAACAGTCCCAAGATACAATCACCACGTTCACATACCAGAAATTAAAGCTGGCGATATAATGCCTAGCAGTAAATGACTATCATAAAGCTGTTGTGAAGAAAGAAAATAATTTTTAGTACTTTGGAAGCTTGCTCAAAACTGGCACTGTGTCCACTCCTGATGTTTCAGCCCTCTGCTTTGAGATGTATTTTGAGGGGCTCTTCACAGTGCTGACAAAGACTTGTGGTGGTCAAACTTGGTTTTATCTGGGGAAAAACTAAAACATCATGGGACCCTAGGGAAGTTATGGTACTTTCCTGCAGTATCATAACAAGTACAGTATTGTAAGAAGGGGGAAGGAAGAGGGTAGGGGGATTTCCTCCGCTGTGAGAGATCCTCTGAAGAGTGCTGCCCAGAAGTACGACACGGCTGGGGGCATTCAGCTGCCCTCCGCTAGAGCACTCTAGCCCTTCCTTTGCCTGACCCAACTGACTGTGCCAGCCTTTCACAGTCTGTGCTGGCTGAACAGAAAAGGATACCTAGCTGCTCTCCAGCAGCTCAAACTTCTTAAAAATGGCTTACAAGAGTTTTTATTCACACACAATATCAGAAGCAATTAGAAGGTCTGATAGTCTGAAATACTTCCAGGCCTGGAAGCAATTGTTCCATATTTCATAGGTGAGCTGAAATCCCCTTCTGTGCAGCTACATGTAGTTCCCATTTCTAGCCTACAGAGAGCTGGAGATATAAAACCTATTCCACAGGAAGAAAACATCCATCTATATCCTATAGGCCACAAAACAATCACCAGAAAATAATGAGCTTTGCTTGCTGCTGGCCTGAGCAGAATTCAAACTGTGAAAATTTCCATGACCAAGATCAGTCGGTTTAGCTAAAGAGCCTAAGTGGGTAGCTGGTTTTTAATTTTTGCACACTTGACTTTTGCTCTTTGATTATTTCAGGCATCTCATTTCCTCGAGTATCACTTAGAGGAGGGATGAAAATAAAATGATACATGAAACCATGAAATAAAATAATGAAATAAAACTGACATTCACAAAAGAGAGAGAAAGACGAGATCTGGTTCTAAAGGAAGAAAAATTTCACTGGAATAGACAGAGATGCTTTGTTTGAGCCAGGACTCTGTTTTTCCCAGAAAAGTCCAAGCTAGAATCAAAACAGGATAGGGGAAGGTCATCATTATTCCTGCAGGCACTTAATCAGATTTCCTAACTGTATCTTGACTGATCTGCAAGGTTTTTAAAGATAGGGAGCCAAAAGCATTAAGGGAAAAAAATTGAATTTTATGGAAACCTTATCGAGCTGATGATTTTCCCTGGCTCCTCTTTTCATTCCTTGAATCCACTCACAAAACGAAACCTCCCTTCAGCCGCAGCAGCGCCTTCGCGGATGAGCCTGCTGGAGCCAGCGCCAGGGCTGAATGAGCTCTCTGTGCCCGCTCTCCCCACAGCTCTGCCCCAAGCACCCAGCATCACCAGGGTTTTCCCAGCTGCTAGCGAAGCGCTGCTGGCTGTGCGACCCCAGACGACAGAAACAGCTTGTCAGGTAGACGGAGGCCTGAGGGGAAGTAAAACCCCTACAAAATACCTTTGCACATGATAAATAAAAAAGATTTAACATTGAATTAAAGGTCTTATCATGACTATGCTTCATTCACTCTTCCTTTCTCTGCCATCCACCAGGATAGGGCCATGTCACAACATTTGCAGGGATGGGGGTTTATGAACCATACAGTTCCTGAGCAGACAGACCTTGATAAAGGTACAAGCTGGGACAGATTTAAACAAAATCCATGTTTTTTTGGGGGTGGATTAGCAGCTGCCCTGTTTATTTGAGAGAACAGGACTGAAATCATTAATAATACCTAGTTACCCACAGAAGGCTTGGTCTCCTTCTCTATCACTGATACCTTGAACATGGAATCATTAGCGTTTTTTGATGATGTTGAAAATAAGCAAGCTCTGTGGAGGACACTGTCATTTTGCATGAGTTTGGTAGTCTAAGCTTTCTACTGCAGGTTTATTTAAATGTGCCTGTTTTGCTTAAAAAAAAATCACAGCTAGGACATACACCAATGTAGGACATCTGCCAGTTCTGTCAAGGACAGTTTTATGGGCAGGTATACACAGGTCCTATGTGGAGATGCTGTTCATTTTGCTCAGCAGGCTCAGCGTGTGTGCTGGAGTACTCATGCTGCGGAAATCTGCTCGCTCTGAGTAGCAGGTGGAGAAATGAATTACAGCAAGCATCCCTCTAGGCCAAAAAAATCTACTGATGGTCACAGCAGTAAGGTGTGAGCTCTCATTGTCCTTCACTTTTGGGGGGATTTTTTTGTCTGTGTATTGGCTAGTTATCAACTGCTTACTTCCCAGGGGGTTATTTCTGCTCTAGTTGCCTGTTTCAATCATACCACAGAGCTATTAGGCATGAACTGTACTGGATTGCCCTGATGAAACCCAGTGACTACAACACTCAGCTTTCGCTGCCACTTGCCCCTTGTCCCTTGTCAGCCAGCCCCTGGGGGACTCTGCATTTTGACATTTCCCTCTTGATTCCTCTTCACGGTGTATTCTAGGTCAGTGCCTCCACACTCACCGTACTGTAGCAAATTTTCCCGTGTTTATTAAAAAAAGCAATTAAGTAGAATGGAATTTTTCCAGCTACTCCAATCAAGTAAATAACTACGTTTAATTTGGAACCTAAGATTTCTTTGTTTTGCTCTGCCTTGCCATATAGAAACAAGACAAACACAAAAGGTACAAAGTCAACAGCATGCAGCCAATAGCATGTAGTCCACCTAAAACGGGCTTGCTTAAGACTGTTTGGCACAGAGGTGAGGAAAAGACTCTGATGGGAGCAACACCAACTGAGAAGTATTCCCAAGAAACCTGATCCCTCGGAAGTATCAGATGAGTCACAATTACTCATTTGCTCCTGCAGTTGGTTGGGGAGGGGGACATGGAAAAATAGCTTATTAATATTGGCTCGTAACATCTAAAAATTGCAACAACCCACATGCGGTTCAGTTATAGTGGCTGCTGTGTAGGGGAGACAGAGCCAAGATCCACCCTGCTGCCATCGCTTCGCCCTCAAAGCCTGTATCTTCGCTGACTCCCGTTGCAGTCAGACTCAAGGTATGAGCTGTCTGTGTAGGAGTGTTTGCAAGCGGTATTTCTCCAAGGCACAGTGTAACACTGACACACACACTCTGATGATCCAAATCATCATCTAGCCCTGCAAAGGGCAAACTGAGTGGCAGTGTTCGTTGATTTTTGCGTTATAACACCAGTTCTACCAACCTTTCTCTGCTTTGAAGACCTGCGCTGAGAAGCAGTGGGGTCCACATGGACACTTGACGTATTCTCAGGGAGAAAGGGGGATAAGTTGCCTCTGCAGAGACTATACTTTTGGTGGTTTAATGACAAAAGAGGCTGTATCAGAAAATATTTGTATACAGGCAATTTGAAAACATTCAGGTAATGTTAAAACTGAATTACCTGACTATTTTCACAGTAAACTCAGCTATAGCAAACCTCCATTTATAGCAAAGCAAATTAAAGTCACTAATTGTTTCATATGTGCAATGTGGGAATTGCAGTTTCATTTATAAGGAAACTTTGATTACACCATAATTGTTCTAGCAGAAAAATGACTCCATTTTCAGAGGCTTCTGCTGTGTTTTCAGACTGTGTCTGTGTCTGCAGCAGTTTTTATATTCCTTGACTAGCGTAGTGCAATCACATCTCTATAGGCTTTCCTAGAATTGCGATTCATATTGCCTGATTCTCAAAATCCAGATAAACTCACTGGAAACACTCTCCTTTAGGTGGAAAAGCAAACAGAAATTTTTTTGTAACTGTTTTGGATAACCTGAGAAGTCCTTACTGTTTTGTTCAGAATCCCAGGGGAAATACCAACTCATGCTTTTTACTTCCCTCAGCAGACTTCTGTGCTTGATATAGCCTCTAATGCTTTTCCTCTTGCAGAAAGCCACTGTTCCCTTGCAGAAGGTGCTTCTGCCACTTCCTACCAAAGCTTATCTAGTAAATGCTTACAAAGTATGAGCAGGTTTGTGCTGAACGTCTGGAATGAAAAAACATCATTGGGAAGACTTTCATGAACTTGTTCCTAAGGTAATTAAATGCATAAATCACATTCTTCATGACCTTCTCCCTCCTGAAGAATATTTTGCTTCACACTCTTCCATGAAGATCACCGTCAAGGTGGTTATTGGTGTAACTTTGAATGTTATAGTTGTTGGTATTTCTCCTGTATCTTTGCACTGGTGAGACGGCGATTTAGGACCCTGAACTGTTTGTAGCAGGGATCTCATTTGCTTGGATTTCTATGCCCAATATCTACAGGCCTGAGAGATTTAATGAATAATACGTAATGATAACAACCTGAAGTTTACCAGCTATGCTTCCTTTACAACTTTTTCAATGTCCTCTCCTATTACAAAGGAATACTGTAGCTATCGGGTGGCGTAGGAGGGGAGCAACTCTATACTTCTAGTTGCATAGAAACATTAAGTTGGTTACACATAGTACAGCCAGGGAAGATGTATTCGTAATGAATGTCAACAGATATGGGCATGAAGTGACTGACAACACTGTGTAATTGTGACTTAAAGCGCGGAGACTTGCAGCTGAGACCAAGGGTGTTGTTTCCATGTCACTGATACCAGGATTGAATCGTGAAGTGAATATTCATGTCACTGAAGTAAGAAGTATTCAGTTCCCTGAAGATCAACTCTCAGTAGTCTGAAAGTGTGAGGAAAATGTGTCAGGCCACTTTCACGGCATCCTTTTGTGAAAATGAAACAGATTTCCAAGAGAAGAGAAAATTAACACCACAAACGAAGCTGTTTTGCTAGATGACTTCAACCTTTTCAAGTTAAATACTCTCCCACAGTAAGACTTGCGTTTTTCTGAGTAACAGTTGTAGGCATCAGCAGTAATATGCTTTAGCACTTAGCTGGAATTACTAATGAAATTTTATGTGTGACACACCCCTGGATGGAAGAAACTACAGTATTAACATTGAAATGATGTGTCACTATTTTAGAAGATCTGAGTGTTCTCAATTGGAAAATTGGTGCTTCTAAAGGTCTGTTCATCCCTATATAGGACTTACAATGTTCTGAAAATCTCAATGATGGGAGTCTGGTACCATCTAAAAATCTGTCTCCAAATTTCTTGTTGTGATTTGTGTTTTTCTCTGAAGGTTTTTTGGCCAACTTCTATTTATCTCCTTGAAATTTCAATAATTCTGCAATCATAGAGGCTGAATTTATGGTAAATACATCTGCATCTCTCAGTACATCATGGAGTTCCAGGTAGGTTAAAAAACTCCTTTTATCAGTTATAATAAATGTCTTAGTTCAGACAATATAAAAAATGTCCATTAAAAATTGACATTAGTGCTGAGGCACATCCCGTAATTGATTAAGTAAAAAGGCATTCGTGATCAAACTTACAGAGAAATCTGATGATGCTAGAAAAATATAATTAGCAAATTTGATTGTAATCCATCATAACCAAATTAACATATGGAAAATGATTCAGATAATACTTTAGGAATCGAAACAGAATTCTTAAAATGTTAGAATGTCGTAAGCGAGACACTGCCATGAAAGGAAAGGTAAACATGATTAAAACATTTCCAGCAAAAAGCACTTTTCATCACAAAGTTCCATATGTCAAAACTGGAACTATTCACAGAAAAAGGTTGGTTTTAGCAAGTGTCAGGATAATTTAAATTCCAAAGTGTCAAAATACCTCTTTTTGGTTCTTGAAAGGAAAAGCCTTATTTTCTGACATAAAATTGCTTTTTTCTTCAGTGATTTTCGTTAATATATCATGAAGTTTTAGAAAAAAAAAGTCAGTTCTCAGAAAAAAAATAATGTTTTGATTAAAGCAATCTTTTTTATTATGACAGCACACAGAATTTTTTTTCACTTTCTCCTGAGTTAGCCTTGAAATTTCAAAAATTCCTACAAATCAGAAACCTGCTATGCATTCAGCTCTTGCACACATGTCAACATTGCATTATCTCAGCATACTGTACCATTAGTTTTAGTTAGGAGTCATGAGGCAATGTCAATATTTTGAAACCTACCAAAACTTCTGAGTTCTTTCATTGGGGGCATATTTTTTTCAGCGTGTCTTTTCAGACAGATGCAGGTTTTAAACATTTACCATTTTGCACTCTTTTTTTCCCCCTAAGACTCATTACATTGTGTAAGTAGCTATTATGCGATTTGAGGCCTTTATCATCCAGTGACAGTAGATCCATCAGTGTGTATTTCATGTGCAAATCCTTTAATTTTCTGTTATATACTTCCATTGCTGGTTCCATGATTTTTCTATATGCCATTCCTTTGAAGTTAAATAAATGAATTTAGAATTACAAGTAACTGACTGACTTTCCTACGTAAAAGCATTTAATATACTACTATTTGACCTCTGCTCTCCCATATGCCAAGAGGAATGTTAAAATTCATATCACGTTTAGCAGGACAGCAAATCTGGGCTTGGGCATGTTCAAATAGAATTTTAAAAATAATATCCATGAAGGTAGCTTCTCAACTACTCACTGCTTACTTGGACGTCTTTAGTTAAGACTACGGTGTCACGGCCAAAGAGAAACTGCTTTTCCAGTAACAGCTCTGAAATTAGTGCAGGGACTACATGGTAAAAGCAAAACCTTAGCCTTCACACAGATCCTTATCTTCCACCAAACCTAAGGGTCAAAGCACTAGTTCCGTGCACTAAGACTTGAGTCAGAGGCACCTATCTGCTGTATCAGCTTCAATTTCGCAGGGAACTAGATGGCAGGTTTTTGCCATGAGCACGAGAGCAGCCTGTTGCCAAAGTGACTGAGACTTTCAGTGAGTGAGGCAACACCTAGGCAAGACACAACCACATTCAGGGTTACTGGCCGGCAGACGCCTGGATGCTCTGGAGCAGCGCTCTTACCCAGTGCTACATCCCAGCTTTGAGCTCCAAGAGTCCATGGCTGCTCGGTGTTTGGTTCATGCAAAGTGCAGACAAAGCGATCTCCCTCTGTGCCATGCAGACCATTTCTCCAGACTAAAAGTAGGGCTTGTACTTTTGGACCAATGACACAGTGGAACAATTGACAGTTGTCCCACCAGCCCCGCAATGTTACTAATGCTTTACCTAGAGGAGGACTCAGTCAGCTACTGCTAGCAGGGCAGACACTAAATCTCTTGTTCATTTTGGTGTGTGGCATGGATGGAGAAGAGGGACACGCGGAGCTGGGAATCATTAACATACAGATACCTATCTACCACTTATTAATGAAGTAAGACTCACATGCATGTTGAGCAGGACAGCTGAAACGACACAATGCTGCAAGATAGTGCTTTTAGAGCAAACTCTGACCCTCTCAGACATCTAACAAGGAAAGGAACAAAGGCTTCAAATCATCAGTCTTTCACCTTAATGAGAACCAGACAGATCCTACCGAAGGCTACATTTACCTAAATTAACCTAACTCTGACCAAGGTCTCTGTTTCTATCACCCTTATTGGAAACATGAGATTTAATCTGAAAATATTAAAATCTGATAGTTTTCTGCAGGATCTGGGCAGGCTTGAATTGGGGCTACATAGAATTTAGTCTAAAACAATCCCATCCACCAAATAACATTCCGAATCTTCTTGCAATGCTCTCTTGGCACAGTAACAGCTGATGAGAATTATTAGCAAAATCAGTAACAAGTGACTTCCATCTCTTCTGAATGCAGATAGACAAGTAGAGGGCAGGGAGGACATCAGATGATGTGTAGTTGTGGGGGATATTCATGTCTAAGTTAATGCAGGTGCTCAGACTCTGCCAGCATTCAGGATAAACCAAAACCCAGTAAGTCCCAATCTGGCTTCACTTTTCTGAGAAATAAATAAGAAATCACTCAAATGAAATCAATAGATTGTGCAGCATATGCAAGAAGGAAACTAAATAGTTGCCTAGTCTGCCATTAGAAGAACAACAATCCAGTTCGTCATCTGGGACACATTTCTGATGGCCTGTAAAGGGACCCTGAGCTGTGGTAAATACCACACAGATTCCTAGAGCACTGTATTCTCAACTTAATTTCTGAGAAAAGGAATGGCTCTATCTAAAAAGACTCACACTTTCAGTACACTGTTGCCTAGAAAGAGGAACCACAACAGCCTCCTTCAGATTACTAGCATCCAGTTTGTGGCCAAAAATGTTCTAATGTCTTCCGCATCTCCACAATTGCTGGTTTTAGTATTTCCTGTACCACCAGCCAGGAAACCAGGCAAAAAATAAAATCAAAATACACTGACATTTATCTTAATGGGATGAAACTGAGTGTAAGGAGAACACGTGGCTACAATGGCATCTTCATGATAGAGTTAAAGGCGACAATAATTTAGCAGCTCAATCAGCAGCAACACATTAACAACTAAATCCAAAGGCAGATGTCTTCAGCTTTGTGGCCTTACTATAAGTAGAACAGAGGCTCACCTGCAGCCAGCCAGCTTGCTGTTATGTGAGGTGGGATTTTGCACCCTTGCACTCAAGCTCCACTCAGCACAGATGACTCTCTTATACAAGTTTTGCTGTGGCCTTGAAGCCATGTTAAATGTAAGAAAATTATTTCAAGCATGTAGCTGTACAGGAGCTGTCAGAGGCTTAGCATGCACATCCGTACACCGGTATCCAGGAGTGTCCATCTGAAAGATGTCCAAGCAGAGAGGGTTCTGACTGAAAGCTCTCATCCACCTCCTACCCTGCATTTTGATACGGATAGGACTGGCCTTTGCTCAGTAGTGTCTCCTCTGACTTACGAGGTCAAGTGGTAAGAAGGTTTAGTATATCTCAGGTTAATGCTAGCATTATATGGTGCTCAGTGTTTAAAGGTTAAACCTTATCACACCAACCTCAGGACCACACATCCAAAATTTGGATAAAGAAGGCCATATCAACCTCGCAATGAAAAAGGAGTTTTTCGCCTGATGCAGATCCAGACGTCAGGGCAAACAGGAGCCATAGCAGAAAATATTAGCAACTGCTCAGGCTTCATCCAGAGAAGAGATATATTGTGCTGTGTTCTATTTAATAGAATGAAAATTCTATATGTGTTTTTGGCTTAAATATGCTGAAGTTTGGCTGCTTCCTGTCATTATGCATGAAGATCCCACCTAGTGATTATAAATATTGAGCCATAAAGCTCTGCAGAGTTCAGGAAAGATTTCTTGTTTTCAGAATGTTCTTCCAATGTTAAAACAAAGTGACTCGGGACTTACTACGTACGGCTGTTTCTTTTAATCTCATGTACTTAGCTTCAATGTCTATTTTAGACACTCCCCCTGGAGCTACATGAAAAATGAAGTCTTGATCATTGCCCAGCTTTATGGAAATTCAACGCAAGACAGTATGATCTGAATGCTGAGAGGGTCACATTCAGAAGTAAGAGCCAATAAGGGAGCTTAGTGAGAGAGACTACTCTGTGAGCAGCTTCGTCTGAGAGACAAAACGAAGTGCAGATGTTCTTAGCTGCTCGCTGCCTTTGCGATGCTTGCTGGTCTGATGCCAGCCATCACCTGAACTCCAAGATCCCCTCCCCATGCCATTGCCCGCCAAGCACTGCTCCAGTGAGTGAAATGGGAGGCAGATGTGTGAAGGAGTTGCGACTGGGACTGCCCTGCCACCCGGGTGCTACTCCAGCTGGCAAAAAGTCTTACCCTCTCCCAGTGGTCTCTCTGTCTTTGGTCTGCTTGGGCTTTTGAAAGTTTTGAGATAGTGTTACCTTTTCTGAAGGGTCCTTGGTTGCAAGTTAAAAAATCCTCATTTCTGTGTTCATGTTGTACTGAAATATTCTGTCAGGAGAGGATTTAACACCTCTCCTCCTTCTATTTTATGTTATGTTTCTTTACCACTGAGTGAAATAAAAAAATACAGGTAAAAAAATCATGCTTGTATTTCACATCTCCTCTTCTACTGAGTTTACTTTTTGCCTTTCAACATCATATCTTTAAAATTCTGCCCTGTTTTTGGAAAAACTACCAAAAGCTAACAAGTGAAGGAAGATATTGCGGTCCTGCAGAAATAAATTCATTCCAAATGAAACTACCTTTGATATGGTATGTTTTTCAAAATAGTCCATTTTTATTCTGCCAGCTCCACTATTCGATTTTGCAGGCTTGAAATGAAATAGAGATGTATAGTCCTACAAGCACTGTATGGCTTCAGAAGAATTAAGATGATTTACATTTTGTAATTTTAATTTTATTTCATTTATTTCATAAGTCTTTAAGGAATATTTTGGTAGCTGTCAAATGTCCATAATTTATCACAATAGAGGACTGGTGAGTGGACAGAGGTCTCATTTCCCGCTTCTAGGCTAAATCAGAATTGATAACTTAATATACTGTAAACATGCTGAGATATCTGCTGATAGTGAGTCTTAGATTTAAGTGGTAGAAACCTCAACAGTTTGCCTATGGACAAGCTGACTTCTGGCGTCACTGACACCAAGGAGTTCAGATGTATCACAGTGAACCAAAGGAAATTTTTGTTTATGGATTTACAATATAAAGCTTGATTGCATTTATTCGTACAAACCAAAAAGTGAATGCAGTAAAGGTCTCCTTAAATAACACTTAGTGTGTCCAATTCACAAGTTTTCTTTCTTCGTCCAGTCCTTATAGCTTTGCATTTGGACTACAAGAGATGTAAATTGTTATTGTTCTGACCTGGTAGCATTTCAGATGCTAACTAGGAAAGGGATAAGACTAGTAAGTATGCAGCTTACGTTTGTGATGTGATTGACAAAGGTGTTGCAAAAGGTCGGGCAGTATAGCTTAGCAGTGACAGCATATTTACAAGACACACGGCTCATAAAAAATTATGTCATATATTTTCTTGTTATATTTCATAAAAGTGCATTCCATACATCTGCTAGCTTACTACAGGCAGTAAATCAGCCTGTCCTTCCGCATTTTTTTGCTCTGGCACATAAGATTTCTACAGTTCAGATATATTTTGGAAACCACAAGGATGACATTGGAAAACAGGGAAAAGTGTCTTCCCATATTCACACTGCTTTATGCAAGGAGACTTGGCATCTAATATGAAACAGTTGATTTCATATTTCACACAGATTAGTAGTGCCTTACACCTAGCATCTCTCAACCCATATTTGTCCATTAAATACCTTTGACTCTTTTGTAATGCAAACTAGCTGAATGATAGTTTCCCAAGTGTACAGAATTGCTCATTATGTCAGCATCAGTGTCTGATCTGCGCTCTTGGCTGTGTCAGTAAAAGGATCTGCAACTCCCCTTTGTGCTTGCTGACTCTTCCTTGAAGGGGGAGAATAAAATAGAGGGTTTTTTCCTTTATCTTCTTTAGATTTTATTTTTGTTTTTGTCACTAAATAGTAGCTTCTACCTCTGTGTAATAACATGGAAATACAGCTAATTAAATCCAAGGACTTTAAAATATTCAGTGCTGAAAAGGAAGCTGCCATAAAATCTATTTGCACAGCATATTAAAAGGAAAAGAGCAAGTGTGACTGGAGAACCACTTCTGTGACTGTGACTCTGTGAGAAATTAATAAAACTTGACCAATGGAGTCTCTTAGATAAGATTCAAAAGGCTATGGAAATTCTCTAGGCTCTGATGTATTGAACAAAGTGAACCTCTTAGGTTATGACTTGGCCCTAAATGAGCAGGATAATTAAAGTAATAATAATATTTATTCAACATGGATTCATTTAATTTGGAATAGGACTTAATCATTCATAAGCACAGTAGGAGTGAGAGCTGTTGGACGCGGTTTTATAAACTGGGTTGGGGAGCTCACTGTTTTTTGTGTTTCTTTTAAATTGCTCAGATGTTCATCTTCCTCGCTGCACACCGAGGGTGCAAGATGGATTCAACCCAGATCGCACGGATAAGCAGCGGGCAGCCACGAGATCTGCCTCAGTGCACACCTGCAACTGCAGTGTGCCAAAGCTGCAGGCATGTTCAGCAGATGGCTGGGAGCATCTGGGGCATGACGGAGCACACGGAGCCATCGTCAACATCTACACATGGGCAGGTAAGAGAGATTTTCCCTCTCACACGCCCAGGCAGTCTGTTTGGACAATTAAAATGCAGATTTAAGAAAAAAAGCCAACACAAAAACATTTGGTAGAGAAAACAGGACACTGACACCAGGAATAAAACTACCACAGTGGTCTTATACTAAAGGTTATCCCCAAATAGTCAGAAGTATCTCTGAGTTCCTTTAATATTTGCACGTCCGTGTTCACATTCCTCTAAAAGTCTTGCTGTTTCTTTTTCTTCTTTAACTTCAGTCACATGCCTGTGAAATGTTTTGCCTGCCTTGGGAGGGAAATACACTCCTCTGCTTTTCTATGCTAGCTTATCAATTATGTGAAAGACTTCTCTGCCTACTAATGAGAGAAGGAGAGGATGAGCTTTCACTGAGAACTTTTCTTTGAAGTGAAAATCTTTAGCAGAGCCCTCTCATTTCTGAGGACACTATAATCATCTTGATGGGAGAAAAAAAAAAGTATTCTGGCTCTGTCCCTGTCTTCCTCCCACTCCCCCCCTCCCTCTCCTCTACACGCGCGTGAAGGTGTGTGCCCAAACACACTCTCTCTATGGGCTATGGAAGTAGCAGCCTACAATGCATGTGTTTTCTGAACGGCACGTTTACATCCACACAGGTAGTTATTTTTTCAAAATGGCCCGTACCTGTAACATACATACACCAACACCCACATGCCATACTTCAAGGATTTTACTTTTATTCTTTACAGTTCACTTTTATGGTTTTGACCTTTATTTTCCAAACACATCCTGTCAAATCTTTTGCAAATGAATTTTATAGACACAAATATTTGCTCTAAAGGAATTTGGAATTATAAACACCCACACTCAAGGAGACTTTACTTTAAACATGAGTGCTTTGCTATGGAAATACTTGCATTCTCCACTCAGGGAATGAAATCTGCATCTTGTCTGACCGTTTCCAACCAGGCAGCACAGCTTGAATTACGATTATGCACCATAACTCCCTGTTATAGAAGTATACTGAAAATAATAAATTCAAATGCGTTCAGATACAGAAATGTAAAGTAAATGCATATAGCTAGAGGATGCTCAGCAAGCAGAAAAAAAGAAAAGCCCAGTAGCCTAATATGTTACTTCATGAGAAGAGCTTTCTCTGCCTTTCTGCTGATATATGCTTTGGGAACACCTTAATCAGTTCCTATAATTAGTGAGCACTTCATAATGACCTTCTAGAGAATGAAACCTCTCTGTAACACTCGGGCGGATTTTGCAGACCTTGTAGTGCAGATGGTTCTTGTATCAGCAGTAGGAAGATTGCACGGTGGGGTGGGGGGGCTCTAAAACGTTACCAGGAGGCATCAACATCAGCTCCCTGTAGCAGACTGCATTTCTCTTCCCTGAGAAATACCAGTGAAATCCTGGTCCCACCAAGGCCCACGGACATTTTGACAGCCTCTCCCCCAGCAGTCCAGCTAGGGGAATGGATTCATTTACTTAGTGCTGGGCTGTGGGGGAGTGGTGAGGTATATGGGGACAAAGTCAGGTGCTCCTTTCCTTACCTGGGTGAGGAGGTCAGCCGTGGCTGTGTCCCAGTCCGGGGGAGGCAGGAGGCAGCTCTCTCCCAGGCGTTTCCCTGGTGCCCTGTGCTAGCAAAGCCCCTCCGGCCACGCTTGTTCTGTTCTGCGCACCCCTATCCCGGTCACACCCCAAGGCTATGATGTCTACAGGCAAAATGTGTTCCTTTGAATAAGATTAACTGCCTGTGATAGTACGGAGAGATTACCATGTGGTTTTTAACCCTTTGAGTGTCCTGGGACAAACTCTGTCCATGGGACCCCCTCCGGCACCCAGAGTGCTGCCACTGCTGCTTGCCAGTGCGTTTTCTATTGAGCTGGCATGACATGAGATGTGGAAAAGGATGACTGGATATCAATCTGATATACTGTCATGCTTGGTAATTTTTATGTCAAGTCAAAACTGGGCAAGGACTGTTGTTCTTGTAAATATCTTTGAGCTTAATGTTCAGTAATTGCATAGCTGTAAGAAGGATCAGATTTTATAAGCCTTATGTCATTTGATTCTAAGATCAGTCTAGTGAAGGAAATGTCTAGAAAAGAAACTGTGTGAAAATTTTACTTCTGGTACTGTTTGTCAGGTGTTTGAGAACTGAAAAAGAATAGATGACTAAAAAATGAATCAACCAGTTTTAATTTTAATGCACTTTTTTCCTTCTCCTTTCTTTTCCTAATCCTTGGATTTGATAAGAGAGAGTTGCACATTTAAAAAATACATAAATTGATTACAGCCTACTCCCTGGACCCACTGACCCCTGCATCTCCTCCTGTTAGTAAGCATCCCCAGTGAATTCTCTGTTTTTCAGTTTGAAGAAAAGAAGACTTTCATAACATTTCATGCTAAAATCTATTTACCAGAAAAATAATTGCTCAGAAGTGATCAACAGGATTTAGATCACTCAAAAGTATTGTATAAGTTTTAGGGTGTGACAGCCAAAGGATTTAGACTGTGATAGTGCTGTATGTCTCAAAAAAACAGAGTAAAGAATGAACTTACACCCAAATGACTCTGTAGTAACCTGATCAGACCAAGCTTGCACCTTATGTATAACCATAGAATCATAGAATCGTTTGGGTTGGAAGGGACCTTAAAGATCAGATAGTTCCAACCCCACTGCCATGGGCAGGGAC
>Ga0181612_132295_pt1 | contig 17293 bp, 8 predicted proteins | sample HoacroProtozoa21_FD_119630 | JGI IMG/M metagenome (GOLD analysis project Ga0181612, IMG submission 119630) | Hoatzin crop microbial communities from Cojedes, Venezuel. Combined Assembly of Gp0051906, Gp0051904, Gp0051908
AGTGCGCGTCTGAGAAAGCGGCGTCGTGGGCCGAGCGGTGCGAGATCTTGCGTGGGCGTCTGCGCTACCGGGGTTAGGGGCGTTTGCGGTCCTAATCCGCAACGATACCCATAGCGCTGCCTTTTGTTGTTTGTTTGTTTTTTTTCTCCTTTAGGTGATTTTTCTTCATGGATTGGGAGATACCGGGTGTGTATTCTGATCTGTTACATACCTAATAGTTGCTGTAGTTTCAATTATAAGGCCGCGTGTTTCAAAGACCTGAGCAGTTAGAAGTTACTTAAGCTTCTCGTTCTGCCCTTGACTGACTGCAGTGGCTAACAACAGGTGAAACTTCGCGTGTGCTCGAATGGTGGTGGCAACTATTTATTTAAAGTTTCCCAGCGTAACTCCTCAAAAGCCTTTGCTTCTTTCTTTTCAGTTGCTTACCTAATTTGGTCTGGATATGGTCCCTCTTTTTTTCTTGAGTCAAACTTGGTGGAAAAAGAAGTCTGTGGGTCTCTGATGTTTCTCTTCCCTGAGAGTGGGTTCCTGGTTATTCCTGTGCTTGTCTAAATTTAGAGGTTTTCGTTTTCTGGATTTATGGGTTGCTGGTTTGCTAGTAGGTGCAGTTAGGCCATGTCACACTTGAGACTGGAGTATATCACACTCACATTAAAATCCAGCCTTACTCAATTTATCTAAGCAAACTTCTGTCACCTAATGCCTACAGATTTCTCTATCTGAAATATGGTCTTCAGGCTCGAACAAGCTGTGAAATACCCTTTCTGCCTTTTTCCTGTTATTTCAGTGTTTGAGTAGAAATGGAAAGAGTAGGGAATTTCTGGGAGGCGTTCTAGGTGTGGTGTTATGTTTCAATTTGAAGCTTGTGTGTGCCGAGATACAAGCATACATTCATTAAAGCCATTGAAATACCGAGTTAGGGGTATGTTGAAACCTTTTTTTTGGTAAAAGGCTTTAAAGAAATTGGCACTTAGATACTGAAAATAAGCAGCATGAATACTGTGTCAAAATTATGTAGTATTATTTTTAAGAACTCTGTTACCTGGAACCTGAATGTTGCCTCTACTTTGAAACTTGCGGTGTTTAATACATAAACTTTTTCTGAAGAAATGAAAAAAAGGTCAGCTGTTGAAATTGAAAGTTGTATAACCTGGACACTTCAGAAGTTAAAAAGAGTCAAGTCCATGCGCTTCGCAGTATTCTACAGGTGGGGATGTTTGCTCTCATTTGTTGTGCTGACACACTGCCTTGTTTGCATTATCCCTCTTCCTTTCTGCTGGTAGGATGCAGCTGAGGCAGCAGTACTGCCTGCAGCTTGGCACCGAATGTTCAGCAAGTGATTGCAGAATCTTTTGAGTCTTTGGAATTTGAGCCCTTGTGAATCAAGTTGCTGTCGGTTTTGGCAAGGGGGAAAAAAACACCGAGATTTGCTCTTTAACATAAATTGTATTCCTTATACAAATGTGGTATTTCCATTTCAGTGACAAAGCTAACGCGCAGCCTCAAGCTTGCGAATGCACTGAGCATACTGGGATGTATGCAATAACGAGTCTTCACTCCTCTGTGGAAATATGGTGACTTAGCTGTTATTTGTTCCTCTAGTCCACTGCAGATTGGATTAGCTGCAACTGCCTTTGACATACTGCGATTTTTTTTTTTGTTCCCAGAAAAGCCATAGTAGTGACCAAAAAAAGAATTGTCTGAAGAGAACTAATTAACAGTTTTATAATTTCCCACAGTTTAAACTGATCTGTTCTACTTCACATGGAATTTTTTAATTGCTCTCTTCAGTTTACCAACTGTATTTTTCTTACTCTGAGAAGTGTCTAACACAGATTATGTTCTTTTTCTCTCTAAGCTCTTATATAAATGGCACTTAACGATTGGTACATACTTATCAAAATCTGGGCAAAAGGTACAACATAGAGGATTGCTCTAAAGAGTCTGTGTAAATGTGCATACAATGTTGCTTTCTGAATTTGTCAAATTAATCTTTATAGTTGGCTAAAAAAAGTCTCCAAATTCTTACCAAACTAGTTTTTCTCAGTCATATTTCTCCTTTAGATTCTTATTTGGCCTTCTGTGATACTGCAAATGTTATGCAAGTAATACCACCCACAATTTGTTAATGGTGTGTGTATATATATATGTATAAATATTGGTAGGAAGTAGGCCAAGATACACAGCCAGTGTTTCAAATGTCTGTGCTGTCTGTGTGTTTGAAACGCCTTTAACTTTAGGTAGCATACAATAACTTTTCAGGTTGATACTAAAATTACAACTAAACCAAACGTGCCTGTATGGCTTGTGTGCCGTTCGTCTGGTGAGGTCAGCTGTGCCACTGATGAATTTGTTACAGGTGTTTTCTCCTTAGAATCAATTTTCCAGTATCTAGTTTAGTGGGTGAGTTAGCAATACTGAATAATGAGAAAAATCAGGAAATATGGGTGCTATTGAGTGTCCTGGAAAGCAAAGTGCAGGCACAGGCAGTGGTTCTGCACAGGTTCGGGTTTGAGTCCAGCTCGGTTCATGTCTAGATGAGCCCTGGAGTGAGTCTTTTGGAGCTGTGTATTTTAAATTACGCTTTCCAGTTTTCAGGTTTGTAGGAAGCTTGGTAGCTCATCTGCTGTGCATATCTCACGTTGTTCAGTGTGTTCATACAGCACGTCCTTGAGATTAAAAAGCTGCCTGAAATCTGGAGTGTTGTTCAGGAGTGCCTGAACCTGAGAGCATTTGAGCTGAGCCAGAGTTAATAGGTCTGATTGATTAGGTTGGCTCCATGCGGAGTTAGCTTGGATGTCAGTTCACTACTCTCCTGCATGAAGGTAGTTGGTTCAGAATAAGGAAAGCTGGCTGTGAAAGAAGCTGCCTTAACTCTGCAGGAGCAGCAAAGCAGCCTCTAGGCTAGAGCTGCATGGAAGCAGGGTACCTGTGTTCATCTGCTGTAGCACGCAAGTTTAGTACACCCAGACAGATACAGAGCAGGCTTTGCCTGGAGCCAAAGTGGTATTTCTGCACTTGTGCTGCAACTGTGATAGTCAGATGAAGTGTCTGTATATATGCAACAAATATTCAGAGGCAGAACAAACCTTTCAGTTTAGTGCTATATTCATAGCATACTGCAGCTGATGTAAAAAATTTTCTAGAAATGTGTTTATGTTGATCTAATTCAGCATATTTCATACTTGCTCTGTGCTGTTGCACTAACATAGAAATAAGAGCTAAGCCAAAACACAAATGCCATTTAATACTTCTTTTGTTAACAGGCATGGATGGTCAGAAGCGCTTGCAGGCATCAGAAGCCCCCATGTAAAATACATTTGCCCACATGCGTAAGTTTGTAACTTTCTCGCTTTATGTTCTTCTATAGAGTTACTTATTAAGACACTTGCACAGATGATGAAGTCAAATGGGATTTGGATGTCTCTGCATTTTGTTTTTATGTAAAAAAACACTCTAATGTTGATGCTATTAAATATTTTGTTATTTTTAGGAACTGTTGTGTGATTTACTTTATGGCAAAACTATGTTTTTATTCATATTTTGCTTTTGTGATTAATTCAGATTGAAAACGTATCTGGAAAGTTTTATGTGAAAAGTTAGATTGTTTCAACTGTTTTCACTGGTTTGAGTGGTTTATTGCTTTTTTCCCCTGAACAGTCATTTGTTAAAAGCCAGTCTTAACAATGAGTAATTTTTTATTTCACTGATTCTTTATTATTATTAAATAAATATACTTTGTATTAGGTACATGTAATTCTTAAACTCAGGTGCTTGTATAGTAGATGAAATTTCCCTGTTCCCTACAGCAAGTTTCAAAGATTCACAGGATATTCATATTTTCAGCAAATAGTGCAATATGAGCTGTCTTTGTGCAATTTGAGAAGGGAAATACTTCTGAGCAGGGTGAGGAGTCAGTAAATAAAGCATTAAGATCTAGCTAGTATTTACTTAATGATAGAAAAAGTCATTAAATATGATCTTAGTTTATTTTAACAGAAAATTCAGATTGTCTTTTGCTCCAGCAGTCTTGGGAGACGTGGAGCAGGGATGACAGGGAGATAAGTAAGCAGTGTTTTGGTGTATTGCTGATTACTGGGCTGTGATTTATTTATTTTACCACATGGTCACACTTTGCTGAGCCATTCAGAAAGAGCTTAGCAGTATCCGCTGTTCTCTTTGCTTGCCCTTTGTCGTCTTATAGTCTTTCCCCGCAGAGCTTATCTTCCTCAATTTCAGTAGATTAAAACTATAGCCGGATTTGATCCGTGGCATGGTCCGTTGAAGTTGGCTTGGTATGTCTGAAAAGATGCCATGCAGCAACGTGAGGGTGGGAATGAGTCCTGCAATGTAGGCAGGCACCGCTTCAGCAGATTCTGCTGTTGGGAGAAGCGCGTGTGGCCAGACTGGTATCTGCCGCTATGCTGCTGCATTTGGCTGCTTCCTTAGGTGAGCTGCTGCTGCGGTGTAAGGTGCCTTCATCCACTGAGCACGCGTGTGGAACTGTGATAAATAACTGAGATACATGTGGGTGTTTATATCTCTCTCTATATGTATCTCCTGTATGTACGTGCTATATATGTATGCATAAACATAGGTATTTATATAAAGCAGCCCATTAATGTTTTGCTTGCTTACCATAGAGAGTGGTAATTCATCTCTGAAGATTAAATGTGTTTGGGCCAGCAGGTTTCGAGAGACGTTTCGTGAATAGACGCTACTAAATAGCTAATGTTAATGATGGTTTGAAAGCAGGACAGACTTGGGGATATGTGATTTCATGACATAACCTCATCTGCATTATTAAATTTCGATATATATCTTATGTCAGTGTTCATTCTCATTTCTAGGCCAGTTATGCCAGTTTCTTTGAACATGAACATGGCTATGCCATCATGGTAAGTATTTGTTCAATTGCAGATGATGCTGATCAAAAGAAATATAGGGGTTTGAGCTCATTGTTTTGGATTAAAAATCACAAACAACCCGATTGGCTAGTTTTAATCAGATGTAAGTATAAAAAGCTTTTTGCTTTAGTTCTGTTCTTGTAAAAGGGCTCTCACGAGTATGCTCTAATTCATTGTGTGTCTGTGGTAATGGTTATTCCTCAGGACTAATATATATTTCTTAAAATTAAAAAACCACTTTATTGTACAAGTATAGTCTTTAGTCTGTATTGTGTGTGAATTCATAGTCAGTAGTACTAGAGACTTGCAGTGGAAACATCACTGCTACTAGTGAGTAATATTTGGTGCGTCAGTAGGATATCTAGAACTGTTTTTTAGAAAATCCATGCTGAATAGAAAGCAAGAAAAATATGGTAGATTTCAACAGTCTTAAAACAGTCCTCTTCATTTTTTTTTTTTCTCAAGTAACTTGTGTTGGGTTTTCCTTATTTCTTCAAACAGTACTTTCATTTTGCATATGCAACTGATAAACTGAAATTCCTGCTGATATTTTTAAGCAGCTCAGTTTTGATGTTTGCTCAAAATCTGCAGTAAATTACAGCAGATAGCAAAACTCAGAAAAGCTTTTACTCTTTGTGTTTTAAGGAAGTGGAATGGATGCTCTAATGAGTTATTCTCTTGTTGATGTTTTTGTAAGGTTTGATATCGCTGGACTTTCTCCAGATTCACAGGAAGATGAAGCTGGGATCAAGCAGGCAGCGGAGAATGGTATGCTTAGGAATACTTTTGATGGCTTAAAAGTACTTCCGTGTACTCTTAAAAATGAATTACCAGTCTGAAACAGATTTTCCAAAGACGAAATTGTTAAGGGAAGTAATATGTATATATTATTGCTGATCAGAGTGTAGCTAAGTGCATAGTTTGTTTTGTTTTTTTTTGTTTTTTTCGAACTTCACGAGTAGGTAGAGTAATTCACTGGTACAAACACTTCATACTCTCAAATATGAAATGTACAGGGGAACCGATGTCCTTTTTTTTTTTAAGAGCCCATGGGTAGCACAGCAGGTTAGAGCTGTATGAGCATCCACTTGTGATGCTGGATAGTTAGAAGAGGGTACCGTCTTCCTGGCAGTGGGGCTTTTGTGGGACTTGCTTGCGTGTTTTTCTCTTTGGAAATGGTACAGTGGCACTGGAGTTTCTGATCGTGCTCTAGATCTTTTGATATGTTTTAATGTATAGCAGACTAGATTTTGCTTTCACTAGCTTTCTGTTGGCATCAGGGGGAGGACACTTTCCTCTTCTAGACTTTCTGTGGAATGGGGTGGGTTTTAACTACTGGCTTTTTTATGTTGCAGTTAAAACACTGATAGATCAAGAAGTAAAAAATGGAATTCCTTCTAATAGAATTATTCTGGGAGGCTTTTCTCAGGTAAAGTATTGTTGGAAAGAACTGCATCTTCTTCTAGGGAAGTAATCTAGCTTTCCTAACGTGGGAAATCCAGACACTTGAATTGAAAAGATCTGATGTTAGGTGCTTCTAAAATTTTAATGTATCAGTTTTCCATTGCCTCAACAAATGAAATTTTTTAGTTTTATGCAAATAATTACTATTTTCTGTTAGTTACAGTAAATTTGCTGGTTTACTTCTGAGTTGATCACATGGACTTGGGGGAGGGGGAGGCGAAATAAATGTTGTACAGGAATACTGATTTTAGTGTTGGTCTAAGGAAGAATAGATTGGAATAGAAAAAAAGACTTCTGAAGGAGAAACCAGAGATCTTGAAACAAGTATTAAAAGGAACATTACCATCATCATTCTAATACTTACATCTTTTGTCTTAGGGAGGTGCTTTATCGTTGTATACAGCTCTTACAACACAACAAAAATTAGCAGGTGTTGTAGCCCTCAGCTGTTGGCTTCCTCTACGGGCTTCTTTTCCTCAGGTATTTATGTTTCTTTCCTAAGCTAATTTGCACCTGGGGAGTGAGTATATCTGAAGATTATATCTTGTGCAGGAATTACTGGCCATTCTTATTACCGAATAATGACAGTTGTTTGATAACATGGAAGTTTTTAAAATAGGGACCTGGAGTCTGAGAGTATGGCAAGTAGGGAAAATAAGGAAACACTCAGTAGCTATCTCTGCTTAAAATTCTATTCCTAGGAAACTTAAAGGATACAGCAAATTTTCCTTGAAGATTAATTTTCTATTTGCCGTTTGTTCCATCTTCAAGGTAGTATCTTATTAGGGACTAGGTATTTAAACAAAGTGTCAGGTTTTTTTACTTGGCCAGGAATCATGTTCTTCTGTTCTGAAATTAGTACCAAAATTTTATTTGCAGGTTTTTGAACTTATTGTGTTGTCAAGCACAAAACTTGCTTCATAAGGAGCTTGCAGGCTATACATTGTTTTCTTCCTTCAGATTTCAACTTGTTTGTCATGCCACAGGGCATAGTGCAATGGGATTATGTTACCTCAAAGTTGTTAGCCTTCCCTCCGCTTACTGTCTCTTTCTTCTCTTCTCCCCTCTAATTCCATGCCTAGCAGGGCCCTATCAGTGGTGTCAACAAGGAGATTGCTGTCCTTCAGTGCCATGGTGACTGTGACCCGTTGGTTCCTCTAATGTTCGGTTCTCTCACTGTTGAGAAGCTAAAGAGTATGTTAAATCCAGCCAACGTAACCTTCAGGACTTACTCTGGCATGATGCATAGCTCATGTATTGAGGTAATTTTCTTAATATACAATGTTTTAGCTGGGGATGGTTAATTTTTTTTCCCTCAAAACAAATATGTATTGGGCGGGTTTTTTTTTGAGGTGGGAGGGTGTGTTTTTGGTTTTTTTTTTTTTTTTTTTTTTAAATAACAAGTGTTTGATGCTACTGACTTGTTTGAGTGAGTAACTGAATGCCTGGCTGAAAAAAAAACCCAAGGCTAAAGTTTATATGACTAGTGGGAACTTCCTCTTAAGGTTGTATTTTTGGGACTAGGCTACTTGGTCTATAAAATACTTTGCTTCTCCCCCCTCCTTTTTTAGTATTTGCTTACCCCCCCAAAAAAACAAAACACAAAAAAACCCAACAAGACAAAAACCACTAAATTGGAAGGCAGGTTCTCGCAGCATAAATCCGGCTTGGTATTTTGGAGAGAAGAATCCTCTTAGTTCTGTGTATGGAGACATTGAAGGAATGGGGAGGAAGGGTTGAAGCTACGGAAGAGGAAGCCTGAGACTCTATGTTTACAATTCTGGCTTAGCAGGCAGCTGAGCTGATGTAATGGCTTGTTGCTGCCAGAAAGGGGTGGACTAGTTCCCTCTGCTCATGACCTTGTGGCCCTCTCTTCTTGCACCAGCTCTGGACCTGATCAGAAACTTCTTTGAACCATGTGAACTTGTTAAAAAGGCAAAAGCTGCTGGCGTCAGTTTTCGTAGCTGTCGTGAGTTGAGGCGTCAGAGCTCTCACAAAGCACATGGTAGGAGCAAGAAACAGAAGAGAGGGCAGGGAACAAGTCTGCCGTTTGTCAGCAACAGTAACTTTGTTAATTTGGATTGCTGTGTCTTGTGAGAACTGTACAACAGAGTTGTATTGTGTTTAGGCAGTAATAGCATTGACTCGTCACACAAATATATTAATAATGTGCTCGTTCTTACAACATTGACTTAGTAATTTAAATTGTTTTTAACACGGATGGTTTCCCAGTCCACTGTATTGCTTTTCCTCGAGGAAGGAAGCATCATGAAGGTGGAACTGAATGGTTAGGAGGAGGAGCTACTGGATTTTGACACTGCTGCTAACTTGCAAAAGTTTAAAGTATACACGAAGCTACAGCCTTAGCTACATTCAGATGCTGCCCATGCTCAGGCTGGTGCTGTTCAGATCAGTTGATGATTAATCATGTAGCTTGCCAGCTCAGCTTCATAGAGAGAGAAAAAAAAGTAGTCTTTGCTCTTTTTCATGTATTTTAGCCTCTTCTGAGTGCATAGTGCCTTGAAGAGTTATCAGCCTTGACTTGTTGTGTGCAAAGTGGTATGATTTTATCAAGTAACTAATTACTCAATATTTGTAGCCCAGCTGCTCATTATAACTGAGATGTTGAAACATGATTTGGTGTAGCTGAATATGTATTAGTAGGAAATGTCACCTTAATACATGCTTTTTATCTTTAAACAGGAGATGATGGATGTAAAACAGTTCATAGACAAACATCTACCTCCCGTAGACTGAAATGATATGTGAGAAACCTTCTATATAAATACACCAGCATCAACTGTGGTAGAGTGTTAATCTTTCCATATGCCTGATAGGAAGCATTACTTCTATACCTGCAGTGTTACTACTGTGTTGCAAATTTATACTTAGGATGAGGATTAAATAATACACATGTACAAGAGGCGATAATCTTTTTGGTATTAATCGTCCACTGGTGGGACTATTTGAATGAGGCAGCTAGGTACCAATGACAGAATGTAACCTAAGCGTGCTGTATAAGACATCTGATTTTTTTTTGATTGCAGAATTTTAAACTATTTGTACAAATAATTAAACATAAATTTAAGTGAGCAACGTAAAAATGAGCAGTTTAGTTATGCTTGAGACATGATTTATTCTTGAAAATATATTAAAACATTTCCTTTATGTAATGGATGGATAAAGTACACAATATGTAACATACGGGACATGTGATGGTAAAATAAATGTTATCAAGGACAAAGCTTTAAATATTAAATGTTAATTCTTACCTCAGATAAGGATGGTTGTTCTTCTGGTATGGCTACAAGTCAGCAAAGATATTTCCTATATTTAAACCACCTCAGTTTTTGACTGGTTTCGTATAGGTAGATATTGTGGAAATTCTGAAGGGACTCATTCATTGTTACACCGTCATTTGTTGCTTATTGTCTTTTTTTTTATTACTATAGACTCATGTAAAATGCTGACTTGGAACAGAATTCTGAAGAAGAGCATAGGATTAATTCAAGTTTCATTTAAAAATTCTTGTTTTCATACTGAATATTCATTTTGTGCTTTAGTCATTGGAGCTTTTATTTGTGTAGAAATGTTGATAATATATTTTATGTGAGCAATTCCAACATACAGTTTTCATTTTTCTGTCTGCTCTGGAGTAACTAAATGAAAACAACACAGCTGTGTAGTTTTGTGTATTGTTGAAATCTTATCTGTAACACAGGTATTGACTAATTTGATTTCTTTTTAAACGGAAATAGAAGTGCAATTGGGATCTAACTTACTTAAACTTTAAATTTATACCATCTTATGATTTCTTTTATTGCATGTAGAGACTTGAGTTTTTTCTGAAAAAGAACAAAGATTTTTATTTTCAAATACATCATTCTACGTTTGCCTAGATCAGTATAGCCTACGAATATGAAGACCCTACTATGGGGAAAAAAAAATCCACGAGGTACAGAATGTCTCTTCTTTCGGAAGCTTAAAATTCTAGAACGTGCTGGGTTACAGAAATCGATGCACACTCAACAGTATTTTGCAGTTAAAAGCCATAATTTACTTCTGGAAACAGCTGTTCTCCTGTAGAGTTCAGAGGCTGTCACCACACTTGAGAATGTTTAAAAAACACACTACAGTTTTTACTACATAATGTACTGCATAACAGTGTTTTATACTGTAGTATGTTTGCAAGCAAAGAATATTCGTATCTGTGTTGTCAGCACTGTGCTTCATACCTGCATTTAAGGTACTTTCTCCTCCCCCAGCTTAATCAAGTGGTCCTCTTACGGCGTATATGGATTTACGTCCAAGGCGTCAGCCAGTACAAATGCGTAAATGGGGAATTACACCTTTGTGTCCCTTCTTTGACACAGCTGCTGCCAGAACTCTGACTTTTTCAGCTAGTGCGAGTTCTCAGCTTTCAGTGCTTTTCTTCATATGTATTGCACTTCATTTTTAGGAAGCTGTTTTTCTTTTCTAATTCAGTTTCTCTGGATTACTAAATATCTCCTAATATGTAAAATTGAAAAGTACTTTTTTTTCTAAATGGTGTTGAAACACTTTTAGATATTCCATCTGCGTGTTTAAAAGGGCGTGTCTATTAACTTTGAAGTTTAATTAGTCTTTACCCTCAGTCACTCTGTTCTATTTATCTGCCAATTCGTCTTTCAGTTAATTTAGCTCACAGAAGAAACCATAACATTCTTATTGTAGTTGTGCCAAAGTTTTATTGAGAGAACAATATGTCCTAGCTTGGAGTCATTCCCAAATTGCATTAGCTAATTTTGCAGTCCTGCTGAATTGCAAACTTAGTAAGCAAACTACATGTTATTTCTCGCAGTTCTTAGATTTATCCTCATTCCCCTGTTGTCTAAATAATTCCCTGAATATTGGCATGTTTCCAAAGTTCTGCATAAGTTTCTAATTTTTCCGTTATTATTTTCTTGTTCTGTTTGTAAATTGAATGGTAATGTTGTTCAGCTGTCTTATTCAACTGCTAATTGACCGTGTGCTCATTTCACATATTCTTTCTTCTGTTAGAAACATTTTTTTAAACTCAGTCTAAGATGTTAGAATGAGATTAGTCCTAGCCTTGTTCCGGGTTAGCTTCATAACACTTTCTTCAGTTTTGGTGAACTGTGTTCACAGCTTGTGGTCAGTTTCTAGTACTTAATGCATTTTAATCCAAGTCACTTCCAGCCGTTGTCTCCATGATGCTTTCAGATGTTTTTCTAGAAGTGCTTTATGTGCAAACTTTTTTCAAATAGTCCCTATCACAACAATATTTTTTTCATATTGGTTTTTGTTGCTTGCTTTGTCTACAACAAAGTAAATGTTAGTGAATATTGTGACTTATTCTGAATTTCTGTATTCTAAGAAGAATTCTTCCTCTGAAGTTGTGTTTTTTGCCAGGGTATATGAGTATGTTGTAGTTGAGGGTTGTTAAAGAGCCCAGAAGCTAGAGGGAACTTCAAGGATGTGTTTGAAACCTGTCCTGTCTCCTCCCATATTACAGTGTATATCTTGAGCTCCTGTCTTTTCTAAATTCACAGCTGGTTGGAAAGCTGTGTGTGTGATCTAGTAGCTGAACTTCACTACCTGAAGTGATTTGATGATGGGATTGTTGTCATAACTGCCTGTATTTTTAGGCTGAATGATAGCTCAGTCTAGTGTGGGGGTTTTCATAATACTCTATTAAAATGGAGAAGTAGGACTGTCAGTGTTTTAAATGTCAATGTCCTGTCATCATAAACTACAATTTGTAACTGTCCAATAATGAAGATTCTTTTTTGCAGTGTTAAACTTTCCCCCAAAGGGGGTGATGTCTGTCAAACTTGCGAAAGCATTGATACGAAAATACCTTGCTTGCAGGTTGGTTTGTTTCAGTGGGTCTCTAACTCCCTAATGCATTTTTAGTTTGAAAACGGTACTTAAATTTGATTGCAGTTTTGTGCAGTCAGAAGTCTGACTTCTTGTTGGAAAATGTTGCCCACTTTTTAATAAATATGTTATTATTAATAAATAAATAATGTATTATAAGCCAAATCTTCCAGCCATTCTTGAAGTAAACCTGTACTGGGATCTGTACTGTGGTGGGGGCTGTATGATTTGGTCTCTTCCTTCTATCTTGTATAATTACAACACAGTAGATTGGTGAAAGTACTGTACACTGTAACTGGTATTAGAACTGTTAATTAAAACATATTCTCTCTAATGGAGTATACTGCACTTCATTGAAATCATTAGGATGCATCTTTTATGTAGAGGTGCTGTTTGTGTTGATGGATATGACTGAGAACAAATTGTATAAGATGTTAATGAAGCCATACGTGCAAGGCCTGTGTATCTTAAATTTTATAGGGAAATACTGAACACTTATTCTTTGTGCTATGAAATGTAAGCCATTTATATTTAATATAAACGTGATGTATTTTACTTAGCTTACTCATTTTATTTATAATAAGAAATCTTAACTTTGGAAATTATTTCTCTAGTAGGGAAAATGTAAAATCTTTCAATTTTTATCATTGTGAAATAAATTTCAATTAGCGTTTGGGCAAGTACTAAAGACTTTTTCCATACTTACCTGAAAGAAGTTGAGCTTTCATGTGCTGTGAAACAGACACTTCAGAGGCTGCTTGCACATGTATTGCATGCATGATGCTATAATACAAAAGATGATGATTTGTAGTTACTGAAAAGAAAAAAATCACCAATTTATGTTTTGGTACCTTGTTGAGAGAATGCTAAGTATGATTTGATTTTTTTTTTCCATGTTCTAAGTTAATTTTATTTTACCTTGTTTTCTTGGAATTTGCAGTAATTTTGAAAGGTAGAGGAAATTAAAATATTTTCTAGAAGCCTTATTCTAGGACACTAAAGAGCTGAAGTATTCTCCCTGTGTACTGCTACAATTTTCTCTGGGGGTTCTGTGGTTTCAGGGAGCCTTTCAAGTTATACTCTGTTCGGCATACATACCACTAACAGATTCGTTAAGCAGTTTTCAGGTCAGGGGTTACATGTGCTCTTTAGGTTGACTGTAGTGTTTGAGGCTGATCAGTCATACACATAGTGTGGAGCACGCTGGAGAAAACTTGAGGTTATCTGGGAAGAGATGCTGAGAGGGAATGGGGCGGACTTTCCCCCTCAAGCGGTTTAAAGCAACAAAAAGGCCGCTTGTCTCCACAGACTGTGGTGTCTGGAAGTCGGTGTGGAGTACAGCTGGGAAGTTCATGAGCGTGTGGAAGTGCGTGATGGATGCAGTGCTGTATGGGAATCTGTTGTGGCAACTTAAGGGCGTAAGAATAGCTAGTAACAATAAAGATGCAATCCTACACAGAGTAATCTCTCAGTTTGTATTTTATGAAAAACTTTTTGAGTAATGTTCAGTTTCCATTTACTTTCAGCCCTGGCATCCCTGAGGAGATAATTGTGAGGTGAAACATTGCCTAGAATTAGCATAGTAAAAAAATTACAATGTACTATCATATTAAACTTTATCAAATATAGTATAAGACCACTGGTGTAAGTGAAGAAGATGACTCTCAAGAAGTTTTCAGAATGTCTGTTGGTAACTTGGAAATGGGATTCTTTGAAGAATAATAGCTGTAGAACAGATTTTTTTTGTTTCCTTTTTTTTTTCCCCATTGCTTGCCACTCTCATCACCCTTTGCCGTTCAGATAACAGGATTTATTAATTGTCTTTGAAACAAGTGCCTTTGATGTAAGTGATTAAAGCTGATTTAAATGAAGCACTTGTATAATTTAATGGGCATCCAGAAAGTGAATCAGTAGATAATGGTTTTCTCTTGGTTCCAATTACTAGAAAAGGGTAACCCATTGCCTGCTTTTTCTCTGCAGAACTTGTAAAACTTAAAACTTCTAGCCAGTTTGCTGAGGTGTAGTGAACCTTGGTTCAGGTGTCGAAGCGGGAGGTTTGGCTTCTCCCTGTGGAGAAGATAGACTTCCTTCAGGGGTAGTTCAAGGTTTGTTTTTTAAAAGGCTACTTGTCTGCATTAACAGATGGAGCAGATGGGATCTAAAAGTTGGAGTCTGAATGTTCCCTGGTTGTGAATACGAGCAAACTCTTAAAGTAGCTTCTACTTGAAATAATTTCCTAGCTATGTTGTAGTATTTAAAATTATTTGAGGGGATCTTTAAAAGGCTGAAGTATTTTCAGTCTGTGTACAAAAAATAAGTAGAGGTTGCCCCAGAATTAAGAAGTCTAATAATGTGAGCTTAAATGGAAAAATCCAAACGTATTCTTAATTTTTTAATGTATTTAATTGCCTCCAGTTACTGCTTCTAAGTTGAAAAAAGTGAAGACATTTTGAAAATGAACTTAACATACTGCAAAGACCAGAGTTTGAAAAGGATACGTGGCCTGACTTAAGGCCATACGATTATAATCTAGAGCTAGTGTGAGGAAATAAATAAATAAAACCCCCAAACAAACCCAAATCCATCTGTCGAATAACTATAGAAACAACTAATCAAGATGCATGTTACTGTTGCAGAAATTTTTGAAGGAAAACCTTGCCATTATGAGGAATTGGAACTTCCGTTTGCTACAGTTCCCCTGGTGTGTCTGTGGCTGGACTCACCTTGTCTTCCCCTCCAAAGGTCGGGGATCAGCTGGCTGGTTCAGACCAATTAAAATTCTGGCTTGGTACACCTAAGTTACTGTTCAACTGATGGCTCAGAGGAGAGGCCAATGGGTGTGACACCTGGTTACATAAAACCTTGTGGAATGCTGGGAGTGTTACATTTTGCATAGTTAACACTTTTAGAGGAGCTTTTTCCACGCAGAATGTTAGTCCTGAAAATGGAGGATTTTAAGTGCCTTGATAGTTAGAAGATCCTCCACTACAAATTTTGTGTGTGCTACTGTTTGCCCCCCACCACCCCGTATTTCTTAGGATGCTGTCTCATACCTAGTTAGTAAAAACCTACAGCATTTCATATGTACAGTCTCTTAGGAGAGTCCTCTCTGCCTGTTAGGTCTTGGTGTTGGGGAAGGTCCTGTGGTCCGGCAAAGGACGGATGCTGGCGGGTCAGACGCAGGCTCTCTGCAGACGCAGGTGTGCGATGCTTGTTAGAAAATGTTGCAAAAGAATGGTGAGAATATGCTGTAACAGGTAAATACAGTGCAACAAATAGTGTGTTATTTCTTCTAGTTACTTTATTTGGGGGAAAGAAGCTAAACAGAAAGGAAAAGGTTGCATAGTTTCACTTTTATTTGGTCTCTCTTCCCCCTCCTGCTGTTCTTTGGACTTACAGTGGCATGTTACAGAAGAGATTGATGCTGCACAAAGCTGCTTGGTTTAGAACCAGCTGAAAGAGAACAATCATGAAGAGTGCTGTTTATTTCTTAGCAATAAAGAATTGCTGTCCCAAGGATGACAGAGCAGCGAATATAAAGAATCTGGTTAGTACTGGTTCAGTTAATTGAGTATCATTCCGCTATTGTAGCGTACAGTACAAGTAACGTGAGCTGTATTTTCTGTTCTTTTAATGTATCCATTTGCAAAAACGGGGATATGCATTACCATCTGGTTAATCTTTGATTTCCCTACTGAAATATTTCTCTGATGCTACTTTATTAGTTTAGATGTTAAACAAGTGTGACGAGCTTTCCCCTGACAGTCCTGCAGCAGGCCTCTTAATCGATTTCGTCTGCGTTTTTTAACTCTTTCCCTGCATTACCAACGAAGGTGTTGAATTGTATTTTTTAGAGAAATTAATATTGGAAGACTTCATTCCAAAACGTGAATATGTTCAGCCTAACCATACTGACTGATATGAGGTTTCTAGTTTTCTGATAGTTATCCCTGACTGAACTTGCACCTACTGTAGAACTCGTAGGAGCTTGTTTAGCATACAGTGTAGCGATAGCTCGCAGCTGCTAATGTACTGTGTGCTGGTTTTATCATTCATGTGGTCATGGGAAAAATGATGATAAATTTCATTTGAGGTTACCATCTTATTTAACCAGAGTTGATTATAACAGGTACCAGGTTACTGCGTCTAGACAAAATGGAATTAAACCTGAACTGGCACAATCCCTTATAACAGCAGTGTTCACCACCACATTTTTTTTCCCTCCCCAAAATCTGTCCCTGGGAGGCGGGGGAAAAGGGCTACTCTTTCCCTTATGGAACCAGTCGTTTGTGGGGTTTGGTTTTTTTTTTCCTTTCTCTTGGGCAGAACAAACAGAAAAGCTGCAGACAAAGTTTCTGTATGCTTGTCCAGTTCTCGGCCCAGACCTGACCTGCGGGAAGATCCTGTCTAGGTCCCAGGTAGCTTTAGTCTCTTCTGATACATCTCTGCATGTGCAGGCCTTTCCGCTGGCCGATGCCGCGGCCACTGTGTGCGCTGAGCACGGTGCCGAAGTGCCTGAGAACTGCCTGTCTCTGCGGGGCTCCGCAACACGGGGCAGCTGCGACGTCCGTGACGTGTGAAGTGTGGTGGCGACTCTTGCCGCTGTCGTTCCGAGGGAAAGGCCTGCCTCACCACTTCCCCGACATGTACGTGTGTCACCATCCTCGGCTTGCAGCTGGGGTGGCCGCAGCATTCGCCTGCTTACTAATAATGGATTCCAGAGGGATCTGTGAGCACCCTCCTACCTCTTGCTAGGGGATAATCCTCCTGCAAGCTTTCTGTAACCTTCAGGTATGCTTACCGCTCTCCTGAAATAAATGCTTTCATTTTACAGCAAAGATGGTTTGATGATGCTGTTTGTCTTTTTGAGGTTTTGTTTTTTTTGGTTTCTTTTTTCAACAACACATCACAGGTCACAAGGCCTGGAACTCGGTTCTTGAACAGAATTTCAGTGGTGGTACATGCTGTAAATTTTTCAAACTTGACAGTACTGTCACAGACTGTTCGGGGTTGGAGGGGACCTCTGTGGGTCATCTAGTCCA
>Ga0181612_176193_pt1 | contig 17292 bp, 8 predicted proteins | sample HoacroProtozoa21_FD_119630 | JGI IMG/M metagenome (GOLD analysis project Ga0181612, IMG submission 119630) | Hoatzin crop microbial communities from Cojedes, Venezuel. Combined Assembly of Gp0051906, Gp0051904, Gp0051908
CCCCGCCTGTGTGAGCAGGGGGACGGGCCCGTGGCCGGGGCGGCCAGGGCGGCGAGGGCGGTGGGGGCAGCGATGGCGGGGAAGGCAGGGAGGGGGGCTGCCACTGCTCGCGGTGAGGGGCTGCCTGCCTCACCCGACGGCTGCCCACGCCAAAGCCTGCGAGGTGCTTCGGCCTGACGGCGAAGGCTGCGTGTCGCTGACTGGAACAGCACCCGGTGAATCGGAGCTCTAAATGGAGGAGACCCCGTGTTTAGAAATCGAGGGATTGGCACACTTTGAAATTCAAGTTGTGATAACAAAGCTGGGGAAGTCCTAAGAATGCAAAGCTGTGGAGAATGAGTGAAAAATGTTACTGATAAAGAGCAAGGAATTTGCGGGAAACAAAAAGGGGCCACATTCAGTGCACAGAATACAGAAACCTTGAGCTTGTCCTGTTGAAAACATGAGTTTTTATATCACTTTGGGACAAAGGTTATTGCACTGCTTGTTTCTTACAGATGTATGAATATACCATGAAAAAATATACCACGGGAAAAGAAGCCTAGCCCCATTTTCTGGAAAGCCTATTCATGATCTGGTGTATATGATGGGACAAAAAAAACCCCAAACCATTCAGGTGTGCTTGTACCAGCCAGCTACGCATCTCAAAAAGGCATCAGAAAACTCTGTCTCCACATGCAGACACAAAGGCGTCTGCCGATTCTTCTCCTGTATCCACAGTGACTGCACACTTCTACTCTGCTTAGTTAATTACCTCACAACTACGACTCTGATGTCTTTGTTGAGTGATACAGAAAAGCCCATGTGGGACCCCAGTTTCCACACCAGCGCTGAGATAACCCTGCTCTGGGCAGCCGTCCTCCACTCAAGTACAGATCAGCTCTAGCCCCCAGTTCTCTGCAACTCTTTCTGGCAGTAAGTGCCGAAATGGTATACAGAAGAGGTCTAAGTACAATTATTATTATTTTACTGAGAGGGTAATAGAGCGTCATTTAACTCACAGATCTAATGTTCCAATAACTTCAGGCGTACTTACCTCCTCTGCTCTCTGTTTGGTGCCGACGGAGACGTTTGCTATTACTTCCCAGCTCGGTGAATGCAAGTAATTCTAGAGCTATGTGAGCTGTCCCGTTTCCTTTTTAACTGAGATGTGAACCCGTGGATGCTGTGCTGATTGGCTTCCTTTCAATATTTGCTTATCTTTAACACAGACAGAGATTAAAGAACTAACACAACTCGAGAAAAAGTGAAAGGCATTCAGAAAGATTTCTGAAATTATTTAAATGCTCATTTTGATTTCTGTTCCTCTTTTTTTTTTGTCAACGGCATTGTTGAGGAAGATTGGAGAGGAGTAGAAGTGAATAAAATCTTTTGCTTTTTGCTAGTTTTTGGAGTTTTTTGCTCAGCTTTCACTAAACATTTGCCCAAATTGTTTTTTATCTCCAAGCTATATGTGATAGTAGTCCCAAAGAATAGCCTGAATCCATTACTCCACCAAAGTGGTTGATCAGACCAGTCCGACCTGGTCTCAGCCACAAGCGTGGAATTAGCTACTTGGGTTAATCACGTGTATGTCCTCATGTTAAGTTTTTCTGTGAGGTATTGTGTAAGTGAAATAAAATAATGCCTAAGACATTTCTCGCTGAAACCTGCACTCCAACAACATCACAAAGAAGAACATTTTGTTCCCTGTTTTGTTCTGTGTTGTGTTTTACACAGGATTACTTTTTAACCTGGATCAGTTCCCCGTGTAGTCCCCAAACTTGCACAACAGAGAAGTCACATTGGTCAGCTTGTGAGTGAGCCAGAAAGAGGAGCAGGCCTTTAGTTTTTTCCACCACGGAGGAAACACAGTGAAAGATTAAGCCCATTCTGCTTTGCTTTCTGCTCCAATCAGGCACGCCTCTAGTATTTTGTAACTGTAACATGTATTCTATAAGTGTTTAATAATAACGAAAGACAACATCTACTGATCCCAAAACTAGATGGAAAGGTGCTCCACCAGATGTTCCAGCCCCTGGCATATTGATCTGCAGAATCCAAACAGTAACAGCTATGGTCCCACATCAGCTTTGTCGACTAGCTGGAGAGCCAACAAGGTGAGAGTTAAGGCAAGAAGTGATATCTCCCAATGACAAGAAATAGTGTGTAAAACCACTTGGTCTTTGGACAGATAATGAGTGATGAAAGCATATGAATCCTAAGGATACTGTAAAACATCAGCATCTTAAGCTAGGATTTGTCCCTGCTTGTCAGTAACGGAATCACAGAGTGTTCGGGGTTGGAAGGGACCTCTGTGCGTCATCCAGTCCAACCGCCCCTGCCGAAGCAGGATCACCTACAGCAGGCTGCACAGGATGTTGTCCAGGCGGGTCTTGAATACCTCCAGAGAAGGAGACTCCACAACCTCCCTGGGCAACCTGTTCCAGGGCTTCGCCTGCCTCAGAGTGAAGAAATTCTTCCTCATGTTCAGCTGGAACTTCCTATGCTTCAGTTTGTGCCCGTTGTCCCTTCCCTTGCCTTTCCCCCCAGGACCCGAGCACTGGCATGAGAACTACCCCATGGCCAAGGGGGACAAGCAGTCGCCCATTGAGATCAGCAGCAAAGACGTGCGGCACGATACTTCTCTCGGCCCTTGGCACGCCAGTTACGACCCCGGGGCAGCCAAAACCATCCTGAACAACGGGCGCACCTGCCGAGTCGTCTTTGACGACACTTTTGATCGGTCAGGTGGGTTTTTGGTTCGGCTTTTGGGGGTTGCCAGGAACTGAGGTTTGCAAAGTGCTGGGAGTCAAAATGCATCCCGTGGTATCTGGCCTACACAGGCCAGCAGAGGAAAGTCATCTGGGTGCATAAAAAAGGGACTCCCGGGGTTTATTCTGGTGAATCCAGCCTTGTTTATGTCCACAGTAGGTGGGACAGGGAGGCTGTAGCTGCAGGGGCACCCCTGAAATGCAGACTCATCTGGAAGGTGGACTCCTCTTCCCCACGTCACCTCCTTCGACGCAGACGCTGCATCCTCAGGTTTTGTGTAAGGGGAGACAGTGTCACTCATGGGGTTCGGTGCCTGCTCTGAGGCACTTCGTAACCACAACGCTCATACATATGTTTCCACCAGCTGCGATCTTGATTTCTTCTGTTTGTGCGGGAATTCTTCAGATACTTTCTCCACAGTCCGAAAAAGCTGTGAAAATAGCATTTATGAAAACAGCATTTCATAGCTTCTGGAAAGCTATGAAATGGCTTTGTTATTTAATTGAGAGAGAGCAGTCTCACATCTCTGAGTTAAACTGTTCAAAACATGAGTGCAGAGCTGTATCAATGTGTAGCTCTGAATGCAGACAGGCAGCAACAGTCAAAATGAATACTAAATTCACAATACTGTATAATGCGAAGACATCTCAAGAGTATGCAGTATTGATCAGCCCTTTATCAAGAAGGAAAGCAATCTAATTAATGGAAAACAGAGTACTTATAATTGTATTTTTCTGCATCTGCTTCGATCACATTTGTATTGGGATTTTCTTCTTAGTAAGCTATATAATTAAAGAGATGTATCTGCAGCACATTGAGAGATTGCTGTCTCTCTTGTTTATCTTCATGAGCTCATTGTTTCCCTGGACTCCTTTATTTCCCATTACAGCTACCTGTTATTTTTCCACATCTCGCAGATGGAATCTAAACTATTTAGGACAGGGACCATCTCTTTGTTATGTATTTGTATGGTGCTTTAGTATTTATTATCGCAGTCTCTACACGGTGGCCTCAGACAAACCATAAATTGCACTTTTGTTATAACGTAGCATGCTCTTCCACAAGCGCTGCATAAAATCAATGCCACGACTCAAAGCATGGGAGGTAAATTGACTCTGAACGTTTTCACACGGTGGTTCTGCTCTATCTTTGCACCTTCCTAAAGGCTGAAATGTTTAGACAGAGGGAGGCTGCTCACGAACGTGTCTGCCCAGGGAACTGTGTTAGAGAAAGACCCTGCTTTGGCCAAGTGGGGTGCAGCCCTTGGTGGAGCCCTTCCTCTGAACCATCTTCCCTCTGTTCCATCCCCGCCTCTCCCCTCCCCATCATCTCTGGGTGTCCTCTGGACACCCAGTGTGCACAGTATTTCCCTGCTGCTGTTAATCACTTTCTGAAGGCTGCTGGACAGTAGTTTAGGGCTCAAGCCTTTCATAGGGATGGGGCTGATTGGAATCAAATACCATGTTTGACAGCTCTGAAAAAACACATGAGAAAGCATTTCATAAACATTGCCTTCATTTCCTGGCTTCTGTGATGGCAGCAGCTGAGGATAAGTTGTAGTCACAGGTCCAATTTTAACTGGAAAAAGAAATTTAGCTTGAGAATAGCCTTTTTTTAATCTAATCGCATGGAAAATGTTGAATGATAAAAAGATTTATTTTTATGCCAGAGATATCTGTATACTGTTATGAAGGGCTGTTTCCAACTGCTTCACAGTATTGGAGCTCTGGAAAGAGCCACCTGTAAGAAACGACTGCTAAATGAGTTTCCAGCTCTGATACTGATTTAGCTTGTAACTGCAGGTAGATGACAAATTCAGCTGGAATTGACTGCAGTGTGAAACGGCAAGCAAATACTTGTGAGGGTTGGGCCTTAGAGTCTGTGCCTCATTTTTCCTTCGTTCAGAAGTGAAACAATAATAATAATAGTTATAATAATAATTGCTATTACTATGTGACATTAAATTTTCCATTTAAGGCTTCTATAGAAGGCTTATCCAATATTGTATTGAGTTAGTTTTGATAATTTATTTATGTGTGAACAAACTCAAAAAATAAGAGGAACTGCATGTCTGAAACTCAACACAGTGCTTTGTTGCTGCCCCCCCCAATGGCTTGACACATGCCAACGAAAAAGAGAAACTGCAAAGTTAAACCTCTTGCTCTGTGTAGGTATTCCAACACATATGATATCAAGAATTAATTTGAGACCATTGGGCACAAGAGGATTTAAATATTATTTCAATGTTAACTTTGAACTTCAAAGCTATTGGTAGAAGTTCAAACTTGAATGCTATTTAAACAAGGTCTTCTGGCACCGCAGTTGTGAACTGCATTATCAGCTTTCTGTGTAAGGAAACACGTCGCGTTCCTGCCTTAGGTAATGAATGAAAAATGTATTTGAGAGCTTACCCTCGAAGCAGTCCCTGCTCTAAAGAATCCCCAAACTGAAAGAGCAGGTGTGATGTTTTGAAAGTCAGAGTTGATGTGAACTGTCAGGCTGATGCGTGGTCAGCATTCTTTGGCTAAGAACAGCAGAAATAATAGCTTCTTAATTTGTTTCATTGGTGGCACTGTTAAAGGTGGACTACAGCTTTTGCCTGCTCAAGAACTCTTTTCAAACTCATTTGACCTAAACTTTCTGCTCTTCCCTTACCTTCAAGAAATAGATCTTTGTTTTCTTTGAAGCAGCAGGCTATGCTGTAACCACTGTTTAGTTGTCTGAACTGTAGAAGCTATGCTAGTCATGGACTAGAGGTACACTTCAAAGAACCTCTGGGTTAGTTTCACAGTTCTATCCCCAACCATTTCACAACAGCCCGTTTCTTGACAGGAATCAGCTATGAATTCCTTCCTTCTCTCTCCACATCAGGAACTATAGTGTGTCTGCTTGCCAAGGGCTTGTTGGGCTTCTGGGGTTTGATTCTGTGTTTGACTCAGAGCAGCCCCCCACAGTTTTCATGTCAAAAGGATTCTTCCTGAGCGATAACAGAATTCAGCCCCAGTCTTGTAAAGTGGTGAGCGCTGTGACCCCCACAGCAACCAGCCGGATGCGCAAGAGGTGCTCCGCGTTTTCCAAGCGTGGGTCCCCGTTCAGTAAGCGTGCGTGTCGGCGCTTTGTCGGCTGGCGTTGATGCGGGTCATCAATTGCAGTGCTGAGGGGCGGGCCGCTCACGGGCGCCTACAGGCTGCGCCAGCTGCACTTGCACTGGGGTTCCTCCGACGACCACGGCTCGGAGCATATTATCGACGGGTTGAAGTACGCAGCAGAGGTAGGACTTATCTTCAGCAGTAGTATTCCGTACTAACTGGAATTTGACTGATTGTGCATCCAAACAAATTAACCATTCTCCCTTTTGCAAGTGTTTAGCTATGGATTTTTCTCTGAGACCTGTCTATGAAACTTGTGAATATTCATCAGCATGCAGTGCGATAAGTTGCATCTGCCAACAAATGTATCTTTGCAAGTATATACTAACATGGAATTTGCTTCTTCAAGCAAGAGTTTTTGCTGGTGTTTTAGAATGTTTTGAACATATTTGATATAAAAGAGATCTGCTGTTTCCAAATAGGAAGATCTGTTTTCTGCTGATGTTTTTTGGGATTTTAGCCATTTCTGGTATAGCTTGAATTACTTACTTTCACAAAGCATTACTAATTAATAGAAAAACTTGCTAAAAGCACATTTGATAAACTGACATTCAAAATTAGATCCACCTTAAAACTGAGTGGTAAAGAGTATCTTCTAGTTTCTGAACATCTGTGCTTTAAAATCTCTGTGTTTATTTTTGGGAACTGTGGAAAACAGATGTTTGGGGGGTTTTTAAAGTAAACTTTTGTTTACTTTACCACAATATTGTTGTCCAAATTGCTAAAACTGCTAAAATTAATGGCTTCTCAAGGCCCTGAAGACTTCTTCAGGTGAAAATATAAGTGAATTCACTATTGGTGCTAGTGAATTACTAGCAAATGTTACCTCCTTCATCTGTCTTATTTGAGAATAGGCTCAAAATGTATGCCTACGCCCACAAAAAGTCTGCAGTAGTGTTTTCCTGCCTTCCACCTATACCCTCAAGATGCAGAGCTTACAGGGGCGTTGCCCACCTATCCTAGGAAAAAATTTGGGCAGATATTTTGCAGGATCAGTGTGCACAAACATTGCACAGATGACTGTGGGTGATGGTTTGGGGTTTGCTTTCCCAATCCTTAGCCACAGCCAAACTGTGTTAGTGTTCTACTTTCTGTGGCCAACTAGACAGAAAAATTCTGCTTTCTCAAGCTACTTCTTAGTTAGTTCAAGCACAGACATTTTATTTTGTTTTTGTTTGCAGTACTCAAATATTTATTGACAGGAGAAGAAAGCCTGGAATGTATGAAATTTTTCCTGGAATCTAACTAAAGATAGGTGGCTGCTCCACCTTTATCCTTAACACTGATATCAGTATCCTCAAGAGAAAAGGAACAGAGAGCAATATATTAATGCATATTTAGGGCAAATTATTTTGTTGTGATTTTAAATAATAGTTACTGTGTTTAAAAGAAAAAAAGGTCAAAAATTTGCATTAAAAATACACACAAGACTCCTATTTTTTTTTGCATGGCGCTATGTTCCAGACACTACTTATTTGGAGATTCCACACTGCTGGTTGCAGCATTTGTAGCTGTATGCAGGAGCCAGAGATTTTCTGGAAGGAAATGTAAAAACTTGAAATATATCCTGAAAATACAGCATTGTAGAAATGAGAAAGGAATGCCGGGTTACTACCTCCACTTTCTAGTACAATGTGCCAAGTAGTAAGAGATACAAAACCATAACATATGTACTGCATACAATCCAGTGTAAATCCTTGAGCTGATATCTGCATAACCTGAGGATCTAAAACTCTACCTGAGATGAAGTGCATGTCAGTAAGTGTTCTATGCACTGCGTGTGTGCATGCCACGTGCTTGCGTTAAACTGTTTATAGTTGAATTATCTGATTAATTTTTAAAGGTATTGTGTGGCAAACTCTGTTTACCTTCTTCTGTACTTCAATTAAATGCAAAGTGATGCTTACAGAGAGTGTGAGTGCATGGAAGCATGGAAATGGGAATAGGAAATACTTACACATGGTTTTCTTCTTCATGTCCGTTCCTTTACTTACCGTGTACTGGAAACTGTTCTTAATTTAATGTAAAAGATTGTAAGATTGCACTGTTGGCAATTTCTTGCATTTATAACTGAGGTTTCATTGATTTTTTAGTTACATATGGTGCACTGGAATCCAAAACATGGTAATTTTGTTGGAGCTTTGAAACAACCTGATGGTGTGGCTGTTGTGGGCATTTTTCTGAAAGTAAGTGGCAATCATTCAGTCTTTATAATTTTCTGTATTTTTCATCTTTCTCTAGTGCCAGGGGAAACGTTCCCATCATTTTTCCCTGCACTGTACCATTTTACAGGAAAACATTCAAAGCGGTGCAGAGACTGAAGTCACACATGCCCTTGACCCCTCCGGATTCCATGCACTAACCTGTTCAGAGCCGACCTCTGACACCGTTTGTGACACCAGTGGCACATCCCACGACTGGTGTTGAACAAGAGACACACAGCTTCAAGCCCGGGACACTTGCTGACGTTGTCCCTGACAGCTGACCAGCTCTGTGCTGTACTGTGTACTGAGTGAGGAGGACAGTCTGCATAGGAAGAGGGTTTCCTCCTGCCCTTTGTCTGCTAGCAGGTATTGTTTCTACCTGTCAGCAAGGTTATGTTGGCTGGTTCCCATCCTCAGTCTCTTGTTGATCCTCACATGAGCTGGGAATCAAAAAGAGATCAACGAACCTGCTCCAAAAAGACCGAGTACTTGAAAGAATCAATGGTAAAAGAAGTTCGCTGGACATTTTAACCTTGAAATACAGCAGCTTCATTGGAAAATAATACTGTACAGATATTTTCCAACTGATTTTTTTATAAACTTAACAGCAAGAAAGCAATCCTAGTATCAAATCTGCATGTGGTCTAGGACACCAAGAAGCAGTAATAGGCAGACAGTCTAACAGTGATAAATTACACAAACTTCAGCTATGTGGCTGTCATTGTACCAGCAGGTGGGCAATTCAGCTTGAACACAGTGTCAGAGAATAGTTCTCCTTTTATTGTTTTATCACTACTAAGCTGCATTCGTACAAGCAATAGCAAGAGGATGTAACTAATTTTGCCACAGTGTCCCTGGACAGGCTAGGTTCAATGCCATTTTAACTCTGTTACGCTGTGAGCCAGCCTGACCTTTTTTCCTGTGGTTAGTTTAAACTGAAAGTGGCAGGAGGTCAGCACCTGTCCAGATTCTCTGCTATGACTATGTCCTTCAGTTATTCTTCCTTCGTAATTTCTTTCGGCCTATTTTAGGCTAAACTTTATCGTGTAACACACAGCTTATATAGTACAACATTATGTTCCTATCAACCATGCTAAGGTCAGATAAAAGGTCTTAGATAAGTTAAATAGTATCACTCTGTCTTCTCTGGCCTTCTCTCCCTGTTTCCTTTGTGCTTGTTGGCACAGGAGCTCTTGTTTTGCTCTGCGTTTGTCACGTCCCATGACTGGGTTTTTGGGTATTGCTAAAACAGAGATTGAATTATCTCCTGAAGAACGGAATTTAATCTGGTTTGGAACAAGACATGGCAGTAACACCATGTCTTATGCATGCTGTCTCTACTCTTCTGGGATGCAGAGCCATGTCAAAGCTTCTGGAGGTGCTGAACGTCACAAACACAAGCAATAAAGTGACCCCATAGCTTGAGGAGGTCATGACACCAATCTCATCATATGTCTTACATCAAGTCTGATCTGACTGTGTATGTACTGCAAAATGTTTGAAGTGTCTGCAGGAACTCCAGCTGCTCAGACTGTCAACACTTTGCTGAGGGCTCATACAGCTCACGGTGGTTGTGGGTTGCTTTCAAACCAGAAGCCGAGGGCTAGGCTGGTGGATGACACTGAGTGGTTTGTTCCTCAGACAGTGCGAGATGCCTTGCAGAGTCTTTCCACACATTTTTTTAATTGCAAAGTCAGTTACTTCAGTCTGCTATTCCAGATGTTCTTTTAACACTCATCATTTTGTGTCAGCCTGTACTGGACATGCTGAGAGTACTGCTGCCGAACTTGACAGATGGGATGTACTGAATTTTTTTCAAATGCTGTGGAACGTGATTAAAAAAATACAGTACTTGTGCTTTGCATTATAGGTTGGAAAAACTCCCAAACCAGAGATGAAGAGAATTCTTGAAGAAATTGATAACATTAAGACCAAGGTGTCAAAGCAATTTTTGTGAGATAATGTAGCTGAAAAGCAGCAGAAGCAGAAATCAGAAGTTCCCAGAATCACAGAATGGTAGGGGTTGGAAGGGACCTCTGTAGATCACCTAGCCCAACCCCCCTGCTGAAGCAGGGTCAAGTTCAGATTCACTCTTTTTGGCATCATTCTGATGCCTAACAGTAGCACCAGAGGTGATACATTGGTCTGTGGAGCAGGACACTTTCTTTTACTTAAGTATACATGTAACTCCTCACTTGTGTAAGTATTCTTGTTGTAGAGGATTTTGTGTCAATCCTTGCATGCACAATTGTTAGTCTTACTGATGCTGCTCTGTAAAAATACGCTAGTGTGCATATATCAAGAAGAAATTAAAAGCTTTTCGAATTTGAGGACAGCAGTGGCCAAAACAAATGCGTATAATGAGTCAGAAATCTAGTTAGCCTGAAATGAGAAGAAACTAGTAGGAATGATGGAGCAAGATCCCAGTCAGTGTAAGAGACATTAAAAACTGCATTAGTTTTAAGATGGAACTGAATTAATTTATTAAAGGATTACACAGTACAGTTTCTGCACCAGTCCTAGGTTCTGTCTTCCTATGATACTAGCGTGAATAGCATTGCAAACATATTCTGTTTTCCAGTTGAACTCATGTTCTAAGGACCAAAGTCCATACCTATTGCATAGATACAGCTGCAGAAGGGAGTTCTTTGCAGAGCATTGTGATACTGCATCTATTGCTATTTAACATTATTAGTCAACATAAACCTCATGTCTAGGTATACTTTAGCAATTCTACTTCATGATAAGCTTTATATTCTAATGGTGCTAAAAGAAAAGTCCCTTTTTAATTTGGTATTGAATATACCACCAGATCACTTAGACTGAATTTTACAGATTTTGTAAGCATTTTCTTCCAAATTTAGCAGAATTATTTGCATTTAATTTATGTATGTATGCATTGCCACTGGTGTGCGAGTCTGACCCTGAAATCTGTTCTCTCCTCACTCAGAGTCATATTAATTTTATTTTTTCAACTTTTCCTTAGTCTTCAGGTACAATTTAGATCTTTCTGCTGAGGGAATTGAAGGTAATTTTTTTCACCCTACCCATTGCTTCCCCCACTGTATCAATGATACCTGTCTTCGTACAGATTCAGCTTTCTCTCATAATCCCTGTATCATTGTTTTTGGCCATTTACATGCAGAAGAGCTTTGCCACAGTTAAAAAAAGGTTGATCAATCACCCTATGAAACACTGTGTCATACAATGACCACAAGATGACAGTGATATCCATTCCATTACATTCTATCTGAGACTGCCTAAAAATAGAAGTCTGATTTCCTACATACAGATATTCTCTGTAGTGGTTCTCGGAAAAGCAGCAGTTGAAAAAAAGCAGTGAAAGATAGGTGCATATGCAACCAACCACATCTTGCATTTTATCTCTTGTAGTTATTTTCTTTCCTGTAATCACATACATTTTACCAAGATTACTTCTTTTTCAGGAAAGATTAATGAATGGTATGCCTTGTGTATTTATCACACATGCAGTTTCAGTTGCTATGATGCATTACAGGCAGAGGAGTTTCTTGGACGCTGTACTGTATTTATTGAAAAGACACAGTTTTGTTTGTGAGGTTATTTGCAAACTCATATTGAACTTACAGAATAATTGTGTCACAAAGATATATTTGGAGTCTCGATGTTATTCTTTCTACCCATATTTTGTGCAAGGATGTGTGTAAAAGATTTCAGCTCCTCCCGTTGCACTTTGTAAGGTAATATTCTGTTCCCACCTAGAAAAGATTCTCCATGATAGGAGAAGGAATTAGGAATGATAGCATTTGCTTTCCAGAACTGCATCATAAATACCAATAGAGAACTGAACTTTCTTGTTTAATTCTTGTCACCCTGAGGGGACAAGGAAGTCTCATCACAATCCATGGAGATGTTGTCTTGAGTATCTTATTGGGTGGAAAACAAAAACTTCTCAGGAAATGTTGTCTGATGTTTGCTGTTCTCCCTTGTCTGGTAATAATCACCTTTAGTTGTAAGACCTTCAGGATCCAGCAGTCTTCCAGGAAACATTTACATTTTTTTACATTAATTGTAGCAGTGCCAGCAAGATGATTGAGAGTGTCACCATGACAATGCAATTAGAGCACAGTTTTGGGAGGAGAGAGATGCAGATCTAAATTACTTCAGATAGAGGAGAAGACTGTAATGAATCTGGTATTAATGCCTGGCCACTGTTCTATTGGACAAAAAGGGTACCAGTACTTGCAGCACCACAGACATTAACTTCTATCCCCAGTGACCCAGAATAAAACAAAATTTTGATAATTCCAGAATAGAAAAATGTAACAATGAATTTGCTTTGGTCCCACACAATTCAGTTTGTAATTTCTTTTCATTTATTAATGGAATCAAAATGTCAGTTATTGTTAATCGCAGGGCAAATGCTTGACTGGAAGGAGATCGATCTCTTGCATGAATCTTGATATTTAATTACTTCCTTTATAATAACAGAGATACTGATGTCTTTTAAAGTGCATATCCCTAGAGTTACTGCAGAGCACTATTTTTTTGTTTCTTCAAGGGGAAAGAGGCTCCTTTTCATCACTTTGATCCTTCAATTCTTTTTCCCAAATCTCGGGACTACTGGACCTACCACGGTTCTTTCACTACACCCCCCTGCGAGGAGTGCATCACTTGGATTCTCTTGAGGGAGCCGATTGAAGTCAGCTCAGACCAGGTAAACTCCAGCTCATTCTGCTACTCACTTACCAGTTCTCAACAGTGCCTCAGTATGTCAGTGTGGTGATTTGCAAGCCCTATGTGACCTTGCCTTTTTTGGTAAGGAAAGTTTTAGCTGAGGACTGTGAGAAATTGCTTGCAGAATGGACTTTTGAAATGGACTGTAAAACTGACCTTGAGAATGAGGCTCTCTTCCTTGACACCACCTGGAATAGCTTCAGCAAGAGTGTTCCTGAAGTTCTGAAAACCTGCACAGGCAGAAGTGCCTCCAAGCCACAAAATTCAGCCATCACAGCAGCCTCAGTTCATTCTCTGTGCTTCACCATTAAATAGCAAACGAGACTAACATTTAGCTGGTTTCCTAGTCATTGTGGTTTAATTAGTTTACGAAATCGCTGGTCCAGATCTTGACTTCCTAAAAGCTGCCAGTGAGAAGGATCAAACTAGCTAGAACCTGCAAACCTGAATACTAATACAAATTAATGTACTAGTTGTATTCATATACCTCAAATGTGCATTTACACAGGAAAAAGAATAGAAATCCAATCTGGATAAGAAGGTGATCTTGTTTTTACTTCTTGCATTAAAAGTTTTGGTTATTTATACTATTTTCTGCTTCGGCAGTAGAAGTCAGGGTATAGCCTTGTTAATAATTTGGCTGTTTTCAGAACAGATTTATTTTGCATTCTGATGAAAGGGTAACAATTAACAAAACAACACTGAATTTAAATTAATTTGGAGAACAATGGCTAAGTGCTGAATTCACAATTGAACTTAATAATCCATCTGACATACATTGCCTTACAGAACAAAATAGGAACATCTACAGACTAGCTTTTTCTATCAGGCTACCTTGCACAGACTCAGATGTGCATCATCCTTCATGGGCGGCCATATTTTCACAAGTGATGTGACTGCTGTCCATCTCCTGCAGGGTCACAGGAGGCCCCCACTCTTTTTCCACATTGCGAGTGTGGCTTGGGGAAAAACCCAAAAGAAGCCAAGGCAAGGGTCAGATGATGCACTCTTCTGTGGATGAAGAGCTTAAAGATCCACAGAAACATGGCAAGCTGTTGGGCCGCAGTGATCTCTACCAATAATCTCTACCAGTATGCTTGTTATTACATAAGAAAATTCCTTTTCTGTCTCAGAGTTTGTTCTAGGCATCAAGGTCCACACTGCTTCCAGCTGAATTCACATGGGCGCTGTAATTTTTCTTCCTTGCAGATGGCGAAGCTCCGTAGCCTTTCCAAGAATGGTGAGAACGAGCCTGTGAACCCACTGGTTGATAACTGTCGCCCTATTCAGCCTGTGAAGGGCAGGATCGTGAGAGCCTCATTCAAGTGAAGTCTCAAGTCTCACTCTGCTGAACCTGAGTGAGAAAATCCCTGCATCCCAAAGTGTAGCTAGTTTTTGCTGTCTACTGCTTTTCCTCTGGATCCAGATCTGTGTTTCTCAGCTTGAAATTCTGAGTGGTAAAACTGAATCTGATTTTGAAAGCAGAAAAAATACTGTATGCAAATACTAAACTTAATAAGGAAATGTGAGATATACGTGATTCTTGACCACAAATGCCTCAGCATTTGTGATAGTGTCACTTCTCTGCCGTGTGGTCTTGAAAGAAAAATGGGCTCTGTTTCAATATTTGAAGTTAGTTTCAAAGGAAATGTAGTAAAGACAGAAAAAATGAACCAGTAGTTCAGGAAAGCAGAAATAATAGTGGGTCAAGAGTACATGAACAGGAGGTAAAATGCCTGCTCCTACAGCATTTCTAGTAGTGATCTCCCTCAGATATCCCACCTCCAGTGCAAACATCCAAAGAGTAAGTTCCTCTATAACATACCAGATTTTTCCTTCCCTCTCTGGTTCATAGTTTGTTATCCAAGATTAGGTTAGTATTCTGGGGATACAATCAGGCATACTCAGCTTCTGTGTGTGAAGAAGAAAAGATAGATACCTTGCTGTCATTTCAGCATTTGCTGTCTTTGCCATGTCCTCCTGCTGCCCACTGATATTTTCTTCTTTCACTACTGCTGTTACCTCGCCCACCCAGCTGTAGAGTGCTACTGGTGTCATGTTGCCTTGTATTTAGTATAGCAACTTCAGTATTGCTGAGGGGAAAGTGCCTTTCTTCTGCTGCTCTGGCTATGTTACCTCCCAGGATGATGGATTTCTAGTTTTGATGCTCTGCCTGGTTTTTTATTTTCGACATCTTAGTCTGCATATTAGTGATTTCACCTATCAGGGATTTTGTTGCATATGGAGAGGGTCTTTGTGGGTTACTCATATGTATCATTTGTCTTCCCCACTAGTGAAAAATCCAGGTAAAGCCACCTAAGTGATTGTTAATTGTGACTCTATGTAGTTAGAGACTCTAAGTGGAGTCTGGTTTCGCTCTGTTACTTTCTGGGAAGACACATCAGCTTGCACATATGATCCTAGCAAGGATCACTGGCAGACAGAAGCTTCTAAATCATCTTCCCCTGTCCTTCATCATGTAAACTTTATCATCTCAGCGTCCTTCCTAAACAGCATAACACAGGTACCATCTAGGTTGAACCCACATGCAGATTATGTGAGTAAAGATCTGCTACGTTATATTCACCATCAGGGGGATTATTCAGTATTGTACGTACAGGAGATTGGATGGTCAAAGGTGGTGCGTAGAGCCTCATGCAGATGAAGTTTCTGGATTGTCTGTATTCCTTTAACTCATCAGTAGGTGGGCAGAGGGCATTCTTCTGGAGGTGTTGTCACAACCATGTTCACAGCAACATTTATAAGGGATATGTCAAAGTCTGAAAAAAGCAGGGTTACAAATGTCTAGAAATAGGCATTTCCCAGTTCTCCTTCACTTTTTCTCTTTTCACCTTTACTAGAAAAATGGTGCTCCAACAGGGAACTAATGAATGGGCAACGTGGGACAAAGTCTGCTGTTATTACCAGCAAAATTCAGTGAGAATTCAGGAATTAAACTGAGGGCAGAGTTTGATCCTTTGTATTCATTTAGAAATGTTCGAAGAACTGCTGAATTCTCATTGAGAATTAGTATTTCAATTTATTAGAAGTGTATTTTGCTTAGTATAAAGCAGTTTCATTTTAAAATCTAAGTTCATGTCAGCAGAAACAGAAGTATTCATTGAATCCTGTTTACAAATGCTTTGGCATTGGTTTAATCTTACCAGAAGATCAGCTTTTGATATTACGAGTGCAGCAGTTGCAAAGGTATTGATTTTAAGCGTCTCTTAGATCTTCTTTAAACTCTTGAATCTGTACATCTTCTCAACACATAAAAATGCTTCTAAAGAAAGCTCATAAGCAACATTTTTTTCTACTGTACTATGTCTTACATGTAAAATTTCTTCTCATATCCATATGCAGTTGATCTTGGTGTTCAGAAAATTTCAACACAAATAACTGAGACAAGAGTTTGAGTCATTCTACCTAAAAGCCACTGACTGTGATGTTTTAGTCTCTTGTTATTGGGGCAATAAAACAAGATTAGTTGCCTGCACTTGAAATAACAGCTTTTCTGTCTTCAGAGAACCAATAAATTGACTTACATAAAAAATTTATTTCTTGTTTTATTTTTATTGCTGAGTGATGATTGAAAGTAACATCTAGAAACGTTACTAGAAAACCTTGCTACTCTTTTCTTTGATACATGTGCTTGTAATAGAAGGGTGGACAGACACTCTTGCAATTGCCTTTTTAGCTGTTGGAGTTCAGTTTAATTTCTCATCCTGATTTCTGTGTATCCAATCAAACAGATCCTCAAAAACGAGACATGAGAACAGTATCACTTGTTCTGTTGCAGGTACGAAAAAGGTGTTTGTTTCTTGCCTGGACACAGACATTCTCTTACATCTTCCCAAAATTCATATGTTCATGTCTGATCTTGAACACCACTATCTTGGATATGAATTTTGGTTTCTTGCAAGAAGCACATGAAACAGTTAGCTGAACTATTACCTCATTCTGAAATTTTCTGATTAATTTATACTTTCTAAGCACACAAATTGAACTTGTATGTTAATTGCCCACAAAATTGGATACTGAGTGCACTTTGTTTTATTTGTATGTTTACTGCTTTTGAAAGGCAGTTTAGAAGTTTACTGACATAGTAATTTTGGTTCCAACAGCAAGCCCATGCTTTGTATGTTGGCACAAAGGAAAATACAGTCTGAAATTCATATTATTCCATCATGAATTTGCTCTGATTCCATTCTGTCTTCAAACTATTACTACACAAAAGCATCAACCTCAGTGCAAATATGCTTCACACTTTTTCCTCTCAAAGAATAAAGTGCATTTAGTTTTGTTCCATTGCTTTTCTCCCTTTTATGAATAGTGTATCTTAGTAGCGATTACCTTGGTGACAAACTAAGAATATGTTATGCGGACTCTGATCCTGCTGCCTCATCTATCTTAAATAGAGAAAAAAGCCTCTGGGCCCTGCTGAACTAAAAAAAAAAAAAAAAGTAAAA